>JACCDR010921367.1_pt1 | contig 13073 bp, 10 predicted proteins | sample 7446431 | NCBI WGS metagenome assembly JACCDR01 (sample SAMN15323443, study PRJNA562643) | freshwater metagenome | isolation source: river surface water | place: USA:Blue River Watershed | collected 2017-08-17
ATCAGCGTCAGCGTGACCCACAGCAGCGGCAGGCCGATCAGGGCGCCGATGAAGCTGCTCTTCACCAGGTCGGAAAAGAACAGCCCAGGCGACATCTTGTTGAAGCCGAAGCGCTCTTCCAGCCGGAACTGCTTGTAGTAGTCGAACGGCAGGTCGATCACGCCCGAGATAACGGCAACGGCGACGATCAGCGCGATCTGGTAGCTCATGCCCGTGCCGACGCTGGCCGCCAGCGCAGTCGACAGCCATTGCAGCCCGCCGAGCAGCGTGAAGCCGATCAGCACGACCGCATTGACGACCAGCAGCATGATCTTCAGTTTGGTTTTGGCGATCGTGTAGTCGGCCGCCTTCTGGTGCGCGGCCAGCGGTATCTTGGCGGAAAACTGCGCGGGCACGGCGTCGCGGTGCCTTGCGATATGGCGGATGTGGCGGGACGCAAGCCACAGCTTGACCGCGAGCGTGGCCAGCAGGAAGGCGGCGAACAACAGGGAGAAGCTGTGTGAATCCATCGGGTGCGTATGAGAAAATGGGGGTTTTGCAAGCGCAGCGCAGACGGGCTGCGCGCTAACGGATCTGGATTATGTCACAAGCAAATGAAGCCCATTCGGCGCCGGTCGTGCGCCCCAACGAGTTCAACCTGGTCTGGATCGACATGGAAATGACCGGGCTTGACCCGGACAAGGACCGGATCATCGAAGTCGCCGCCATCGTCACCGATCCCAACCTGAACGTGCTGGCCGAAGGGCCCGTGTTCGCCATTTACCAGCCGGACGAAGTGCTGGACGGCATGGATGCGTGGAACAAGGGCACCCATGGCCGCTCCGGCCTGATCGACCGCGTGAAGGCTTCTACGGTGACCGAGGCGCAGGCCGAGGCGGAAATGATCGATTTCCTGAGCAAGTACGTGCCGGCCGGGAAATCGCCGATGTGCGGCAACTCGATCTGCCAGGACCGCCGCTTCATGGCGCGCCACATGCCGAAGCTGGAGTCTTTCTTCCATTACCGCAATCTGGATGTGTCAACGCTGAAGGAACTGTGCCGCCGCTGGAAACCCGAGCTGATCGCCGGCTTCAAGAAGCATCAGCTGCACACCGCGCTGGCGGACATCCGTGAATCGGTCGAAGAGCTGCAGTACTACCGCGAGCACTTCATCAAGGCGTAAGACCGGGAGGCGGGCGCGTGCCGCCCGCCGTCAGCCGGCCTGTGTCGCGCGGGCTTTCCAGAACCGCTCGATCTGCGGCACCGATGCCTCGACCTCGATGGCCAGCTTGTGGCATTTCATCGGGTCATCGACCAGCGACACTTCCTCTTCTTCGATTTCTTCCGCGCCCAGCAGGTAGATCGCGCGCAGCAGCGGCGCCTGCGGGGAGTCGCGCAAGGCCTGCCATGCATTCGCGCGCAGGCTGACGCCTTCAAGGAAGCCCCAGCACCAGGCTTCGGCATCCAGCACTTCCTTGCCCTTCCACTGGTGCACCGAGAACAGCGGCTCGAAGTCCTTCGGCGCGACGTCGAAGGTGACCACGATTTCATTGAACGCACGTCCCAGCAGTTCGCGCATGCGCTGCGCCTGCTGTTCGTTGCGGAAGTCGGGCTCGTCATCCGGCGACGGGCCCCAGACGCGCGGCAGCCATTCGTCGACCGGAACGGGCTCGGGGCCGATCGCGATCGCCGTCAGGTAGCCGTGCAGCGCATCCATCGCCATTGTCTCGTCGCCGCAGCGGTCGGACATCAGGAAACGGTCGAGTTCGTCGAATTCTTTTTCGGTCAGCAAGGGTTCTGCGGCCATGGCGGTCATTCAGGCAATGTTTCCGCACAGTGTAACCCTATTGCGGCGCGGGCCCCGATCGCGACTACAATCGCCGCATGACTTCCTCACCCTCGCATTCGTTCTACGAACTCTCGCCGGACGCCGTGCTGGACGCGCTCGATGCCGTCGGCCTGCGCGGCGACGGCCGCCTGCTCGCGCTGAACAGTTATGAAAACCGCGTCTATCAGGTCGGCATCGAGGATGCTGCGCCAGTGGTCGCGAAGTTCTACCGCCCGCAGCGCTGGAGCGACGAGGCCATTCTCGAGGAGCACGCGTTCGTCGCCGAACTGCACGCGGCCGAGATACCGGTGGTGCCGCCGCTGGCCCTCGGCGGCTCGACGCTGCACACGCACCAGCAGTACCGCTTCGCCGTCTTTCCGCGGCAAGGCGGCCGTGCGCCCGAGCTGGAGGCGGACGGAACGCTCGAGTGGCTGGGCCGCTTCATGGGGCGCATCCATGCGATCGGGGCGGTGCGTCCGTTCGCGCAGCGGCCGGTGCTGGACCTGCAGACCTTTGGCGAGCAGCCGCGCGACTGGCTGCTGGCGCATGGCGTCGTTCCGGACGAGTTGCGTGAAAGCTGGAGCGCGATCAGCCGGCTGGCGCTGGACGCGGTGCGTCGCTGCTACGACCGCGCCGGAGAAATTCGCCTGATCCGGCTGCACGGCGACTGCCATGCCGGCAATGTGCTGTGGACCGATGGCGGCCCGCATTTCGTCGATTTCGACGACAGCCGCATGGGGCCGGCGTTGCAGGACCTGTGGATGCTGCTGTCCGGCGAGCGCGCCACGATGGCCGCGCAGCTGGCCGACCTGCTGGCCGGCTATGAGGATTTCTGCGAGTTCGAACCGCGCGAACTGTACTTGCTGGAAGCCCTGCGCAGCCTGCGGCTGCTGCACTACTCCGCGTGGCTGGCCATGCGCTGGGATGATCCGGCCTTCCGCCAGGCCTTTCCGTGGTTCGGCACCGTGCGCTACTGGCAGGACCGGATACTCGAGTTGCGCGAGCAGGTGGCGCTGATGGACGAACCGCCACTTTGGCCGATTTGACTGAAGTCAATTTTTTAAGTGCTGTGCTTTGCTAGATTGACCCACATTTCAAACATCCAACCGATCGGAGACTGTCCATGTTCAAGAAAATCCTCGTGCCCACCGACGGCTCTGCGCTGTCCGAGAAGGCAGCCAAGGCGGCACTTGATTTCGCGGCGCAGCATGGCGCAGCCGTGGTGGGGCTGGCGGTGGCCGAAGCCTATCCGTTCATGCTGATGCCGGAAGCCGGCGCGATGGTCGACCTGTCGACCTATGAAGAACTGCAGGACAAGTCCGCGCAGCAGGCGATGGAACGGCTGAAGGAGATGGCTGCCGCAGCCGGCGTGAACTGCGAGGTGCTGTCGACCCGCGGCGTGCATCCGTACGAGGAGATCATCAACACCGCGTCCGCCAAGGGCTGCGACCTGATCTGGATGGGCTCGCACGGCCGCAAGGGCCTCGACAAGCTGCTGCTCGGCAGCGAGACGCAGCGCGTGCTGTCGCACTCGACGCTGCCGGTGATGGTCTACCGCGGCACCTGAGCCCGCGGCGTCCGGAACAGCCGCCGGCCGGATCGGGCAAGCCGCCCGCCGGCCGGCGTTTTTCAATGCGCCATCAGCACCGGCACCGTCATGGATTGCAGAACGGTGCGGGTGACGCCGCCAAGCACCACCTCGCGGAAGCGGGTGTGGCCGTAGGCGCCCATCACGATCAGGTCCGCGTTGAGGTCGGCAGCCGCAGACAGCAGCGCTTCGCCGATGCCACCGTTCACGGTACGCTCGATCACATTGACCCGGATGCCGTGCCGCGCGAGATACAGCGCGAGATCCGCGCCCGGTTCCTCGCCATGCACGCCGGCCTCGGCGCGCGGATTGAACATCACCAGGTCGATGCTGCCCGCCTGCTTCAGCAGCGGCAACGCGCCGGAAATCGCGCGGCGCGCGGCCACGCCGCCGTCCCAGGCGACCAGCGGCCGGCGGAAATGGCCGCCCGCCTCGCCGGCATAGGGCACGACCAACACCGGGCGGCCGCTGTTGAGCACGACCGTTTCGACGAAATTCGGCATCACGCCCGGGACCGCGGTCGACGGATCGAACTGGCCGATCACGGCCAGGTCCGCATAGCAGGCATGCAGTGCGATGCCGCCGGCGGCGTCATCGTCGACCAGTCGCGCCTCCGCCGACGTGATGCCGGCGGCCGCAGCCGCGTGACCGAAGCTGTCGAGCGCGCCGCGCGCATACTGGCGCAGGTGGGCGAGGTGATGCGCAAACACCGGATCGTCCGGGTTGAACGCGCCCTCGCTGAACACGAAACGCGAAATGCCGGTGACGGCGGCGCCGATCAGGTGCGCGCCCTGCGCGCCGGCCAGCTGTGCGGCCAGCGTCGTGCGTACTGCGCTGCGCGGTGACTGGTCCACATGCACCAGCACGGTCTTGTAACTCATTCGATATCCTTCCACGATGGGGAACCGGGCCGGTCGATCCGGCTTCCGTATAAGACTAAAGGGCGGCAGCCTGCGAAGTCCAGCCGGGCCGCCGCCGCGCCACCGGAATGTTTCTGTAGAATTTGACTGAGGTCAAGCGCCCCTTCATCCATGAGCATACGCAACCTCCAGTATTTGTTTGCACCGAAGTCGGTCGTGCTGATCGGCGCGAGCGACCGGCCGCACAGCGTCGGCGCGACCGTGCTGGCGAACCTCATCGGCGGCCGCAGCGTCGCCGAGTTGCGCGAGCGGCTGATGCTGGTCAATCCGCGCCTGCAGGAATTGATGGGCTTGCCGGTGTACCCGGACGTGGCCAGCCTGCCGCAGGTGCCCGACCTGGCCGTGATCGCGACGCCGCCGTCGACCGTGCCCGCGCTGGTGGCCGCACTGGTGGCGCGCGGCGTGCGTGCCGCCATCGTGCTGACGGCCGGCATGGATGGCGACAGCGGCGACGGCCGCAGCTTCCGGCAGGCGATGCTGGACGCTGCGCGGCCGGCCGTGTTCCGCATCCTCGGGCCGAACTGCGTCGGCGCGCTGGTGCCTTCGGTTAACCTCAACGCGAGCTTCGCGCACCGCAGCGCGCTGCCCGGCAAGATCGCCTTCGTGTCGCAATCCGGCGCGCTGGTCACCGCCGTGCTCGACTGGGCGCATGCGCGCGGCATTGGCTTTTCGCATGTGGTGTCGCTCGGCGATGCATCCGACATCGACGTCGGCGACATGCTCGACTACCTGGCGACCGATCCGCAGACCAGTGCGATCCTGGTCTACATCGAGGACGTGCGCAATGCGCGCAAGTTCATGTCGGCCGCGCGCGGCGCCGGCCGCAACAAGCCGGTGCTGGTGCTCAAGACGGGCCGCGCGCCGGAGGGGGCGCGTGCCGCAGCCTCGCATACCGGCGCGCTGGCCGGGCTGGATGCCGTGGTCGATTCGGCGATACGGCGCGCCGGCATGCTGCGCGTGCTGTCCACCGACGGGCTGTTCGACGCCGTCGAGACGCTGTCGCGCGCGCAACCTTTGCGCTCCGAAGAGCTGATCATCGTGACCAACGGCGGCGGCCCCGGCGTGATGGCGACCGATGCACTGATGCTGTCCGGCGGACGGATCGCGACGCTGCCGCCGGAAACCGTCGCCGCGCTGAATGCGGTGCTGCCGGTGAACTGGTCGCATGGCAATCCGGTCGACATCATCGGCGACGCGCCGGTCGAGCGCTACCAGCGCGCGCTGGCCATCCTGTTCGAGCGGCATCCCGACAATCCGCTGCTGTTCATTCATTCGCCGACGGCAATCGTGCCGTCGGCCGACATTGCGCGCACGGTCGCGCCCATGATCGTGCAGTCGCGCCAGCATGTGATCGGCTGCTGGCTCGGCGCTGCCGCAGTGGAGGATGCGCGGCAGGTCTTTTCCGACGCCGGCATACCGCATTTCGGCACGCCCGAGGATGCGGTGCAGGCGTTCATGCAGGTGGTGGAATACCGGCGCAACCAGCAGCTGCTGGTGCAGACGCCGGCAGCCGGCACGCAGCACGATCCGATTGATCTCGTGGCCGCGCGCGCCATCATCGACCGCGCGCTGGCCGAGGGCCGCAGCATGCTGACCGAGCCCGAGGCGAAGGCCCTGCTGGAAGCCTGCCGCATCCCGGTGGTCGACACGCGCATCGCGCGCACCGCCGGCGAGGCGCGCGAAATGGCGATGCAGATCGGTCTGCCGGTGGCGGTCAAGGTGCTGTCGCCCGACATTTCGCACAAGACCGAGGTCGGCGGCGTGGTGCTCGACCTGGCGACGCCGGATGAAGTCGAGGCCGCGGTGCAGGGCATAGAGCAGCGGCTGGCGCGCCTGCGGCCCGAGGCAAGGCTGCTGGGTTTTTCGGTGCAGGCAATGGCGCGCTGGCCGGATGCGCAGGAGCTGATCATCGGCATCACGACCGACCCCATCTTCGGGCCGGTAATCCTGTTTGGCCAGGGCGGCATCGCCGTCGAGGTGCTGCACGACCATGCGGTGGCGCTGCCGCCGCTCAACAGCGTGCTGGCGCGCGACATGATCAAGCGCACGCGTGTGGCCGGCCTGCTGGCCGGCTACCGCAACCGCAAGCCCGCCGACATTGATGCCGTCAGCCGCGTGCTGATCCAGGTCGCGCACCTGGCCGCCGAATTGCCGGAAGTCGCCGAACTCGACCTGAACCCGCTGCTGGCCGACCATCACGGCGTGATTGCGCTTGATGCGCGCGTGATGATCCGGCCGGCGCACCTGCGCCATCCGCATGATCGTCTCGCGATCCGCCCGTACCCGCAGGAGCTCGAGGAGCGCATCGACTGGATGGGCAACCGCCTGCTGCTGCGGCCGATACGGCCGGAGGACGCCGAAGAGCACCTGCGCTTCTTCCATTCGCTTGACCCGATCGACATCCGCATGCGCATGTTCGTGCAAATCCGCGAGCTGCAGCCGTCGCAGCTCGCGCGCATGACGCAGATCGACTATGACCGCGAGATGGCCTTCATCGCCGTGCGCCAGCGCGAGGACGGCAGCGACGAGACGCTTGGCGTGGTGCGTGGCGTCGCCGACCCGGACAACGAGCAGGCCGAGTTCGCGATCATCATTCGCTCCGACCTGAAGGGCATGGGGCTGGGCAGCATCCTGATGAACAAGCTGATCGCGCACTTCCGCCAGCGCGGCACGCGGCAGATCGTCGGCGAAGCGCTGTCGGACAATCGCGCGATGATGGAGCTGATGCGCGACCTCGGTTTCAGCGTGCGCAGCAACCCGGGCGAAGGCACGGTCGAGCTGCGTTATGAATTGGGCACGAGCGTGTGAGCACGCTGCCAGGCGTTGTCATTTTGGGTGGGCTGGCCTATTTTGACTTAAGTCAAGGTAATTGACGGTCGGCATTCGTAGACTCCAGTCGCCTGAGTGGTGCGAGCGCGCGCCAGAGGTGAGCTGCGAGCCTCCATGACCCTTTCGATCATTCCCATCCATCCTGTCCAGCATGTCGAATTCGATGCCGGACTGTTGCGCCGGCTGAGCCAGTCGGGGCCGCGTTACACGTCCTATCCGACCGCGGACCGGTTCACCGACAGCTTTGGCTATCGCGATTACCTGCAGGCGGTCACGCACCTGCGTTCGCGCGGGGCGCGCCATCCGCTGTCGCTGTACCTGCACATACCGTTCTGTGACACCGTCTGCTACTACTGCGGCTGCAACAAGATCGTCACCAAGAACCGCGAGAAGGCGTCGACCTACCTCGGTTACCTGAAGCGCGAGATCGCGTTGCAGGGCAAGCTGTTTGCCGGCTTCAACCAGGTCGAGCAGCTTCATTTCGGCGGCGGCACGCCGACCTACCTGTCGGATGCGCAGATGGATGACCTGATGCAGCATATCCGCCGCTGGTTCGTGCTTGCCGATGACGAAAAGGGCGAGTACTCGATCGAGGTCGATCCGCGCAGCGTGACGGCCGAGCGCATCCACACGTTGCGCCGGCAGGGTTTCAACCGCATCAGCCTCGGCGTGCAGGATTTCAATGATGAGGTGCAGAAGGCGGTCAATCGCATCCAGCCCGAGGAAAAGACGCTGGAGGTGATCCGCGCCGCACGCGAAGCCGGCTTCCGCTCGGTCAGCATCGACCTGATCTACGGGCTGCCGAAGCAGACGGTGATGACGATCAACCAGACGCTGTCGAAGGTCATCGCCGCCAACCCGGACCGCATCGCGGTCTACCATTACGCGCATCTGCCGCACTTGTTCAAGCCGCAGCGCCGCATTCATGAGGCCGACCTGCCGAGTTCGGACGCCAAGCTCGACATGCTGTCGCTGTGCATCCGCCGGCTCGAAGAGGCGGGCTACGTATACATCGGCATGGACCATTTCGCGAAGCCGACCGACGAACTGGCGATCGCGCAGCGCCAGGGCCGGCTGCACCGCAATTTCCAGGGCTATTCGACGCACGCCGATTCCGATCTCGTCGCCTGCGGCGTGTCCGCGATCAGTTCGGTCGGCATGTGCTACAGCCAGAATGCGAAAACGCTGGAGGAGTACTACGATCGCCTCGACCATGACGAGCTGCCGGTCGCGCGCGGTTACCAGCTGAGCATGGATGACGTGCTGCGCCGCTTCATCATCCAGATGTTGATGTGCAATTTCGAATTGTCCATTCGCTCGCTGGAAGAGGCGTATCCGATCACGTTCGATGCGTACTTCGCGATCGAGCTCGAGCAGTTGAAGGAATTGCAGGCGATGGGTCTGCTGACCATCGATGACGACTGGATCGAGGTCACGCTGAAGGGGCGGCTGTTAATCCGCAATATCTGCATGGTCTTCGACCGTCACCTGCAACACGCGAGACGGTTACAATCGGAACCATTGCGCTACTCGCGCACGGTCTAGCGCAGCGTTGCGGCGGGCCGGCGAACGGCTTGCCGGCGCGCGCTACGCGCCTCGTCCATCGCGGCGGGGCACACTAACCAGATGACATCGATTTCACTGCTGCCGGTCTTCCTGATCGGCCTACTCGGCGGCGTGCATTGCGTCGGCATGTGCGGCGGCATCGTCAGCGCCTTTGCCATCGCGACGCCGCGCCGCGCTTTCCCCGTGCCCGTCGTTGCAACCGGCGGCCTGCCTGCCGCCGTTGCCGACGGCGGCGCGCGCGTACTTGCATTCAACGCCGGCCGCATTGGCAGCTATGCACTGGCCGGCGCGTTCGCCGGACTGGTCGGCAGCATTCCTGCACTGATCAATCTCGCCGCGGCACAAACTGCCGCCTACTGGCTTGCCAGCGTGATGCTGGTGCTGCTCGGCCTGACGCTGATGAACGCCTGGCACGGTTTGGCGCGCATTGAAACCGTCGGACGCGTCGCGTGGCGGCAGGTGCAGCCGCTGATGCGCCGCCTGTTGCCGGTGCAAAGCCCGCTGCAGGCGCTGGCGCTTGGCGCACTGTGGGGCTGGGTGCCGTGCGGCATGGTGTACAGCGTGCTGATGACGGCGTTGCTGACCGGTTCGGCCGCGCAAGGGGCGCTGGTGATGATCGCGTTCGGCCTCGGCACGCTGCCGCTGCTGTTCACGATGGGCGTGGCCGGCACGTCGCTGCAGGCTTTCCTGCAGAAGCCGGCGGTGCGCACCGCCGCGGGCCTGCTGGTGCTCGCGTTCGGCGTGCTCGGTCTGGTGCGCGCCGGCACCGGCCTGTCGCATGGCTGGCTCGACGCGGTCTGCATCACGCCGGTGGCCCGATGACGGCGACTCCCGTGACAGCGGCGACGGACGTCGCAGCGGCCTGCTTCCATTGCGGGCTGCCGGTGCCGGCGGGCAGCCACTGGCAGGTGCGCATTGACGGCGCCGATCGCGCGATGTGCTGCCCCGGATGCGAGGCGGTCGCGCAGGCGATCGTCGACAACCAGCTGACTGATTACTACCGCAACCGCCAGAGCCTGCCGCAGGGCGTCGCCGCGCCGGTGCCCGATGAACTGAAGCTGTACGACACGCCCGAGCTTGCGTCGCAGTTCAGCGTTGCCGACGGCGGCGCCGAGGCCACGCTGTCGGTCGAAGGCATACGCTGCGCGGCCTGCGTCTGGCTGATCGAGCGGCGGCTGTCGCAGGTGCCGGGCCTGACCGCGGTCAACCTGAATGTCTCCACCGAAAAATTGCAGGTCAGCTGGGATGCGGAGCGCTGCAAGCCGAGCGACATCCTGCAGGCCGTGCGCGAGGTTGGCTATGTCGCGTACCCGTTCGACCCGATTCAGCACGGCGACATGTTGCGCAAGAACGCGCGCAAGATGTTCAAGCAGCTGTTCGTCGCCGGCCTGTCGATGATGCAGGTGATGATGTACGCGGTGCCGGTCTACATGGCCGGGCCGGACGCGATCGAGCCGGACATGGAGGCGCTGATGCGCTGGGCCAGCCTGCTGCTGACGCTGCCGGCCGTGCTGTATTCCGCCGTGCCTTTCTTCAAGGGGGCCTGGGCCGATCTGAAGCGCCGCACGCCGGGCATGGACGTGCCGGTCGCGCTCGGCATTGCGGCCGGCTTCATTGGCAGCACGCAGGCCACCATCGCGGGTCAGGGTGACGTGTATTTCGACTCGGTCACGATGTTCATCTTCCTGCTGCTTGGCAGCCGTTACCTCGAGCTCGTCGCGCGCCGCCGCGCGGCCGGCTCGCTCGAGCACATGCAGCGCGCGCTGCCGGATGCGGCGTGGCTGCTGAAGGACTATCCGGCCAGCCGCGACGCGACGCGGGTGGCGGCGGTGCAGTTGCGCGCCGGCGATGTCATCCTTGCCAAGCCCGGCGAGGCGGTGCCGGCCGACAGCACCGTGATCGACGGCGAGACCTCGGTCGACCTGTCGCTGCTGACCGGCGAAAGCGCGCCGCAAAGGAAGACGGCCGGCGAGCAGATTGCCGGCGGCGCGGTGAACGTCAGCCAGCCCGTGCTGCTGCGCGTCGACAAGGTCAGCCGCGACAGCACGCTGTCCTCGCTGATTCGCCTGATCGAGCGCGCCGGCCAGGGCAAGCCGCAGGTGGCGCAGTGGGCTGACCGCGTCGCCGCATGGTTTGTCGGCACGCTGCTGCTGTTCGCGCTGGCGGTGTTTGCCTTCTGGAGCTGGCATGACGCAGCGCGCGCGTGGCCGATCGCCATTGCCGTGCTGGTCGTCTCCTGTCCGTGCGCGCTGTCGCTGGCCACGCCGTCGGCGCTGGCGGCCGCGACTGACCGGCTGCTGCGGCAGGGCGTGCTGGTGATGCAGCCGCATGTGCTCGAAACGCTGCACCGCGCGACCCATGTCATCTTCGACAAGACCGGCACCCTGACCGAAGGCCGTCCCGTGCTGCGCCGCGTCGCGCTGCTCGGCGACATGGACGAGGGACGGGTGAGGGCGGTGGCGGCGGCGATTGAAGCCGGCAGCGCCCATCCGATTGCCCATGCCTTGGCGTCGGCCGCCGCAGTGCCGCAAGCCTCGTCGGTCGAGTTCGTCCAGGGACAGGGCATTGCCGCGACGGTTGAAGGCCGGCGTTATCGCATCGGCAGCGCCGCCTTTGTCGCCGGCCTGGCAGGCGGCGCGCCGGAGCCTGCCCGCGCCAGTGGCGTCACCGAGGTGTTCCTCGGCGCCGACGGCCTCTGGCTCGCGCGCTTTGAACTGGCCGATGGCCTCAAGCCCGATGCGAAAGAGACGGTCGACTGGTTCCGCTCCCGCGGCTGCCGTGTGGTCTTGTTATCCGGCGATGCGCAGCAAATTGCGCAGGAAGTCGGGAACGCACTCGGGATGGACGAGTCTCACGGCGCGATGCTTCCCCACGACAAAATGACCTTTGTGCAAGACCTGCAGCGCAGCGGCGCCGTCGTCACGATGGTCGGCGACGGCATCAATGACGCCGCGGTGCTGCGCGCAGCCGATGTGTCGTTCGCCATGGGGTCCGGCGCCGCGCTGGCGCAGTCGCATGCGGACGCGGTGCTGCTGTCGGGCAGCCTGCAGTCGCTGCTCGACGCCGACCGGTCGGCGCGCGCCTGCATGCGCGTGATCCGGCAAAATCTCCTCTGGGCCAGCGTGTACAATCTGGTGGCGATACCGGCGGCCGCCTTTGGGGTGCTCAACCCCTGGATGGCGGGCGTCGGCATGTCGGCCAGTTCCGCACTGGTCGTCCTGAACGCGCTGCGCCTGCAGCGCGTGCCCAAGCATTGACGCCAGCCGCACCGACCATGGAATCCCTGTACCTGCTGATCCCCCTGTCCGTCGCTGCGGTATTCGCGGCGCTGTGGGTATTCTTCAAGGCGATGGACAGCGGCCAGTTCGACGACCTCGAAGGGCCGGCGCTGCGCATCCTGCAGGATGACGACCGCGTTCATGACGAGCCCGGCGCGTCCGAAATTCATACTAAGAAATAAGCGCTGCTTCACCCTGTTCGGCTGCCGGACAATTTTGACGCAAGTCAAAGATTGTTGGCCAGTCGCAACGTACCCTGCCGGCACACTTGCAGTAATCCGTCTTTTGTAAACCTTGAGGAGTTCCTGTGGACACAGCACTGAACTACAACTACCGCGTGGTCAAGCAATTCGCGATCATGACGGTGGTGTGGGGCGTTGTGGGCATGCTGGTGGGGGTGTTCATCGCCGCCCAGCTCGCATTCCCCGCGCTGAATTTTGATACCGCCTGGCTGACGTATGGCCGCTTGCGGCCGTTGCACACCAACGCGGTGATTTTCGCGTTCGGCGGCTGCGCGCTGTTCGCGACCTCGTATTACGTCGTCCAGCGTACCTGTCAGGTGCGACTGTTCTCCGATACGCTGGCCGCCTTTACCTTCTGGGGCTGGCAGCTGGTCATCGTCGCCGCGGCCATCTCGCTGCCGCTCGGCTACACGTCCGGCAAGGAATATGCGGAACTCGAGTGGCCGATCGACATCCTGATCGCGCTGGTCTGGGTCTCCTATGCGGTCGTGTTCTTCGGGACCCTCATCAAGCGCAAGGTTTCGCACGTCTATGTCGCGAACTGGTTCTACGGCGCGTTCATCCTGACCGTCGCGATCCTGCACATCGTGAACTCGGCAGCGATGCCGGCGACGGCGACCAAGTCCTACTCGGCCTACACCGGCGTGCAGGATGCGATGATCCAGTGGTGGTACGGCCATAACGCGGTCGGCTTCTTCCTGACCGCCGGCTTCCTCGGCATGATGTACTACTTCATCCCGAAACAGGCCGAGCGTCCGGTGTTCTCGTATCGCCTGTCGATCGTCCACTTCTGGGCACTGATTTTCACCTACATGTGGGCGGGCCCGCACCACCTGCACTACA
>JACCDR012170931.1_pt1 | contig 13072 bp, 11 predicted proteins | sample 7446431 | NCBI WGS metagenome assembly JACCDR01 (sample SAMN15323443, study PRJNA562643) | freshwater metagenome | isolation source: river surface water | place: USA:Blue River Watershed | collected 2017-08-17
AGAAGCGTCACTGTAACCAGCAACGCGCCTGATAGCATCTTCCTTATTGCTACTGGCGTTGTTGAGTATGTGCGTTGTGGTCACCCGCCAATACGTGCGTACCTTAGCATAGCAGCGGTCGCAGAAATGCTCTTTCTTGATTACTACATCCTTGTTTTTCTTGGTCTTTTTAGTAGACATCTGCCGTCCTATCAATCAATAGTAAAGTCCGTAACCACCAATGTTCAGGGATGGTTCCTGTACAATCTCGTATTCAAGATCTGGCATAGCCAGATTGACGAAGTCCAAGTACAGCTTTACAAAATCTTCATGATCGTAGATCACGACTGTATCAGTTTCTGATTCGTCGTACTCATCAGAGTACTTACCATGACCGCTGCGAGCATAGTCACCAGTGATCAACGAAAAAGAATGGTTCATGAGTTGGAAATCCTCCAGTTGCAAACTCCCTTTTACCGAAGGAACTGCGATCAGTCAAGAGATTTCCACGCGAACATTTTACATGTTATCTTATTGTGGATCTTGATCAAGAGATCAGAGGAGTACGCACTCATGCGATACACAGTCCGCAACCTTACAACTTCAGCCGTAGCTCTACCATACCCCGTCACCAAGCAGCTTGGCAAGGGTAAGACTTTGACTTTTGACGCGCCTGCTGGTATCTTGGAGACGCTTGATGGTTACTCCCGCTCCAACAAGTGGCAGGACATGATAACTGCTGGGCTGATCTCTTTAACAAGCGAAACAATTCCTAATGTTTCCGCAGCTTTGCAGACACCATCTGTAGAGAATGTTGAAGATACGGTGGACACTGCGATTGCCGCCATTCCAATTCCTGAACCGCTACCATCTTACTCTTGGACGCTTGACACCACCACCACAATACTAGACTTGACTAGTGGTACTTATGTCAGCTTTCCAGCACCCCCTGCCGGACACAGTTGGACACTTATACTCTGGGCTCAGGTCACTAGAGGAACCAACGTAACTGGTTTGTTCCTAGACGCTTACGACACGGGCGATAATACTATTGAGCAAGTATTGGTGAACCAGCCTCCCACCGGATCGCCAGCTTTTGTAAGCTTGACGGCACTTGAAGGTACGATGTCGATACACGGTATTAGCGTAGCTGGCTACTTCTACTTCTCATACGGCGGTTCCGGGGCTGCTGGTAATGTGAAACTTCGAGGCAGCCTTATCCCCGTAGCGACTACACAGCTTCCTGTGTATACGCCATAATAGGCTGTAGCGTTGAGGTTGTCAAGTAAACGTTTGTTCAAAGATCTTCCCCAATTTCTTTGTTGACGGAGCGTCGTGTCTTGGTCTAGTGTGCCAAACACAACCCGCCAACAAAGGATTCCTCAATGGCTACCGTCTACATCATGCGTGGTATTCCCGGTTCTGGAAAGTCAACGTGGATCGCAAAGAATGTCCCCAACGCCAAGGTCTGCTCTGCGGATCACTTCTTCGTGAACAAGGAGGGCAAGTACGTCTTCGACGGCAGCAAGCTGGGCGCTGCGCATGACGCCTGCATGCGTGAGTTTGTCCGCTGTCTTATCCGAAACGAAGAAGATGCCCTTACCAACAAAGAAGAATCACCCATCGTGGTGGACAACACGAATCTGTTCGTGGATCACTTCCTGCCGTATGCACGGTTTGCTCTTGCGTTTGGCTACGACGTCAAGGTGGTCAACGTCCACCGTCCCGCGCCGACGTGTGTCAAGGCAAACATCCACAATGTCAACGAACAGGCTGTGCAGCGGATGTACGTCCAGTTCAACGAAGGTTGTAGGATGCTGACCATGCGCCCGCTTGGCTCACTCCCCAAGAACGAGCGCATGTCAGTCATCGACGTGCATAATGCCTGAGATCAGAAGATACAGGCGCCACCAGCACAGGCTACATTGTCTAACAGGTTGGTGGCGTCTTCTTCTTCAAGAACGCCAGAGAAATCAATGTCTTTCCACTTGGAAGACAGGGTATCGAATTGCTTCTGGACGGCTGATCTGTCCCCGGTTCCGTCGTAAGCAACGAACGGAGCTTGCGCGTAATCAAGATCACCAGAAGCGCCAAGAAGCGAAACACCACCGAAGCTGGCGCGGTTCTCCCAAAGATATTCCTTGACACTCTCCCAATCATCCTGACCTACGACGATTGTGTTGCTCACATTGTGAGTTAGGGTATCACGGGTCTTACCCGGAGAAACCCAATTCTCCTGAACAAGCTTCACTTTGTTCAGGTGATCCAGAGGATTGGTGTCTTCCTTGAGCCAAAGCTCACCATTGCCGAGGTCAATAGGGAACGAAACACAAACGTCAGATGCTTCCCAAGCGCACGGAGAGATGGCTTCAGGAATTTCCTTTGCAATCATCTTGACGATTGGGTCTGACGCAGACGACTGCACGTTTCGGATGTAACGCCTTGCGTGATGTGGGTGGATGCCATTACCAGCACGAAGAACGAGCGAACCCGTACCTTCAGGCTTGACAGTGGTAACGCGCGCTGCGGAGTTGATGCCAATGGAATTGGCAACAATAACATTGGTCTTCACCGCAATCTCAGCAGCCTTTTTTAGCACTTCTGGGTCAAAGGCAAAAGGACAATCTGCCATACCTGTGAGAGAAACACCAAGCAAAGCATCTCTCTCAAGGATTTTCTTGGTAACTTCTCCAAGATACGTAGTGTCTACGTAGGAAGCTTGCAGCGTCCCGAGGACAGAAGCCTGACCAACGACCTGATAGAACTCGTCTGGTGTCTCACACGCTCCCATGTTGGCCGTGGTCAGGTTGCACATGGCCCAACCGGAAACGCGTGTACCATCAAGCATTTCGAGATAGGCTTTGAGACCAATCTCAACACATTGACCAGTTACAACGCCTTCGAACGTGCCCATATTACGCTTAGGCTCTGTGAAGCAGTAAACCGTAGCTGCCTCACCGGCTGACTCAACGGAGGTCACGACCACGTCATCAGATTGATCGCTACGACTACGTAGCTTTTTGCTATGCTGGGGTGTGTGGATCCCAAGGTCGTGAAGCTTCCTGATCTGTGAGCTACACACACTCAGACCATCGTACGCGGCGGTGGAGGTAACACCCATTGTCGTAAGCATCTTCTGCATCTTACGAGACATTTCAAAATCACAAGAAACAAAAAGGCTACTGTCATCACGGATCTTACCGTCGACAGATACAATCTTGTCAAACCAATGAATACGGTCCTTCAGAGAATATCCAATAGGAACTTCCCTACGCCCGAAGATTCTCGTTGCAACCTTACCTTCACCAATAACAGGCATATCCGTCTTGATCAGAGCCATTCCATTTTGAAGGTCTTTGGCCTTCACGCGGGTACCGTCACTGAGCACGAACTCATGGTACTCCGTGCAGACGAGTGACTGCCCACTGGAGAGCGTGACATTCACAAGAGGCTGGTCATGCCCAGTAACCGCAGGAGTCACTTCGGACCATTCGAAGCCGTTCCAAACGTCCACCTGCTTGTCCACAAGCTCATCAATAGGCAGATAACCTTCCCGCGTCAGGATCTCAGTACCAGCCGGGACGCAAGGGTTTGTCCCCTCATCCTCATCGTTTACGAAGAAAAATCCCGGCTCACCAAACTGGCGGATGGATTCAAATAGATCTTCAAACTGCTCCTTTGTCGCCTTTGAACGATGTACAACCGCACTGTTGTTAGAACGTGCGCGTTGCTTATTCGTCTTATACCAATCGCCAGTCTTGGCATTGATCATCTCCGTGTCATCTACGGAAAAGAGGCAGATCGTGGCGCTACGACGAATACCGCCCGCACGCACTGCGCCGGAACCGTGCATAACGATGTCGTAGACATCAATAGGACGCAGACGCGTCTGGCCGTCCTCAATACACCTGTTAAGCAGCTTTCGGCACTGCTCAAGCGCCTCACGCAGAGGCTGCGGACCCGGAGCCTTACCCGAACCTGTGCTTAACTCCGAACCAGCAGGACGGATGGCAGAGTAATCAAAGACAACAGTTTCCGTACCGTTGAAATAGGAGTTGATGAGATGGTCGAAAGCATCTGCCCAACCCTCGATAGAGTCCTCAATCGTGACAGACTTCTTGGTCGTCAAAGGGCGCTGAATGCCGGGCAAACGAGCGACGTGATGCTTCTGTACAGAGAATCCGACGCCAGAACCGCAAAGAAGCAGCCAGATAGCCTCAGCAAAGAAGCGTGGACGATCTGCGAAAGAGAAGGCGCAGTTGTACATGCGCATGTTCTTACGCTCAATAGGCTCACCTCCGAACTGTAAAGCCCTCTGCGACCCTAACAACTTGTGATTGAGAATGCTCTTTTCGATGGCTTTGAGCATGTGAAGCACCATGCTGTTACCAGCAAACTTCTTCTCATGCATTGCAATCATTCTACGAACAGCTTCGGGAAAGTTCTCCCTGCGTCTTGCGTGCTTAAGATAGCGCGCGTATTTCGTAGAGAATGTGAAATCCGCAAGTGTCTTACGGGCATCGGACTTGGAAGAAGAGAAGACGGGTCCGCCGTCGGTAGTCAGATAACGACTCACGATTTTACCTCTATTGTTGAGAAATTGTTATGATTCTTGTCCTATAAGCCAAGCGGTCCGCTGGCCAATTGAACTTGTTGGAACCAGCACATAAGGAGCGCTGAAGTGGTCTAGGAACGCAACCAGACACGACGAGATCGGCTGTGTCTGGCTGTTTACTTATCAGTCGTCAGTATCGTCATCAAGACCATCTTCTTCAACTGGATCTGGATCTTTTTTCTTCTTCCTAGATCTTGAAGGTCGCGCAGGCTTCTCAGGTTCAGACCCACCACGCAAAAGCTCGTCAAGCGTGGACTGCATGGAGATAGACATACTATCACTGACCCTATTTTCAAACGCCACACGGTTACGAAGCGCGCTAGCCACGTCCTTACTGCTCTTGGCATCAGCCGGATTAGGATCGTGATTCCAAAGACTCAAACGGTTCTTAATCGCGTCCAGCTTCCTATCCCGATACTGGAAGAGATACCCTTGAATGTCGGCAACGCAGAAAACGTTCTCACGGAAACCCTCAACGAACTGATCCATTTCGGATTCGGTCGCATCAGGGAAGAAGCGGTGGAACATGCGACGAGCCTGACCAACGCTGGCGTGCTTGAACTCTAGCTTGATGTCAACACGTCCAGAACGAACCAGAGCAGGATCCAGCTTGTCCACGTGGTTGGTGGACATGATCACAATACTGCCCTGAAGACTCGTCACACCGTCCAACGCGTTCAGCAGGGTGCTGAGAGAGACAGAGTTGTCGTACGTAGAAACTTCACCCTGCTTCTTCGCAGGCTTGAGAATGGCCTTCCCATCGGAATGCCCACCGTAATCGCGACGACGGGCTGCGTCAATAGCGTCAATGTCTTCCAGAAGAAGAATACTTCTTGCAGGAATGGCAAGGATCAATCTCTGGAAATCCCTATCAGAGCAGTTCTTCAAAGACAAGATGTAGATGTCACTCTTGAGTTCGGAAGCGATAGCAGTAGCCAAGGAGCTTTTGCCGGATCCCGGAACACCGTAAAAAAGGCAACCAATGTGGTAAGGGATGCCCATCTCCACGTACCACCGCTCATCTTCCGGCGAAACGAAGCGCTTCAGACGGTTAACCACTTGAGCCACGTCGTCATCAAGAACAATGGTGGAGATCGCACGCTTAGGACGCGTTTGAAGCTCAGTAAACTCACCAAAAGAATGACCAGCAACGAAAATCTTGATGTTGCTTTTTTGCTCGACTTCGCGCAACATATCAGCAGCTTCGGTGATCATCTTCTGGATGATCGATGCGTCCGGGTGAATCATCGTGAGCACGTAGCGATCAACACTGCTCTTGACAGAGCCGCTTTCGACACTTTCGGAATTCTTCGAGACCAAGATCCAATGACCATCAAACCGGATGAAGTGTCTTCCGGGGCCGGGAGACAAAAGTACCTTGTACTGATTGTCCTTGACGTAGGTGAAGTCGCCCGTGGCAATCTCATCCGGCGTCAAGTAGGAATCCGTGACGTCATCCAAAACAATAGGCAAAGCTGCGGAGAATGTACGGATCTTGGAGGTCAAGCCTCTGTTGTGGAAGTAAAATCTCAATGCTTTGTAAAGAGGTGTGGTCTCTGCCACCGTCACAGAGACGAAAATACGGCTGAAGAAGAACAACCAGATCTCGTTTAGAACCTTACTCGCAACCCCCATAACCGGGCCTGTGAGCATGGACAACAGACCGACAATGAAGATGGGATCTTTCTTGTTTAGATTCTTGAACATTTCGAGTTTCACCCGTTGGAGTTGAATGCCTTTACACACGCACGCATGGTGTTGGAGTGGATCTCACAAAGAGCTTCCCAGTTTGTCTTGCCGTTACTGTGGATCTGGTAACCCCCAGCAAGGTTCCACACAACCTTCTTACCAGTCGAAGCGCAAAAGTTAAAGACCATCTCGTCACGCTTGTGCTGCTGTTCGGTTGTGAGGTAACCGCCGAGTGGATCATTTACATTGCTATCCGCCCCAGCTTGGTAGAGGAGCACATCTACCTGTGCCATGGAAGAGGTGTGTAGCATGCTGGGAAGTTCTTCATTCAGAAACCAAGAAGATTCACCAGACTCCATCTCAAGCGCACCTGCTGTGTAGTGGACAATGTTCGGGTACAAGCTGTAGGTGTAGATGTACTTGTCCTGCAAGTTGCGCTCGATTCTTTGAATCTTGCGGTCAAAACAGGAGTTTGTACCGTCTCCGTAATGCTGATCAAGGTCTAGAATACCAACCTTGAAACCCATCTTCGAGTACTTGATGGCAGCTACAGCAAGAGCATTGAATGTGCAGAAGCCGCCATTTTGGTCGTAACCTGCGTGATGAAAGCCAGAAGATGGTGAAGCTGCGACCTTGTGGTCAGGACTCTTCATGACGTGATCGACAGCCGCAAGAAAAGATCCATTGGTATTCAGAATGGCAGAGAGGACGTTCGGGTCAGCGTTCCTGAAACCGTTGTCTTCCTTGAGTTCCATCACACGCTGGACAAAAAGCGGATGATGTGCAATGCCAAGATCGGCAGCACTGGCTGGGGCGAAATCTTCATGGATTTCGATATGCTCAGAAATGTCTGGCTGTCTGAGCCAGTTCGCAACCACATGCTCAGGCTTTTCCGCTGATGGTGATCGCGACGGATTGTCCTTGGCTACCATGTTCTTGTTGTAGAATACGGGGATCTTACGCATAGGTTATGGACTCCTTCGACTACCTACGTTAGCCTACCTTCGCGAAGACTGTCAAGCAGTAAAGATCATCACACCTAAAGATCTTTCAGATTCAGAACTTGACAACCTAATCAAGATATGCCAAAGTATCCACAACGCCAACAAAGGAGAAACTTTATGGCCAACCTCATCAGGACCGTCATCGCTCGTGATCCAGTCACCTTCTCTTGGGGAAAGGGCTTCAGGGACGCCGCGCTTTTTGACGAGCGTGAAGCAGCCGAAATCGCCATGGTGGCCTACGGTGACCACGGCGGGTGGATCGAGGAAGTTACCGACGTGGGTGAGTTCCGCGCGCGGGAGGACACATGGTAAACAACGAGACGATTACAGGCCCCTTGTTGTCCCGCGCGGAGCAGCGCGCCTTCGTGCTGGCGCTGGCAGAGGTGCCGATGGAGTGCTGGTGGTGGGAGGTGATCTGGAAATGCCTTCCATGCCCGGTTGCGGAGCTTGTGGATTCGGCGCGCCGCGCCAGCATTGAGCGCCGCGAAATCCTCCTCGCCGCCGCAGATCTTCTTCGTCCAAGATACACGCGGGAGGAGGCGGCGAAGGCGCAGCAGGATGCGCACCACATGTACGCGCGTGCCGCCGACGCGTGGTCCACCACGGAAGACGACGAGGAAGCCAGCGCCGCAGACGAACGGGTTATCCGCATGATCACGGGGGAGGAGCCGTGACGTGTGACGTTAACTCAGCATCGACAGATCTGTCGGATCCGTAACGTTTGAGGAAAAAGCCACCACAGAAGCTGCTGAACCTACGTCAAAATCCTGACCGGGGTTAGCGGTATTCGTTACGTTGTAGGTGATGCCAGCTTTAGCAAAAGCTGATCTGGAACGCAGACGTGCGGGAAGCGTGACAGTACCTGACCATGTGCTAGCGGAACCAGCACCCACAAGGGCGCCTTGGTATGCATCAATAGCTCTATTGGTAAGAGCAAACGTGATGTTCCCTTCTGTGATGAAGAAAGCGCCACTCCCACTCAGCGCGATACCAACACCAGAACCTTCAAAGTCGCAAGAACTGACAGCGCAAGCCCCAGATACAGGATGTGTAGCCAACGCGCTGCTAGAACCCACAGTAAGTGCAGGGTTTGTCGTGTTAGAGATCACACAGTCCCTAAGCCCACCATTCCTGTACCCATTAAAAACACAACCGCCAACGAAAAACACGTTTCTCGTCTCAAGCATGTAGTTTTCAGCGTCCGAAAAGGTTGCTCCTGTTGTAAAAACACCTGAAGTTACTGCACAGTCTTGGAAGGTAGAGCCCGCAGCGCTTGTGCCATGGAAAGCTATGCCAGAACAAACACCTGAAGCGTTCATACGAAAACCAACAAGTCGCACAAATGGTTTGTTGTCAGGGCCTAGAACCGAGTTTGCGGTAAAAGTTGATGTGAAGATAGTACTGTAAGTGCATATCTTCTCGTTTAGTCTAGCCGCCGTGGAAGACTGGATGAAGATTAGCTCAGATACAGATGATGCCTTCAGGACACGTACATCGCGAGGTATATCTCCCGTGTTGTTCATAACCCAATGCGAACCGTTGGTTATGGTCAGACCATGGTTTACAGCATAAGAAACCTGACTCGATTTCCCAGCAACCAAACTCCCAGTTCCCGTGGTAGCGTAAGAGTAGGCAGCGGTCTGGTCACCTATGATGTAAACGCCCGCCAGATCACCATCAGCCTTCAGAGAAGGCAGCGAGTTGACATTAAACGCCTGCCCAGCAAAAGAACCGGATGGCAACTGAACAATGACGTCGACTTTAAAACCGTCAGGAATATCGACAATGGCTCGCTGTAGTGTTGCGTAAGCCGTCAACATAGAAAGACCATCACCAGTGGTGTCGTTACCACTCGTGGGATGAACGTAGATGTACTGGGGTGAAGATCCTGTGAGGAATCTCGAAGAAGTTGAGTCTTGAGCTAACAAGGCATCAACCTGATCGACAAGAGAAGTCTCCACCCCGATCTCAGTCTTGTCGTCAATAGTCTCGTCTTCAGTAACCGTTATCGAGATCAGACCTTGATCTAAGAGAGTCTGCCACTTGTTATCACGTGTTACGCCGTCCTGCTGACCAAAAAGCGATGTTGGCGTAGAGAACGTGATAGACTTACCACGAAACAAAAACCTACCAAGCGGTGGTGGTAAGTAAACTTCACCATTAGACCTGTTGTCGATGACGTAACGCAAAACATCCCCCTTTTAGCGCAGCATCGCTAGGTCTGTCGGATCCGTAACGTTTGAGGCATACGCCACCACAGTAGCAGCGGCTCCTACATCAAAGTCCTGACCGGCGTTCGAAGAATTGACTACTGAGTACGTGATGCCTGTTTTGTTGAACGCTGATCGTGTTCTGATTATGGCTGGACTGGTGACCGTACCTGACCAAGTGCTGGTAGATGCGCCAGCGCTGATCAGAGCACCATGATAGGCTTCCAAAGATCTAGCACAGGCAAAAGTGGCGGGTGCGTTCGTCATAACGAAATAGCTACCAGACCCTGTGATATTCAGACCCGTACCTGTGCTCTCGAAATCAAGAGAACTTCCAAGACGAATTCCACTACCGGGATTAGCCGGTAGGCTGTCGGAGGAACCAATAGAAAGAGCAGGACCGCCAGTAGTGTTTACGAATACGCACTGCTGCACAGAACCACGGGGTCCGTGTACAGTCAAACCGTTTATGGAAAGCGTGTTGAACATTGTAGTGTGCCGACCTCTGTAGTCTATGAGGGTACAGCCATCAAGTACACCGGATGCATTGAATATGACGTTGTAAAGTTCGCAGTTAATGAAGTGCGCAGATCTACTTTGAACATTAACGAATTCGCCACCGCCAGAGAACTTAACTCCTACAAGACACACATTTGATATAGTAGTTGCTCCATTCAAGGATTTCACAGTCATGGGCGTTGTGAACACCGTGTTGTAAGCGCAAACTTTCTCATTTGTACGGGCAGCAGTCGAGCTTTGGACAAAAACTAACTGGGTTGTAGAAGATGCTCTCAAAACCCTAAAAGAGGAACCAACAGGATTACCTGAACTGGGCATGATCCAATGCGAGCCATCTGTAATGGTAAGACCATGGTTGACGCTAAAGGCAGTTTGGCTTACTTTGCCGGATACGAGAGCACCAGTTCCAGTAGAGGCATAAGTGTACGCTGCGGTGTGATCACCAAGGATGAAAAGCAGAGCGGATGTAGTTGTCGATGGTTTGATGGCAGAGGTTACTCCTACAACAACGTCTTGACCCGCAAACTCACCAGCAGGAAGCTGTATGATAACATCCACATTGTATTTGTTTGGAATGTCATTTACAGCCCTCTGGATGGTTTGGTATGCTGTACCCATAGACAAACCATCACCCAAGGAATCGCTTCCTGCCGTAGGGTGGACGTAGATGTACTGAGGGGTAACGCCGTTCAAGAACCTGACACTGGCACTACCACCAGCAGCGACAGCCTCGGCAGCAATTTCAGAAGCTGTGGATTCGACAACACCAGCAATCTTTGCATCTGGCGGGTTATCAGACTCTACCTCAACGGAAATCATACCGCTGTCAAGCAGTGTCTGCCACTTGTTCTCCCGCGTTACACCGTCCTGTTGGTGAAAAAGGGATGTAGGCGTAGAAAACGTGACGGACTTGCCTCTTGGGAGAAATCTTCCAAGGGGAAGCGGGAGGTAAACTTCTCCACGAGATCTATTCTGAACGGTGTAGCGCATACCAAGAAGATAAGGATCTGGTCAAAATTTACCTTGACAAGGCTGATGGTAGCAGTCAAGGTTCCAAATTGGAGGAATTGAAAATGCCCAGAAAGCAACGCACGCTCTCAGAAGCGCATTCTTGTCCTTTTTGTGAATACAAGGATTTGAAGTTCATCCGTGTGGACAGGTGGTACGACAGGTGGTACGCAGTGTCTTGTAAGTGGTGCCAGTGTCTTGGACCACCCGCCAGAAGCAAGAACAGGGCTATCGAGGCTTGGGATGGTCTGGGGTTCGATCAGACTGATGACGTCAACCACGAGACATGACAACAGTCGCGTAAGTCTTGATGTCTTTGAGGCGCTTGCCCATGGTTCCGGCCACTTCGCCACCCTGAGGGTATTCCCAAACCGCAGAACCTATATTGGAGATGTCAGGCTCAGCCACGTCCACAAGGTTAGAGAACTTGGAACGTACAATCTGTACGCCCGGCGCGTTGACGAATGGTGATGGAAAATTGTCTGAGTAGAGGTTGCCATCGAACTCTACCCCGTGATCTATCAGAATTCTCCAACCATTTGTCAAGAAGAAAGTTCTGCCAAGAGGAGAACCGCCGGGAATTAAGTCACCACCTACCGCACGCATCGGTGGGCGGTAGCGTAGATTGTTGTTGACCTTCAACCATTCTTTGGAAGCTGAGTACAGATCTACCTGTACGTCAATAGCTGTTTCATTCGGATTGACGGTAATGAGCTTCAACGCAGGGTCAAAAGTGACCTTGTGATAAAGCTGCCAGTAATCGAAGTTTCCAAAGTAAGTAGAAAGCATCGCCTCAACCTCAACGCAATTCCTTGTAGGTTAGAGTTCCTTGGATAGAAGGTGTACCGGAAATCACAGTAGCTGTGATCGTGAACGGCACTTGCGGAGGTGTAATTGACGCACCACGAATTACACCTTCATCATTTGGATCGAAGAACTGCTCAAGATTGATTTCGTGACCACCAGCTTCCAAGAAGGCAGTGTGTACCTGCCAATAATCCGCATCAACCGTGCCTATGGTTGCATCATGATCGAACTCTGCGGTAGTGCCGTCATCCTCACTCCAAGTAGGAGTCGTGAGTGTGATAGGCCACGCGAAATCAACACGAAGAACGCCGCCAGTCACGTAGCAGGTGTATCTCTCAGGGAACAACTGGACTACGTTCGTCTTACCGTTTACAAGGTTTTTCGAACGCATGGAGAGTACAGGCTGATTCGCCGTAGAAGGCGTGACCGTTGGATGTGTATGCGCCCAACGCCAATAGGTGTAATCGACCTTACCGTCTGTCCTAACAGACGCGCAGACAAGCCTAATAGACGGTGTAGACCCTGTCAAACCAGTGTTGGTGTTCTCGTAACGCACGGGCAATGACCCATTCTGCATGTACGGGTAGTCATTGGCACCAGAGTTGCGGAACTCATGGGCTGTAATGCGCTCACCCTGAGGTGAGAATACACCCATACGAACACGACCAGCACCCAACCACTGGTAGTCGATCCAATAGACTGAAAGTTTGCTCACATCGAGGTTCACGCCGGAAAGCTGGGTACCGTCAAGACGGTCGATGTTCCAGTCATCCTGAGCGATGCGCGTCTCTGTAACAACACCACTCACGCTGGAGCGGAGCACGGCGTAGAGACTCGTACCATCAAGTTCGAAGAAGATACCATTGTCTTCGTCGAAATAACCCCAGCGACGCCTGTTGTTAGCAACACCAGTATCACTGCAAGCGATCGACATCATAATGGTGTTACCAGCACCCGGCCAGTAGAAATGGTACTTGTTCGTTGTTCTGATTGCACTGGAGCCGCTTGCTGTGGTCACATCGAGATGTACGATTGACTTCTGGGCGTCATAGTTTACCGTACCGCCGTTAGCAATCTCGTCTGTGAACAGATCGTCCATGGGGTCATTGCTGAACTCATAGACACCAATCATATTAGATTCGTTGACCTTCACACCGCCAAAGGCATCAAAAACAGGAGAACCCTCAGCAAATCGGAAGGAAGCGGCTCCCTTGTTGTCTACAAACTGACCGTGCTTTTGG
>JACCDR010315507.1_pt1 | contig 13071 bp, 32 predicted proteins | sample 7446431 | NCBI WGS metagenome assembly JACCDR01 (sample SAMN15323443, study PRJNA562643) | freshwater metagenome | isolation source: river surface water | place: USA:Blue River Watershed | collected 2017-08-17
ACGCCTCTACGCGGGGAGATTTCGTTGACTCCATCAGCATTCCTTTCGGGCAAAGTCAATTGCGGCTCGGCCATCAAGACCGCGCATTAACGCAAGAGCCAGTTTCATCGCCAACTTGTCCGCATCGCGCTCGGCCAGCAACCGAAGCCGGGCTTGTGCGTCTTGCTCGTCCCTGGCATCGCGTTCGACGTGCAGGCGTTGCGCTACCGATAGTTCCTCGCGCACCCTGGCGAGGTCGGCCCTGCATCCGCGCAGTCGTACAAGTTCCTGCTTGGCGGCATCAAGGTCGGCTTCGAGGGCGGCGATGCGCTCATCGCGGTGCGCGAGTTCGGCAATCTTGTCGTGAATCGGTGCGCCCGGATCATCGCAGCCAAACAACTCAGCTACGAAAATCCACTCCAACGCCTCAGCCATCGCCCGCAATTCGCCGGGCGTCTTGTCGGCGGGGTTCATAGCCGCTCCCCCGTCAAATATCTCCGTACCAGCATTCCAGGCGCATCAACATGCGGCCGGTGCAACACTTTCGGCGGCACATATGCCGGTAGCGTCAGACGGTTGATTTGTGGCGGCGGCGTTTTGATCACCGCAAGCGCATACGCATTCCCAGATTTGCGGATTGCGCCATCCGCGTGCATGTAATTGCAGGCGTTGATGATGCTCCCCTGTGCATGCCCGGTTACCTCTGCAAGAGCCTCAATTGACAGCGGGCCTCCTGCAAGTGCTTTCTTAATGTCGCTACGAATCGTCATGCTGTCACTTTCAAGAATCCCCGGTTGATCCAACGTAGAACCTGTTCGGGGTAATGGTCGTTAAAGAACCGCCGTTTTTCTTCCCTGCTCATCTTTCCTTGGTCGTATTCGGAATGGCACCGAAAACACAGGTCTAGCGCCCAAACATCAATCCCGCTCGCTCTTGCCTTGTATTCGTTTCGATGAGCGAGAGAAATCGTCCCATCCTCCGCTCCGCAAGCAATGCAGGATTGACCGTTAGCCATGCGCTGAAGGTGGCGGGATTTGAAGGTCACGCCGTCTCGCACACTCGATCAAACATTTCATCAACTTCTGTCAGAAATGTTTCTGCTGCCGTTTCTACTGCTTTGATTTCATCCGCAGTGGGTTCGTACCGGCGAATGAATAACCGCTTACCTTCTGGCATGCGCGGGTCAAAGGCAACAAACTCCACCCACTTTCTGCGAGTGCATGCAAGTTGCGCCAACATTTGCGGTTTGTGTTCCTCGGGAACAACGCCCGCCAACTTCCAGGCAATGAACTTGGCAGAGGTCGGGCACTTAACCTCAAGCAACCCATCCGCCCCGATAAATCCGTCAGGACTCGCCCCAAAGTTCTCAATGGTCAGATGTGGGACGAACGGCGCGGGCATGATCTGCGTGCCCGTATGCGCCGTATATGCGAGTTTGGCGGCGGGTTCTTGCTCCTGACCATGAAGCATGGCGGGGGTAACGTAAACCTCCCGAATGATGTCGGTCATGCGTTCGGCAAGAATCGCAATTTTCAGGTCTTTGCGTTCCTTGGATTCGCCGCCGTTTTTCAGAAAGGAAATCGCCGCCGCCATACTGCTGGCCGTGAGTTTCCCGATGCGGTCGTTAAACCATTGGGCGGAACCCTGCGCCCCGTAGGTAACGGAAACGTCGCGTATTTGCATGGTCAGTCCTTTACGAGCGCATGCGCTTGCATGTGATGCGGGCGACAAAGCCACACAACATCCAACGGCATGTCGTAACAAGGGTGATGCGCTTCAGCCTTGTTGCCACATACCATGCACGGCCAAGGTTGTACGCGCCCACAACGCACAGCAGAGTTCAATAAACTTTGAGCGCGCTTTCTTTGAGGGTTATCCCTCTCCCACGCTTTAACAATCGACTCGCGCAAGGCTTTGCGATGCGGCAGGTTTGCCCTGTCTTTATCGTATTGACGAATGCGCTCCAAGTTGTTTATGCGATGGGCGCTAACATCGGCGCGAGTGCATTGAACACATTTATTCAAATGCTTGTCACGCATTTGCGCGTGCCGATAAAAAGCGTGCAAAGGCTTTTCAACCCCACATTTGAAACACGTTTTAGTAGGCATAGCCTTTCATCCCTTTAAACGGGTTGGCAAATGGAATATCGTCGTCAATGTTGTCGGACGGCATTTGCGCCGCGCTGTTCCCGGCCCGCATGATCTGCTGATACTCGGGTGATACGGAAATCATTTTCTTGAATCCGTCTGAAAGGCTTTCATACGTCCGCGCGTCAAACTCATCTAGCGAGAAATACACAAACGGATTGATTGCATCGGGGACATTTACCCCTTTGGGAATCGCCATCACACCGGAAACGCGGGTCTTGCCTTTGTCGTTTTGCGTGAGACTGACCATGCAGGTTTTGCCCAACACATTCTTGGCGTCGAACCCGGCAAGTTCTTGCGTAGTGAAATCCCTACCGCGCCAGTTTGCAAGATCGGCGCGGAGGTTGGCCTTTTCGTTCAAGCTGGCGGTGTAGAACTTGGACACGCCAAACGGTTTACCGGCGTATTCACCCTCGGTCATCAATTCGTTAGGCAACTCCCATCCGATGATGATTTGACGTTTCATCGTCACTTTCCCTTGGTACTCGCCTTTTTGCGTTCCAAGGTCAATCACCTTGATGCATCGGGCCACGTGGCTCCCAACAGGAGGTTGTTCGTAGTTACCGCCGCCGCTGTCAGTCAGTTTCATTTGCAATCTCCATCAATTCACGGTTAACAATCTCGGTTTCCTGCTCTTCGCACCATTCGGCGTATTCAGCCTGTGCAATTTCGTCCCAAGCGTCAGGGTCAATCATTTCTTTCATGCGCCCCATAGTTCCGCTCAACCTCCTGAAAAATCCTTGCCACCCGCTCGCACAACTGCCGATGTTTCTGCGCCTGACTGCGCCTGTGATGCTCGGCGGAGAACTTCTGCGCGATCCGGGCGCGGTCGTATTGCTCGTCTATGACTTGTTGGACGGGGCATTGCGAATCAAGTTTGATGTCAGTCCACACAGCCATCACATCACTTCCCGCTTCGGTTGCCGCTTCTCGTCGTACAAATCCCGCCACCCGCACGAACCGGGTTGCACCGCTTCGGCCATTTCCTGCGCCGCCTTGATGCGCTCGGCCTGTATCTCGCGCTGCATGCTGGCCTTGGTCATCACAACGATTTGGCGCGATGGCTCATCAGCGACCAAGCTGTAAACCGTCAGAACCGCCACCAGGGCAACGATTGCTAGGCAAAGGTCCGCAAGTGCGGGCGGCATGCTGGAAGGCTTGCCGTAGTTCTTGAGGTCGTTCATACCGTTACCTCAAACCATTTGGGATAGACGCTTTTGAACCACTCAAACACGGCTTGCTCGCCGTCGTGGTTTATCAGGTCAACAATCGCGCGTTTGCACTGCTGACCATCCATTTCAAGCGTGACAGTCACGCCAGAGAAACCACCGGAGCGCGCAATGAGGCGCACTTCGCGTGCGTCAATGTCAATCTTCATGATCCAAACCCCTCGCTTTCCAGCGCCAGAATGCAATCGTTCAAAATCCCGCTAACCCGCGTCGGCTTGCTCAACCCTGGCCCCTCAAGTTCGCGCAGCCGCTTGACTTGGTCGGCCAGCTTCTCGGCGTAGGCGTACATATCGGCGTAAATCGCCTGCTGAAGTTCGGCGCGCTCCTCGGAGTCGGCATCGCGGCATGCCTTGGCTACTGCGGTGAACTTGTCGAGGTGCGGGGTATCGGCAAACAGGTCGCTAAGTGCGCCTGTAGCGCGGGCGGCGATGCCCTGTGCTTTGAGTTCGTTTATCTGCATCTCATCCTCCGTTTGCTGCGATGTGCAGCGCGTGAGTGAGAGAATAAGGCATACCTAATTGCCATGTCAATAGGCAAGCCTAATTATTTTTGATACACTTCGCCAACTCGCCAAATTCCAGGCGTATAAAATCCGGCTCGGGGCCGGATGGAAGGGGGGAGGGAAGCCCAACCCCTTTCGGAGTTGGGGTGTTGCTAGATCAGGAAGAGCACGATCAGGACCAATAATGCGCGGGCCTGCTGATAGCTCAACTTGAGTTTTAGCGTCAGTTCAAACATGGCTTGCACCTTGTTTGCGCTGGCGTGCACGCCAACTGTTGAAGGTTGGCATTTATATCGCGCCCAGCAAGAGGCGCTAGCCCTACGCCGTTCTAGACCGGTTTGGGGCGTCGGCTGTTATCGCTTAGATTGTCCGCGTAGATGTGGTCTTACGGATTCGCTGCGATCTTCACCTTTAGCGGCTTCACGGGCCGCAATCCGGGGTTGTGAGCCCCGAACCTTTATCCCTGTTTCGGCAGGGATTTTTTTCTACACAACCGCGCTTCTCGTTTCGTCTTGGCCTTGTGATCTTCGACGGTGAGCCATTGCATGTTGCTAGGGTGATCTGCGCCGCCACACTTGAGTGGGGTCACATGGTCAATCTGATAGCCAGGACAGGGGCCGCGTCGCTTCTCGGTGATAGGGCAGGGCTGCTGGCGTTTGAATTCCGCAATCGCGGCGGCACTGCGAGATAGGGACCACGCCGGGAAACTGGCGAGGATCAGCGCGAGGACGATGAAGGGCACGGGAATGCTTTATCTAACGCTGCTTGAATAAGGCTCCCGGCTTTGTAGTGACGTACTGATGGTGAATCTTTTAGAAAAGACCGCACGATGTCAGACAATTGCCCAACGGTCACTTGATCCGGCACAGAAAAACAAAAGCCATTTTTTCGAGTTTGGTCCAGTCCGTCAACAACGCCTACGATAACTCCTGCGGAGTACATTCTGTCAATTCCGCTGTCTGAAATTAATTTTGCGTAAAGTGTATTTCCGGTTTCATAGTTGGCAAATGTCGAAGTGGAAACTAATAAGCCGATGAAAAAAATATGTTTCATTGCGGCCTAACCTTTCGTCCTGGCATTCCAAAAGTTTCTTCAATCCGCGCGTCCGGCACATGTTTGAGCGTGCCTTTGAGGGTTTTCTTCGCCAGCAACAAACTGCCATCAATGACGCTGCCGACATGGCGCAGCAACTCGGCTTGTTGGCCGGGGCTCAACTGGCGAAAATGCAAAATCAGCTTTTCCTCGCTGGCCGATAGTTGATAGACGGACGGATCAGCGGCGACCGGTGATGGTTTGCTGACGCCAGATAAAAAGTACTCGGGATCGGTGCGCAACTCGCGCGCCAAGTCGATCAGCGTTTGACCGGCCGCGCGCTTGGTCTTGCCAGACTCGATGTCGGCCAGTGATGGCGGCTTGATACCAATGGCACGGGCAAGCGCAGCTTGGCTGATGCCCAATTCCATGCGGCGTTTTTTGATGCGCTGCCCTACGGTTTCCATGCTTAGAACTGTGCCGTAAACGGCATAAGGGATGCCTATTGACACAAACATAAGGCATGCCTTATTATGTGTTCATGACTCCGAATGACCTTCTTTCTGTTTGGCCTACGCAAGCGGCAATTGCCAAGGCGTTTGGGATAACTCCTCCATCTGTGGCTGAGTGGTTCGACCGCGACGCGATCCCCGAGCCTCGCCAATATCAGGCGCAAGTACTTTCTAAGGGCAAGTTGAAAGTGCGGCAAAAGGTCGCTGCGTGAACCGTTTCTCCTTGCTGGCCTACCCCTTCGCGCCCCTCCTCCGGCGCGCGGCCAGCTTTGCCCCTCGGGCTGGGGATTCTCGGTCCGGGGGGCTTTTCTATTCCGCGTGAGGTAAGCCATGGCGTCATCTTCTGCCTCTTTCTACGCCCGCGAAAGGCAACCAATGGAAACCTTTGGAACGCAGAGGCAAATCCCGGTGCTAGGCGAGGCGCGGAAGCCTCAATTCCTTGACGCCACACTGATCGAAGCATTGAAGGATGGGCGCGGCGCTATCGGCTTGTGCATGCAGTTGAGCGGCTACACGGCGGAAACCTTGGCGGACATGCTTGGGCTATCCAAAGGCTATGTCTCCAAGTGCCTGAGTGGGCGCGGGAACTTCCCTGCACATCTTCGCGTGAAGCTGATGGAACTGTGCGGCAACTATGCCCCATTGCAATACGAGGCGATGCAGCTAGGAGTCGAGATTCGGGACGATTGGAAAGCGCGGCGGCTTGCTGAGTTGGAAGCCGAGCGCGCGGAATTGATGAGGGCAGCATGAAACTATCCGGCGACCGCAACCAATGCCCTACCTGCTCGCTGTACTTTAACAGCACAGCGGCATTTGACAAACACCGTACTGGTTCGTTTTCGGATCGTCGCTGCCTGACTGTTGACGAAATGACAGTCAAAGGGATGGCGGTTAATAGTGCAGGTTATTGGGTGACTGCGCTTAATCCTCAGTTTGCGGAGGCGTCATGCCAATCGACCTAATAGCCGTAGTCCTATTCCTGATCGTCGCTCCCGCGCTTGTGCTGTGGATCTTGCGCGAGGCGTTGAGGGCGCAGAAGTGAGGGTTCTAGTCGCTTGCGAATTCTCGGGAACGGTGCGCCGCGCGTTTCGGGCGCTTGGGCATGACGCCTGGAGTTGTGACCTGTTGCCCGCAGAGGATGATTCACCTTTCCATTTGCAACGTGACGCTATTTGGGCAGCGACTTACTGGAAGGGGTGGGATTTGCTGATTGCGCATCCGCCATGCACATACCTTGCGTCGAGCGGGTTGCACTGGAACAAGCGCACGCCTGGGCGCGCTGAAAAGACCGAGGAAGCCCTAGAGTTTGTCCGCGCCCTGATGAACGCGCCTGTGCCGCGTATAGCCATCGAGAACCCTATCGGCTGCATCAGCACACGGATTCGCAAGCCGGATCAGGTTATTCAACCGTGGCACTTTGGCGACGATGCCAGCAAGGCAACGTGTCTTTGGCTGAAGGGCTTGCCGTTGCTCAAGGACACAAACCGGCTGCTTGGCGACAACAAGACGCGCAGGGCGAATCAGACGCCTAGCGGGCAGAACAAACTCGGACCAAGCCCTGACCGCTGGAAACTGCGTAGTGTGACCTATCCGGGCTTTGCGGCGGCTATGGCTTCGCAGTGGGGCGCGCTTGTGCCAAAGCAGTACGGATGCCCGCCGATATATCTCCCGCCCCGAGGCGTTTCGCTTTCTCTATTTCCTCAGGACGAAGCCGAACAGCAACGAGAACGCGAGGCCCTTCAATGCTGAACGGCCTGCCTAGTTTTGCCTTCATGCCGGATCCAGTTCTGACAGCAGATACACGGAGGTTGGCGTGATGTTCCAGTCGGTGTGCATGTCATCGGACACCAAGGCGCGATCCCCGCGCAGTTCGATGATTTTCATGCGGCACGTTGACTCGGATTCGTCCATTGGTTCCGCGAATTTAACTGTTTGGCCGACTGTGAACATGGGTTTCTCCTTGGTTGGATTCATTAATGTATAACACTAATGACAAAAATGCAAGCGGCTGGAAGAAAGTCGTTTTTGCGGCTGACTGTGCCGGATGCCCGGATTGTGGCGAGCCGTTATGCCATGTGTGCGAGTCGCACTACGCCGACTGCGAGTGTCCAGGCCCAACGCAGGATGACATGTACGAATACAAGTTTGTTGATGGCGTCATGTATGCAAAGGAACTGACATGACCAAAGGCGACATCATCTGCATGCCATCCGGCAAGCTTGCGATGTACATGGGTGGCAGCGTGCATGGCGCTGAGTTTGCCTATGTTGATGACCAAGGCAGGCCGCTGCGCTCCAAGCATGATCACAAGGTTCTTGACTCGTTTTGCATCAGTTCGACGCGGCTATTGGCGAAGCTACAGCCTGAGATGCAAGATCAACGGAGTATTTCCGCAATATCTGTAGTCACACCGGCATGATATTCGACCTATCTATTCCGCAATCTCTTGCGGATCTGCCGGGGCGCCTGCATGTGCTTGAGCCTGTACAAGCCACTAAAACGCACTCAGAGCGCCTAGAGCAGATGCGGCAATACCGCGCACGCATGGGCACGCTGGAGAAGCGGGAAACCGAGCGCAAGTATTACGAGGCGAACCGGGAGGAAATCCTCGCACGGCGCAAGGCGCGAAGGGCTGAATTGCTTCAAGACCCTGAATACCGGGCGCAGGTTGCGGCCAGGGCAAAGAAGTACCGGGAAGCGAACCGCGAAAAGATGGCGGCGCATCAGCGGGCTTATTACTACAGGCAGAAGAATGACTCCCGTTAGCAATTTATTGGACACCAAAAAGGCTCTAAACGAGAGCGCCAAGGACTTGGCGGAGGTGATGGCATGACCTACCCCAACGATCCCATTGTCTCCGCTATGCGTACAGCCCATCAGGCAGGCGCCAGCGTGTACGCCATTGCTCGGGCGGCGGGCATGGGATGGCGCACGGTGCAGCGGATATTGAAAGGCGATGCGTAATGGCTGGTGATTGGATCAAGATGCAAATCAACTTAGGCGATAAGCCCGAGGTCATCGCCATCGCGTCCAGACTTGGTTTAGATGTCGATGCGGTGGTTGGGAAGCTGCTCCGGGTGTGGGGTTGGTTCGATCAACACACCCTAGACGGTAACGCTGTTGGCGTTACATATTCGTTTCTTGATCGTGTCACAAACGTTGCAGGATTCGCAGAGCAACTTGCGTTGGTTGGTTGGCTTGAAGAAAGTGGCTCAACACTGTCTATCCCTAAATTTGGGCGCCATAACGGGAAAACCGCTAAGAATCGGGCACTTACGAACGAACGTGTAGCTAAAACACGAACCAAAAGTAACGATGGTGTAACGCAAGATGTAACGCAAGATGCGTTACAAAAACCGTTACCAGAGAAGAGAAGAGAAGAAGTAAAAGATGCCGAGCCTAGCGGCTCGCAAGAAAATGCTGCGCCACCAAATCCAGCGGATGTTATTTGGACTCTTGGCGTCAGGCTTTTGAAGGACAAGGGCGCAAGCGAGGATGCTGCAAGGGCATTTCTCGGGAAGCATGCCAAGGGCGCGGAATCGAAACTGGCCGAGGTCATCGGGCATTTGGCGACCCATCCGAAGATTGACCCGAAGGCGTACATCGTCAAGGCGATGGCCCCGAAAATTCCCGAGGTGGTGTTATGAAAACTTGGACGGATTTTGGCATCGAACTGCATGGGCGTTCGGGTGTGGAGGTCAAAACCCAATGCCCTCAATGCTCGCAGCATCGCAAGAAAAAAAATTATCCGTGCCTCAACGTCAACACGGACAAGGGCGTATGGAATTGCTGGCATTGTTCATGGTCCGGTACGCTCAAGACCGGCCAGGATTCAGCGCCGCAGATCACCAAGACCTATCGCCGCCCGGAGTGGGTGCGGAATGGCACAGGACTGCCGCAAAAGGTCGTGGATTGGTTTGCAAAGCGCGGGATAGGCGAAGGCCCGCTTAAGCGCAATCAGATCGACTATGGCCCGGTGTACATGCCGCAAATTGAGGAAGAAGCGAACGCGATCAAGTTTCCTTACTTCCGGGGCGCAGAGGTTGTTAACGTCAAGTACCGGGATGGGCAAAAGAATTTTCGCATGCATGGGGGCGCGGAGCGAATCCTCTACGGGCTGAACGACGTTGCGGAGCGCACGGTATGGGTTGAGGGTGAGATTGACAAGCTTTCCGTGGAAATGGCCGGGGTTGCCGCATGCGTATCCGTTCCCGATGGCGCACCGGCACCGGAAAGCAAGTCCTACAGCAGCAAATTTGATTTTCTTGAAAGCAAGGCGTTAGAAGCCATCAAAACGCACGTTCTAGCCGTTGACAACGACGCGCCGGGGCGAAGGCTTGAGGAAGAATTGTCGCGCCGTCTAGGGCCTGAAAACTGCCTGCGTGTGACATGGCCGGAAGGGTGCAAGGACGCAAACGATGTACTGATTCAGCATGGCGCGAAAGTGTTGCGCGAATGCCTGGACAACGCGCAGCCGTTCCCCATCGTTGGCGCGTTTGAAATCTCGGACTACGCGCAGGATTTGGAGTCGATTTACGACGAAGGATTGCCCGCTGGATTGGTTACCGGCTGGATCAACATTGACGCGCACTACACTGTGCAGCCGGGGCATTTGACGATTGTCACGGGGATACCGGGCCACGGGAAAAGCGAATGGCTTGATGCGCTGGCGATCAACCTTGCTGCGCATCATGGTTGGGGATTCGGCGTGTATAGCCCCGAGAATCACCCGGTTACGGCGCACATTGCCAAGCTTGCGGAAAAGTACACCGGCAAGCCATTTCAGCCGGGGCCAACGCAGCGCATGAGCAAATCAGAATTTGACTTGGCGCAATCGTGGCTTGGGAAGCACTTTCATTTCATTGGCCCGGAGTCCCCGACCATCGAGGCGATTCTCGCAGTAGCGCGGCAGATGGTGAAACGCCACGGCATCCGGGGATTGATTCTTGATCCGTGGAATGAAATCGAGCATTCGCGCCCTGACAGTTTGAGCGAAACGGAATACATCAGCCGATCACTTTCGCAACTTCGTACCTTCGCCCGTTCCTGCGGTGTGCATGTGTGGCTGGTGGCGCACCCGATGAAACTACAAAAGGACAAGGACGGCACTACTCCTGTTCCTGGGATGTACGACATCAGCGGTTCAGCGCATTGGCGCAACAAGGCGGATTTCGGTATCGCGGTATGGCGCAACGTCTTGGACGAAATTTCCAAGGTCCAAGTCCATATTCAGAAGTCGCGCCATAAGCATTTGGGCCGGGTTGGGATGGTGGAACTGCGCTACGACCGCGTGACCGGGCGTTACTTCGGCTCGGAGAATGCCCCGGCGCCGATGTATCGGGACATAAAGAACGCGCAGGCTAATGACTTGGTGGAACTGTGATTCGGGCGTGGTGGCAACGCCGCAAATGGGTGAAGGAGTACGAACAATATGAGCGCGAATACTGGCCTGAAAGTAACGGCGGCGATGAAAGAGGATTTCGACGCTTGCATGGCGATATTGAAGCCAAGCATCCCGGAGTTGCACAAACAGGATTTGCGGGGTGTGTTGCAGGACTATGGGCGCGAGTACGCAGCGCAATGGCTAAAAGGCTGGCGCGTCACGCTTGAGTCAATGCGCGAAGAGGGAAAAACATGAAACCCGGCCCGCGCCCAATTCGCCGGAATGCCGCCGAATCGAAGCTGCAAGCCCTTGGACGGCTGACGGCCGCGAGGTTGGCGGAGGAACTCGCATGGCCCCACTACCAAGCCTCACAGGCGCTTAAAAGCCTATGGGACAGGGGTAGGGCTAGGCGGGTGAAGCAAATCACGCCAGAGGGCGCGTATTACGTCTATGAGGTAAATGTATGACACCAGAACAGTTAAGAGAAGCGGCGGCGGTGATGCTGGCTGCGGCGGATGGGAAAGCGATTGAGTATCGGAGCAAGTTTGGCGGAACGACTTGGGAGTTTTTGACATGTCCTGTGTGGGATTTTGATAGTTGGGAATACCGCATCAAGCCCAAGCCGCGAAAGGTGAAGGTATGCCTGTTCAAAAGCCAGCACGGCGAGATTGAGCCATTCCGCGTTGATACAGCAGTCGGGCGCGTGTGTACTCCCGTTAGCGACATCGTAGAAATAGAGGTGAAGGAATGACCCAAAGAAATGACGCCAGAGGGGCGTGTTACGTCTATGAGGTGGCGCAATGAGAAGGATGGGTCAGTTCAGGCTTAAAGGGCGTGAGATTATCGACTATATAACTCCCATAAAAATGATTATGGGGAAATGCGCAATTCTTCGCGCTGAACACATGTTGCATTCTGATTCGGTGGAATACATAGCGATTTGTGATCAATTCGATTTGTTGGGGCCAGGAGAAGAGGCACCGTTTTATGAGTGGGTTTGGGACGGGTCAACGGTTCGGGCTAAACGGATGGCATGACATGGGAAGCCGAGCAGAAAGCCTACTACGACGCTCTGACGAACTCGGAGAAGCGCCGATTCTGGATAGTGCTATCGACGCATCATCCGCAGGACTACGCCAGGATGGAGCAAATCTGCCGACCGGCGACGAAAGCGGCGAGGGATTGGGTAAGCACTTGGCGTCCTCGTGCCCCGTTTGGTGCGGCTACCCGGTAAATGGCGTTGTTGAGTGGTGTTCGCCATCGTGCCGGGAATGGGGTGTGTGGGGGCGGGATGCTTAAAACAGCCCGCCATGCGATTTTCAGGAGGTGGCTGATGCCAATGCTTCAAGCGCGAACTGCACGCAATACGGAGCATGATCTTGTCGCCCAGAGGTTGCAAGGTATTGCCGCATGGTGCGCTCGCCTATGCCGATACGGAACGCGGCTTGGCGTTGGGACAACCCCGACCGGGCTATCAGTTCACGAAGATAGGCGGGGTCGGGGTTGTATTGAGTGGCGTCCGGGGTCATGTTTTAGTAAAGAAAGTAATCCGCGCTTAATGTGTCAGATTAGGCGCAGAAAAAATTGTTTAGTAGTTGAATCCGCGAGTTTCAATTTGGGCGCGAACGGTTTGATACAGGACTTTGTCAGCGACAGTCCAAGAGCAGCCATCCGGGTTTGCAACGTAAGTGCCGCCCGCCGCCTTGTAACCGTAGCGGGCAAGCGTGTTAAGAACTTTTTCTTTGTTGGCAAAACGGTTGATTGCGGATTTGATTTCTTTGTCAACGCCAAACCCTTTTTGCGGGGCTGTCGCGCAGGTGGTGCCGAAATGCTTCACTTCGCCGGTTTCGATGTTGCGAATCCAAACAACACGCTTAAGCCCTTGTTTGCCGCAGCACTCGCAAGAATCTTTGTCATCGTTGACGCCGACCACTTCGTACTTCGCCATGATTTTTTCTCCGGGTTATCGCCATCACGTTGTGTGCGGCATGAGTTCAATATACAGGCGCATTGAGCCTAATGCAAGAACTATTTTCAACTTTCGATTGTGCGGTGCGTCATGCTTGAACTAGCCGAGCGCCAAAGCGTAACCGTAGACATCCCCATCCGCACAGTCAGCGAAGCAAACGGGCGCGAACATTGGGCTGTAAAGGCTAAGCGCGTCAAGCTACACCGCGACACCGCGCACATGGTTATCCGCCATGCGCTCAAGGGCGAAAAGCCCCTTCCATGCGTGGTCACGCTTACAAGGATGTCGCCGCGCCTGCTGGACGATGACAACCTCCGC
>JACCDR010230282.1_pt1 | contig 13070 bp, 22 predicted proteins | sample 7446431 | NCBI WGS metagenome assembly JACCDR01 (sample SAMN15323443, study PRJNA562643) | freshwater metagenome | isolation source: river surface water | place: USA:Blue River Watershed | collected 2017-08-17
CGAATCGAACGAGGTCAGGTTAAGGTTGGAGATACTTGCGAAATCGTTGGTCTCCACGACACCACCACGACTACCATCACTGGTATCGAAATGTTCAACAAGCAGCTCCAGTCAGGTATCGCAGGTGACAACGCCGGCGTTCTCCTCCGAGGTACTGCAAAGGATGCTGTTCATCGCGGACAAGTTCTTGCAAAGCCAGGAACAACTACTCCTCACACTGAGTTCGAGGCAGAAGTTCTCATCCTTAAGAAGGAGGAAGGTGGTCGACACACTCCATTCTTCAATGGTTATAAGCCACAGTTCTACGTACGAACTACTGACGTTACAGGAGAGGTAACCCTCAACCCTGGCGTAGAGATGGTTATGCCTGGAGATACCGTTACTTTCAAGGTAAAGCTCCACGCTCCTATCGCTCTTGAAGACAAGATGCGCTTCGCTATCCGAGAAGGAGGCAAGACCGTAGGTGCAGGTGTTGTAACCAAGATCGTAAAGTAAAACTTGCGAAATAGGAATAAATAAGTACACTAGGACCTTATATATGGTAGATACAGCAAAAAAGACAATAAAGCCGAAGGCGGCAAAGAAGACAGCGGTGAAAGCCGATGCTTCTCCTCGATTGAGGATCCGCGTCCGAGCATACGAGAATAAGATCTTGGATGCTTCGGTAAAGCAGATCATCGACACGGCCCTTCGCTATGACGTCGAAGTGCTAGGTCCGGTGCCTCTCCCAACGGAGATCAAGAAATACACGGTGAACCGCTCGTCGTTCGTATACAAGAATGCGCGAGAGCAGTTTGAAATGCGAGTCCACAAGCGCCTCATCGATATCTTGAATCCTAACGCAAAGATCATCGAAGCCCTCACGAACATGTCATTGCCTTCAGGCGTGAACATCGACGTAAAGATGATTTAAAACAAAAGAAAAAACCGCTCGAAAGAGCGGTTTTTTCTTTTGCGCTAATCCTTTGACTTTTACCGCTAAAGCCGTAGCCTTATGGGGCTGCTCTTTCAACACAAACACATCTTACTCACACATGGATTCGGCTAAATCGGGGTTTCGTGAACTGGTATCGTTTAAATTCGATATGCTCATTGTGTGCATATCCTCCGTCGTGGCATCGATATTTTCTTTGGTTCCTCCATATGAGTGGTCGCTCGGGGCAATCTTTTTTATGGTGGCCGCAGGCGGCGCAGCCAAGATCGAGGATCTCTCTAAGAGGGAAAGTTATATCATTGGATGGACAAAGACATCTCTTCTTGTTTTGTGTCTTTCGAGCTTCGGTTGCGCATGGCAGAGTGATTTCAGTTTAGATTACTGGTTAAACTACATTGCCGCACTTTGTTTCGGTGTTTGGGGTTACGCTACGGGTGTTTTGGTGGGTCTTATCGAATATTTCTTTTTGAGACGAAAATCGCTTCAAGCGACGATAGACCATATATCCCTCGGAGCATGATTATGCGCGACCATGTGGTCGCGCTTTTTAGATTGCGGTCTTAATCCGTTTCTGCTTTACTTGGATCAGAGTTTTTTCTATGGCATTGAAAAAGATAATTCATCCTAAGAGAGCGGGGTGCGATATGGAAGTGCGGGCACGGATCTTTACCGGATTTACGGATCCGACTCCGCGCACTGGATTTTCTTCGGTTAAGACGGAGCATACCGAGCTCTACCGGAAGGTTGTGGAAGCAGAGCGAAGAATCCTACGAGCAGCAGGCTTCAGTGATTAGTTTGAGCGGGCAAAAGCCCGCTTTTATTTTAAAAGGTTGATACACACACAAGGTAGAAATAGCAGGCATTGCTGGCGATGACGAAAAACTGTCAGACCTGATGATATCCATACCATTTACTCTTTCGCTCGCGAGTAGTGTCGAGGGTAAAGAAGATGATCCTGAGAGCATATGCTCTGTCACTAAAGAAAAGTAGGACAAGAGCTCGTCGGAAAATTATTATACGAGGCTGGCAATTGCGAGCCTCGCTCGGACAAAATCCTTATAAAAGCTCGTAGGTTCGTTGTCCTAGGAAAGTACGTTAATTGCAAACTAGTCTTCGATTGGTAACCGTCATTATATCTGTACCTGCGCCACTGCAGGCGGTTGTCTTGTCTGTGCAGAGATAATGGATTGGGGAGACTGCAGCATTCCTGAGAGTAACACCTGTAAACGTTCCCCAGTTTTCCCAGTCGTATGTCCAACCTGAACATGGTGGGGTAGGCCATCGCGGAAGATATGTTGAAACAAAAATTCCTCCGTCGCCAGGACCCAAATCACCCTGCTGGTTTCCCGTGTTAGCAAAATAGCTCTGGGCTGCAGTCTCAATCTGCTTCATCTGGGTGAACGCTGTAGCGAATCTCGCTCTTTCTCTGGCAGCATTAAGCGAAGAGAGCACCACTGACGAGAGAAGGGCGATGATTGATATGACGACAAGAAGTTCGATGAGGGTGAATCCGCGTTTCATAGACATATTATTGCCCGAAGTTCGAGAATTTGAAACTACCTGAATGATTCCATGAGAATTTCGTGATGTTGACAAGCAAGAATTTTAAGGTAATTTAAAATTTAGAAGATTAAATCCTGCTACATGAACGGCACTCATGCTTTTCAGGTGAACAGGATTTAATTCTATATGAACATAGTTTTGTTACTTTTCGCTTCTGTTACTGACAAAAGAGTTGGGAAAGAGGCTCGGAAGGTGGGGGATCGTTTCTATATACGTCTTCCTACAAAGGAGATACTTCCCGAAATCGCGTTTGTAACTCTTACATTCGAAGGTCGAACTGATGGATTTAAGATTATTGATCAAAAGACGGCAGAGTATTATGCCGCTACCAATGCAGTTGTAATCGAAGTCCGTCATAATGATCACGGCTCTCATTCTCCTGAGCAATTCGTTCGATGGCTTAAGACTAAATGGAGTGCGACTCTCGAAGAGTCTGTGAAAAAACCTCCGTCTCGTTAGTATTAGATATAAAGGCCGGTTCGCGCGAGCGAACCGGCCTTTTTAATGCCTTTAAACCATAATTTGCAATATTTCGGTCCGTGAGGTACTATCTTCCCACTACTAGAAGCACTGCTTCTTTTTAGTTTAATAGGGTTTTTGGGAGCCTACGGAGCCTCAAGCTTCGCGCTCACGCTAAACGATAATTTATGAAGAAATTCATTCTTGGCACAAAGAAGGCCATGACTCAGGTCTTCGATGAAAGCGGCGTTGCATATCCTGCAACGGTCCTTTCAGCTGGCCCGGTCACGGTCACTCAGGTGAAGTCGGTAGAAACGGACGGCTACGTCGGCGTCCAGGTCGGCCTCGGCGACCAGAAAGAGTCTCGCCTCGGCAAGGCTCTCGTCGGTCATTTTAAGAAAGCAGGTGCGAACTTCCGACATGTCGGAGAGTTCCGAACCGAAGACGCTGCGAAGTTCAAGGTGGGCGACAAGATCGACCTCTCTACTTTCGCTGCGGGCGATCTCGTAACCGTTCGATCATTGTCGAAGGGTAAGGGCTTCCAGGGAGCAGTTAAGAGGTATCACTTCGGTGGAGGACGACGATCTCACGGTCAGAAGCACTCTGAGCGAGAAGTCGGTTCTATCAACGGTGGAGGCCGAGTCGGCTCTGGACGCGTCGCAAAGGGTAAGCGAATGCCAGGACGCATGGGAGGCGACATGGTCACCGTCAAGAATCTCAAGGTTCTTCAGGTAAAGCCTGAATCAAACGAGATTGTTATTCACGGATCCCTTCCTGGTCGAAAGGGAGTACTCGTATCTATCGTTGCTTAATCTCTTTTTCTAACAACAAATATATGAAAGCAACAATATACAACGTAGAAGGAAAGTCAGCAGGAGAGCTCAATCTCTCTGATGCAGTATTCGGACTTCCTTGGAATTCAGACCTCGTACATCAGGTCATGCTCTCGATGCAGTCAACTGCTCGACAGCCTATCGCTCACACCAAGACCCGAGGAGAAGTCCGCGGAGGAGGTAAGAAGCCATGGAGGCAGAAGGGAACCGGTCGAGCTCGACACGGATCTACTCGATCACCATTGTGGGTCGGAGGAGGTGTCGCTCACGGTCCTCGAAATGACAAGAATTATGACCGAAAGGTTAACAAGACGATGAAGGCTAAGGCGTTCCTCACACTTCTTTCAAAGAAGTACCGAGACGGCGAAATCCTCTTCGTGGATTCTCTCTCATTTAAGGCTCCAAAGACTACCGAAGCTAAAGCAGCTCTCGTCGGTCTTTCAAAAGCAAAGGGTTTTGAGAAGCTCTCAACCAAGCGAAAGAACGCTGCTTTCGTAGCGCTCTCAAAGAAGGATGTAAACGTAGAGAAGTCATTCCGAAACATTGGATCAGTCACTGTTGATGAGACTCGAAACCTCAACGTACTCGATCTTTTGAAGTACACATACCTCGTTGTCGACGCAGAGTCGATCAAGGTCTTAGAAGCTAAGAACAACTAATATGTCGCTATTCAACACACAGAGAAAGAAGGCGGGTAGCACAACGGCAGGCGAAACAAAACTCGCAAAGCCGGCAAAGGTTGTCGAGCCTAAGAAGGTTGTGGCTCCAAAGGTAGAGAAGAAGTCAGAGTCAAAGAACGAGAAGCGAGCAGCTGCTGCGGCAGGCGTCGTCTTTCCAAAGGGCGCTGCTGTTATCAAGCCTCGCGTAACTGAGAAGGCAGGACTCCTTTCACAGAAAGGAATCTACACGTTCGATGTACGAATCGATGCTAACTCTCGACAAATTGCAGAAGCTATCAAGGCTGCGTACAAGGTAACTCCTGTTCGCGTCTCTGTAGCTCCTATCAAGTCAAAGACTATGTTTGTCCGAGGCAAGAAAGGCCGAACAATCTCTGGCAAGAAGGCGTATGTCTATCTCAAGAAGGGAGAGACTATCGAATTCATCTAAACAATAATTTATTAACCCATGAAAACATATAATCCAACATCGAACGGTAGGCGCCAGATGCAGACCATCGACTTCAAGGAATACATCACCAAGAAGGATCCTGAGAAGTCTCTCACATACGGACGAAAGCGAGACGTAGGACGAAATGCGTTCGGTCGAGTAACCGTGCGACATAAGGGTGGAGGCCACAAGAGGCTCTATCGAGAAGTTTCCTTCATGTACGACAAGAAGGATATTCCAGCTAACGTTCAGTCAGTTGAGTACGATCCTAACCGATCAGGCTTCATCGGACTCGTGGCTTACAAAGACGGAGAGAGGCGATACGTTCTCCTTCCAAAGGGAGTAAAGCCAGGTACAACTATCATGACGAGCGCAAAGGCTCCGCTTGAGCCAGGAAACGCTCTTCCACTCAAGAAGATCCCAGTAGGTACATTCGTGTACAACATCGAGCTCAAGCCTAACTCAGGTGCAAAGGCAGCTCGAGCGGCAGGAATCTTTGCTCAGGTCATCGGTAACGACGCAAGCTATACCATGATCAAGATGCCTTCAACTGAAGTGCGAAAGGTGCACGAGGAGTGCTTTGCAACTATCGGTCAGGTATCAAACGACGAGCACTGGTTGGTTAACTCAGGTAAGGCAGGACGATCGCGATGGCTTGGTATTCGACCGACTGTCCGAGGTACCGCTCAGAACCCTGTAGACCATCCATACGGAGGAGGAGAAGGACGACAGGGACGAGGTCTCCGAAGGCTTAAGACCCGATGGGGAAAGCCAGCAGGAAAGGGACAGAAGACCCGAACTCCAAAGAAGTACTCAAACGTATTCATTGTTTCTCGCCGAAAGGTTGGAAAGGATCGAAACTCGATTCAGTAATCGCCAAAACAAACCGCCTATCAGGGCGGATTTGTTTTGAGCGCCCCGGCGAAGGCCGGGGTCCATGCAAATCAAACAAAACCCGCTCTTTCGAGCAGGTTTTGTTTTTAGATATCGGTTCTTTGCCCATAATCAAATATGATACTATTTAAAAATTATGGATTCGTTAGTTAAAATGGCTTTTCGGAGATTTTGGGTAATGGTTAGCACTCTGGCTTTCTGGCCTGATTTTATTCAGTTTTTTCAGCGATTTTATGAAAGGTTTGATAATGAAGCTGAGACAAAGGCTAATGTATTAACCGAAGAAAAAAGGGAAATATTAAAGAGGAATTACAAGAAAGTGGATATTATTTCTAGGACTCTGCAGGGTGTGTGGTTTGTTACATGGTTTATGGTTATTTATTCGGTCGTAATTCACCAGGATATATTGCGGTCTTATAGACTCACACATTTGCTTCTTTCAAAAGATTTTACGGAAATAAAAGTGTTTGTGGTGGGGATTTTTTCTATGTCTTATTGGATGATCGCTTCTATACTATTTGCCAATATTTTGTTTTTTGGAAAAAAAGAAGGGAAGGTGATAAACAGCTATATGGATAGAAATAGTATGGGTGCTGGAAAGTACGACGATGAAACTAGATTTAAATATAGTAATACTGCAAAACTCTTTAATGGTCGTATTTTGTTGGGAGTTATTGTGGGCTCTATTCTAATTCTTCTCGTTTAGTACTGCCTTAGATTTAGCTTTTTATGAAAGGCTTTCTTTTTATCTGACTTGTGCTTAAGTGGAGTGAGAAACACTTTATGGATAATTCAATGCGGCAGATGCTACGGTGGGTCGCGCGACCTGAATTTCAAAAGAAAATCGAATCTCTCGGCCCTCTGGTTACACAACAAGAGCTCTGGGGCTTACCTGAGCGTGGCTCCATTCGATGGCTTCTTATGAAGACGAGTCAAGTGAGGTTTCCTGATACTCCATGAAAAAGCACATCGCAAAACCGGCAACTCTTGCATCGGTCCTCAAGATCTACAAGATCTCGCCGGCTAGTTTCAAGAGAACAAAGCGACTCGTCCAAAAGAGTCTAGAGAAAAAAGTGCGCAAAGCGCACAGATAGAGTAAGAGCCGAAAGGCTCTTTTTAGTTTGTTATAATCAACACATGAAATCCCCGAAAGGTTTTACCCTCATCGAACTTCTGGTCGTCATCTCGATCATTGCGCTTCTATCTTCAGTAGTTCTCTCAGCTCTCAATACTGCGCGAGATAGGGCAAGAATCGCTCGCGCAGGCGCCGATCTCGCATCAATACGAAATGCTCTTTTCCTCTATCAAGCGGCGAATAATGGCAATTACCCATGTTTCGATCATGATTGGAGTGATACCGATGAGAGGACTTGGGCAGGTGCATATATAACTTGGCCGAGAAATCCATGGGGAACTTCGTATCACTGGGAGCATAGTCAGGGTCCTTTGTATTCAATTTCCATTCAAGCTCCCGGAGCAACGGTCGCGGCTGCTCTCGATAGGGCGCTGGATGATAACGTTGCTGGAACTGGACGTATTACATATTCAGATGCGACAAGTAGGTTGGAATATAGCGGTATGGATCAAACAATTCCATTTAACGATTGTCATATTTGATAGTAGTCAGTATGAAAGCGTTTAGGTATTTGACTTCTTTCCGCCTTCTGTTAGGATAGTGTCCACTAGCTTCGGAATAGGCACTACGTCATATTTCTAGGTTTAAAACCTAGTTTTTTGTCTCTTAAAGGCCCTCGTAGGGGTCAAAGCCTAAACGCCCGAGCTGTAATTCATTTTGTTTGTATAAAATTTAACCCATGACACGATCCCTATCGAAAGGACCTAATGTAGACCCTCGAGTCTTGAAAAAGATCGAAGGCAAGAAGCCACAGGAAACTGGGGTTATTAAGACTTGGTCGCGAGCCTGCCATATCTCTCCGGAGATGGTTGGTTTCAAGTTTGGCGTTCATAACGGTAAAGACTTCGTCGAGGTCCTCGTGTCGGAAGACATGGTAGGTCACCGCCTCGGCGAATTTTCTTTGACCAGGAAGTTCACCAAGCACGGAGGAAAGATGCAGAAGGAGCTTGAGATGAAGAAGAAGGAAGGCGAGATGGCAGCAGCTTCAGCCGCTAAAGCAACTGTAGCCGAGAAGAAATAATAAAAATATATGGTAACCGCATCTCTCACTAACTATCGACAGTCTCCTCGAAAGGTCCGCCTCGTAGCGAGCCTTATCAAGGGCAAGACCGTGCCTCAGGCGCTCAACACGCTTATGGTAACTACCAAGCGCGCTTCTGATCCATTGATCAAGCTCGTTAATTCAGCCGTTGCTAACGCCAAGAACCTTGGTGTAGCTACCGAAAATCTTTATATAAAGGAGTGTACCGTAAATCAGGGCCTCACCATGAAGCGATTCATGCCAGGAGCTCGAGGTACCGGTTTCCCAATCCTCAAGAAGACAAGCCACGTAAAGCTTGTTCTTGAAAGCAGGGCTCCAAAGGGTGCAAAGGCTATCACTGCTCCTAAGTCGGAGGAGAAGAAGGTAAAAGCAGCTAAGAAGGCAACCAAATAAATCTATGTCACACACAGTACACCCATACGCTCATCGACTCGGCATCATCAGGGACTGGAAGTCTCGATGGTTTGCAGGTCGCGGAAAGTACCAGGAGAATCTCAAATCTGACATTCTTTTGCGAGAGTATCTCTCAAAGAAGTTTCGAGGCATGTACGTCGCTGATGTAAACATCGAGCGAAACGAGAAAGCTGTCCGCGTCATTATCGCAACCTCACGACCGGGCGTTATTATCGGTCGACAGGGCGAAGGAGCAGTCAAGCTCAAGGCAGACATTCTCTCATTCATGCAGAAAAATGGCGGCAAGCTCAACAAGGGCCAGGACCTCAAAATTGATATCGAAGAGATCCGATCTCCTGAGGCAAACGCAGCTATCGTTGCATATATGATCGCTGAAGGTCTCGAGAAGCGACTTCCTTTCCGACGCGTTATGAAGCAGATGATCGAAAAGGTTCTCGCTAACCGCGATGTTAAAGGTGTCAGAATCTTCCTTGGAGGTCGCCTTGGAGGAGCTGAGATGGCACGCGTCGAAGATATGAAGAAGGGACAGGTTCCTCTTCAGACTCTTCGAGCTGACATTGATTTCGCTCGTGAGAAGGCTCACATGACCTACGGAGATATCGGTATCAAGGTCTGGATTTATAAGGGCGAGATTTTCAATAAGGATAAGAAATAATCTTAAATACCATGCTCGTCCCTAAAAAAGTAAAATATCGAAAGTGGCATGTCATGAGGAAGAATCCGGCAAAGGTCGGACTCGAAACTCGCGGCACTACCCTTAGCTTCGGTTCATTTGGTCTCAAGACTATCTCAGCGGCTCGAATCCGATCTGAGCAGCTTGAGTCAGCTCGAAAGGTTATCTCTCGAGAAGTTGGAAAGAACGGAAAAATCTGGATCCGAGTGTTCCCAGATATGCCTTACACCCAGAAGCCAGCTGAAGTTAAGCTCGGAAAGGGTAAGGGAGACCTCCAGGGTTACTGCGCTCCTGTAAAGCCAGGTCGTGTAATCTTTGAAGTCGACGGTGTAGACGAAAAGATTGCGAGGGAAGCTCTCCGAAAGGGAGCAACCAAGCTTCCTATCAAGTCGATCATCATCTCTCGAGAGATCGCAGCATAAACAAAACGAACATGTCTATATTTAGCAAAAAAACAGCAGAAAAGAAGGTGGAGAGCAAAGCAAATGTAAAGGTCACCAGGCCGAAGGTTCTTTCAGGTGTCGTCACATCGACGAAGATGAAAGATACTATCGTTGTCAAAGTCGACCGATTCGTCAAAGCTCCTAAGTACGAGAGGTTCGTAAAGATCTCAAAGAAGTACAAGGCTCACGACGCAGGTAACACCAAGAAGGAAGGTGACAAGGTGGAAATCGTCGAAGTTGCTCCTATCTCAAAAGATAAGCATTTCAAAGTGCTCTAATTAATTAACAACAACTACAATGCTACAACCGCGCTCAATCGTAAAAATAGCTGATAACTCCGGTGCAAAAATCGGACGAATCTTCAAGGTGCTCGGATCTGCTGCTAAGCGATACGCTATGGTTGGCGACATCGTTGTGCTCTCGGTCCAGAAAGCAGAGCCTCGAAAGTCTGTAAAAAAGAAGGATGTTCTTCATGCTGTGGTCGTAAGGTCTGTTAATGCTACCAAGCGAAAGGATGGCTCATACATCCGATTCGACGAGAACGCGGTCGTAGTTCTTGAAAAGGGTAAGAAGGAACCTCTCGCAGGCCGTGTCTTCGGTCCTATTCCACGAGAAATTTCAGAAAAGGGTTTCCAGACTATTTCTTCTCGAGCAGCAGAAATCGTATAATCGCCTAACCAAAACTACTATGCATATCAAAAAAGGAGACAAGGTGGTCGTGCTCGCAGGAAAAGACAAGGGCGCTACAGGCGAAGTTGTTATGGCAATGCCAAAGGATAACAAGGTGCTCGTTGCAGGCGTTAACAAGATGAAGCGACACATGCGACCAACCAAGCAGGGTGGAAAAGGGCAGATTGTAGACAAGGAGATGCCTCTCCACGTTTCAAATGTTGCTCTCGCAAGCGAGAAGAAGGTAGCTAAGAAGAAGTAAGAATCACAGACCAAATTTATATGAAAACTCTAAAAAATAAGCAGGCTGACGCATTCGAGACAATGAAAGCATTGTACGGATACACGAACGCGATGCAGGCACCGAAAGTGCTCAAGGTCATCGTCTCTGCCGGAATCGGATCCTTCAAGGATAAGAAGAAGGTAGAGCTCGCTGGCGACCGAATCGCAAAGATCACTGGCCAGAAGCCAGTTATGCGAGTAGCCAAGAAGTCTATTGCTTCATACAAATCACGAGAAGGTGATCCTATGGGCTACCAGGTGACCCTCCGTGGTGAGAAAATGTGGCACTTCCTCGAGAAGCTCGTCCATATCGCTCTCCCTCGAACCAAAGACTTCCGTGGTCTTCCATCAACCTCAGCTGACGGAATGGGTGGATACTCTATCGGTATCAAGGAACACTCAATCTTCCCAGAAACCTCTGAAGAAGAAATCAAAGATGTCTTCGGCATCGGAATAACTGTACTCACGAACCTCAAGAAGAAGGATGAGACAAAGAAATTCCTCGAACTTCTCGGATTCCCAATCAAGAAAGACGAAGCAAAGAAGTAATAATAAAAACACCACCTGCTCGGGTGGTGTTTTTATTACAGCAGAACATTTGCTTGACTGGATTCTCTATACCTTGTAAAAGGAGGCTAGAGTTCCTTTATGAATTACAAAGATGTTTCAGATGATAGATTCAAATTTGTTGTCGATTTTGGAATTAAAATACCAAGAGAGTATTCCCATTTCCGACAGATTCGTGATTTTAGAAATCGATTTGGTGCAAATGGCCGCGAATCCACCAATGAGATGATATACAGAATTGAAGATGGTTTCAGTGATGGAAGTCTTACTCGGTCTGGTTTTAAGTTTCGTGCAGGTGTTTACTGTCTTGTGCTTATATTCGAAGTCACGAGAAAAGTTTCGTGTGCTGATGCTCTGGAGTTTCTGCGATCGCTTGAAGCAGATTTCGTGGGAGGGCAGGGGTTAACTCTTCTATGGCCTCAGGCTAAATATATGATTCCTCATGTGAGGAGAGTGGTCTCACTCGATGCCCGTGATAATCTGCCTGTTGTTGATATTGCTCGACCATGGAACGGTCCAGAAAAAGTAGAAGTATACACAACAGAACCTAAGATTGGTGTGCCTTACTTATTTCGCTATTCTGGAGGGGATGTTGGCTTTCATTTCGATCCATTTGATGATGGTCTCAATACAGGCCATTGTTTGGCCTGTTTCAAGCAACAGGGCTAAGATTAGACCCGCACAGGCGGGTCTTTTTAATGAATAAACGCCAATGTTTGACATAGTTTAAACCCTTTGCTAGTATGCCCAAACAAGCTTTTTCAGGGCTTTTTTATTTTAGATAGCTTTTATCCCAAGCAAATGGCCAAAACATCAGTAATTGCACGCGCGAATAAGAAACCGAAGTTCTCTTCGAGAATCGTTCGACGTTGCTTCCGATGTGGTCGAAAGAACGGATTCATGCGAGATTTCGGTCTCTGTCGAATCTGCTTCCGAGAGCTTGCAAACGATGGCCTCATCCCAGGCATCAAAAAGTCATCTTGGTAAAACTGAAAACATTATTATTTTAGGCAGTAGGTTCTGGATGAACATTCAAGTCACAGCCAGAGCCTAGACGCTAAGAAACCATGCGAGACCCAATTTCAAATCTCATCATTCAGCTTAAGAACGGAAGCGCCGCTAGAAAGGACGCTATCGTAATGCAGCATTCAAATTTTGCCGAGTCTGTTGCGAAAGCACTCGCTCGCAAAGGATATGTAAAGCCAGCAGTAGTAAAGGGTAAGACCATACAGAAGTCACTCGAAGTAGGTCTTATCTATAATCCTAACGGCACGTCTCGCATCACCGACGTGAAGCGACTTTCAAAGCCTTCAAAGAGGATTTACAAGGGCTATACCGAAATTCATCAGGTAAAGCAGGGATACGGTTCAACATTCGTCTCTACTCCAAAGGGCATTCTTTCTGACGACGAAGTACGAAAGGAAAAGGTTGGTGGAGAGATTCTATTTCAAATCTGGTAATACGACTATTTAATAACAACTACTATGTCACGAGTCGCAAAAAAACCAATCGCAATCCCTGAGAAGACCACTGTCGCTATCGACAAGGGAACTGTCACCGTAAAGGGCCCAATGGGAGAAATCTCTCGAACATTCAAGCCGGGTGTTGATTTCAAAATTGAGAACAACGCTATCATCGTAACTCTTGCTCGACCAGAGGATTACATGCTCGTCGGTACATATGCTTCTCATGTTAAGAACATGATCAAGGGTGTAACTGTCGGCTTTACCAAGAAGCTTATCGTCGAAGGTATCGGATTTAAATCAGATGTTAAGGGGGCAAAGCTCGACCTCGCTCTCGGTTTCTCACATCCTATCTCACTTGAAATTCCAAAGGTTTTGAAAGTGACTGCAGAGAAAAATGTCATCACTATCTCAGGTGTATCAAACGAGCAGGTTGGTGAATTCGCATCAAAGATTCGATCTCTTAAGAAGCCAGAACCATATAAGGGTAAGGGAATTCGATACGATGGCGAAGTTATCCGCAGGAAGCAGGGTAAGAAGGCTGCGTAATCTTAACTAATGACTATGACAAACATTAAACGAACAAAACGAG
>JACCDR011448309.1_pt1 | contig 13066 bp, 8 predicted proteins | sample 7446431 | NCBI WGS metagenome assembly JACCDR01 (sample SAMN15323443, study PRJNA562643) | freshwater metagenome | isolation source: river surface water | place: USA:Blue River Watershed | collected 2017-08-17
CGACGCGCAGGATCACCGTGTCCCAGGCCTTCTTCTCGTCGCGCCGGCGCATCAGGTCGTAGGCGACCTTGCCCGAGCAGGCGATCACGCGCTTGACCTTGTCGGCCTTGATCTCCTTCTGCTCGCCCAGCACGGTCTGGAAGGAGCCCTTGGTGAACTCGGACAGCGGCGAGGTCGCGTCCTTGTTGCGCAGCAGGGACTTGGGCGTGAAGATCACCAGCGGCTTGCGCAGGTCGCGGATCTGCTGGCGGCGCAGCACGTGGAAGATCTGGCTGGCCGTGGTCGGCTGCACGATCTGCATGTTGGTGTCGGCGGCCAGCTGCATGAAGCGCTCCAGGCGGGCCGAGCTGTGCTCGGGGCCCTGGCCTTCGTAGCCGTGCGGCAGCATCAGGGTCAGGCCGTTGACGCGGCCCCACTTGACCTCGCCGGAGGCGATGAACTGGTCGATCACCACCTGGGCGCCGTTGGCGAAGTCGCCGAACTGGGCTTCCCAGATCACCAGGGTGTTGGGATCGTTGGAGGCGTAGCCGTACTCGAAGCCCAGCACCGCCTCTTCGGACAGGATGGAGTCGATCACGACGAACGGGGCCTGGTTCTCGGCCACGTTCTGCAGGGGCACGTAGGTGCCCGTGTCCCAGCGCTCACGGTTCTGGTCGTGGATCACGGCATGGCGGTGCGTGAAGGTGCCACGGCCGCAGTCCTCGCCGGACAGGCGCACCGGGTAGCCGGAGGCGACCAGCGAGGCGAAGGCCATGTGCTCGCCCATGCCCCAGTCCACGTTGATCTCGCCACGGCCCATGGCGGCGCGGTCGTCATAGACCTTCTTGACCAGCTGGTGCGGGGTCACGGTCGCGGGGATGGTCGTGAGCTTCTCGGACAGGCGCTTCCACTCGGCCAGCGGGATACCGGTCTCGCTGGCGTCGGTCCACTTCTTGCCCAGGAAGGGCGTCCAGTCGACGGCGTACTTGCTCTTGAAGTTGGTCAGCACCGGGTCGACCGTGTGCTTGCCCGCGTCCATGGCGGCGCGGTAGGTCTTGACCATGGCGTCCGGGCCGTCGGCCGGCAGCACGCCCTGGGTGACCAGCTTGTCGCCGTACAGCTTGCGGGTGCCGGGGTGGGCCGCGATCTTCTTGTACATCAGCGGCTGGGTCAGGCTGGGGGTGTCCTGCTCGTTGTGGCCCAGCTTGCGGAAGCAGATGATGTCGACGACGACGTCCTTGGCGAACTCCATGCGGTACTCGAGGGCCAACTGGGTGGCCAGCACCACGGCTTCGGGGTCGTCGCCGTTGACGTGCAGCACGGGCGACTCGACGCCCTTGACGATGTCGGTGCAGTACAGGGTGGAGCGCAGGTCGCGCGGGTCGGAGGTGGTGAAGCCGATCTGGTTGTTGATGATCAGGTGCACCGTGCCGCCCGTGGTGTAGCCACGGGTCTGGGCCAGGGCCAGGGTTTCCTGGTTCACGCCCTGGCCGGCGAAGGCGGCGTCGCCGTGCACCAGCACGGGCAGCACCTGCTTGCCCTGGGTGTCGCCACGGCGGTCCATGCGGGCGCGCACGCTGCCCTCGACCACGGGGTTGACGATCTCCAGGTGGGAGGGGTTGAACGCCAGGCTCAGGTGCACCGGGCCACCGCGGGTGGACACGTCGGAGCTGAAGCCCTGGTGGTACTTCACGTCACCGGCGGGCAGGTCCTCGGGGGCGGTGTGGTCGAACTCGGCGAACAGGTCGCCGGGCATCTTGCCCAGGGTGTTGACCAGCACGTTCAGGCGGCCGCGGTGGGCCATGCCGATCACGATCTCCTGGACGCCCTTCTCACCGGCGGCGTGGATCACTTCGTCCATCGCGGCGATGAAGCTCTCGCCGCCTTCCAGCGAGAAGCGCTTCTGGCCGACGTACTTGGTGTGCAGGTAGCGCTCGAGGCCCTCGGCGGCCGTCAGGCGCTCGAGGATGGCCTTCTTGCGCTCGGCGGTGAAGGCCGGCTTGCTGCGGATGCTTTCGAGCTTCTGCTGCCACCAGCGCTTTTGCGTCTGGTCGGTGATGAACATGTACTCGGAACCGATGGTGCCGCAGTAGGTCTCGCGCAGCGCGTTGAGCAGCTCGCGCAGGGACATCTTGTCCTTGCCGAAGAAGGTGTTGCTGGTGTCGAACACGACTTCCTGGTCGGCATCCTTGAGGCCGTAGAACGACGGCTCGAGCTCGGGGATGGCGGGGCGCTCGGTGCGCTTGAGGGGGTCGAGGTCGGCCCAGCGCTGGCCCACGTTGCGGTAGGCGGCGATCAGCTGCTGGACGGCCGTGCGCTTGCGGCCCATCTCGGCGTCTTCGCTGGCCATGACCACCTTGGTGCCACCGGCCTTGGCGCGCTCGGCGAAGGCGTTGATCACCGGCAGGTGGGGCACGTCCTTGGCATCGGAGCCGTCGACGGCGGGAACGTTCTGGAGGTTGTCGAAATACTCGCGCCAGGTGTCGGGCACGCTGCCCGGGTTGGCGAGGTAGTTCTCGTACATCTCTTCGACGTAGGGCGCGTTGCCCCCGAACAGGTACGAGTTGCCGTTGTAGGCGGTGTAGACGTTGTTCGTCTCACTCATGATTGCGCTACTTTCCGCTCCCCTTCAGGGAGCATTGAGCTGGTTGGAAAAACCTTCCGCGACACGGCTGGACCGGTTGGCGGATGCGACTGTGGCTTTGGAAGGACCGAAGTGCCGCGCGATTGTGCCATCGAAACGCCGTGTTGGTAACCGCCCGGTACCCCGCCACGGCCTCGATCCCGACAGGCGGCATGTGAAAAGGCCCCCGTTAGCGCTTTCGGGCTAATGGGGGCCGTTCGGGCAGCAGGCCTCAGGCGGCCTGGGCCTGGACCAGGTCCTTGATCTGCTGCAGGGTCGAGGGATCCTCGATGGTGGTCAGGTCGCCCGGGTCGCGGCCCTCGCACACCGCCTGGATGGCGCGGCGCAGCAGCTTGCCGCTGCGGGTCTTGGGCAGCAGGGTGACGAAGCGCACACGCGCCGGGCGGGCCACGGCGCCGAGCTGGCCGTCCACGACCTTCATGATCTCGCCCTCGAGCTTGAGCTTCGCGGCGTCGTCCGGGAAGGCGGACGGGTCGCGCAGCACGGCGAAGGCCATGGCCACCTGGCCCTTGACCTGTTCGGCCACGCCCACCACGGCCACTTCAGCGACGGCCGGGTGGCTGGAGATGCTCTCCTCGATCTCGCGGGTGCCCAGGCGGTGGCCGGCGACGTTGATGACGTCGTCGGTGCGGCCCAGGATGAAGAAGTAGCCATCCTCGTCGCGGATGCCCCAGTCGAAGGTGCTGTAAAGCATCTTGCCGGGGATGGACTGCCAGTACGTCTTGACGAAGCGCGCGTCGTCGCGCCAGATCGTCTGCATGAAGCCGGGTGGCGTGGGCGACTCGATCACCACCACGCCCTTCTGGTTCGGCTCCTTGAGCTCCTCGCCCGTGCCCTCGTGGACGATCTTGGCGCGCCAGCCGAACATGGGCACGCCGGGGCTGCCGAACTTGGAGCGCTTCTTCTCCACCCCATTGGCGATGGTGAGGATGGGCCAGCCCGTCTCGGTCTGCCAGTAGTTGTCGATGATGGGCACCTGCAGCGCCTCGCTGATCCAGCGGGCGGTGGGCTCGTCCAGCGGCTCGCCGGCCAGGAACAGGGCCTGGAGCGAGGACAGGTCGTACTTCTTCATGAACGACACGTCGTGCTTCTTGAGCACGCGCACCGCGGTCGGCGCGCTGAACATCACGCTGACCTTGTACTTCTCCACCAGGCTCCACCACACGCCCGCGTCCGGGCGGATCGGCAGGCCTTCGTACAGGATGGTGGCCATGCCGGCGATCAGCGGGCCGTAGACGATGTAGCTGTGGCCCACCACCCAGCCGATGTCGCTGGTGCAGAAGTAGGTGCCACCGGGCTTGCCCTGCATGATGTGCTTCATGCTGGAGGCCAGGGCCACGGCGTAGCCGCCCACGTCACGCTGCACGCCCTTGGGCTTGCCGGTGGTGCCGCTGGTGTACATGGTGTAGCTGATGTCGGTGGCGTCCACCCACTCGCAGGGCACGGCCTGGCCGGCGCACTGGGCGGCCATCTGGCCCCAGTGCACGTCGCGGCCGGGCACGGCATCGAACTTTTCGAGCCCGCGGTCGACCATCAGCACCGAGTCGGGCTTGTGCGAGGACAGGCGGATGGCCTCGTCCAGCAGCGGCTTGTAGGGCACCACCTTGCCGCCACGCGAGCCCGCGTCGGCGCTGACGATCACCTTGGGGGAGGCGTCCTCGATGCGGGTGGCCAGGGACACGGAGGCGAAACCGCCGAACACCACCGAGTGGATGGCGCCGATGCGCGCGCACGCCAGCATGGCGAACACGGCCTCGGGGATCATGGGCATGTAGATCAGGACGCGGTCGCCCGGGGCCACGCCCAGGGACTTGAGCATGGCCGCGGCCAGCTGCACCTTCTCGTGCAGCTGCGCGAAGGTGTAGGTTTCCTCCACGCCGGTCTCGGTCGAGACGTGGATCAGGGCCGGCTGGCTGGCGCGGTCCTGGAGATGACGGTCCACCGCGTTGTGGCAGAGGTTGGTCTTGCCGCCCACGAACCAGCGCGTGAACGGCGCCTTGTCGTTGTCCAGGATCCGCTGGGGCGGGACCTGCCAGTCGATCAGCTTGGCCTGTTCGGCCCAGAAGGCCTCGGGCTGGTCGACCGACTGGCGGTAGAACTCCTCATACGTCATCTCGTCTCCTCGCTATGTGATTGAACTCATTTGATCCACGACTGCACCTCCTTGAACAGGGGGTGCTCGGCGGACCGCAGCCATTCGAAGGCCACCATCTCGGTGGTGACCAGTTCCGCCCCCGCGCCGGCCAGGCGGTCGAAGGCGGCATCGCGGTTGCGCTCGGTGCGCGAGCCGCAGGCATCGGTGACGACCCAGACCTCGAATTCCTCCTCGAGGAGTTCCAGCGCGGTCTGGAGCAGGCAGACATGGGCCTCCACACCGGCCAGCACGACGGTCTCGCGCGTGTCGGCGGCGGGTTGCGCGGCCTCGGGCTTGCGCAGGTGCTTGGGCAGGCTGCGGGCGTTGCCGCCCTGCGCGGGGCGCGCCGGCGGGCGCAGGCGGGGCATCAGCACGCCGGCGGCGCTGAAGTCCATCTTGGACAGCACCTGGCCGGCCAGCGGCCGCAGCTCGGGCACCGTGGGGCCCAGGCCCTGCGGGTATTGTTCCGTGGCGAAGCACGGCACCTCCATGGCCTGGGCGATCAGCGCCAGGCGGCGGGCATTGGCCAGCACGCCCGCGGCGTCATGGATGGCAGGCATGAGCTTTTGCTGGTAGTCCACCAGCACGAGTTGGGAGTCTTCTGAATCAAGCAGCATGCGGCGATTATTTCAGCCGCTCGCGCTTTCCCCGACCTGACATCCACGGGATGCACCAAATGTAACCCGATGTATTAAGAAATTTTCTTAAGGTCGGGCGCGGGGGGCGGGGTACGGTCACATGGCGCACGATCAGCCTGCTGCAGCGCAACTAGTCAAAATGAACGATAAAAGGCTCATCCAGGACCTCCCCGCGGTCCGCTTGCTGTGCGTCGAGGACAACCCCGACGATTTCGAGCTGCTGACGTTGGCGCTCGAACGCGCCGCACCCGGCCGCACGTGGCAGCTGGAGCGGGTGGAGGACGCCGCCGGCCTGGCCCAGGCCCTGGCGGCCGACCCGCCCGACGTGGTGCTGTGCGACTACCACCTGCCTCTGTTCACCCCGCAGGAGGCCTTGGCCCAGTTGCAGGCCCTGCAGCAGCCGGTGCCCCTGGTGCTGGTGACACGCGCCATCGGCGAGGAGGCCGCCGTGGAGATGCTGCGTGCCGGCGCGCGCGACTACGTGACCAAGGACCGGCTGGCCACCCTGCCCCCGGTGATCGACCGGGTGCTGGCCGAGCGCGAGCAGGCCCGGGAAAAGGAGCGGCTGTCCGCCCAGCTGGAGACGGCCTACCGCCGCTTGCAGACCCTCTCGGCCCGGCTGGTGGCGGCGCAGGAGCGCGAACGCGACCACCTGTCACACGTGCTGCACGACGAGCTGGCCCAGACGCTGGCCGGCATGGTCATCCACCTGCATGCGGCGCGGGCCTCGGCCGACCCGGCGCAGGTTCAGGCGCACACGGACACAGCCATCCGCATGACGCAGGGCGCGATCGAGCGGCTCAAGTCCATGTCCTTCAACCTGCGGCCCGCGCAGCTGGACCTGCTGGGGCTGGCCGCGACGCTGGAGACCCTGGTCGACAAGGAGGCCGCGGCGGCCGGCCTGAAGGCCACCGTCCAGGCGCGGGGCCGGGAGCCGGCCGGCCTGGGCGACAAGGCCGCCATCGCCGTGCGCCTGGTGCAGCAGGCGCTGCACAACGTGACCCGGCACGCCGACGCGCGCCGGGTCTGGATCCGGGTGCACTTCCTGCCGGGTGGGCGCCTGTGCCTGCTGGTGGCCGACGACGGCCACAGCACCGACGCCACCCGGTTGCGGGGAGAACCCGGACACGGCAACCTGTTCCCCGGTTTGCATGGCCTGGTGGAGATGGCCGACCTGGCGGGCGGGCGGTTGCGCGTGCGCACTTGCGCAGGTCGAGGCGTCGCGGTCCGCGCAATGCTGTAGGCTTGAGGCCTGCGTTGTGTGGAATTCATGAAAAACAAGGACCTACCTTCCGTGATCCGTGTTGTGCTGGCGGACGACCACGACCTCGTGCGGTCGGGGATCAACGCGCTTCTGAGCATGATCGATGGTGTCGAGGTGATCGCCGAAGCCCGGGACGGGCGCGAGCTGGTCACCCTGGTGGAGAGCCTGCAGCCGGACGTGGTGATGACCGACATCTCCATGCCCGGCATGGACGGGATTGCCGCCATCGCCGAGATCCATGGCAAGTGGCCGCAGGTGCGGCTGCTGGTGTTGTCCATGTACGACACGGTGGATTTCGTCAAGCGCGCGGTGTCCAACGGCGCCTGCGGCTACCTGATGAAGGACGCCCCGCCCTTCGAGCTGGAGCAGGCCCTGCGCAGCGTGATGGCCACGGGCAGCTATTTCAGCCCCACCATCGCCCAGCGCCTGCTGCAGCCCTCCGAACCCACGGCGGACGACGAGCTGACCGAGCGCCAGGTCGAGATCCTGCGCCTGATCGCCCAGGGCAAGGCCTCCAAGGAGATCGCCTACGACCTGGGCCTGTCGCCCAAGACGGTGGACGTGCACCGCGCCCGCATCATGGAGCGGCTGCAGATCAACGACATCGCCAGCCTCACGCTGTACGCGGTGCGCAAGGGCCTGATCAAGCCCTGAACCGTCGCCCTCAGGGCGCCGGCGGCAGCACCCGCAGCAGCCGCCCGCGGGCGCTGTCCGTCAGCAGGTACAGCCACCCGTCGGGCCCCTGGCGCACGTCGCGCACGCGCTCGCCCACGCCCAGGCGCTCCTCGCGGGCAACGCGCCCGTCCCTGAGCTCCAGCCGCACCAGCTGCGCGAACTTGAGCGATCCCACGAACAGCTGCCCCTTCCACGCCGGGCCATAGCGCTCGCTGGTGAGGAAGGCCATGCCCGCCGGGGCGATGGACGGAGTCCAGTGGTGCAGCGGCTGCTCCATGCCCGCCTGGGCCTTGAGCCCCTCCCCGATGGGCCCGCCGCCGTACTGCTCGCCGTAGGTGATGACGGGCCAGCCGTAGTTGCGCCCGGCCTGCGGCAGGTTGATCTCGTCGCCGCCCTGCGGCCCGTGCTCGTGCACCCACAGCGTGCCGTCGGGTGCGAGGGTGGCGCCCTGCGGGTTGCGGTGGCCGTAGCTCCAGATCTCCGGGCGTGCGCCGGCCCGGCCGATGAAGGGGTTGCCCGGCGCGGGCGCGCCATCGCGGGTCAGGCGCAGCACCTTGCCCAGGTGGTTGTCCAGGCGCTGCGCGTCGTCCTTGCGGGTGTAGCGCTCGCCCAGCGCCAGGAACAGCGTGCCGTCGCGGGCCGGAACGATGCGGCAGCCGAAGTGCAGCGGCCCCGACACCGCGGGCTGCTGGCGGAAGATCACCCGCACCTGCTCCAGCCGGGCCTCGCCCGCAGGCAGCACCGCACGCGCCAGCGCCGTGTGGTTGCCCAGGGGACCCGAGGCATCCTCGGAAAAGCAGAAGTACAGCGTGCGGTTGCGCTCGAAGCCCGGATCCAGCGCCACGTCCAGCAGGCCGCCCTGCCCGCGCGCCACCACGGCCGGGACGCCGGCCACTGGCGGGCCGATGCGGCCATCGGCCTCGACCACGCGCAGCCGCCCGGGCCGTTCGGTCACGAGGAAGCGGGGCCCGGGCCCACCCGGCAGGAACGCCAGGGCCCAGGGGTGCTCCAGGCCTTCGGCCACGGTTTCCAGGCGTGCGGCCTGGCCCCGGGCGAGGCCAGCGGCGCACAGCAACAGTGCGAATAGCAGGCACCCTGCTTGCTTGGCCATAGAACGGTCGTGCATGGGGCGGATTCTGCGCAGAAAGCGCAAACCCTGCCAAATTCCGGCCGATTCACCAAACACTCAATTGAATCAACAGGTTACAAGGCCAATCCAGGTTGACTTGGTGTGTCAGCCTGTTAAGCTCGACCGGATGTCCCGTTTGCTGATCACCCTCTTGCTGGCGCTGTCGCTGCCGGCGATGGCTGCGCCTCCCGCAGGCGAGGACGACCTGGGCCGCATGCTCAACGAGCGGGGCCTGCTGGGCCGGCTGGAGCAGGTGGGCGTGACGGTGAAGGACCGTGCGGCCGACCTGGTGGTCGACGCCATGGGTTTCCTGGGCGTGCCGTACAAGCGCGGCGGGGTGTCCGAGGAGACGGGTTTCGACTGCAGCGGCTTCGTGCGTGCGGTCTATGAGCAAGCCGTGGGCATGGTGCTGCCGCGCAAGGCCAGCGACCAGGCCAAGGCCACCGAGGTCATCGACAAGAACGAGCTCAAGCCGGGCGACCTGGTGTTCTTCAACACCATGCGCCGGGCCTTCAGCCACGTGGGCATCTACGTGGGCGACGGCAAGTTCATCCACGCACCCAAGCCGGGCGCGCAGGTGCGCGTGGACGACATGGGCGGCAGCTACTGGGTGCGCCGCTTCGACGGCGCCCGCCGCGTCCTGACAGGCGGCACCGTGCCGCCCGAGCTGCAGCAGGCCGCGCAGCAGGCGGCCAAGCAGCAGCGGCCCTGACCCAGACAACTTCAGGCGCCTGTCCGCGCCTGGCGCCCCGCGCGCCCCGGATGGCCAAAGAAAAAAGGCGTCCCGCAGGACGCCCTTTCAAACCAGACTGAACGGCAATCACTTGCGCGCCGGCGGCACGTCGGTACACGTGCCGTGCGCGACCTCCGCCGCCATGCCGATGCTCTCGCCCAGCGTGGGGTGCGGGTGGATGGTCTTGCCGATGTCCACCTCGTCGGCGCCCATCTCGATGGCCAGGGCCACCTCGCCGATCATGTCGCCGGCGTGCGTGCCCACGATGCCGCCGCCCAGGATGCGGCCCGACTCCTTGTCGAACAGCAGCTTGGTGAAGCCCTCGTCGCGGCCGTTGGCGATGGCGCGGCCGGAGGCCGACCACGGGAACAGGCCCTTCTTGATGGCGATGCCCTGCGCCTTGGCCTGGTCCTCGGTCAGGCCCACCCAGGCCACCTCGGGGTCCGTGTAGGCCACGGACGGGATCACGCGGGCGTCGAAGAAGGCCTTCTCGCCAGCTGCAACCTCCGCCGCCACGTGCGCCTCGTGCACCGCCTTGTGCGCCAGCATGGGCTGGCCCACGATGTCGCCGATGGCGAAGATGTGCGGCACGTTGGTGCGCATCTGCACGTCCACGGGGATGAAGCCGCGCTCGTTCACCGCCACACCCGCCTTCTCGGCGCCGATCTTCTTGCCATTGGGCGTGCGGCCCACGGCCTGCAGCACCAGGTCATACAGCTGCGGCTCCTTGGGCGCGCTCTCGCCCTCGAAGCGCACCAGGATGCCGTCCTTCGTCGCCTCGGCGCCGACGGTCTTGGTCTTGAGCATGATGTTGTCGAAGCGCGGCGCGTTCATCTTCTGCCACACCTTGACCAGGTCGCGGTCCGCGCCCTGCATCAGGCCGTCCATCATCTCCACCACGTCCAGGCGCGCGCCCAGGGTGGAGGAATACACGGTGCCCATCTCCAGGCCGATGATGCCGCCGCCCAGCACCAGCATGCGCTTGGGCGCCGAGGCCAGGGCCAGCGCGCCGGTGGAGTCCACCACGCGCGGATCTTCCGGCATGAACGGCAGGCGCACGGCCTGCGAGCCGGCCGCGATGATGGCCTGCTTGAACTTGATGGTCTGGGTCTTGCCCGTCTTTTCCTGGCCCTCGCCGGTGGTCTCCTCCACCTGCAGGTGGAAGGGATCCATGAACGCGCCATAGCCGCGCACCACGGTGACCTTGCGCATCTTGGCCATCGCCGCCAGGCCGCCGGTCAGCTTGGAGACCACCTTGCCCTTGTGCGCGCGCAGCTTGTCGATGTCCACCGCGGGCTTGCCGAAGGTCACGCCCAGGTCGGCGAAGTGGCTCACCTCGTCCATCACCGCGGCCACGTGCAGCAGCGCCTTGGAGGGGATGCAGCCCACGTTCAGGCACACGCCGCCCAGGGTGGCGTAACGCTCCACCAGCACGACCTTCATGCCCAGGTCGGCGGCGCGGAAGGCGGCGGAATAGCCGCCGGGGCCGCCGCCCAGGACCAGCATGTCGCACTCGAGGTCGGCACCGCCGGCGTAGCTGGCGGCCGGCGCGGCGGCCACCGCGGGTGCGGCAGCAGCAGGCGCAGCGGCAGCCGGTGCGGGCGCAGCTTGGGCCGGCGCGGGCGCGGCAGCGCCCTCCTCGGCCTCCACCACCAGCACCACGGAGCCCTCGGCCACCTTGTCGCCGAGCTTGACCTTCAGTTCCTTGACCACGCCCGCATGGCTGGACGGGATCTCCATGGAGGCCTTGTCGCTCTCCACGGTGATGAGGGACTGCTCCTTCTTGATCACATCGCCGGGTTGCACCAGCACCTCGATGACCGCGACCTCGGAAAAATCGCCGATGTCCGGCACTTTGACTTCAACCCGACTCATTTATTGGTTTCCTTCGTCTTCACGGTGAATACGTCCCACGGCCCGGCCGAATTGCGGTCGAACTCGCAGCCCGCGGCAATCCCGGCCTCGGCCACTTCCTTGGCGGTCCGGGCCCGCCCGTAGGCCGCATGCATGGCCCCCAGCGCAAAGCTGCGGCCCGAGCCGATGCCCCAGAACTCCTTGAACTCGAACACCTCACGGTAGCTGTACAGACCGTAGATGCCCGAGGCGTTCGCGATCATCACGCTGAACTGGCTGGACTCGTAGGGATCACTGTCCTCTTCCTTCGTCTGCAGGAAGAAGTTGTCTTTCAGGTAGGGGTGCAGCTTGGTGAAGGTGTCGAACACCTCGTCCTTGCTGTCCAGTTGCAGGATCTCCCGCGGCATCGTCGCCAGCGCCTTGCGCAGCACCGGGAAATGGGCCACCGTGCCGGCCATGCCGATGTAGCTCGGCCCGGTGTCGGTGTCCAGGCGGAAGATCTTGGTGTTGTCCTCGAAGCGGTGCGCCAGCCGCGTGTCGCCGAAGGTCACCAGGGTGTCCGCCGCGATGGCGATCTGTCCTGCTTTCCTCACGGCGACGACGGTGGTCATGGCAATCCCGCTGGGTTAACGCTTGGTCACAACAGAACCCGGCGGAAGTCCGACAGGATCTGCCCGAGGAAGGCATTGAACCGGGCGGCAGCGGCGCCGTCGATCACGCGGTGGTCCCACGTCAGCGACAGCGGCAGCATGAGGCGGGGCTGGAAGGCCTTGCCATCCCACACCGGCTCCATCTGGCTCTTGCACACACCGAGGATAGCGACTTCGGGCGCGTTGATGATCGGCGTGAAGTAACGACCGCCAATGCCGCCGAGCGAGGAAATCGTGAAGGTCGCGCCCTGCATGTCGGCCGGGCCGAGCTTGCCGTCACGCGCCTTCTTGGCCAGTTCGGCCATCTCCTGGCTGATCTGCAGCACGCCCTTCTTGTCGGCGTCCTTGATCACGGGCACCACCAGGCCGTTGGGCGTGTCCGCCGCGAAGCCGATGTGCCAGTACTGCTTGTAGACCAGGCTGTCGCCGTCCAGCGAGCTGTTGAACTCGGGGAACTTCTTGAGCGCGGCCACGCAGGCCTTGATCAGGAAGGCCAGCATCGTGACCTTGATGCCGGACTTCTCGTTCTCCTTGTTGGTCGCCACACGGAAGGCTTCCAGCTCGGTGATGTCGGCGTCGTCATGGTTGGTGACGGCGGGGATCATCACCGCGTTGCGCAGCAGGTTGGCGCCGCTGATCTTCTTGATGCGGCCCATCTCCTTGCGCTCGATGGGGCCGAACTTGGCGAAGTCGACCTTGGGCCAGGGGATCAGGCCCAGGCCCTCGCCGCCACCACCGCCCGCCGGCGCCTTGGCGGCCGCGGCCTTGGTGAAGGTCTCGCCCTTCATCACGGACTTGGTGAAGGCCTGCACGTCCTCCTGGGTCACGCGGCCCTTGGGGCCGGAGCCCTTGACCTCTTCCAGGGGCACACCCAGCTCGCGGGCGAACTTGCGCACCGAGGGCGAGGCATGGGGCAGCGTGCCCGTGGGCGTGCCGGGCTGGTGCGGGGGCAGCGAGGCCGTGGGCGACACGCGCTCGGCGGGCGCCGGCGCGGGGGCCGAGACCACGGCAGCGGCCGGGGCGGCAGCCGCCGCAGCGGGTGCGGAAGGAGCGGCAGCAGCCGGGGCAGCACCTGCGGCGCCTTCCATCACGGCGATCACGTCACCGATGTTCACCGTGTCACCCAGCTTGACCTTGAGCGACTGGATGGTGCCGGCGGCGGGGGACGGGATCTCCATGGAGGCCTTGTCGGACTCCACGGTGATCAGGGACTGGTCCTTGGCCACCACGTCGCCGGGCTTGACCAGCAGCTCGATCACGGCCACGTCCTTGAAGTCGCCGATATCGGGCACGCGCACGTCCACCGGGCCGGCAGCGGCTGCGGCAGCGGGGGCCGCCACGGGCGCCGGGGCGGGGGCCGCCGCAG
>JACCDR010646637.1_pt1 | contig 13065 bp, 19 predicted proteins | sample 7446431 | NCBI WGS metagenome assembly JACCDR01 (sample SAMN15323443, study PRJNA562643) | freshwater metagenome | isolation source: river surface water | place: USA:Blue River Watershed | collected 2017-08-17
GTAAGGGGATATCTGAATCATTAACCAATGGAGTAAATACCAGTTTTCCTGTAACAATTACATTTTTGGTTTCATTTGGTAGAACATCAAATCTAATAACACATCTGTTTGAAGCATTTTTAGGTCTTATCATGTAAAAAAGTGGTTTGCCTGTAGCGGTTTGCCAATTTGGGCGAATATTAAACATATCTTCCAAATTGATATTGGCTAATGGAGTTGTATTCCAAATAACTTGAGTTACCAATTCAATGGTTGCATCAATTGTAAAATCAGATGTACCAGATGCACAACTTGCCGTTACAGTTGTTTTGGAATCAGACCAAGTTTGTTTTTCCCAAATCATTTGATAACGTCTTTTAATAAAATCCTTACAAACGGATAAAGCATGTGTGCTTGTATTACTGGTTTTATTAGTAATGAATGATGCTAGTTGCGCTAATGTCATAAAGAAACCCCCATTACCTCTAAATAAGTATAAGGAGGTGGAGTAAATTGATCGAAATTTGGGTTTTGCCAGTTTATGAGAGCTTCTTGACGAACAAGATTAACCCATTGAGAAACAGCGATAGCTTTATTGTTTTGAGCCATCAATAAAGGAACCATTGCTAGCAATTGTGTTTCAGTAAAGAAATTCTTTACATAGATTTCCGCTTTATCAAAAGCCATCTTTCTTAATTCTTCATCTGTATAAATATTAGGATCAAAAGAAGATGCAATTCCTTCGGCAACTTGTTTTTGTTCTTCGGTTGCTTCTGGCAAGAAATATATTCCACCATCAGAATCAACTCCTGTGATAGGAATACCTATATCTTTTAATTTTCTATCTAATCTAATAACATAATCTGATTCTAACATAATATTAATCCTATCATTGCAATTTGAGTTGTAACTCCAGATCCGGCATTAGAATTATACCAAGTAGTTGTTCCACTTGCTTGACAAGTTTCTAATCTTCTATAATCATGAAGTCCTTGTGCTGCATTTCTCGAATAAATAGCCATAAGAGAGCTTCCTGTAGATGCCGATGTTAAAGCTCCTACGCCTGTAGAAGTAGCTGAATTTGTCGTACTTGAATCTATGCCAATCCCTATAGCAACAAATGCGCTCCCTGTTGTATTTTGCGCATAAGCTTCATTTCTAATATAGATAGCTTCTTCCGGAGCTCCGATTACGATACCAAATCTTGATACTCCAAAACCAGATTGAGCTCTGGCTTCTCTAAGAGTTGCAGTTGTATAAGTATATGTACCAGTAGAATCTGCAGCAATTAAATCTCTTAATACTCTATTGTAATAATTCCATACATATCTTTTTGCTGTATTGTCATCACATGTAGTCGCTCCTGTAGAGGCTATAGTTCCAAGATATCTTTTTGTTGTTGTTCCTGATTTAACATATACTCCATCTTGCAATATAATTGCTGTCGATCTAGTTGTGGAGGTAGACCATTCAACTCGCTCTAAAGTTAATGTTCCGGAATTATCATATAAAAAAATATCTTGTGGACGTTCTGTTGTCATTCCGCTTAATGCTAAACTTAATTCGGTAAATTCATAAAGTCTCCAAGCTGTTCCATCATAAAGAGAAATTTCATTTCCTTTATATGGAGTAAAATAAATAGTTGTAGCTCCAGTAATATCTCCAGGAATTGGTTGCGCAGTAACTAAGGTCAATCTACCACAAACTATATTTTTAATTGAACGAGCATAGCTAACTAGCATTTTTTTATTACTAGTTGCGCTTGTATCATAATATCCTATATAATCATTTGCTATATCAGGAGCATTTGTTGTTGTTAATCCATTAATGTCATTAACACTAACTAAGTTGAATTGCGTGCCATCATAAATAGTGGCATAAACATTATTGACTAATAACATTCCTCCGGTTAACGCCGCTCCTCTATTAAAGATATTTTTGGCAGTTAATCCATCGACGGCTAATGTAGAAGCTCCTGTATTAATATTTGCAACCTTAAACAATACAATCTGCCCGCTACTTAAACTTGTAATTGTTGGAGTACAAGCTACTGCATAAGCATTAGCTGAACCTGTATCTGTTAAACCATAAGCAACTTTTCCAGATCCTATACCAGTTCTAATATTAGCAATTGTAGAATATACAAGGGCATTAGAATTCGCAGAATCTGAAACCAATATTTTATCTGCATCAATCGGTGTTGTTTTTTGACTCCATTGCGTAATTAAAGCAGGTTGCGGAGTTGCGTTATCCACTAAATTGTTTAAATCTGATGCATTGTAGGTATTGCCGTCTAAAAATGTCGTACCTTTTTGTAAGCCAGCCATATTATTTCTCTATTCTTTCAAATTGAAGATTCGCTAAACGTTGATCACCCTTTATTTTTGCTGCTGAGATGGAGAAGAAGTCTCTAAGACATGCCAACGGGACACTGATGTTTTCTCCCATGTCCCCGCCCGCAACGAAACCCGCTTCTGAGAGGAGGCGCACGACATAATCATTAATGCGCTTAGGATCACCAGAATCCAGAGCCTTAGTTCCTTCAGAAATTCTTTCTTTAAATTCTTCTTCATATTTCTGAGCCAAATGATCATCAATATAAGGTTTTACTATATTTGCTAAACCAGTTGTTGCATTCGCAACTGCTGTGATTGGATCTAAAGCCATCTACTTTCCCTTAGAAGAATCAGCGGCATGAATCAAACCCCAGCCAGCCGTAAAACTTGCTAATAAGGTTGCCCAATCAGGTAAAGATCCTGCTTTTAAGAAATTTAAAAGCGCGCTGCTTAATGCGACAATGATTGTTAATATTCCTATACTTGTTGTTTTCCAGTTTTTCATATTAATTATTTCCTTGTTGAGTTTTATTTATTCCAGAAATTTTTACTTCTTTTTCATCTAACCAATCCCAGTAAGATGTCCTTTTGAGAAAATCTTTAGTCACGAAACCTTTTTCTAAAACTCGTATTCTTGTTTCATGATCTAATAACACTGTATTCACTCCCTCCATACGGATCATTCCCTTTTCGATCTGCGCAACACTATTAGAAAAGGATATAAAATCTTGCTTACTCACATAATTTTGTGACAACCAAAGATTTGCTACTACTCCTAAAAAAAGAAATGCACGATAAATCCATTCCCCATTCTTTCTCAAATATGCATTCATAAAAGTACTTCTTGTGCGTTTTTATAAGTAAATGTCGGTGTTCCTGTATTATTCTCTGTTACTAATTTCATATATTTCCCAGAAGGAATCACTCCACTCAAAGTGCCTGTAGCAATCTGATTAAGAGCCAATCCAATAGTTAAAGTTCCAGTATTAGAAGCAGCGAAACGACATACCTCTTTAACATTTGTCGTATGTCCTGAATCATCGGCATAACGCAAATAAATAGTTCCCGCTTGACCTCCAGATATACTCAATGAGCAAGCAATATCTACTGAATAAGAAACAAGCGCATCTTGAGAAGAACTGATTTGAACCGAAGTATTAAGCGATCTTGTTGGAAAATTAAATGTACGAGTTCTTAAATTTATTGTATTAGATCCATCATTGTAATTAAATTCACTACTAAGCGCAGAACCTATTGCGTCCTGAACAGATTCAGAGAAATTGGTTATATCGCTTGATGAATGAGTATGAGTCGTAGCCGCTTTTCCATCTAACGCTGCTTGAGTTGCAGTCGATATTGGTTTTCCACTATCGCTTGTATTATCTACATTACCTAAACCCAAATCTGATTTAGTTACAGATACATTTGTAGAAAGAGCATGGGTATTTACAGTAGTAGTTTTATCAACTTTATTTCCTAAGCTTGTAGTTAAGCCAGCAATCGTGCTATCTAAATTAGCTATAAGGGCAGATACAGGTGGGTCGACTTCCTCGATATTATAAGAATCCCAGTTAGTATAACCTAAATTAGCATTAAGATTTCCAATAAGCTCATTAGCTTTGGTTGTTTCATAATAAGTAATAGCGTCTTCAACGCTTGGAAATTTAGGAAAAGGTGTTGCAGATGGATCTTGCGTCTCATTTATTTCTATCAAAACCTGAACATTTGGTTGATTATAATATTCGACGGCTTGCCATGTGACAAAAAAACATCTATTAGGAAGGTAAACTTCATTAAAAAATCTTTTTACTTCTAGGGTGTACATAATTTCCTTAAGGTATTATTCGATAACAAATGAATGAAAAATGCACTATGGCACTATTCCAGGCCGTTAAAGGTTGAAGATATAAAGTTGTATCTGAAGCCAAACTAAATACATATTTTAGTAAAGTTGTATTTCCAATCACAGCGGACGCACCAACTGCCAGGGAAGTTAAAACTTCAACTCCTCCAGAGGTTGTTCCTATTTTAATTCCTCCTGTAACAGCGTTCGCAGTTGTATTAATCAATGACCAACTAGCAATTCCATAACCAGCTGGTATTGAAACCGTAGCATTGGCATTATTAGCAGTTACTTGGATTAACGTAGTTTGCGCTACATTCGATCCTGTTCCTCCATTTACAATAGGAAGAACTCCTGTAGCATTGCTTACATTTGGATTTGCGATTGAAGCGTTTGGAGAAAAAGTAAACATAACTACGCAATCTTACACGTGTAAGCCTTTCCAGTTGTAGCGCAGTAAACGCTAATTTTCCCTTGTGGTATATTATAGTCTGACCACGTCAAACCGGCGCCAGCTGCTACTGGAAAAGAACCACCAGAAGCATTATTTGTTGCATCGGCTCCAATATTTAACGTCATCGCAGTATCTGAAACATTGAAAAATGTAAGATGTTTTCTAGCTCCATTTGCAGCGGGGGTCACAACATCTTGTGCAGTTCCCCCACTAGCAATGGTTCCACTTCTATCTGTTAAATATAAATCTATGCTCACAGAAAAATGTTGAACTAAAGAGTTACTTGCCTTTTCAAGGCATTTTCCTCAACAGTCATATAAGGAGTAAAATCCTCAATAAAACCATTGGTTACATAACTATATTCAGGTAAATTTGGCACAAAGTAATCTCCGGGAACTTGAGGATCTTCCATTCCACCAGCATCCCAGTAAGTTACAGATCCTCCGTGCGGCCAACCTAAAGCTGCGTTAATTTTACCGATTATTACGTCACAAACTTCTCTATTTGTTGATACCCAGGCATCAAATGTCATATTAATATACTCCTTTTCTATTGTTTAATTTTGTTGTTAATAAAAAGATTTCACTTGCCGATAGATATCGGTTGTAAACTAAGACATCCGAAATATTGCCACCAAAGAGATTGGTTGTTAAACCAACCCCTCCAATATAAGTATGATTTATTGGAGTATTAATTGGATTTGCATTATCATCAACCGTTGTTTGATATACTCCATTAGTAAAGTGAGAACTAATTGTTGTATTTCTATTAATCGCCCAAATTTCAGAATTTGTTGTTTGGCTGTCATCAGCAAGAAAGCCTAATCCAGCAAAATAAATCTCCTTTTTTTGAGGATTAGCAACAGAATTTCCATTATAAGAAAAACCTATTCCTGTTCCTACATCTCCACATACAAATACATATCTAGTATTAGCAAAAACAGAATCTGCTTTTATGGCCAGAAGCATTGTCCAATTTGTTTTTGCTGTAATTAGAGATGAATCACAGGTCATATAAGTAAGAGATCCATCAAAAGTTATTGATGGTTTATTATTTATACCTGTAGCTGTATAAGATGGTTGTCTTAATCCAGTGGCTTGATAAAAATGATTATTATTTCCACTTTTATCTGCCCATTGAGAAATCTTTGCACCAGTTGCAAATGTTAACGTAGAAGAATCAGAAGCATCTAACCAAAGGACTAGAGATCCTAATGATCTAGGATCAAATCCTCCACTTAAAAGCAATCTTCTTCTTAACATATTAGTTTTGATCGAATGATAGATAAATCTCAAATGTTTGCTGAGCAGCTGGCGTAAAAGCCGTTCGAGTTTCCAAAAAACCAAAAAGAGAAGTACTAGCTGCTGCACATATATAAGACAAACGAGTATCAATCATTTGAGTAAATGCCCCAGTGCCAGAACCAACTGAAGTTGCCATTCCAGGAAAATCTAAATAGCCAATCCATTTAGAATTATCTGCATATGTAAAAGCGTATGCGGCATTATCTGCTGCAACTGTTGGATTATTCGCATTCCAAAGCCATAGTCTAAAAGAAGCCACGTTGGCGGCTTGGCTTGTGACTAATTTTGCCTTTGTTATGTAACCAGAACCGGCATTAAGCCGACCTGCTCCTGAAAATGTCATTAATGTAGTAGAAGATGTACTATTAGAAACTACGTCTCCTATTGCATAGGCTGTTGTATCATTTGGTCTTGTAAAACTCGCAGAACCAGGTCCCATTGCTCCTACAACGATAGTAGCACCAGTACTATCTATTAAGCCTGCGCCTTGTAAATTAGTTAACATAATATTTCTCCTTTATGCATACCAAAGTAGATATTTTTTGCCAGTTGTTGCACTAATAACGCTTAGGGCTTGCTGAGGGCATTGAGGAGCCGACCAACTTTTTCCTGATCCAGGAGGAATTGGTAAGCTATCTGTTGTGGCAGTACCAACAAAACTAATGTACATCATTGTGTCAGATATGTTGTAAAAGACAATTGTCGAGCGACTACCGTTAACATTTCTGGCCAATCCTACTTGTGCAGTTCCTCCAGAAGTGATAGTCGAACTCGCATCATTATATTCAATATATTCGCTAGCCATATTAGCTCTCGTAACCTAATTGTTTATCCTTTTCTACTGCCATACGGCGAAATCTATCTCCTTTTTGTTCTAAAGTTTCTGGTTCTTCTTCGGAAGATTCTTCGGACATTTCATTTTCTGCTTTTATAGCATTACCAGCCACTTCGATAGGGTACATTTGACCTTCCCTTACACTATATTTAGTGGGCAATTCTACTGTTTCTCCATCACTAACACTTAAACCTTCTGGAACTGGAAAACATACATCTTGATCCATATCATTCATTGGATTTCCTTTAGGTTTTCCAACACCAATCATTACTGCTAATCCTTTATCTTTCATTAAATTGCATCCTTATAAATTTTTCTTATTTGTTGAGGTGTATAATCCCCTCTCCATTGTTTCTTGTCGTACATGGCTTGATAAACTCTTAAAGCCTGGCGATCGCCTTCTTTAATATTAGCTTGACCCAGTCTTTTCTCATAAACAGCCGAAACATTCGGCATATCAGCTTTAAAACCTTCATATCTCCAACGATCTTTTTCCTTATCGAAATAAATCGTTGTTGATCCTCCAGATCTTTTGTAGGTGACACTTGGCATATCAACAAGAGAGGTTAGCTATTGAAACCAACCTCTCATAATCATGATTTATCTTTGAGTTGAGAATTCTTTCACGGACTTGATGTAATCCATTTGAACCGTTCTAGCAGTTGTTCCCGCACTCTTAAGAATAGTTGTTACTAATCCTAGAGGTACGGTTGTTGCTGGAATTGTTGCTGTTGAGTAACCGATTAAAGTTCCGTCTACAAAGAACGAAACTTTGTCGCCAAGAGGTTCAACAACTAGAGTCAAACGATAATTTGTAGCTGCCGCTACTGTTCCACCAACTACTACGGTAGAAGATGTAGCTTTAGTTACACCACGCCATTTTCCACTTGAAGATCCTGAACTATATTCAAAACCCACAAAACTAGTGCCGGCGGTTCCGTCGGCAGCAGAATTTAATCCGAATCTGAATGTATAGGTTTCAGAACCAGTGGAAAGTGTTGGGAAATTAACTCCGCAGGCTTCGATTAGGATTTTTCCTCCTCCAAGCAAAACAGATGTTAATTCTTTTTGATACCCAGCATATCCAGTAGTTTCAGTTCCAGTGCTAAAAATAACAATGCCATGTTGAGAGGCAGTTGCTGTTCCAGCGCTAATGGCAGAAGCCGTTCCAGAAGCAATTACTTTCAGTCCTGGAGCGGCAGAACCTACTCCAAAGTCATGAAAATATACTGCTTGTCTTTGTGCATTTGGTAATAAATCAAACATATTATTATATCTCCTTTTTAATTAATTATTAGACGTAACTTGTACGCGCACGAATCACTGTTACAAATTCAGCGTTCAATAATTTTGCATTAAAGAAGGCTTTATAACCGATAGTTTCGTATTGGTTTAATGGGTTAGAAGTATCAGCTTTATCTACAACCATAATCTTTGGAGAGAAAATTGATTGAGACGCCATATCCACTACACCAAATGCATCTTTTCCTAAGAGGATATTTGAGTAAATATTACCACTTGAGTCGAAAACGCCTTCAGTTGCACTTTCAATAAAAGGATTGTTTATTTCGACTAAACGAACGTTGGCGAATTTACCTAATTCACCTTCAAACAATCTTTCATTTTCAGGAACATAACGAACATATTCGCGAATTGTGCTATCTTTTAGTAGATCATGATAGCAGATAGATGGCACTAACATGACATAATCTCCGCCGCCTGAACCCCAACCCATAACATTGTTTTGTTTGAGCGAAGTACGAGCAGAAATAATATCTGCATATGCTAATGGAGCGCCTGTAGCGCCAGATAAACCCGCGAAATCAGTGAAACCACCAGAATACTTCTTCTGAGTAGCATTAATCACGATTTCATTTCGACTTATATCATCTGCCTTCAATGCACAATCTTGTCCAAGAAGTTTGATCGCTGTTTGATGAATGTCATAACGGCTTGTTTCTCCATAAATATCAGAGATGCGAACCGCCTCTCCAATTTGATTAAGAGTAACTTGAACTCGTGTTAGCGTGATCGTACGGAAAGTACTAATTGGAGTACCTTCTGTAAGGGTTTGTACATTCGCTGAATTTGGTTTATCATGACGGAAAAAATCCACCACTTTAGACCCAACATTGCGAGGAAGTTTTTCTTTCTTCGCATATTCATTAAGCTTTAGAAGCGGCTTGGCTTGCTCTAATAAGCCCTCTGTTAAGAAATCTACATAACTCGTTGAGTTTGTAGAGGTTGTGTTCATTGACATAATTTAAATTCCTTTATAAGACACCAGCATATCGATCGGCATCCTCTGCCTTCATTCGATAATAATTTGATTTTTCTTCTAATGTCATTTGGTTAACTGATTTTTTGTTTATTCCTCCATTATCAAAACTTGTGGCAGGAGATGATTTCTTTTGAAGTTCTTTAAGTTCAGCCTTAAGAGTCTTCAGTTCTTCGTCTAAAGCAGAAGCCGTTTCAGCTCTTTGAGCCAAATCTGCTACATGCGCAGCATACCAATATCCATTAGGATGATTATTGAAAAATGAAGCCAATTCTTTATCTTGATAGACTTGGTCTAAATGTTTTCTTATGGGAGAATCCAATTTAACAATTTCAGGATATTCCTCTTGAATTTGTTCAACGATTTTCTGTCTATGAGTAGCAATTTTGGCTTCGTTCTCTTTGCTGATTTGTTCGAACTTAGCCTCTTCTTCTTGGAACGTTTTAAGTTCTTCCTTGAGTTTATAGGCTTGCGCTCTAAATTCATCCGCTTTGTCATAATCACCATTAGCCCTTGCTTCTTCGGCCATTTGTAAATAAGTATCTGGAGAGATATTAACTACATCTGGTCTTTTCTTCTTATATTCCTCACGGACTTGTCTTTCGATTTGCTCCTTATAAGACTTGAGTTGAACTTCGAAATCAGCCTTCTCTTTTTTGAAAGCCTCCTTATCTTGTTCAAACTTTTTCCAACTTCTATCAAATCTATCTTTATCCTTTTCCTTAGAAATTTGGTTTTTAGATTGAATGATTTTCGGTTTTTCAAATTCACCCTTAACCTCAGATTTCTCTTCCGATATTTCTTCGGGCTTGTTTAAATCTTCTGTTTTGGTTGCCGCTTTCACTTCTGGAACGGCTTCTGCTTTAGTCTTGACTACCCGAGATTCAGATTTTTCTTCTTGAACAACTTTTTCCGGTATAACTGGATTAGGATCCGATTGGATCATTCCATTATCCATCATTTCAAATTGCTTTCTAAAGTAAGTTTCTTTTTCTTCCAATGTTTGAGGTATGTCCATTTTTTCTCCTTCTTTATCGAGTTTAGAGCTCTCGAATTACGGCCTATATCTATCGAGATGACTATCAGCGGCCGTATCTGAAAATCTCTCGGCAATTGTTAATAATGTGTTGAAAACTTCTTTATAAGAATTGAATCCCCTAGCGTAACCACATGCATCAGCTGGATTTTCAATTTGCTTGGTAGCCCATTCATTATTTTCAATGGCATGCTTATCCAAAACGGCTAAGAATTTAATTCCTAAGTCAGATTCAAAAAAATGCTTTAATGCTTCAGCATCTTCTTGCTTCCATTCATTTATCTTCGAAAGAGTTGGGAGGCTGAAAGCGTATGTTGTTACAACTTTTTGCTTAACAAAGCCTCTTTTTATTAAAAATTCCACTAACCATTTCATGCCATCATTCCTTGTGGTTGAGGTTGTTGTTGTGGCATTGAGCCATTTTGCATCGGCATTTGCTGACGAGGCATAAATACCGAGATGGCTTGTTTAAATGCTTGCTCTAATTGATCTGCCTCAGGAGCTTGTTTTCCTTTTTGAGCTTTAAACATGAATAAATGATCATTCATATGATTGATGTAAAGCTTGAGAGATAATGGATTTAATTGAGCGCCAATCTGTGCCAACATCTGTAAGCGCTGAATCAGCGTGGTCATATGAACTACATGATTATCTATATTCTTAACTGACGCAGGGAAACCTTGCTCTAAAAGAGATGTACATTCCATCGCTTGATCTTCAGATTGTGTGGCCTGAGATTCTTGAGGATCTTGAAAGAGTTGAGATACGAATCTTGGGTCGAGCATTGTTAATGAATTTCGAACCAATTGATCCTGTCTTACATAAGGATTTCCCCAGAAATTCTTAAGCATGAAATCGGCTTTTTGCATCTGAAGAGCCTTGTTATAAGAATCAACGGCTCCACTTGGTTGAATAAAGTAAATATCTTGCAATGCCTCAGGTTTGGCCTCTTGCATTTCTTCTTGGTAATAATACTCAAAATCCTTTTTATTGAATTGCAATAAAAGCGACCAAGCTTGGTTATAGAGCTGAGTTAAAGAATCTCTGAAAATAGCAGCCCGCAAATCCACTACAACCGAGGTTAATTGAGAAATATAATTAACTTCTGTAGCCGTTCTAGAATCTAAAGTTTTTTGATTATTAATTCCAAAATCAGGGGTGCCTACACGACGTTCAGCATTCTGCCTAACCATCATCATCTCATTGTCGTAATCGATTGGAGGTTGCGGATTAATGATAGCCTTAAGCTCAACTGGCAATATCGAGCCAGGATTCATTCTCAGGTTCTCTGTATTAGGAATTGGTTGACCTACGGAGGAATAAACGGGTCTATTGCAGAGCGTTATGGCATCCGCCTTTTCATTCATCAGCTTAGAAAGATAAGTTTCTTCCATCGCAACCGTTTCAACGATTCCTCTGCTGGAAAAGAATGATTTTTCTTTGATTTCGAACTCAAACTGAACAAATGGCAGTTGGCCATGATTATAAGGAAGTACATAATCCTCTTTTATGTCTTCATATGCTCGTTTGGGTGAATAGGTATAAATTCTCCATTGATACTTAACATTGCCATTCTCGTCTTTTACGACTTCACCTTCAGAATCAGTCTCCTCTTCCCTAACATAGGTTTCCCAAATGATGATTTGATTGTCAGATGCGCTACAACTAAAACCTTCACGGACTTTCTTTAATTGCTCTAGTTCTGCTTGATCGCTATTAGATCCCTCATAATAACGACCTGTAATAGTTTTGATGAAGGCAGGATCTTGATTATAATGCTTATTTCTCTTGTAAGCATCTACCGAAAGTTTAATGACGTGAACTATTTTATCTACATCTTGAATATTGCGAGCATAAGGAGGTACGATGATCGACATTGGATCAACCGCATCGAACATAACTCTCCCTTTCTCAGCATCCCATATTACCTTACAAACCGATTGACCGCTTTGAAGCATCTTGTCGGCAAAGATTTGACATTCTCTTCTAAGATTTGATTTGTAAGAGAGTTGATAGTTAAACCATTGCTCTGCGATTCTAGCCAATTCAATCTGCGATTTGTTTTTAGGAACAAAATTGGCTACAAGTTCATTACCGAAAATCTGCTTATAGTAAAACGGCTTAAATTGCGATATTTGAGTGTCGGATAACGCATAATGTAGATCTGCCGCGCCGTTGAATGGTGGATTTTTGCGTCTGAGCCCATCATGCCGCATTTGATACCAAGTACGTTGTTTTTCCTCCCAAGACACGCGCTCGGTAAGAAAATCTAGTATCTCAGAATGCAGCTGTTTTCGATCCACTAATTGCAAATGTATTGCAAATGCAATTAACAGTCAACAATAATTATGCAGATTTTGCCTAGTAGGCAATTTTTGCCTAGTGAATGTGAATTAAATTTATATTTAGTTATAAAAGCTTGACAGGTCGAAAAATCGCTGTAAAAATTTCCCTGTTTTCTTTTTTTATGAATTTTTTCTTTTAGTCGTACGATCTTTCGATCGTTGAGTATCCGTCAAGGATAGGAGACAGAGAAAGGATAGATCAGAGGGAAGGAAGAGGAATAAGGGACGGAGAAAGAGATACCCACGTCATAGTAAAATAAAAAGGTCGAAATTTTGGCACTGTCCTAATTTGAATTGCTTAACGCGATAAAGTATTTCGCCTATAATTAACTTGTCGCAAAAACAAAACAGGTTAAGTATTAGAACTCTTGGCGGAGGATAAATACTTAACCTGAACTGGCGCACCCTTTAGGGGCTGGTAAGTTAAACTGGTAAACCTCGGGCCTTTACAATCTGAGATTATGGGTTCAATTCCCATCCAGTCCACTTTCTTTCTTCTTTATAGATTGATTAGCTAAAAAGGTCAACGATTTTCTTATCCATCGAGAAACAGTAATATGTTCGATGGAAGCCGCTTTTTTATACGCATTACTTTAATTGTTCTTCAAGTTCCTTAATCTGCCTTTTAGTGAGCTTTATCGCTCTTTTCTGACTA
>JACCDR011559277.1_pt1 | contig 13065 bp, 14 predicted proteins | sample 7446431 | NCBI WGS metagenome assembly JACCDR01 (sample SAMN15323443, study PRJNA562643) | freshwater metagenome | isolation source: river surface water | place: USA:Blue River Watershed | collected 2017-08-17
GGCGACGAGGTCCGGGTATCCCTGCGGGTCCAGCGGGCGCCAGGTGACGCACAGCACGGCGACGGCAACGGCGACCATCGCGGCGCCCGGCCAGGCGGAGATGGCGCCGCCGGCGACCAGAACGCCCGCAAGCATGGCCAGGCCGATCGTCGCCGCGCCGGCCAGTGCGGCGGCGCTGGCGGCGATCGAGCGCCATTGGTTCGGGATCTGCACGGCGGCTTCTCCTTTCAGTGGGTGACGGCGGTCGGCTTACGGCCAGCGGCTTCGTGGATCCGGTCGAGGACGTCGTCGAGTTCGTCGGCCTTGACGAGCACGTCGCGGGCCTTGGACCCTTCGGACGGGCCGACGACGCGGAGTTGTTCGAGGAAGTCGACGAGCCGGCCGGCCTTGGCGAACCCGACGCGGAGCTTGCGTTGCAGCATCGACGTGGATCCGAACTGGGCGGTGACGACGAGTTCTGCGGCTTGGAGCAGCAGTTCGAAGTCGTCGCCGATGTCGGCGGTCCCGGCGGTGGCCGGCTTCGCCACCGGATCGGCCAGGGTCAGCGAGGTGTCGCGGCGGGTCTGCTTCTTGACGGCCTTGACGACCGCCTCGACCTCGTCGTCGGTGACGTACCCGCCCTGGACCCGGATCGGTGTCGACGCGCCCATCGGCAGGAACAGGCCGTCGCCGCGGCCGTTCAGCTTCTCGGCGCCGGGCTGGTCGAGGATGACCCGCGAGTCGGCGAGGCTTGACGTCGCGAACGCCAGCCGCGAAGGCACGTTCGCCTTGATCAGGCCGGTGACGACGTCGACGCTGGGCCGCTGGGTGGCCAGCACCAGGTGGATGCCGGCGGCGCGGGCCAGCTGGGTGATGCGCACAACCGAATCCTCGACGTCGCGGGGGGCGACCATCATGAGATCGGCCAACTCGTCGACGACGACGAGCAGATACGGGTACGGGCGGATCACCCGCTCGGACCCTTCCGGTGCGGTGATCTTCCCGGCGCGGACCTTGGCGTTGAAGTCGTCGATGTGCCGTACGCCGTACGTGGCCATGTCCGAGTAGCGCATGTCCATCTCGGTCGTGACCCAGTGGAGGGCTTCGGCTGCTTTCCTCGGGTTCGTGATGATCGGGGTCACCAGGTGCGGGATGCCTTGGTAGGCGGTCAGCTCGACGCGTTTCGGGTCGATGAGGAGCAGCAGCACCTCGTCCGGGGTCACGCGGGTCAGCAGCGACACCAGGATGCTGTTCAGGCATGCCGACTTGCCCGCGCCGGTCGCCCCGGCAATAAGAATGTGGGGCATCTTCGCGATGTTGGCCAGCAGCATCGCACCGTTGATGGCCTTGCCGAGCGCGACGACCAGCGGATGCTTTTCGACCTTGGCGGCCGGGGACCGCAGCACGTCGCCGAGGGTGACGATTTCCCGGTCCGGGTTGGCGACTTCCAGCCCGATCGCAGACTTGCCGGGGATCGGGGCGAGCATCCGGATCCCGCTGGTGGCTGCCAGCGACACCGCGAAGTTATCCCTCAGCCCGACGATCTTCGACACCTTGACCCCGTCGCCGGGCACGATCTCGTACTGGGTGACGGTCGGTCCGCGTGTGAATCCGGCGACGGCGGCGGCCACCCTGAACTCCTGCAGCACGCTGTTGATCGTCGCGATCGCGGCCCTGTTCGCCGCTGTCTCCTCCTTCGGGGCGTCGCCCTCGGCGAGCAGTTTGAGCGGGGCCGGTTTGAACGTCTCCAGGGCCAGTTGCTGCGGCTCCGGGGCGGGCTCGGGTCGTTCGCCGGCCGGCGGCTCGGACGACGGGACCACCACGACGGGCTCGGGGTCGCTGTCGACGGTGCTGTCGACGGTGCTGTCGACGGTGTGCCCGTCGATCACCACGCCGGCGCCGGGGCCACGGTTGTCGAACTCGTCGTAGTCGATCGGGCGGGGTGCCGGGTTCAGGTCGTCGCCGTCCAGGATGCCGTCGTCGTCCTCGTCGACGACGTCACCGACGATCTCGCCGACGATCTGCCCTTCGACCGGTGTGTCGCAGTCGCAGCCGCCGCGGCGGTGCTCCAGCTCGTGGGCGATCCAGCTGCCGGCGACCATGGCGGTGCCGAAGATGCCGAGGAGCATCGCCAGGCAGACCGCGACGCCGTCGTTGAATGCCGCCGACAGTCCCCCGCCGACAGCGACGCCGAGGAGTCCACCGGCCCGGTCGTGGATCAGGTGCAGCATCGCCTCGAAGGCCAGCACGATCGCCGCCCACCCGACGACGCGGCCGGCCCGTGGGGTTGCGGTGTCGTGGCGGGCGTACCACCAGGTGGCGCCGGCGAACACCGCAGGCAGCAGCCACGATGGCCAGCCGAACGTCGCGAACGTGGCGCCGCTGAGGACGTTACCGACCGGGCCACCAGCGCCGATCCACAGCCCGGCGGCGGACAGGACCGCGAGCACGCCGAACGCGAGCGACGCCGCGGCGCGACGCGGCCTGGGGGTCATCTCGGTGAACGCCCTGCCGGTCCTGCGGCCGATCAGGCGGAGCAGCGCGAGCAGCGCCTTTCCCGCTGCCGCCCGTGCCTGGAGGACCCACTTCGGGGTGCCCGCCGACCGGCGCCGGTGGGTGTTGGTGCGGGAGCCGGTCTTCGCGGCCTTGCCGAGCGTCTTCAGCTGCTGGTCGGTCTTGCGCTGCGCGGGTGTCGACCGGCTCGACGTGCGGCTACGGCGGCGCGCTGTCACGGTGATCAGTCCTCCGGGGTGTCGGTCGCCGCGCTCGTCGGCTCGTTCGTGGGCTCGCGGGTCGGCCCGGGTACGCGCAGCTCGTCCCATGTCGGGACGAGTTCGCCGCGGGCCCTCGCCGCCGCCGCGAGGTCCTCGTACTGCGACCGGGCCTTGTCCTCGACGCGCTTGCTGTACGCGTCGCCGGACTCGCCCTGGCGACGACGCCCCGCAGACCAGATCGACGCGTATGCCGTGGCCTGCTCGCGGACGTCCTGCCAGCGCCGCACCGCCCGGTACCACGCCCGGTCTACGCTGACCTCGCGCGTGTGTTCGGCGACGAACGGGCCGAGCGCGTAGACGACGGACCGGTCGTTGGGGATGCGGCCGGCCGCCCAGAGGTAGTCGGAGTCGATGTAGAACGACCAGCGTCCGGTGACAACGCGGTTGAACAGGAACTTCGTCACGGGGTTCGCTCCGGGGTCGTGGGGTACAGGGCGTGCTCGGGGGCGTGGCGAAGGGCGAAGTAGCGGCCGCTGGACGCCGAGGTGATCGTGACCAGATGCAGCAGCGCCATGTGGTAGAGGGCGTCGGACAGGTCGCTCGGCGACGGCGCCCGACCGGGTGCGAGGCGCGTGTTCGTCTTGGCGTAGTCGAGCAGTTCGGTGCGCATGGCGCCGTCGGGTCGCTGGTCGAGGTAGTCGCCGAGGACGACGGCCAATGCGATCCGGGCGGCGTGGTCCCGGTCGGGCCGGCCGGTCGGCGGGTCGACGGCCCGGAACCACAGCGGTCGGTTCTCGGCCGACGCGCGGACGGTGGCCTGGCCGGTGGCGACGAGCACGCCAAGGGCGGCGGTGACCTCGCGGCGGTCCAGCGGGCCGCTGCCGGCGCGGTGGCTGAACAGTTTCGTCAGCGGGGTCAGCAGTTCTTCGACGGTTATGTATCGGCCCCTGCGGGTCAGTTCCTTGAGTACCGCCGCCTCGACGGCGGGTGCACCGCCGGCCATGAGGACCGACGGGTACGGGCGGGTGTTGCGCCACATCACGTTGGCCAGGTAGTTGCGTCGGTCGACCGGGCCGAGGCCGTACGCCTCGCCGGACCGACACGCCGCTTCGAGGCTGGCCAGGGTCGGGTACTGCCGGGCCGGCCGGTAGAGGGCCCGCGCGTTGATCGCGCTCTTGCGGCCGGACCGAATGATCTGCTGCAACAGGTTCGTGAGCTTCCCGCTGATCGGCTTTCGGATGCCGGGGTCGCTCGCCGGGACGTGGGCCTCGTCGACGATGCGGAGCACGTCGGCGACCGGCACGGAGAGCAGTGGCTGGAGGTGGGCGCTACCTTCGTCGTCGGTCGGTTCGTCGGCGGCGAGGTGGACGTACGCGGCCCCGCCGCCGGGGTGGTCGTCGGTCTGGCACAGCGCACGGAGCCGGGCGGCCATCGTCGTGTTCGGGTCGGCGGCCTCGTCGAGGGCGGGCCACACCGTCGCCGGGTTGTTCATGCCTGGGGTGTCGTCGGTCACGGCTGGCTCCGGTCGGTGCGGGCCGCGTCGTGCCGGACGATGTAGGTGTGGTCGTCGAAGATGGCGTTCTGCCAGCCGTCGCCGCGAGCGCGGCGGAACGGCATCCGGTACGGCGGGTCGACCATCGAGAGGACGACGTGGACGCCGGTGTTCGGGTCGTAGATGGCGTCGCCGATCCGGACGTTCTGGCCGTCGCAGGGCTCGAAGCCGGACGGCTGCTCGTGGAGAACCTTGACCGTGGCCTTGACCTTGCTCGTCGGTGCGGTGGCAGTGGTCGGCATGATGGCCGGCCTCCTCTCGGGGGATCGGGGGATCAGGCGGGTTCGCTGCCGGTGGTGCCGGTGGCGGGGCGGAACGGGTAGTCGTCGGGCCAGTCGTCGGTGCAGGGGCAGTAGGCGAAGGTCCGCTTCGCGCCGATGCACCAGCCGAGTTCGCTGATCGTGAAGGCGATGGCGTTGCGCCGGTCGGCGAAGGTGCGGCCGCCGACGTCGAGCGAGCAGTTGTCGCAGTTGTCGCAGTGCATGTGGTGGCCGTCGAAGACCCACGCGTCGAGGACCCGGTGGGTGGCGATCGCGGCCGTCATGGCGGCAAGGGCGTACCAGGACGAGTCGGGCAGGAACACGTCGCCGGTGAGGTGGGCGGCGCGGGCGTCGGTGGCCAGCGGCAGCACGAATCCGACGACGGCTGCGGTGAGGACCCACCAAGGTTCGCGACGCCACCGCGGGACGACGTACGAGCATCCGGGCTCGCGTCCTCGGATCAGGGTGATCAGGCCGCTGAAGGAGACGGAGTCTTCGAGGTAGCACGTCGCCGTCTTGAGCAGGGACCGGAGGCGGAGGCTGATGATGCGGAACATGGTCTTCTTTTCCCCCGTTCTCAGACCCTGCTCGGCCGGCGGCGAGCCGGGTGACGGGCAGGGTGACGGGCAGGGTGGGCGACGGTGACGGGAGCCACCTGCCACCTGTGCTGCCGGGGGACCTTGACTTCCGCCGTGTGGCCCGCCGTGTGGCCCGCCGTGTCGTCGGCGTAACGGCTGCGGGGGGCGAGGTGTTCGCGACGGATCCATTTCCATGCCCGGCCGGTGCCGTCGTGACCGACGTTGGCGACGATGGCGTGGTACATGAGGACGCCGAGCGATATGACGCCGAGCCTGGGTTCGTCGGACATCCATGTGATCGTGGCAGCGACGACGGCCACCCACATGACGGTGCGGGTGGCGGTGCCGAGCATCTGGGCACGGCCTTGGAAGGTGCGGGTCCACCAGGTGATCGACGCGATTGCGGCGGCGCCCGCGGCGGCCAGGGCGATCGCGAGTAGCAGCTGGGCCCAGGTCGGGATGTGGACGCGGATGGCGCCGTAGATGACGCCGGCGCCCGTGAAGAGCACCTTGTCGCCGATCCACCGGACGAGTCGGCTTTTCATGACGATCGGGGAGTCCTCTCACAACAACCAGTAGATTTCACAACCGTACCCCTCTCCTGCTATTTCGACAATATGAAGGTTGGAGGTTTACCAAGGTCGTTTCCGCAGATAGGGGGACCTACACGATCCAGGCAGGCATCAGCCCTGGTGTCAGCCCCGAACAGTGACCTTGACGATCACGCGGCGCCCGGCCTTCGTCGCGCACGCCAGTAGCAGCACCACACCCGCACCGATCACGATCAGCACGGGCACCGCCGCGCTGCCGACCGCCGCACCAGCCGCCGTGCCCGCCGCCCTGGCCATCGCGGTAACAAACGCGACCAGCGCATACCCACACGTCCCCAGGACCACGACCGCCACCGCCGTGGCCAAGGCGACCTTCTGCCAACGGCTCAGGACGGGCAACCACGCCGGCCGCCACGCCGGGTGCCGCGGCCTCGCTGTCCGGGCCGGAGACGGGTTGCCCACCATCGGACTGACGACCGGGCCCACCGGCCGGCCCGACCTGGTCGGGCCGGCCGGGCTGAACCTGCCGGACTGCCACGGCTGCTCCGCCGGCCGGCGCGGCACGGTCGCCACGTTCTGCCGTCCCGGCCGGGCCGCCCGCAGCACCGCGACCCGGATCGCCCGCTCGCCGGTGGGCAGCGTCTCCTCGCTGTACACCAGGGTGTTCGTATCTCCTCCGGCGGCGAGGATCCGCATCGCCTCCGGCGTTCCGACGTACTTCATTGTTCCGATCTCGCTTTCCTTGTCGTCCAGAACTTGTCGTCCAGAATCGGCAGGGCCGCTACGCGACCACTCCGACCGGTTCCTTCTTCTCTTCCTCACGCGGGGCCGGGCCGAGCGCCCACAGCCCCGGCATCCCCTCGTACTGGTGCACGATCCCCCTCTTCGCTCCCCGGTTCAGGGCCGTCGACACCGTCGACAGCCGGTCGCCGAGGCCGATCGCCGAGGCGATGACGCTCGTCATCGCCGCCGGGTAGTCGCGGGTCTTCTCGTCCGTGGCGAGCTGGGCGAGGTAGACGGCGGCCTTGTCGAGCGCCGTCTGCCGGCCCTCGGGCTTCTGCGCGACGACGATCCGGTCCCGGATAGCGGCGGCGCCTGCGGCGTCCTTCTTGTCCAGATCGGCCTTCATCGCGGCGACCTCGGCGGCCAGGCCGGCGTCGCTGGCGTCGGCGTCGGCGTCGGCGAACGCGTTGCCGGTGACCTCGTCCAGCTGCATGATCATGGGGGCGAGTGCCTGGGCGCGGCGGGCGTCGTTCTCGTCGAAACAGACCCGGGCGATCGCCGCCCGGGACGACTTCGGCGCGGCGGAGTAGATGACCGCCATGCCCTCCGTCTGCTCGCCGTCGGGCGTCTCCTTCGGGATGTCGTTCGGATCGGGCATGTGTGACGGCAGGATCATCGTGCCGGCGGCCTTCGAGCTGTTCCGGAACGAGACGACGTTGCCGTTGACGAGGTTTTGTCGGATCGACTGCTCCATGCCGAGTTCCTCGACGCCCGGGTACTGCGTTGCCGGCCACACCGCGATGCCGGTCTTACGACCCAGCTTGATGATCTTTTCGAGGAGGACCGCGATCTGCTCGCCCCACTCCGGGTCCTTGCAGGCCATGTGCGCCTCGTCAAGGATGTAGAGCAGGATCGGCCAGAACAGCGGGTTCTTCGGCTGGCCCATCATCACGGCCTGGTCGAAGAACGGCATGCCGACGCGGCTGAACCCGGTGTGGTCGATCCACCGGTAGTCCGACAGGAACTTCGACCGGTCGATCATCCCGGCGTAGATGGCGACCAGTTGGTTGTACACCTGCTCCGGGTCGCGGGCGACCATCCGGACGATGCCTTCACCGCCGCCGAGGGCCGGCATCGACTGCCCGCCCTGCGGGTCGGCGAGGATCGGGTAGACACGGCCGGTCGCGATCGCCTGCAGCGCGGCGAACTGCAGGCCGACGGACTTGCCGGTGCCGACGTCGCCGGAGAACAAGGCGTTCTTCGTGCCGGACTTCGGCGTGAACAGCCGCAGCGCGCCGCGGTAGCCGTCGCCGTAGCGGTGGTACGGGAAGGTGCCGTCGTCGCCGGTGCCCGGCTCCCACGTCTTGTCGAACCGGACCGGCGCGAACGTCAGGTTGCGCTGCAGGATCGTCACGCGGGCCGCTTCGTCGGTGCCGGCGGTCCGCTCGTCGACGATGACGTTGTCGCGGGCGGTCCGGGCCTTCTTCGCGATCTGCGCGGTCGTCGACGGCGCCGCGACCTGCTTGACCAGCAGCGAGCATTCGGTCAGGTCGAGATCGAGGATGATCCGGTCGGGGTCGTCCAGGACGACGGGTGGCCCGTCGGGCAGGGCGCCCTTCAACTCATCCAGGGCCAGGATCTTCTCGATGAGCGGGTCGAGGTTGTCGTGGCGGATCCGGAACCGCCACAGCCAGCGGGAGCCGAACACCAGCATCGCCGTCGCCCAGAACCCGGGCGTCGGGGGCGCCGGGGTGATCGCGGCGGTGGCGGTGGTGAGGAGGATGACGGTGGCGTACGCGGCGGCGTACCACCAGCGCATGTTGAACGGCGGCAGCTTGCGCCGGCGGGTCGCCTTCGACCCGAGCGGGCCGCCGAGCCACCAGTACAGCGCCGGGGCGAAGATCAGCCCGCCGAGCAGCGGGATGATGAACCCGCTGCGGTACAGCGACAGCAGGGCGCCGAGGACGTAGAAGGCGGTGCCGAGGAAGAACGGGGCGAGCGGCTTCTTCCGCGCCCACGCCTTACGCACGATCTTGAACGCCATCCGCCAGAGCAGCCGCACAACGCGGCGGCGAAGCCGGCTGTGCCACGTCTTGCCGTTGGACACCCAGTCGCCGCGGACCGCGTCCCCCAGCATGCGCGCGAGTTCCTTGTCCTTGTCCTTGTTCGGCTTGAACCCCGACATGGCCGGCTCCCTCCTCTCGTCGTCAAAACATTTGGCTTCAACTGCCCGGTTCGGCCGGGGCCCGGTCCTCGTGGTGGCGGGGAACGGGCCGCGACCGAAACGGTCAGTTGTACATGGGCCCGGCAGCGGTGCCGACGAGTGCGAGGTGGAGCTTTACGACCTTTTCGAGCCAGGCCTTCGCCTGAACGAGGGCGTTATTCGTTTCGGCCAGGCGCCGTTTGCATGCGGCGAGCGCCGCCTTCTGGGAGTCCCGCATCGCCTCCATGTACTTGAGCTGGTTCTTGGGGAGTTTCCGCGTTGCCGCCTCGAGCCGCGCTTCGGTCAGCTTGAGCCGTCGCTCGGCACGACCGACCGCTTCTTCAGCGTCCTTGACCTCGGCTTCCGCCTGTTTGATCGCATCCTTGCCGATGGTCACGAGGTCTTGAACGTTGTTGATCTCGATCATGGAGTCCTCCTGTCCGCCGCCACCGGGGACGACGCGTAGGTTTGGCCGCTCGCCCGGCTGGGCCGGCGGCGCGGTGTTCTGTGTCGGAGGAACCGGGGGTCCTCCGTTGGTGCTCGGCTGGTTCTTCTTCGTCAGATCGACCGGCTGCCGTTCCGGCGCCGGTGGCTGTTCGGGTTCGTACCGCTTGGCGCGCTCCTTGCCCTTCGCCCAGCCGGCCGGCCACGCCGCGGCCGCGCCGCGCAGGAACGCGCCCGGTCCGAACCGGAGCATCGCGGCGACGTCGGCAGTTGCGGACAGGGCGTTGAGGATGCCCGGGGCGTTGGGGTGTTTGCTGTTCCAGTCGGCGCGCCGCTTGCTGTACGCGGACTTCGCCGCCACGCCACCGCCGACGAGGGCGGCGAGGAGTCCACCGACGATGGCGAAGACGAATGCGGCGCTGAACATTTCGACCATGGACGATCACCCGAGCCTGAACAGCATCGAGATGCCGGCGCCGAGGATCGACGGGACGAGGGTGACCATCCAGACGGCGATGGTTCCGCCGGCGCCGGGGATCAGGTAGGTCGTCACCGGCGCGACGAGCGCAACGCCGAGGGTCCGGTGGTCGATCTGCTGGTTGAGGATCATGAAGGCGAGGACGCCGAAGACGGCGAGCCCGACGCAGTACATGATCACGGTGCCGCTGAGGGCGGCGACCTGGAGGAACGGGACGTCTTGGAGGTTGCTCTGGATCGCGTTGCTGGCGAGGTCGGCGACCCACTGCATCTTGTCGCGGATCCAGGGCCCGACGGTTCCTTCGATGGCGCCGCCGGAGGCGGTGAGGGTCAGCGCGACGATGAGCAGCGGGATCCGCATGCGGCCGACGGTCGCCATGACCAGGGCGGCGACGAATGCGATCGCTCCGGCCGCGAGCGTGGGTAGTTCCAAGGTCTTTCTCCTTTCGGGTGGGTGTGCCTGGCTGCGGCCGGGCTACCGGGGGTGTTCGGTGTGCTGGTTGGGAGCAGCTGTGGGTGCCGACAGCCGGACGTCGAAGTCGCGGAGCACGTCGGCGAGTTGCTGGTAGAGGTGCCGCTGGTGGTGGTCGTCGCGGACCCATTCGATGCGGGTGCGGATCAGGTCGTAGCGGGCGGCGGCGACGTCGCGGGGGTGCCTGGCGTTGAGCCGGTGCTCCCACAGCTTGCGTTGGTTGCGTTCGCGCTTCATGGTGCGCCTGGTCGTCATCGCCGGATCACCCACTCTCCGTCGTAGGTCATGGTCACGCGGACGTATCGACGGCCGCCGTGAAGTCCGACGACGTCGAGCGTGTACAGGGACAGGTCGACGCGGTGCAGGGTGCCGCCGCGCTGGCCCTCGATCTGGTCCAGGAAGGTGCGCCGGACCAGGTCGTCGTTCTTCGGATCGAGCGGAGCCTGGACCGAGCGCAAAAGCCGCAAACCCCTGTAAAGCCGTAGCTCGTACATGCGGGCGGGCACGTCGGACACCTCCTCCAGTCGGCACGAAAGTTGACATAGTTCCGCGCGACAGTGTGCCACGAATGCAACGAATGCAACAAGGGCCAGCGCGTACCTGCGCGCCCGCACGCGCGTACACGACACGGACACGTGCCGCAACCGCTGCACCGACCGCTACGATCTCCACACCCGCGAAAGGACGTGAATGGACCCGGACAGCGTCACGAACGAGCTCGAGCAGCGGTTGCGCAACGGCGAGTGGCTCGGCACCGCGGAGCTCGCGATCCTGTTCGGCCGCGACCGGTCGACGATCTGGCGGTGGGCGAAGAAGTCCGACCCGCCGAGGATCCCCTACCGCGATCTCGACGGGTGGGAGCTGGTCTTCGATCCGGTCGAGACCTTGCGACTGCTCGCGCGGCGCCGACTCCGGCACGACGGCACCGACCGCGAGCCCGATCTCTGACCGGGTTGCCGACCGGATGCATGCCGTACCGGACACCGCAAGCCTCCTGACCTCGGCTTACCGGCCGGGCGCCCGCGGGTCCTGACCACCACCACGAGCGCACCGGGCCGTATGCCGAGAGTCCGCCGTGGCTGACGCACGCGGAAGGGATTCGCCGGCTTGCCGGCCTCCAGCAAACCGGTAGCGAATCGGGGAGCTCGTGTCGATGCCGCGCAGAGACGCCGGCGGATGCTAGGCAGCCACGGCGGCGGACCGGGTGGCACCGAGGCGCCGCCGCCTGTCCTTGACCATCCGGGAGATCCGCGGCGACCTGGTCGCCACCGCGATGCCACCCGCCCGGTCGAGCAGATCGGCGGCCTCGTCAAGTTCACCGACGGCCATCGCCGCGGCAGCGGTGTGCACGACGTACTCCCCCGCCCAGTCGGCACCGGCGAGCGCCACCGGCATCGTGTCCAGCCCGGCGCGCAGGTCGTCGAGTCCGGCCAGGAGCAGCGACCGGTCCGGTCCGGCGGACCGGCCGACGACGTATCGGGCCAGACCGGACTCCAACTTCCACATCCACGGATCGCGGTAGTACTGCCACGCCGGCCGATCGTCGGTGCGGCTGACCGCGTCGGCGGCCACCGTGTCGGCCTCCTCGATGCGGCGGACCGCGGTGGCGTGCTCGCCGACGACGGCGTACCCACGGGCGGCCTGGTACAGGTCGTACCCGCGCTGGCACGGATGCACCGACGAATCGCGGAGCGCGGTCTCGGCCAGGCCGACGACCCGGCCGGGCTGGTGGGTCAGCCACGCGACGTGTGCCAGGTACGACACCGCGGTGGCGACCAGATCCGGGTCGCCGTGCTCGGTGCCCCACTCGAACGACCGGTGCAGCCAGGTCCGCGCGCCGGCCCACTCACCGACCGAAACGTGCAGCCAGCCGAGGAACTGGGCGTACTGGGCGGCGACGTACAGCACCGGCCGCCGGTGCGGGCCGGCGACGTTGTCGGCAAGGCCGGCGACGACGTCGCCTTTCGCCGCAGCTGCGGCGAGCACGCTGGCCGATCCGATCATGTCGTCGAGGTCCCGGTCGGCGGCGAGGCCTACCTGGAGCGCGGCGATCGCCTCGGCGCTGACCCGGCGCGGGTCGTCGGTGACGGCCGCGATCGCGCCGTGCTCGTCGTCGGTCACGCCACAGGTGACCAGGTCGACGAGGCGGCCGCCGCCGTCAAGGGCGTGGTCGAGCGCGGTGGCCACCTGCAGGGACGGTGACTTCTTCCCGTTGACGAGCTGCGACAGGTAGCCGCGGGACACCTTCGCCGTGGCGGCGAGGGTCTTCTGGTCCATCCGTGAGGCGTCCAGCAGGGAGGAGAGCACGCCCTGGAAGCGGGGGTCGACCGGCTGGTTCGACATGGTCCGCCTCCAGGGCGCGTCTCGGTGTTGCGGAGTCGGTGGTGCGGAAGGTGTCTTCTGAGGTTACGCGGACTTCTCCTGATCCGGCCGGCCGCTGTCGTCAGTGGCCGGGTCGTACAGGGCTTCGACGTTCTTCCAGAGCCTGAAGAACTTCGACTTGCCGCCGACGTTGGCCCGGGCGAGCACCTTGTTCTGTAGACGCCGTTCGGAGACGATCGCCTTCGCCTGTGCCCAGCTGGTCAGTGTGGCGACGTCGCGGGTCTCCGCCTTGATCGCCTCCCAGACCTTCCGGGCGTCCTCCCGATCCTCGTCGATCTTGGAGGCGATGGAGCGCACGACGTCGTCGTTGTCCGGTCCGGCGGTCCGGCGGTCCGGCGATTCATCCGGACCGGACTGGGCGCGGACGCGCCGCCGCCTGGGGTTCTGCTCGTCGCCGGTCCGGTCCGGTCCGCCGGTCCGGTCCGCCGCCTGTTCAAGGGCCCGTTCTGTCCGCGCCTCGACGGCCAGGTCGTCGACCTGCCCGCTGACGGCCGTGTCGAACCGGACGTGCAGCTTCCGGTTGGCCGCCTGTTCAAGGTGGGCCCGGGTGACCTTGACCCCGCGCACCGCGAGCCACTGCCGCAGCTGGTACGGGTCCGGCGACCGGGTGGCCGACTGCGCGTACATGATCGCGTCGCCGGGGTCGAGGTCGGCCCGCAGCGCGGTGTCGCGGACGCGGCTGATCGCCTCCTTGTGGGTTGCCTGGTCGCGGATCCGGATCACCGACGCC
>JACCDR011095456.1_pt1 | contig 13060 bp, 24 predicted proteins | sample 7446431 | NCBI WGS metagenome assembly JACCDR01 (sample SAMN15323443, study PRJNA562643) | freshwater metagenome | isolation source: river surface water | place: USA:Blue River Watershed | collected 2017-08-17
CGGCAATGAGTACCGCGCGCCCAAGGCATTTCTGGTCAGCCCCGCTGACGAAATGCTGAAAGAAGCGCTCGACTCCCGCCCGGAAGAAAGCAAGAACGCGGCTATCGAGTTCGCCTTCGACATCAGCGTTGTGCCTGACCCGAAAGAGGGCAGCCGTGGTTATCAGTACCGCGTGGCCACGCTGGTCGAGTCGCAGGAAGCCGACCCGCTGGCCGCCCTGACCGGCAAGGTTGCCCCGCTGGCTCTGGCCGCCCCGGCTGCTGCCGAACCGACCGGTGACGCGCCCGCCGAGACCGACGGCAAGGCCAAAGGTTCCAAGAAATAAGGCTCCAGCCTGATCGGCGGTATATACTGCCGTGAGACGCAGAAGGCGCCGCAATGGCGCCTTTTGTTTGTCTATAGGGAACGGGGAGGCAATAGGAAATGGCTATATTCAAGTCTGCCGACTATCAACGGGTGCCGGGCGCGGCTCGGCAATATAAAAATATTCAGACCGGCGAAGTAATTAGCCGACGCAAGTATTTGGAATTAAAGCGGGGCGTGACGCTTGAGCAATTCGCGCAATTAAATAAACAGACCAACCCCGAATTATACGCAGCCCGCCCAGCACGCGGGCGCACGTCAGCGGTAAATAAATCCCCGACCGAGCGAAAATTAATTGCGGAAGCGCGCCTAGAAGATATGCAGCGCCGCAAGGATATTGCCAATAAAAATAAATTAATGGCCGCGAAGTCGCGCAAGGTGCGCACGCGGAAATTCCGTCTCGACATGCTCAAGGCAGGCCGCCAAGCTGTGCGCATTGCATTTAATGATTATGACGAATACGTGACTTTATTCAAAGACGCCAAGGCAACAGGCAAGGTGCTTTCCTATGGCCTCGGAATTATCGGTTTTATGGAAAACGGATATGACGTTGACGACCGAGGCATTACGGTATTCCACTTGCGCGCGTTCGATAAAGTAATTCCAGAAGACGAATTTAATGAGCGCATGACAGACGAATTGGAAGCGCGCAGTTATTTCGTCTTCTCGCATTTTTATATGCACGTCCACTTCAAAAAAGAATACTGGTTAGCCAAGGCTCAGCGCGCTAAAGCGCGGGCCGCCAAGAAAGGAAATCTTTTCTAATGGCAATTCGGAAAATCGACTACTACGCAAGCAAAGCGGTGCGTGGCGAAGACGATATTATTGTCGGTGCAATTGACGTAGAGACTGACGGGCTCGGCGGTAAATTGCTAATGGTGCAATGGGGCATTAATGGCGGCGACGGAATTAAAGTAGCCACCGGCCCGGATATGGTGCGCGAATTATTCGCTGACGTTTTAGAGTGGCCGTCACCGTGCGTATGGTACTCGCACTTTGCTCAATATGACTGGCGCTATTTCCTAGAATTTTTCATTGAGGAAAATTACGAAATCGAAATCGGCATGCGCACCGATACCGACATCTACGAAATCCGCATAATCAATCAAGACGGGAAATTTATTCTGCGCGACTCATACGCGCTTTGGCCGAAAACATTAAACGACCTAGCCAAAACCTTTTGCCCGGAAATCCCCAAGCTCGAAATTGATATCGAGAACTTCGACATTAATAATCCCGACCACGTGGCATACGCCAAGCGAGATATTGAAATTCTTTTGCTGGGCATGCCACGTCTCGCTGAATTGTGCGTGACGCTGTTCGGTGTAAATCCGGGACCGACAACAGCGGGCACCGCGCTTAAAGCGTGGCAACGCTCGCTCGGAAAAGATGAAATATATAACGCCAGCGAATACGGCCCGCGCGAAGAATTTATTCGCCAAGCCTATTATGGCGGTCTGGTATTCCTGACCGACACGCGCGTTATTAGTGACGCCGAGACCTACGATATTAATTCATCGTACCCCGCGAACATGTGCAAACATGGAGTGCCATATGGAAGCACCTACGAAACGACCGAATATCAAAACGGGCAAATGGGGATATACCGTTGTAGAGTGCGGGCGCCAAATAATCTTATTGTCCCCATACTCCCGGCGCGTAATAGCCGTGGCGGAATGCGTTGGTATCGGGGCGAATTTGAGACCGTCTGCACAAACATCGAATTAATATTCGCTGCTAAGCACGGCTATGAAATTCTGGAAATATACGAAGGTATTGCATTTGAGGAAGTAGTATTCCCGTTCAATGAATTTATTGAGCACTGCAAATACCTACGCACTGAGTTCAAAGGCCAAGCCGTGGAAGCATTGGCCAAGCTGATGCAAAATTCGCTCTATGGGAAATTCGGTTCACGCCGCGAGCGCTTGCGCATGATTAGCGGGATTCATGGCGATGAAGACGATTTAATCGGCGCATCACCCTACGATGTCAACGGCAATTGGTACACGAAAAAAGAACTCGATGAAGAAATGCGATGCCTCCCGCAATGGGCAGTATTCATCACGGCGCACGCTCGCCTAACGCTGCTATCGCAGATTTATAAAATTGGCCCGGAGAATGTCATTTATGGCGACACCGATTCGATTACTGTGCGCAAAGGGTTTGCACACCTCATTGATGTCGGCGACGAATACGGCCAATTTAAATTTGAAAAGGCGTGGCAAAAATTCCGCGCCATCGCACCCAAGGTTTACAGCGGGATTCTCGCTGACGGCACATTTAAAGGTGCTGCAAAAGGTTTGCCAAGAAAAGGCATCACGGATAAAAATTGGCGCGAGCTGCTAGAAGACGGGACATCGCAAGCCACGGCGCTAAGCCTTTCGTCCCTTCGCGTAGCAATGAAAACCGGCAAGGTCAAGAAGGCGCACGAATTAATTCGCGTGTCGTCGTCTCTCAAAAATTCTTCTAATTTTGTCGCTTTACCAGACGGAAAAATCCGCCTAAAATCACCGCATGAAAACTAATATCCTGAAATTCCGGCCAGCGAAAAAATCAAGCGCAACGCTTGACAAACCCACTCGCGCCGCGAATATCGTCGAATTTCCAACACGGCAGCCAACCCTGACCGAATTGCTTAGACGGGAAGCCTGCCCCTTTTAATGCAAACGGAGTGCCAACCATGACCCGCATTTTCGACCAAATAATTGATGAAATTATTCAGACCGAGGGGGGTTACGTTGACCACCCCGCTGACCGTGGCGGCCCCACGAAATACGGAATTACTCAAGCGGTTGCGCGCGAGGTCGGCAATTATCACGGCCCTATGGAAATGATGCCGCGCACGGTTGCCGTCGAAATTTATCGCACGCGCTACATTACCGGCCCCGGCTTCGACGTGATCTATGATATTTCTTCGACCATCGGCGTCGAAGTGATAGATACCGGCGTCAATATGGGGCCAGCCGTCGCGGGTATTTTCCTGCAACGCTGGCTTAATGCGTTTGGCGTAGCGGCTGGCGATTTATTCATTGACGGTCGGTGCGGCCCATTGACCCGCGCCGCATTGCGCGCCTTCATCGACAAGCGCGGCAGCGAGGGAATTAAAGTATTGCACCGCGCATTAAATGGCGTGCAAGCCACCCGTTATCTGGAACTCTCCGAGCGCGATAAATCGCAACGCGCTTTCGTCTATGGCTGGATTAAAAACCGGGTGCAGCCATGAGCCTCTTTACTGGATTCGACGCTACCGCGTCCGTCGAATATTCCCACCGTGCCAGCCGCGAACTCGGCAAAGATTATTGGCTGGTCAACCGGGAATTTAAATTCTATTTCTTTTCCCAAGGTGACCGCTATTGGGTCAACGTACCCAAGGGTTATTTGACTGACGGCGCAAGCGTACCGCGCGCAATGTGGTCAATTATTCCGCCGTGGGGTAATTACGGCCAAGCCGCTATCGTGCATGACTACCTCTGCGAATTTCTGAGCGTCACTGACGATAATGGTCGCCCCGTACGCATTAATCGCCAGCAGGCCGACCAGATATTTAATCTGGCAATGCAGGTGCTTGAGGTTCCAGAACGCCGCATGATTATTGGCGCCGTAAGCGCTTATCGCATGCTGCACAATATTAAAGGCGTAACGCTTGACCCTGCTAAACGCGCCATTGAATCGGAGATTGCCCAACATGGCCTTAGTTGAGAAATTCATATTTATTAATGTCACGTCGAGCTTTGACGGCGGCACTTCTTCTGGCGGCGGCACCATTCGTAACTCGGTGAGTATTGACGCCACTCACACCTTAGAAATGGCAGAGGAATTACTGCAGGAGGTTTATTCTTCTTATCGAAGCGCTGAAATGCAGGAATATATAGAACAGGGACTGATAACGTGCGAACAGCTTCGTGACGGATTGAAAGATATGCTTGACGGCATGGTGGTAATTGAGGATTTCAATTATTTCTTCACCATGGGCGACCTTTACGTTAATAGCACGGTGCCGTCGGTAAAGATGCCAGAAGACAACCCGGATTATAGGCCCGGAGTTAGAGAATATTTTAACAGCGGGGTTACACTGGCCGCGTCAGAGGCGGGCGGGACACTACGAAATTATCTTAGAACCATCGACGTGCGAGATGGTTCGTTAGTTGTATCGGGCGATTTAGGCGACTCGCTCAGCTATTCATATTCTGGCCAACCATTTTCGGTTTCGGCCACCAGCGCACCGACATCGGACACGCAACGCAGTAGTTCGATAACATTTTCGGGTCGCTCTTTTAATCACACAATATCTAGCGGATATGACCCATCACTGATCGATGATTTGATGCCGCCGCTTTGCGGGGGCTCCCCACCAATCCCGCCCGGTGTTGCTCCCGTTGTGGGGACACTGCTACCTTTACCGCCACCAGAAGACCGCGAGGAAAATGAGCAAAAAGCAAGTGCGCCACCGTTGGAAACTGTAATTAGCTACGCAAACCATACCTTTGAACTACCGCCATTCGGCAGAGGGAAATAAAATGTCTGATACTCTTATGAAAATGGTCAACTACCTGATTCCGGCCACCGGCTCGACACGCGGCTATATGATTTCCCGCATCTTCGACGCCACGCCGTACCCGACGAATTTCGCTACTATCGAACTGGACGGCGTGCCGTTTCGTCCGAGTGGTGTTTTCATCGACAACAGCCAAGGCGCCAGCCCGTTGATTATCGTGATCAACGAACTGGCCTACCGCATTACTTGCCCGGCTGGCGCGTCGCTGCAAACGCAATTCCCGGCGCCTATGTCCATGAGCGTGTCAATTATCGGTGGCGGGCAGGCTACCGTTAATTTCGTGGATTTCCCGGTAATTCCTTTTATCACTGGCGTCGCACCCGGCGGTGGTGCAGGCGGCGCCGTGACAATGGCGGATGGTGCGAGCGTTACGCTTGGCATGACAAGCGATTCGGCCATTGTCAACCCACTCTCAGCGGCATCGGTAATTTCCCTACTAAAGGGCGTTATCGAATTGCAACTCGCAGCAACGGGCGTTGACAGTGACGGCAATTATTTGCCGCTCGGATTTGATCAGGCCGAACGCGATTTCACGTATTCGGCTGGCGTAGTCCAAACCGAGACGGCGACCATTGGGCCGGACGTGTGGGTACGCACCTACACTTACACCGGCACCGACCTGACCAACCTTTCGGCATGGGTGAAACAACCGTGAGCATTCTTCCCCAATTAATCGCCCTTGGCCTTTGGCCGAAAAAGGACACCCCGCCAGTAGGCGGGGGTTTTCGCGGCGTAATTCTTCGTCAGGGAACTACGGTCAACGGGTTTGCTTTCCCTCTGCTGGCGCTCCCGCAAGACAAGCAAGTTGATACAGACAATGCGTTCGATATTGCGACGGGCATTTATACGGTGCCGGAAGGTGTGACGCATGTTCGAGCGTCAATTGGATGGTTCAACGGAATAGCCACCGCGCAAACCGCTTCATTTGCATTTGGCATTTACGATGTAGATGCGGCATCGACAATTGCCGGTGCATCTGATGTGCGGTACTGCGCAAATACGGGGTATTTTTCCGATTCCGTTTCCTACAATTCTGCATTTGTGCCCGTAACGCCCGGTCAACGTTTGCGTTTCCGCATCAATTGCAACAACGCAGCATTTAACACAATCCTGGCCGGTTCGGCCTTTACATTCGAGGTGATCTAAATGTTCGGTGGACTTCCAGACTTTGGCAACATGGCCAAGCAAATTGAAGAATTTCAGCGCCTGTTCACTCAAGCGGTGGAAACCATGAAAGAAATGCGCGACGAAGTGAAAGCCACTCGCGCCGAACTGGCAGAGGCCCGCAAAGAAATTGCGGCCCTCAAGGGGGATAAGTAAATGAGCATCGAAATTATCGAGAAAGAAGACGGCGGCGAGTCGGTCGAACAGACGGTCGAAACTGTGATGGACGCGGCAACCGAAATTGCCGAGCTGATCGACGAAGCGCGTAAAGAGGGTGAAGCCAGCGAGGCCGAACTTTCCCACGTCGCCACCATTCAAGCCGTGACGCTCGACACGCTCAATGCCCGATTCGACGGCCTCGAATCTCGCTTGTCCGCGCTGTTCGATGTCCTGCAAGATATTCGCGGCGCGCAAATCGTGGCGGAAATTCAGGAGGAAGAAGAAGCGGAAGAAATTGCCGGGGAAATTCTTGACGCGCTCCCGCCACCGTCCGATAATGTTGATGCCCCGACTGAAATTCACGTCGAGGAAAACAACGGGGAAATAAAGGTGGAAGAAATTCCCGCCGCCGTTGTCCCCGAAATCCGCGCATCCAAAAAACCACGGTGGGTCTAAACCATGAGTGCAGCAGAAAATACCAACGATCTTCCCGACGGCCTCGCTGGCCAGCAAGCGCCAACCGAGGAAAAACCAGCCGAAAAACCCCGCGGTCGCGGTCGCCCAAAAGGTAGCACCAACAAAACCCCGGACGAAAAACCGGAAATCGAAACGTTGCTTGAGCAGCAGGCGGGCGGCGGCACCGAACAGGCGGCCAAACCCCAGCAGAAAAAGCGCGGCCCGAAATCCGGTAAGGCCGATGCGGCAGCCATGGCTAAGCAGTTGGTCGGCATCCATACGCTGGCGGCCATGGTTACCGGCCTTCCTGAGCTGCAAATCACGGAGCCGGAAGCGGAAAATCTGGCGGCGGCTGTCACCAACGTGTGCGAGGAATACGGGCTTTCCATCAGCGGGAAAACCGGCGCGGCAATCCAACTGGCTGCCGCGTGTGCCATGATCTACGGGCCTCGCGCTCTGGCGATCAACGCACGTATTCAGCAAGCCAAAGCACAGGCGGCCCGCGATGTCTCGCCTACCGCCTCCTAAAATCGAACCGGGAAAGCGCGCGGTTGTCGCCGGGCGCACCGGGTCTGGTAAATCAACCTTGGCCGAGTGGCTGTTAATTCAGTCACCCGGTCATTGGCTGATCATCAACCCGAAAGCGACGGCAGCGTACGATAAGCTGCCCGACTCGAAAAAAATCGAGGGCATCGACCTAGCGAAAATTACGAAGTCGATGCAGGAAAATCGCTTTACCATCGTTAACCCCACTCGGCAGCAGAACAATTTCGAGACGCTAGATGCGCTGATCGTCTGGCTTCACGACGGGTGGCTTAACGTGGGACTGTGCGTCGATGAACTGTACGCAATCCACCAAAACGGGCGACCGGGGGAAGGCTTGATTGCATGGCTGACACGTGGTCGTGAACTGAAACAATCCTTTTTGGGCCTCACTCAACGGCCCGCGTGGGTCTCTAAATTCCTGATGTCGGAAGCCGATTATATCGGCGTTATGGCATTGAATTTAAAGGAAGATCGCAAGCGAATGTACGAAATTACCGGCCAAGAATTATTTGAAATTTCGCCCGAGCCGTATTATTGGCACTGGTACAACGTTTCAAAAGACTCGGTTCGTTCATTCGCCCCGGTTCCCCACAAATAAATTAATTTTTGAAATACCCTTGACTGCGCTTGGAAGCGGGCCTAAATTCCCACTCGCCAAGCGCAATTTTTATTGCCGGGATTTTCCCACCATCAATCGAGGTACAAAATCATGGGCGAAATTCGCATCAACCTGACCAACTTCATCACCATTGGCCTGATCGCCTTCGTCGCCGTCTACGCCCTGAACAAGGGCTTGAAGGCAGTCGGCCAAGGTCAGTGGGCAATCGGGGGCTAATCCTATGCCTGCCATCTTCAACCCCGCCGATATCGTGAAAATCGGCGTCATCGCCTTCATCGTGATTTACTTCGCGTCGAAGTCTCTCCGTAAAGCCGGCCTCGACGAATACGCGATTTAATCGCCGTCGAATCCAGCCCCTAAATCGAGGTAAGAAAACATGGCCGACCAAATGAACCCTCTCCAGCAAAATGCTTGGGCACGTCAGAACCTGCTGGCCACCGGCATTTCGATGGTGAAAAAACTGCCGTCGGTAAACGGCGCCCTCGGCACTCAAGTCAAAATCCCGCTGCTGCGCATGGGCATCATGACCGGCGTGCTGCTGCAATTCACCGTCCCGGTGAACATCACCGCCGCTGCTACTCCGTCGCTGGTGGCCCCGCACAACATCGCGCAACTGGTGACGTACAACGACTTCGCCGGTACTCAACGCACCCGCACCAACGGCTTTCAACTGTTCGCCGCACAGTGCATGAAGCAGGGCGATGTCCTGAGCGCCGTACCGACCATGGCCTATCCGGGCAGCGCCGGGCCGACCTACAACTACGACACCAACATTCTGGCGCAGCCAGTCGCGACCGGCGCGGGTGAAATCAAGTTCTCGCTGTACGTGCCGATGGCTAACGACCCGTCCAGCGACCTGACCGGCGCCGTCCTGACCCAAACCAACGTCGGTGAGCACTACATCACCGTGCAGCTCGCCAACGCGCTGGTGGCCGCTGACCCATGGATTGCCCCGTACGTGGCGGGCACCATGACCAACCCCGGCGGCGTCACCATCGAAGCCTTCCAGATGTATATCCAGCCGCAAAGCATGGACTCCATGTCCCTGCCGATCATCGACCTGAGCACCGTCTACGGCTTTGAAGGCGCCTTCCAAAATACCGCCAACATCGGCGCGAATCAGGAAACGCTGATCAACCTGCCGAACAACCGCTCGATTCTGAGCACGCTGGTGACCTTCGAGAACGGTAGCGCTTTCACCGCTAACGGCGCCGACCTTTCGGCCATCCGTCTGCTGGCGAACAGCAATACCAACTTCCGCGAAATGACGCCGCGCATGCTGCGCGAGCAGATGCGCAATATCATCAACTCCGATTTGCCGACTGGTACGTACTACATCGGCAGCCGTCGTCAGCCGATCCTGACCCAACTGTACGCCAACGTACAGGCCGGTTTCATGGTCTCCAGCACCTCGGCAGGCGTGACGCAGTTCAATAGCCAATTTGAAGTCATGTACCCGAGCGGTTCCCCGCTGCCGGGCGTGACCGTCGCGGCGTAACCCACCAACCCAGCAACAGAAAACGGCGGCCACTGCGCCGCCGTTTTTGCAAAGAGGAAACAAACCATGGATATCATCAACGCTAACAAACCACTGGTTTTCCTGTTCGCCCTGCTGCTGCTTTTGGGCGCATGGAAATTCGGCGTCGAAGGGCTGCTCGAATGAACAGTTTTTCGTGGGTGCTGCTCAGCTTGCCGGTTTTCCTGCTGGCAAAAGGGCGGTTTGTCGATTACCTCAAACTGGCAGGGCCTCAAGAATGAACGGTTTTGTGCTGGGTCTTTATGCGCTGTACCTGATCGTTGTCGGTTTTCGCGGCAATGCATCGGTACTGATGGATGAAGCCAGCAAGGATGCCCCGGCGTATATCCCTTGGGCATTGGCGATTGCAGCGCTCGCAATCATGAGCAATTATGAGAGCACGCAAAAAGTCGTTAAACCGTTTATCCTGCTGATCATCCTTAATTTCGTCCTGATGAACTTCGACAATTTGAAGGGCGAACTTTCCAAACTGTACGCAATGCGTAACGGGAGTGAATAATATGGACGGCATTCTTAAAGATGTAACCGGCATCGCAATGGCCATCGTCGGCGTGGCGATTCTGTACACGCTGGTCAATCCGAACAACCGCACCGCACAAGTCATCAGCGCTGCTGCCGGTGGCTTCTCGCAATCGCTCACTGCCGCAATGGGCGGTGGCGTTCGCCAAAGCGGCGGCCTGTACTAGGCCGGGAGGGTGCTGCTATGAGTAAGCAATCTACTTACACCGACTTTGTGGGGTTGTTCAATATCCCCAATATCGTCGGCCATCAGTATGCACCCGGCATTCAACCGAATGATCCCGGCGAATCGGTAGCGCCCCACACCGGGGCGCTTTTCAATCCGATTGGCTGGCCAACGGCTGTGCCGGTGCTGAATATGTTGATCGGGAACCCCGGCGTTGCACGCTCGCGCGCACCCGTCCCGGTCAATGATCGTTACGCAAGCCTCCCCGAAAACTACCTGTTCATTGCAGGTTTTTCGGGCAAGTCTCAGGGGTAACTGACCATGGCACTTTATCAACCTGATGCGGGTGCGGTCGCTGGTGGCATCAGCTATACCGCCCCGAGTTTTACCTACGGCACCACGCAAGCGGTAAACGGGGGTTTTTCTTTCGACCTTCCGCTGGCCACTGTGCAGGCTTTCACCAACAACGCACTTTCTTTCAGTGCGAACAACAGCGCGAATGCTCAGGGCTTCCTGCAAGGCGTCTTGAACAGTGCGCAATCCAACGTCAACCGGACTGCTGATCGTGCTTACGATTATCAGACCACTGCGCTGGCCAGTCTGGAAAGCATGCAGTCCCGTGCGCTGGGTTCCATGGACAAGTTCAACAAACGCAACGCCCAAGCGGCTATTGCCGTGGCGGCAATGCAAAGCGCTCCCGCGTATCTGCCGCGTCCCGGCCAGCGCGGCGGTAGTTCCACTGGCGGCGGTATGTGGTAAGGAGGGAAAATCATGGATATGGGCGACGCAAAAGAAGCGGTCAAAAAATACTGGCCATGGTTGGTGGGTGCAGCCATCGCTATCTTTTTGATCATGCGTGCCCGTGGTGGTTCTGGTGGCGGTTCTGATGTCAGCGGCTTCTACGCTGCACAGGCCGCTGCCGGTGCCGCGCAATCTCAAGCGAACGCACAACTTGAGGTGGCGCGGGCTCAAATCGCTGCAAGCGAAAAGCAAGCCGACCGCGCGCACGAATACAACCTCGCAAATATCGGGCTTCAAAAAGAGGCCCTTTATTCCCAAGCCATCATTGGCTTTAACCAATCGCAAGCCGCCATGGCTGCCGGTATCGGCACCAGCGCAGGCGCCGTCGTTGCCGCACTCAATGCGCCAGCGGTTGCCGCCATGCAGAGCGCGGCTTTCGAGAACGCCGCCGCAATGGATGCCGCCGCTTATGCGGCTGCTGCTGGCTACGGGGCGCAAGCCAATATCGTCGGGCACACTTCCGGCGTCACGAAATCGGTTGCTGATGCAATGAGCAACGCGCTCAATGCCGTTAGCAATGTGGCGCAAGTGTCGATGCCCGGCAGCATGCCCCAATTGCAGCAACAGCAGCAGGGCACGTGGTACGACCCTAATCGCCGTTACGGTTGAGGTGAATCCCATGGATAAAAAAGATATGCTGAAATGGGGCGCACTTTTCGCGGCAATTATCGTCGTCTGGCTTTTGTGGCGTAATCGCAGCACAAGCGTTGTTCCCATGCCGATTCAATCCGGCGCAACTTCCACCAACCTGCAATTTTTCGAGCCGTATTACCGGGGCGTTCCTAATGCGGACAACCCGCGAGGCTTTCAGGGCGGCGATATTACGGTCAACGTAAACGCCGGGGCATATGGGCAACTGACAAACCAGTATATTCCGATGTTTGGTTTTGTCGGTGTAACGGCAGTGGGGGCGTAGCATGAGCGTTATTACCCCCTATACTGATCAGGCTGCCGCGCAATTCAATCTCCCGCCTTCCGTGATGTCGTCTATTGCGTGGGATATGGAGCTTGAAACGCCAGCCGCCGTGAATGCCCAAGCCAGTGCGCTTGCTAAAAATCTGCAATCCAATGGCGGCGATATGGGCGGCGCAATCGCGGCGCTCTATACCGCTCAGGGTAAAAGCAGTTCGGCAGCCAAGCGCAAAGCTGACGAAATCCTGACAACGGCCAGCATGCCGCCAGCAGGCACCGACGAAACGCAAGAAAGCATGATGGACAAAATTCTGGCATGGACGCCGTTCGGTGCGGCACGCAAGGGAATGGAAGTGGGTCGCAGCGCTGGGGAGAAAATCCAAGCGGGCGCTTGGGATTTCTTTACCAACGGGGGCATAGTTGTTATTGGGGTGGCACTTCTGGTGCTGGCTATTATCTCCAATGACAGCGTGCGGGCGGCGGTGAAAACCGCTGTGACAAAGGGTAAGGCGTAGTGATATCATCGGCTTCGCAAGGGGCCGATGTTCTATCGACCGCTGACACTTGATAGGGGGTGACTATGGATAAGGTCAACGTAGCTCAAACCGCCTTGGCGGCCTTGGCTATGGTTCTGCTGGTCGTCGTCAACATCTTTGGCACTCCGTCCGAGGTGTTGACCGCCACTCTGGTAGGCGTCGTTTCGGCGGGTGCCTGGGGTGGCGTCCAGCGGACGCTAGGCATCAAGAAGGGCAAAGAGGACGGCTAACGTAATGCGCGGGAAAGATTAGGGCCTCGATTGAGGCCCTTTTTTTATGGCAGAATTCTCGGCGGAGGGTCATCGTCCACTTTTTGAAGGCCCCTTAGTGCGATCATGGACATCCAATTTAAAAAGGCATGTTCCATACTCCACCCCGTCGCGCTTCCGTAATATCCCGGAAGCTGGCAGTACCAAATGCCATGTGGATGCCATTGGGTTTTTATGCACCTTAATTTTGGCTTCACAGCGTCAAACTCCGTGGCACTGAATATTGATCTTCCCGCGACCAGTCGCGTTTATGACTGCGCTTTTTGACTGGGGGTTTCGATGACAATTTTTCCGCCAACTTGTCGATATCCTTCTCGGTTAATCGCTGCGTGCATACGTTGAGTTTCATCTTCCCTTACCTTTTGCAGACGCTCACAATGAGCCTTGAGTTCTTCCACCCTTTCAAGGTGGTAGCGGTTAGAGCCGTAGTGCCCCATCTGTTCGCACGCATCGGCTTC
>JACCDR012109175.1_pt1 | contig 13060 bp, 9 predicted proteins | sample 7446431 | NCBI WGS metagenome assembly JACCDR01 (sample SAMN15323443, study PRJNA562643) | freshwater metagenome | isolation source: river surface water | place: USA:Blue River Watershed | collected 2017-08-17
CCGCGACCTCGCCCACCGGCACGCCCCGCTACTGCGCCCCCCCCCCTTCGGACCGTGGTGACGCCCAGCATGGCCGCCTTCTACCGCAACCCCATGTTCGCGGACGCCACCATCGCCGCCAGCGACGGCATGGGCCGCATGGTGCACAAGGTCGTGCTGGCCGCCGCCTCGCCGCAGCTCAAGCACATGCTGTGCCAGTCCTCCGCGCTCGACATGCGCGCGTTCAGCGCGCGCGCGCTGGACACGGTGCTGGAGTTCGCGTACAAGGGCTGGTGCAACATGGCGTCCAAGGACGCGTACGAGGTCATGCACCTGGCGCTGGCCCTGGAGATGCCGGTGCTCGTCAACCGCGCGGAGGTGCTGCTCAAGCGCACGGACCGGTGGCGGGCGCCCCCGCCCGGCTGCCCGGCGCACCAGGCGTTCCTGGCGTGTCAGGCGTTCCGCGCGCAGCAGGTCGTGCACATGCAGCGGGCGCTCCAGGCCCCCCAGGAGCTCATGAGGTACTGCAAGAAGTGCAGGGCCGTGCACCCGATGTCCAGCTTCGAGGGCGACTCCAACGTGTGCGGGCGGGCGCCATGAGCGCGTTCTGTGTGTACCTATTGAGTTGGCCATCGCACCTGCCGCACCAATACGTGTTTCAGTGTGCTTGAAGAACGCAGTGTGCTTGAAGAACGCAGTGTGCTTGAAGAACGCAGTGTGCTTGAAGAACGCAGTGCGCTGGTAGCCATCTGCACTGACTGATGTAATGGCTGGCTGCTGCACTATACGGTTGGCGGCCTGTCCCATTATTTTATGGGCAGAGTGTATCTGCCAATCAACGGCCTCAGCCGTCATGCCGGCATCCCAGCGACTCACCGAGCGATACTCCCAGCTGGGCAATGCCCTCACCGGCATGCGCACCTCTGTCGTAGACCGTGCCCTGAAGGGCGCCCCGCTCATCTGGGACTCCCGGCTCCACACAAGCCAGGAGGTGATGGCAAGGACGAGGCTGCAGGCGTACTCGCACGGCGGTGCGGCAAGCATGCTCATTGAGGCATTGCTGGTGCGCGCCAAGTCGGGGGGCGGGGGCGTGGAGATGCAGCGGCTGATTGAGGAGGTGCTGCCGCACCAGATCCTGGGCACCGCAGTGCGACCCGTGCACGCCACATACGACGTGTCTGCACGCCGCATTCGCGCCCTGTACCCGGATCCCCGACAGCCTGGGCGCTTTGCGATCGTGGCCGTGCCGCTGCCCCTGGAGTTGCAGAGCACACGGCGTACAGGCATCGCATGCCAGCACGCAGTGTTTGATCAGGCCCCGCCAGACCGCAGCCACCACCAGCAGCAGTGGCGGGGGCCGCTTGGCTGGCTCAAGGCCTGGATGAGCGGCGCCACGGAGGTGGCCCGCGTCAAGCGGGTCCTTGCAGTGTACCAACACGGGCTGCGTGAGCTGCGCAAAGCGGCATGACGGATGCCTGGCTTCATGCTCTGGATGCGCATCAACATGTTCTCAGTACTGGGCGCGGTGTTGTTTAATGCAGCAGCCTCGCATGCAACCAAAAAAATGGACGACAAACAACAACCTCAAACAACCAACAGCAACCAAACCAAACCAAGCCTGCCTACATTAGCCCGTATCTGAAAAGACCCACAATGCACAACATAAACAACACAAGATTTTTGTTTGTTTTTTTTGTTTTTTTGTTTTGTCTTCTCTCACTCCGAAGATGCGAATCAGCGAAATATAGCGAAATGCAGAAGATATGGGCCGTCCACTAGGAATGGTACACCGCACGTGAACCAATGCAACATGCAGCCAAGGCTAAAGCTGAAGGAAGCTATGCATCATCCAGCTATTCGACACAGGGCAGTCGTCCACTACCAGTATTATTTGCCGGGTCAGCACCGGGTCAGCACATTCACCTCAGCCTGCAGGGAAGTCCCAGGCCAGAACGACGTCTACCAACAGGGCGCAAACAAGTGCGCCCTAGGCGTTGCCAGGTGGTGAACGGTGCCCCCTAGGGGGGTGAACCCCCAGTCAGCCCCAGTCAGCCTGGTCTGCACACTCAGCAGAATGTGATGAGCATGTGTGCAGGCTCAGAGTCCACAAAGCCAAGGATGCGGTGCTCTGGATTTTCCACCCTGTCCAGGCGGAAGCGATCCTTCAGGGGCGAGCTCAGCCGCTCCAGCGCATCGCGGGTCAGCTGGCTGGAGAGCACAGACAGAAGGGGCTTGCGAGGAGCCCGCGCGACATCGTCAAGGCCCAGCCAGCGCAGCGCGCGCTCCACCTGGGACAGCTCGGACACGTGGCGCATGCCCACCGCCCGCACGCGATCGCTGTTGATGATCGTGCACCATGTGTCCAGCGCGTCCAAGGGAACGAGGACGGTCGAGCTGTGTGTGTCACTCAAGGCGCAGTCGAACTCGATGCGGAAAGTCGGTGACGGAAAGTATCGCATGAACTTGAACAACACGTCATCAGTCGTATGGTAGCATCGAATGACGCGAAGGGATGGCAGCTTGCTGACCAGCCAGATATCGTCCATGGTGATGGTGACGACGTCCATGTCAACAACCCGCACTTTGGGGAACTGATCGGGCTTGAACGAGTAGTCCCACTCAGAGGAGAAGATGATGCGCGTGCAATCGCTCATCCTGGCTGCGGACTCGGCATTGGCACTGGCCACCTTGTCCACCAGGGTCGGACGGCTGTTGCCGCCGAGCCATGTCTCTCTTGGCTTCGGCATGGCCAGCGTGCGCGCCGCAATCATGAACTCACCCATCTTGCGCTTTGGGGGGCTTGCAGATCGGGGATCGGGTCTCGGGTCTCGGGTCTCGGCGTCCTGTGCATGTATGAGCGTGACGTTGGTGTGGCGTTGAATTTTTGTTGCGGACCCGCAGCGTCTCCCAACGTCTCCCAACCCAGGCTACGCCCCTCCCTGCCAAATTAGTATACATATGCGGTAGACGCACATGGGTTGAACTGCCCCCGACCACTAGCCGAAGTCCTTCAGCCCCTTCTTACCTTCCCGTCACCGTTCACCAACAGCGGCACAAAAATAACCCTGGTAGTGAGTGATGTAGTTGGCTGGCTGTGATGAATGGAATGGCTGCTGGGCTGCGAGGGGCTCGCGCGAGAGGGGGTGAGGTGTCTCCCCTGATCTGGCCTCGCGAGGCTCCCCAGGACTCCCCAGGAGCTAGCGCACTGCTGGCCTGCAACTGTGTGCTGCGCGAGGCCCTGTGGGACTTGCTTGGTGTGCGCGAAGTTGTGCTGGGGCTGCGAGGGGGGGGGCTCGCGCAATATAGGCAAGTACAGCAGTGGCTCCAGAAACCAGCAGTGGCTCCAGAAACCAGCAGCCTCATGAACCCTGAGTGACAAGTGTGATTGCAAGGGGGACTATAGGCACAGAGAGCCTCCAGAACACCCAGACATAATTTGCCAAACTTCTGGCCCTTCCCCGGAGAGACATCCGAGATCCAACATCCGAGGCATCCGATATCCAACATCCGAGGCATCCGAGGCATCCGAGGCATCCGAGGCATCCGAGGCATCTGAGACATGCTGTCGCGTGACGCGGCGCTGGCCGTGGTGGTGGTGCTCACGCTCTCCCTGTCCCTGTCGGGCCAGCGCGTGGCCGCGGTGCCGGAAAGTGCAGCGGTGCCGGACGGTGCCGCGCTGCCAGCCGCAGCGGCGGCGCGAGCGGCGGCGGCGGCGCGCAGCAGCCTGAGCATCGTGTCCGCGCTGGCGGACGCGCATTGGCAGAACCGCAACGTCCACGGCTTCATGGCGGAGTACGTCCACAACTTTGAGGACCAGTGGAACGGCCTGGACGCGACGCTCTTCCCGCAGTGCTCCATGTCCCGCGAGGACTTCAAGGGCGGCCCCGATCGCCGCGTGGGCGCGACCCTCATCCAGACCAAGTACTACGCGTCCGCCGAGGGGACGCTGAGGGCCATGCTGGACACCAAGACCGGGCGGCTCCGCTACATGAGCCACGCCGGGTTCATGCAGGTCGAGGTCCCCCCCGAGCAGTACGACGCGATCGTCGCGGACCTGAGCGCCCGCATCGCCGCCGGCAAGGTCGTCGGGGTCGAGGACCCCAGCCGGGCGGCGGCCATCGTGCGCCGAGGGCGCTACACGTACGCCCAGATGCGGGACATCGTGCGCGCTGGCACGTTCCAGAGTCTCAAGTACGATGCCCGCACGGGCTCGATCAGCGGCGTGGTGGCGGCCCTCGCGGTCGGCATGCAGGGCGGCACGATGCGGCAGGCGGCGTGGGCGGCCACGGAGGCGACTGGCATCTACGTCCTGACAGCGCAGGGCGTTCGGTTGTCAATGGTCAACGAGGTCCGGCGCCGGGTGATCAGCCCCGTCATCCGCTTGGCGACAAGCTCGGCGCCGCAGCTGACGTCCAAGATTGCGACCGCCCTCAGCGGCATGCCTCTGAGCGGCGCCGCGGCCCACAGCTACGTCGGGCGCCTGGCGAGCTCCAACGTGATGGTCCACATGGTGGGCTACGGCCTGCGCTCCGCGTACCAGGTCGGCCTGTACACGACGGGCAGGCAGGGCGGCGCGCAGACGGTGCGGGTCATCATGGACGACGGCGTGGACATGCTGGTCGGGGTCGGCAGCTTCTCCGTCGGCATGGGCGGGGGCCTCGCCGCCGGCACCGCGGTTCTGGGCGCGGGCGTGTGCATCGCGACCCTGCCCGTCTGCATCGTCCCTGCCATGGTCGGCACCGTGACCGGCGCCATGACATCCATTGCCGGCGTCAGCGGCGTCAGGTATCTGCGCAGCGGGTGGCGCGAGCGGGAGCACAAGCTGCGCATGGAGCAGGAGGAGCGTCGCGCGGCGGAGGCGGCCGAGCGCGCGGCGGCGCTGGCGCAGGTGACCTGCCCCCCGCTGCCGATGTCGTCCCTGGTCCCGGGCGTGCCGACGGTGCTGGACTGGGTCGCGTTCGAGGTGGCCGCGCACATCATGCAGAACGCGGCGGACGTCCTGGCCCGGGACGCGCCGGAGCTCGTGGAGCCCGCGCTGACGTGCCTGAAGGAGCAGCAGCTGGAGATGGCTGTGCGTGGCATGGTGCTTCGGGAATTCAACGACGTGGACGTCCAGTCCGTCTTCACGGTGGTCGAAGCCTGCTTGGGCTCTGGCCTGGGGGGGTCCACCCCCTTTTGAGTTGGCCATCACACCTTCCGCACCAATGCATGCAGTGCATTCAGTGTGCCTTGTAGTCATCTGCACTGACTGATATAATGGCTGAATCAAGCGAGAAAACGTTGATTCTGACGACGCAGCGCATGCGCGAGTTTCAGTCCGTCAAAGCCATCTACTTGATGACGATCAGTGTCGTGTGTACCAAAAAAAGGGGTTCAGCAATTGAATCAATCGAATCAATCCCCCAAGGCGGACAGCGAGTACAGCAGCGCACTGCCACTTCGCCACACACACACACAAACGCACGCGTATCGCGATGCCCTTCCAAGACCTCTGCTCAAGCCACGTGTGTTGTCGGGCAGCCGCTGCGGGGTGGTACAGCGGGGTGGTACACGTGCGTGTACAACCTGATGCCATGGAAGTTCAGTGGTGCATGGGGTCAGGCCCCCTGCGTCCCCACGCCTCCTGCCGTCAACTCCACCACTCCATTCAGTTGAACAGTCAGGCAAAACCGGTAGCTCGCAGTCAAAGCAGGGGCTACTTGCGTACACTCAGCCGAGTGCTCTTGTGGCGCATGGCTGCACCAGCGCTTTTGCGGTGCATGGGTTGATGTGGCAGCGGCAGTGGCGCGATGGGCTCACCAAAACCGTTGTCATACCAGGTGATGGTGGTCCTGCGTTTTGGCAACTGTTTGTCATTGTCATTGTCACCCTCGCAACATCCGTCCCTGTCCACAACAAGATCGTAAACGCAGCTCAGAAGGCTCACGACCACGGCCCCCTTGAAAATCCAGCTGCTGGAATATATCCATGTCCACACCCATGTCCACACCCATGTGATCACGTGGGCCATGACGATCATCACCGCCAGGCCAGTGGACACGAACCATACAATGTCAGACATCCGCACGTGGGTACGACAGTGGTGGGTGCTCTCCATGTTTCCTGGCTTGACCATGATGTTGTCCTGTGGCATGATGTTGTCCTGTGGCATGATGTTGTCCTGTGGCTCCTGTGGCTCTGTATGTCAGGCTTGCAGCGGCTGCGTGAGGCCAGTAATTGGTAGATTCTCGTTGGTGGGCCGTTGAATTTCTTTGCAATTGGTCGACGTTGTGACGCCCCCTGATCGCGCATGACGCAGAATGGTAGACGCTGGGTGAACATGCATGAGCTCACGCGTGCAGACGTAACCCTCTGCCAAGTCAAAAAAATGCCTGCATGCCATTGATCAACTGCTCAACAGTGCACCATCAGCCACACAAACAGCCACCTACTCATCCATCATGTGCTCGACAATGCCCTGCTCGTCCAGGTAAGAATGCAGCGCGCTGCAATCTGACTCCGCCTTGAGGCTCGCCCAGTTGCTGGATACCCATTCCCTGACATCCGCTGCAATACCACCGCTGAGGGGACCCAAGTAGGCGTCCACAACACGCCCGCGCTGGGCTGCGGTGGGCGCAGACGTGAGCGCGTTCCACAGCTTGGTGCTGATTTTCCAACCCAACGTTTGCACGAACTCAAGGTCGCTGATTGGAGTTGCACTGGTGTGATCACTGGCGCATGGAGTTGCACTGGTGCGATCACGGGCACATACGTAGCGCGAGGCAATCAGAATGGCAGTGACAAACACAGCGCAGCTTGCCATGGCAAACACATGAGCTTCTGCAAACTCCCACGCGTACCCGCTCTCTACCCACCAGACTGCCCACAAGGCCGCGCAGTACCCTGCACCCGTGACGGAAGTGTAGATCATGCGCTGCTTTGACATTGTGAACAGAGCAACCACAAAGCTGCACATGAGGATGCTCCCCACGATGACAGTGGCCACCGCGCACATGATGAACAGCGGGTACGACTGGATCGTTGACCAAATTGGTGTTGTAAAGTACGGCATCAAGCTCTTGATGACCTCGGTCACATCGGTCATATTCATCCACGGCGCGACAACGATCACCTTTGGATTGCACTTAGGGCACGTGCCGCACTCAGGGCACTCGGGGCACTCGGGGCATACGGGGCACTCAGAGTGCTCCGAGCACGGAATGTTGCCGCACTCGGCAGCATCACAAATCAGTTTGACCATGTCGGACGTTATCCCTGGGTACGTCTTCCATTCCTCAATTGCAATAGAGATCACGAGACCCAGCTCGTCAATAGGCAACATGGGATGCATGTGGTCTGCGTCATGCAAACACTGCTCAAGCATCTTAGCTGAAGTAGTAGTGTTGTGGCAATGATGTTGTGCGATCCACTTGTTTGCCACGTGCAGGCCAGGCATGCACACACAGTGGTCGATTTGGTAAGTGATATCATCACTGCTATCTGCGGCATCTGAACAGGTTGGCAAAGTGCACAACAACATCATCAGGCTCACCATCCAGATGGGCGTACGTGTCAGGGCCATTGTCATTGTCAGTAGACCAAAGCAGTGTGTGACAGCTTTACCCAGTTTCTTCCTGGTGACTCGTTGAATTTTTATGCAATTGGTAGACGATGCAGTGCATGTGCGGCTATCTGCCAATCTTCTTGGGAACTGCTCTCCAACGTGCAGCACGTTCCTCTCTTTCTTTGCGGACTGCGGCTGCATCAGCAGCCATTTTGGCGATAGCCTCATCCCTCTTCGCAAGAGCCTCCGCCCTCTCCGCATCCCTCTTCGCAAGAGCCTCCGCCCTCTCCGCATCCCTCTTCGCAAGAGCCTCCGCCCTCTCCGCATCGACATACTTCTTGGCGAACGCCCACTGCCCCTGAAGCAGGTGGTGCCCTCCACGAATGAAATCCACCAACATCCACGCACGAGTCCACCAGACATTGGACGGTTTGAGGATGTAGACGTTGTATGCTGTAACAATCACTGCATATGCCACCGCACTCGCGGCGTCCGTTGAGTACTCAGACCCCACCATGTTCAGTAACCCTGCCACTTGTCGGGTGAGCCGCGGCAGCTTGTCGACGTCATGGAAGGACAGCAGGGACGTGACCGCGTGCTGGGCCGCGAGCTCCACCACGCCCCGCACTGCGGCGGGCGTGCCTGCTGGCAGGATTTGGGCCACGATGGTCGCGATGGTCGCGGCCGCCGCAAGCTGCACTTCGCCAAACACGCCGGTCTTGACAAACTTGGCCGTGGTCGCCATGATGACTGCATATGCCATCCCCATGCCCATCAGCCGCAGGCACCCGGTGAACAGGAAGCGGGTGAGCGACCCCTTCGGGTGCGGGGGAGGCGCCACCGAGCTGTTCTGCTTGGCGTGTTCCATGGCCTTGCTCTCGATGCCTTCCAAGAGGGTCCGCAGGTCTTGGATCTGCTTATCTGTCAGCTTGAGCGGCGCTTCGTCCTTGGTCAGTGGGATGGCCAGTTGCCGCGGCTGTGGTTGAGTCGTAGCTGTCCTTGTCTTTGGCACGGCCTTGGGCTTCTTGGGTTGCTTCTTGGGTTTCAAGGGCTTGGCCGCACTGCGAGTTCCACGCGGTGCACGTTGTGACGGCATGACGGTTCACCACTTGGAGCGTCAGTGTAGAGGAGGCCACGCGAGACGACGCATACACATGTCATCGACATTTTCTTGTACGGCAGCTGTTGCAGAGCATCACTCACCACAGGATCTGGTAGCGTCGACCAATTTGTGAACAGGTTATGCCCCTCAGAAGTGGATGCTGGGTTGATATACCAGGCCGGGTGGTTTCTGGCTCCAGCCCAGGGTTTAGGATTAGGGTTAGTGGGGTTAGGTGCTTCAGCCCATTCTCGCCGTCCCGTCACCGTTCACCAACAGCGGTACACAATCTCGGAAAGTCGGTGTACTGCAAAGAACCCAGGTGTGTGGGGGTAACGGGTAACGATACCCACTGCAGGGGGTCACACCAGCAGCCCTCTCATTTATCAGGAGTCAGACAGGCCTTCGCCGCGGCCCTGGCCTCGCGCCCCTCGCGACGCCGCCGTTGCTCCCCGCGCAGCACGTACGCGCTCAGCCCCGTCTAGGGGGCTCCGCCCCTAGGACCCCCCGTCCCATACGTACGCGAGATACCCCACCAGCTCCTCAGCAGCTTCTTTCTTCTGGTTTCGGATCAGCTGCATACATACATACACCACCGCAAATCATTGGAGATGATATCGCTACTCATAGTATGTTCTCAGTGTGCCTGCTTAAGGCGTTCCTGCTAGAGTCCCGAAGCAGTCCCAGTGCGTCATGCCGCGCATTCACAAGCTGTGTGTGCACCCCTGCTGCCCGAAGCGCCCATACTTTGGGGAGCCGGGCGGCAAGGCCACGCACTGCGCCGCCCACAGGACGGCGGGCATGCAGGACATCCTACACAAGCGGTGTGCTCACGAGGGCTGCCGCAAAATCCCATCCTTTGGGGAGCCGGGCGGCAAGGCCACGCACTGCGCCGACCACAGGACAGCGGGTATGGGTTACCTCAAACATATGCCATGCGCTCACGAAGGCTGCCGCAAGAACCCAACCTTTGGGGAACCGGGCGGCAAGGCCACGCACTGCGCCGACCACAGGACAGCGGGCATGGGAAATGTGAGAAGCCGACTGTGCGCTCACGAAGGCTGCCGCAAGCAGCCAACCTTTGGGGAGCCGGGCGGCAAGGCAACGCACTGCGCTGAGCACAGGATGGTGGGTATGGGGAATGTTTTAAGCCGACTGTGCGCTCACGAGGGCTGCCGCAAGCAGCCAAATTTTGGGGAGCCGGGCGGCAAGGCTACGCACTGCGCCGCCCACAGGATGGCGGGCATGAACAACGTCGTAAGCCGGCTTTGCTCTCACGAGGGCTGCCGCAAGCAGCCAACCTTCGGGGAGCCAGGCAGCAAGGCTACGCACTGCGCCGCCCACAGGACGGAGGGCATGAACAACGTCGTAAGCCGACTGTGCTCTCATGAGGGCTGCCGCAAGCGCCCAACCTTTGGGCAACCGGGCGGCAAGGCCACGCACTGTGCCGACCACAGGACGGCGGGCATGGAGGATGTCTTGAACCGACTGTGCGCTCACGAGGGCTGCCGCAAGCGCCCAAATTTTGGGGAGCCGGGCGGCAAGGCCACGCACTGCGCCGACCACAGGACGGCGGGCATGAACAATGTCGTAAGCCAACTGTGCTCACACGAGGGCTGCCGCAAGCGCCCAACCTTCGGGGAGCCGGGCGGCAAGGCCACGTACTGCGCTGACCACATGACGGCGGGCATGGGAAATGTGAGAAGCCGACTGTGCGCTACACCTTTGTGTGGGACCCACGCCGAAAAACCAATGCGTCATGGTTTGTGCTACCGCTGCTTTGTCAACACCTACCCCGACTCGCCAATAGTGCGCAACCACAAGACCAAGGAGCGCACGGTGGCCGACCATCTCCGCCAAGTCTTCCCCCACGTACCATGGGTGCTGGACAAGCGGGTGGAGGCAGGTTGCTCTGGCCGGCGCCCAGACCTGTACGTGGACCTGGGCGGCTGCGTGCTGGTCGTGGAGGTAGACGAGCACATGCATACCTCTTACGAATGTTCATGCGAGTCCAAGCGTCTCATGCAGCTGTTTGACGACGCCGGCAGGCGGCCGCTGATGATGGTTCGCTTCAACCCAGACGTGTACATTGCCCGCGATGGGAAGCGCGTGCCGTCCTGCTGGGGCGTGACCAAGGACAAGGGGCTGGCTGTCGTGCCACAGAAGCACAAGGCGGCGTGGGCGGCGCGCCTAGAGGCGCTGCGCATGGCTGTGGAGGCCATGCTGGGGCGCGCGGCGGACCCGCTGAGCCTGAAGGAGGTGGATGAGGTCCACCTGTTTTACGATGGGGCGTGATGCATCTACCAGATTCCGTGTGCACGTGAAGTCGGCCGCTGGCGGGTCTGTTTGTAGGGGCTCAGCCCAATGTTGCATCTACGTCCGCCCACGTACACACAAACTGCGTGCTAGAGCCAAGTGAGACGTTTGCTCTGCACTTAGGCGACCATTCTTCTCCTCAGCCATGATGTGTGAGTACCAACGGCCTAACAATACATTTTGATGCTTTGTCTTCTGTGACGTGCAATTGGCATTCACAAAGTCCATAAGGACAGGATACCACTTGTTGAATGTGGAGTCTGTGTAATGATTGCGCTTGCGGGATGGAACCTTCGCATTGGCATCAGCAAACACAGCTTGTATGGTATGGAGGCGCTCCAGCAACAACCCGCCTTGTTTCGCGCGAGCCTTGACATAACGATACCACGTTCCTAGTTTGGCGCCCTTGTGTGTTGTCGTGTGTATTGGAATGCACCCTGACTCTTTCACATAATCTCTCAGTATCGCGAGCCAGTCAAGGAACACGTTATCACTGTATATGTCCAAAGCATCACGACTGTCTGCCTGCATGCGGATGTTGTCAAGCTCTTTCAGTTGGTGGGCTGTGAGACGATTGGCAGCCTCCGCCCGTCGCATCATGTTGGAATACCATACCCCCAGTTTATGGCCATCTACGATTGTATTGCTTTTGGGAAGTGTGCCTGTTGATTGCACGTACACAGTGAGCCGTGCCAGCCACACGGCGAACCTTGAATTACCACATGGACGTGGACGCGTTGCTACACGGTTGGCTGACTGTTCTTGTCGTGTGGCCCAACGCAGATTGTCCTTGTGGTTGTTTGTCCGATTGCGATCAATATGATCGACAGTCTGTGCATCATCAGGAGGTGGCCCGTGGAAAGCCTCGCACACCAAACGATGTACCCGGTACCCATTCCACCTCATGTATGTACCACACAGTGCACCATATGTTATATGCCCATAACGTCCACGCACACGTCCTAAGCTACTAACATGTACGCCAATACTGGGGTGTAGCTCCCAGACTTCCTCGTCACTCACGGTGTGCATCACACGTGCCCGTGAATTGCCACTTCGGCCAAGGTGAGTCTTGGTGCCATGCTGCTGTGCGGTCAGTGCTTGCAGGTTGCCCACCCTATTATTCAGCTTGTCAGAATCCATGTGGTCAATCTGAAGTCCTTCAGGGATCACGCCATGGAAGCATTCAAATACAAAGCGATGCCACAACACGCTTCTGCAAAAACCATCATGGGTGACGACCCCCACCATCTTGTAGCCCCATTGGTTGGTTGACCCTTCAAGTGGCCATTGTTTTTTGAGGTTATGAATCTGGCCACCTGCAGTTGCACCATATGTAGTGTAGATCGGGTGTGGTTGTATGCTGTCCATCTTGCGATGAAAGATATGCATCCATCCTGCTTTAAGCTGACAGTCGTCCTACATGGCATTAGTGAGGGCGGAACGCCAATGCGCCGATGGACAAATGAGCAGTCATTGAATGATGAGGACGGCGCATAGGATTAGGCCTGGAGTCTTTTTGTGGTCACTGGAGCAACATTGGAGCCTTGGTGGAGTATCACGCCGATGAAGGGTGATAGAATGGGTTTGTCACTGACTTCTGTCTTGAATATGGCTGTTATGGTGTAACCCTTACTGGGAGTATCTGGAGTACCCGAGAAACCCGTGCAAGTAACGTGCACTGCAACCAGATACACTCATACAGGGCTAGTTTTGCAAACGCCGATTTTGATACTCCATGGCCATCGCAGATACTCCGCCCAGAGTCCATTCCATCAGTCAACCGATTCCCGAACCAGTTCCATTGCATACACACGCCATTGCTTGACACGGTTTGCGCGGCTGTACGCTGCACAACAGTCGCCGCCATCTGCACCACACGCCTTGCATACATTGACATGCTTCACCTGGTACCCCAGACGCTGGAACGCACCCGTGTTGGCAGTGGTCGGCGGGCTGTACTTGACGCCGGGATGTTTGTAGCGCATGTAGGCTTGGAAGGCCGACTTGAAGTCCGCCCATGGGGTGACCGCGCCCTGCACCTGCCGCACAAAGATGCGCTTGCTGCGCGAGCTGCTCTCCTCCGGGTCAGCCACGAGGAAGCGGTAGATGTGGTTGGCCTC
>JACCDR011761990.1_pt1 | contig 13059 bp, 17 predicted proteins | sample 7446431 | NCBI WGS metagenome assembly JACCDR01 (sample SAMN15323443, study PRJNA562643) | freshwater metagenome | isolation source: river surface water | place: USA:Blue River Watershed | collected 2017-08-17
CGGCGTCGAAGGTTCAGCAGATCCTCGGGTGGCTGCACGCTCGCGGCGTCCACATGGACTCGCTGGACGAGGAGGCGGTCGAGACGGCGCTGGCACTGCCGCTGCCCCCCGAGGCGCGCCGGGTGCTGGAGATCCGCGCCGCGGTGGGCAGCGCGTCGATCAAGAAGTTGTTCGCGATGCGCAACCGGCTGTCCGACGACGACCGTCTGCGCGACCTGGCGATCTACCACGGGGCACGCACCGGCCGGTGCGTGGCCGCGGGCCAGCAGGTCCGGGTGCGGTCTGCTGGCAGCGAAGTCTTGGACCGAGCGATCGAGGACGTTCGGGCCGACGACCAAGTCTGGGACGGGCAAGAGTGGGTCGTCCACGGTGGCGTTGTTCGTTCCGGGCCTCGCGTCGTGGTCGTTCACGACGGGGTGACCGCGACCCCCGAGCACTTGGTGTTCGTCGCATCCGACCGCGCCGTGACGATGGCGACTGCAAGGCGTGAGGCACTGCCGATTTTCCGAGGAGAGGCGCCGTGCCCATGATCGCTGAAACCTACGACATCCTGAACGCCGGCCCCCGGAACCGCTTCACGGTCAACGGTCGCGTCGTTCACAACAGTACAGGCGAGGGTCCGCAGCCGCTGAACCTCCCGAAAGCAGGCCCCGACACGGTCCGCTGCGGCTGCACGAAGCACTACGGTCAGCACCTCCAGCGGTGCCCGTTCTGCGGCGCTCCACGGGCCGCTGACGCCCGGGTCGTGGAGTGGAACCCCGAGGTCGTGGAGCAGGCCCTAGGCGTGATCGCCACGCGGTCGCTGGAGTGGGTGGAGTACGTCTACGGCGACGCACTGCACGTCATCGCCGGGTGCCTGCGCGGGCTGTTCAACGCCGCGCCCGGTCACGACCTGATCAGCACCGACTACAACTCGATCGAGGCGGTTGGCTTAGCGATGCTGGCCGGCGAGCAGTGGCGCATCGAGGTGTTCCGCACGCACGGGAAGATCTACGAGGCCAGCGCGGCAGCGGCGTTCCGCATCCCGTTCGAGACGTTCGCCAAGCACAAGGCCGAGACCGGCCAGCACCACCCGCTGCGGCAGAAGGGCAAGGGCCTGGAGCTCGGCATGGGATACCAGGGCTGGCTGGGCGCGGCCAAGGCGTTCAACCTGCCCGGCACCGACGACGAGATCATCAGCGACATCCTGGCCTGGCGCGCCGCCTCACCGGCCGTCGAGTGGTTCTGGGGCGGCCAGACCGACGGCAAGGCGGTCAGCATCGTCAAGAACGCCAGCGTGCCCGGGTACTCCGGCACCGTGGCCGCCGAGCACCGCTGGCACGCCGGGCGCCAGGACCGCGACAAGTGGTCCCGCGACCCCCTGTACTTCGGCGTCGAGGGCATGGCGGTGCGCGCCGTGCTGCACCCCGGCGACTGGCACGTGGTCACACGGCTGGACGGCAGCGACTCCGGCATCGCGTTCCGCGGCCACAACGGCAAGCTGTACTGCCGCCTGCCGAACGGTCGCCTGCTGACCTACCACTCGGTGCGCCTCGACCCGAGCGAGCGCGGCGGCATGGCGCTGTCCTATATGGGCTGGAACAGCAACGCCAAGAACGGGCCGTTCGGCTGGATCCGCATGCAGACCTGGGGCGGCCGGCTCGTGGAGAACATCGTGCAGGGCACGTGCCGGGACATCCTGGCGCCGGCCTGCGTGGCGCTCGAGGCCCGCGGGTACGGCGTCGTGCTCCACGTCTACGACGAGATCGTCGCCGAGGTGCCCGAAGGGTTCGGCAGCAACGAAGAGTTCGAAGAGATCGTCACGGTGCCGCCCTGGTGGGCACGCGACTGGCCGATACGCGCGCCCGGCGGATGGCGCGCGAAGAGATACAGGAAGGGGTGACACATGAGTACGAGCAACGACCCGCACGCAGCGCACTGGGGCGCACTGGCGGCAGCCGCCGAAACGATCGGCGCACTGTGTACGACCGAGCAGGCCCGTGAGTTGTGCGCGGCGATCGACCGGCTGTCCGACGCGATCATGCGCCACGAACCGATTGACATGGTCCTGCACTGCCCCGCGTGCGGGGAGCAACACGTGGATGCGCCGGAGCCTAGCGTTGAGCACGACCACGGTGCCGTCGAGTTCCCCGCCTGGGACAACCCGCCCCACCGCTCCCATCTCTGCCACGGCTGCGGCCACATCTGGCGCCCGGCCGACGTGGCGACGAACGGCGTCCGCGAGATCAAGACGCAAGGCAAGAACGACTCGGTGCGGCGCTCATGACCCGCCCGACCAAGCAAGCAATCGCCGAGATGACCCAGGCAGTCATGCGCGACATGGCCGAGGTCCGCGAGCGCGTCGGCCCGACCGACGCGATGGCCGGCGTCGAGTCGTTTATCGCCATCGCGCTGCGCGTGTTCTCCCAGACCAACCCGTCGAAGTTGCGCGAGGTGATGCGCCTCGTGGAGATCCAGGCGCGGATGGATGGGCGGGAAGTGATTTCCCCGCACCCCTAACTTTCATGATTACGACCCGTCGAAACGAGGATCACACTGTGCCCGTACTTCAAACGAAACGAAACGTCTGGGCGTCCGCTACCATCGCAAACGTACTACGTTCGCTGGCGGACAGGCTAGACCCCATGCCACCCGCCGCCCGGCCCGAGATCAGAGCGCTGAAAGAAGCGCAACGCTACGAAGTCGAGGTCGCGCTCCTCGACGCCGAAGCGGACGAAGAGCGCCAACGCTTCACAGTTGGCATGCTGCGCGAACGATTGCGACGACTTCAACTATGACCAAGATCACCCCACTACTGCGGTTCCTTCGGGCGCTGACGGTAGAGCAGCAACATGCTTTCGCTGCTGACGTCGGCACCACCCGGGTGTACCTGTACCAGATCGCGGCGCAACCGGTGCCGAACCCTCGCCTTCGCTTGGCGATGCTGCTGGTATCTGAATCGAAGAAGTGGGGCAAGAAGGTGATGGCGGCGCCGCTGTCGTTCGAGGACTTGCTCGTGGGTACTGAAGATGAAGACTACGTCACGCGCGGAGACCAGTCATGAGGTCGTACCGTGATCACCGTGAAGGAAGTTGCCGCGTTGCTCGGCGTGAGCACCGCTGCGGTGTACGCGCTGGCGGCCACGGGTGCGCTGCCGTCGTATCGCCCAACGCCGAAGACGGTGCGTTTCGACCCCTCTGACGTTGAAACGTACCGCAGATCATGTCGATATATCGTGACAAGAAATCCGGCCAGTGGCGCTTCGACTTTGACCGCTGGATCGACGGCGAGCGCGTTCGGCGGCGCCAACTTCTCCCGGCCGGGTGGACCCGCGCCCAAGCCGAAGCGTTCGACCGCAAGGAAAGCGCGGCCCTGTACGCGCTCGCGACCGGCATCGCCAAGCCTCGGCACACCATTGACGACGCTGTCGCTCGTTACGTGAAGGACCGCATCCCCGAGCTCAAGGCCGGCGTGAAGACGCTGCGCGAGCTCGAGGGCATGTCCGACTGGTACGCAGGCAGGCTGATCGAAGACCTTCCTGCCGTGTGCGCGGAGTACGCCGCCGACCAGCACGGCGCGCTGCAGCCGGCCACGATCAAGAACCGGATATCCTACCTGCGTGCCGCGTGCCGGTGGGCCTGGAAGCGGCACGACATGGGCAGCGCCGACCCGGGCGCGCGGGTCGTGACGCCCACGGTGAGGAACGAGCGCACCGTGGTCGTCAACCGCGCGCAGATGGTCGCCCTGGCCCGAGCCTGCCGCCACCGCGGCGTGCGCGCCGTGATCCGCATCGCGTTCTACTCCGGCATGCGGCTGTCGGAGGTGCGGCGGGCGGCGCGCACGCCCAGCGTGTTCGTCCTGGCCGACACCAAGAACGGCACGCCACGCATCGTGCCGGTCCACCCGAAGGTGCGCTCGGCGCTGTCGGTGCCGATGCCCACGCTGGGGGAGATCTACTACTACTGGCCGCTGGCTCGCGCCGCCTGCGGGCTGCCGCACGTGAACATCCACGACCTGCGGCACTCGGCGGCGAGCGCCATGATCAACGCCGGGGAAGACCTGGCGACGGTGGGAGCGGTGCTGGGGCACAAGTCGGCGGCCAGCACGAAGCGGTACTCACACTGGGGCGCGGCGAGGTTGGCGGCTGCGGTGGGGAAGATAGGCAGTCGATGACTCCCCCATCCCCCATCCACCGCGGCACGCGGCGCACCGCGTTCTGTACTATGGAGGCGCGGCCCAGAGTCGAACTGGGCTGGGCGGATTTGCAATCGCCCCATGCGCGCATTGCGTTTGAACGTAACCTGTGCCGACCCCCGGCGCATAGAGCGCATCCAGCGCATGGAGAGCACCATGTCGGTCAATCCGTCCCCCATCTGCTTCCGCTGCGGCGAGCCCATCACGCGCGAGCGGCCGGGCGTCCGCGGCGTCGACCTGTGGGCGCACATCGAGTGCATCGCGCCGCCTGCGCAGCCCGATGTCACGGAGCTCGACGGGGAGGACGCCGAGGACGCGTGGGCACGTGCCACCGGGCCGGGGGAGTTGTGACATCACCAGGGGAAGGTCTGCCGCCACGGCTTCGTCGGCAACAAGGTCACCGCGCCGCCACACAGGCGATCGGCGCGCCCACCGCAGTTTTGCAGGCCGCACTTCGTGAACCCCCGAGCGTGCGACGCGACGCAATCCTGCACGTGTACGACGCGCCGTTTGACCTCGGCCTTGAGACCGGCGTCGTCGTGCGCCTCGAACGCGGCTACGGTAGCGTCGTCGGCGGTCACGAGGTCACCCGGTTCCGGGTCGTGGTCGACCCCCAGTAGTACCCCGCCGCGCCGCCCACGATCAGCGTCACGACCCCCGTGGCGAGCGCGGCGCGAACGTCGCTGGGCCAACCGCCGCCGAGGTTGAACATCACGCTGATCACGGTCATGTAGGCCAACGGCAGCAGCGCAATCAGCGCCCACATCGACGGGCTCGCCATGACCCCGCCGGTCCCGCGCGCCGCCGCGTCGGCTTGCCGAGCACCTTCGATCCCGCCGCCGCCCGCTTCGGTGAGCTCCAGCCAGCGCGACGCCACGGCGGCTTGCGCGGCCTGCGCAGCGGCGGGGTCCGCCTTCAGTGTCTCGGCGAGTTCTTGCGCGTTCTTGGCGCCGACGGCGTCCTGCGCGATCTGCACTGCCAGTTCGGCGGCTTTGACGTTGCGTTCGGCGACTTCGCTGCCGCTGCCGAACAGCTTGCCGAGCGCAGGGATGGCGCTGACCACGTAGGGCAGCGCGGCGGCGATGAACGGGGCTACGGGCATGACGGTGCTCTCCTTGGGTGGCGCGGCGGCGGTCAGCGCCGCCAGCGCGCGTTCGTGGCGGGCGACGCGGTCCGCGTGACCGTTCAACCCCCCGTTTATCCGACGAGTGATCTGCTCGAACTGCCCGGCGTCGGCCAGCGCGTTCAAGCCGCGGTCGTCCCAGTAGTCGGCGGCAGACCAGGCCGCCCAACGAGGTTCTTCCAGCGCTTCGGGGGTCGCCTCGAAGTCAGGCACTCGGTCGGCGCCGAGCTTCGTACGCAGGCGGTCGCGGACCCGGGCGTGGTTGTAGCGGCCGGTGGTCTGAATCAGCCCGCGGCCACGATACCGATTGCCGTCGCCGGGTTGCGTGTTCCCGAGGTCGGCGCGGCCTTCGTAGCGGGCTTGGGCGGGCGTCGGACCCCATATCTCCCGGGTGTGCCGCAGGCCCCCAGACTCGTGCCCGATCTGCGCCAGGAACGCCGCAAGGCGCGTCGGTTGGTCAATGTCGTGGGCCGAGCAGGCGTCGGTCAAAGGCCCGGCAAACCGCGCGGCGTCTTCGACGGTGCATCCGGTGGCGGCGCGCAACAGGTCGGGGGTCACTTTTCCCCTAGGCGCCCGCGGCGGTTGAGGTCATCCACGCCGCGGCGGACTTCGCGCATGTCTTCCCGCAAGTCCTGCAGCGTGTCGCGCAACCGGATCTTCTCGCTGGCAATGTCTGCGGCCATTGACTGGTCGCGAAGTTCCCCGACGGAGATGCGCTCGCGAAGGTCGAAGTAGGCCACGCTGCCGGCGGCTATGAACCCCACGAAGGTCAGGATGTGCCCGAGGTTGATCGTCGGGTCAAACTGAACGCGCCTGCGGTGCTTGCCCACGGAGTCGGGGCCCAAGTGGTCGGAATCGATCATGCCACCACCACCACGATCGTCACGTCGCCGTTTGCGGCGTCCTCGGCCGCGGCGCACCGCGCGGTGAGCCACGCCTGCGTCGCCACGATCTCGTCGGCGGCCATGTCTCGGCGCGCGTCGCAGTTGTCTCGCACTGTGGCGCACAGACCTGGCAGGTAGTCCATCTCAGTCATCTCCGGCAACCCGGGGATGTCGGGCCGCGCTGTCAGTGGAACTCGCACCCCATCGCACTGCGCGAAACCCCGCCGACCCGACCAGAACAGACGCGTGGCGAACATCATGGGCGTGCTCCAGACGAAGTACGTCCCGGAGAGTGTGGCCGGCGCGGGCCGGTTGGTACAGCCGCTAGATTTCGATGACCGTCGCCGAGTACGCGGGAGCCAGACCTTCGACCACGCCGTCGCGTACGAACGCTGGCTGGCCGACCGCCACGCTGGTGCCGCGTACGCGCTGCTGACTGCCGTCGGGGAACTCGACGGTGCTGGTGTTGTCGCTGTTCACGGCGAGTACCTCGCCGATCAGCAGCGCTGGTTGCGGAAGAATCTCGAGCAGTCTGCGATATACGTTCACAGGTGGCGCTCCACGTTGAGGGTCTGTCGAACGACGGTTGGCGTCGCGTTGACGTTCACGCCGCGCACCAGCCCGACCCACCCGTCTAGTGCAATCAACTTCCCGGGGTTGATGACGCCGGGTTCCCCTGGCCCTGTCAACACCGGCAGCGTGACCGTCATGTTCGCCATCGGCCCGGTTGGACCGAGCAACGCCTCCCCGCGTTGACGCGCCGCTTCAAGGTCAGTGATCAACGCGTCGGTCACGGTGGGGAGCAGCAGCGCCGGTGCGGTCCCTTCGCGCTTCACGAGCGCCAGGACGCCCTGCTGCTGGCCGCTGACGTAGACACCCTCGTATGAGGGCTTATCGGCGCGCTCGTAGCCTTCGCTGGTGACGGCGTCCAAGGCAATATCGACGTCGGCCAACGGAATCGTCCAGTCCCACGGCAGCAGCGGGTAGCGCGGCCTGACGATGACCTCGTCGCCCGTGCGAGGAGACTCCACGATGGCGCCAATCGCGTCAGCCACACGCCGCACCACAGACAGCGGCGTGCCGAAGTGCGACCACACGCCCTCCGGCACGGTCCAGTCGGTCGCCTGCCAGTCCAACGTGACGTCGCTGGCAAACAGGGCGTCCTCGATGATCTGCTGCGCGGTGACGGGGACTGCGTTCAGGTACGCCTGTTCGGCACGGTATGGGTCGCCAAGCAGTGCCGTGGCGCTGCGACCCGTGATCGTGGCCGTCGTACGACCGAACTCGCGGTTGCGGCGCAGACCTTCGACAATGAACTCCCACGTCATGCCGTCCAGGCCAACCCGTAGGCGCGCCGGCAGCGCGCCGGTCGGGGCAAGAAGAGTCAGAAGTTCGACGGGCCCGGTGGCGCTGCAGGTCCATCCAAACGAACCGTCATCGGCGGACAACGTGAACCCCGTGATCGGCACGGGGGTGAGATCGGGTAGGCGAAACGCGGTCAGCGCATGGGTGTGCATGTAAGTGTTCCTTGCGGCGATGACAAACCCGTCGGGGATGCGCGGCTGCGTGATGCACACTTCATCGTTGAACACGAGATGCACCGACGAGTCGCCGGCATCGACGCAGAAGTGCAGATGCGCCGGCCCGGTGCCACGAGGGGTGAAACCATAGTCGTCTGGGTCCACCGGCAACGGCCGGTTTACCGCCGGCAAGTAGTCCGCCCGGTTCCATGGCAGCACGCGCGAACGAATTCGCGGCGCTGCGGATTGCCACGGGGCCCGGGCGCGGCGTTGGCGGGGTTCTGCGTCGCCCCACGGAGCCCGCAGAGATCGCTGACGGGGGTCGGCGGCCCCCCACGGTAGCCGGCGCCCCACAGAGGCCGGCGCGGCGTCCCCCCACGGCAATACTGGGGTGGCACGGTAGGATGTGGCCGCCGCACCCCATGGCAAAGTGCGGCTGCGCACCGACCGCATCCCGTCGAACGCGCCCCACGGCAACACGGTACTCGGGCGCAGCAGCGGTCCGCCGTTGGCACCCCAGGGCAAGCCAGGCCGCGCGGCGTGTGACGGGTCGGCAGCGTCCCACCGTACGCGCAGCGACCCGCCAGGGTACGGTGCGGCCGGCGCGGCAGTGATCGACCCGGTGACTCGCAGCGTGAGGTACAGCGTCGAGTCGGTGAGCGTGCCGCTCTCGCCTTCTGTCTCGCCCAGCACGAGCGGCACCGCGCCGCCTGGCGGCGGTGTGTAGGCGCCGAGTTCGCCGAGTACAAGGTCAACCGCCGACATTGATCGACCCGGCGGTCACGCGCAGCAGCGCGCCGGCTTCCACCACGGCGGCCTGCACCACCACCACTGCGGGGTCGTCCGGGTCGTCAGCATCCACTACCAGGCGGGCCTTGAAGTCCATGAAGCGGTTGCCGCCGCCGTCGAACAGGCGCGCCCAGGTCGGCGTGGCGCCCACAAAGGCAATGCCGCCCGACGACGGCACGGCAAGCACAAGGGCACCGGCCACGACGGTGCCGGCCGGTCGCAGCAGGTTGATCGAGCAGATCACCGTCGTGGCCGCGCCACCGGGCGCCGGCTGCGCGCCGGTGTAGATGGTGAGATAGGCCGGGCTCGGGTAGACGTCCAGCGCGCCCAGCAGCCCGGCGTTCATCGCCGCGGCGGCCATCTCGCTCAGGCTGGTGCTGCTCACGGTATCAACTCAGGGATCACGCCGTCTGCCAACGTGGCTTTGAACACGCGCGGGCCGTCGTAAGCCAGGACGGTGTAGGTGATCGTGCGGTCGAAGCCCACGAAGGCATACGCCCCCGTGGTCGCGTCTGACCACTGCTCTCCGACGCACGCGCCATCGACCTCGCGGTACAGGCGGACGCGGCGGCGCACTGGGACGTTTGGCGTGCCCTTGATGGACACGGTGCCGACGATGCGACCGTCGCCGCCGATGAAGACGCGCACCAGCATGACCGGCGGGTCAAGAACTTTGATGGCGGCAGGCCAGTCGCGGGCGAAGGTTTCGAGAAACAGAGGCGAGTCAAGCGTCGCGGAGCCCGGCGCGGCGTCCGACACGCCAGAGATCACCATCTCATCGGAGTTGCCCAGGCCGCTCAGAATGGAGCTCGGCGAACCGATGTGCCACGTGGTGCCGTCGTCGGACCACTCGACCCGGCAGTGCGCCGGGCCATAGGTCACGCCGGGCAAGCCATTGGTGCCGCCCGATGGCGGATTGCGCACCAAAATCTCCACGATGTCGACAGCCGAGCCGAAGTCGTAGGAGAGGCGCGTGTACATGCCTGACGTGGCTGCGTTGTACCAGATCGTGTTGTCGTCGTTGTCGAAGGCGTTGCCCGCGACCAGACCAAAGCTGCCGGTTCCGCTCGCCGTGCCCCCCGTGCAGAGGTCAGCGCCGCCCGGCGACCCGCGCATCTGCACCTCGGCCAAGCTGACGCCGTTGCCAGAGCCGATGCGCGCCAGCAAACCCAGCGCCCAGTAGCGATGCGCGGCCATGACTCAACGCGCCCACGGACCGGTGACGTCCACGAAAGCCACGCCGCTCGGGTTTCTGAGAGCCCGCAAGGTTCTGCCGGATAGCCCGGTGACTCCGGTAATGCGGTCGAAGTCAGAGAAGACCAACGCCCCTATGTTGTTGCATGCGAAATAGAAGCCCGGCAGCAAGCCTCGCAAACATGGAGCAGACCCAGACTCGAGGAGGTACATGCTGCTGACCAACAAAGCGTTGTCGGCGGGGTTTGGGTAGACCGGCGTGTTCGACGCCCCGTCACCGGAGTACCGGCCGGTTCCGGTCTGCAGGCTACTGAGGGCGGTCCGGTTGAACTGAGCCGAGCTTCCCAGTCCCGCCGTCCCGCGAGCGCCCCAGTGTGGGCTCACTGCCGACTGATTGCTGTACGCCATGTCGGAGGTGATGGCCGCACTTGGGGCAGCGGTGGTGTTGCCCGACAACGAGCACGCCCACGGGTCCGGACTCTTGCGCGAAGCAAAGTCCCCGAACGTCGCCATCATCCCGGTGATGTTCGCCGAACGCGGGTCCGTCCACAGGTAGAACCCTCGAGTGTCACCGACCACCGCCCAGGGCCTTGCAGTGCTGTTCGCCGTGTTGCTTTTGGCCCAGTATGCCCCGCCGCTCTGTTGGGCAGACGTCGGGAACGGCCCTGTCCCGGAGTTGACGTCGGTCATCGTCTCATACCCTACGACCCGAGCGTCCGTTGTGCCGGTGTCGTCCACCCGCAAGTAGAGTTGCGTGCCGGTGATGTCTGTCGACCTGTAGGCGGCGAGGTTCGTTCCGCTGAAAGCCTTCGACCACCCCAGCGGCGCCACCTTGTGCGTGATCGTTCCGGTCGCGGTCTGGTTCGGGATACCGGTGGCCGCGAAGGTGTACTGCGTTGCCGTCACCGACAACACGATCTTGTCGCCGTTGACGCTGCCGCCCGTCACCGTCGCGCCGCCGATCTGCGCGACCTCGCTCACACTGAACGGGTGCCCCGCGCCGCGAGTCACAGTCGCGATGCCGCCAGCGATCACCAACGAGTCGACCGTGGCCGCTCCGAACCCGTTGACCAGGGCGGCGTCAAGCACGCTGATCAGCGCGCCGGCTTGGCCGGTCAGCGCCGGGGCGCCGGTCATGTTGCTGTGGATGAACTTGACTGTGCTCATGGTGTCCTCTGCTTATGCGTTCACGTAGCCGCGGAACTCCACGGTCACACTGTCGTCGCCGCCTGGCACGCTGGGAGCCACGCAACGCAGCGCCCAGATCGGGGCTTGCGCGCCGACGGTGTTGAACCGATAGACGTTACCCGCCGACCAGCCGGTGCCCCAGCCCAGCAGCGGCACCGTGAAGTACGGGGCGCCGGTAGACGGGTTGATCGGCGCGTACTCGGCGCCGGTGTTTCCGGAAGCGATCTCGCCGACGAACTCGCCGATCACGCGGAACGATGTCGTACTGGTGAACAAGAAGTACCAACGCTGCGTGATGGCGCCCTCGTTGGTCGTGACGATCGGGTAGACCGTGTCGTTGAAGTCCGCCGAGGGTTCGCCGCCGATGCGCGAGTCGGACCAAACGCCCGTCCACGCCTGCTGCGCGAACCCGGCCTCTACGCGGCCTTGAAGGTCTCCTAGCATCAGCAGCGAAGAGACCTTCGTGCCGGCAGCGTAGTCACGGGACAGGGCGCGGTTGAAGGTGATCTCTTCGCCGACGATTTGGGAAGCGACGACCATCTCTTCGATGCGGTGCTCCACCGTGACTGGCTGCGACATGCCGCTCACGTCCGAGAACGTCACGGTGCCCGCGGCCAAGTTCGCCGTGCAACCCACGCCGGTCGGGGCGGGTATGCCCTTGGTGAACCTTGCGTGCTCCACGCCGTTGTTACCGATCACGCGCAGACGCGACAGGTCGGTCCGAGGCGTGGTCACGGTCTGCCCGTCGCTCACCGTGGCGGGGGTCATGCCGATGGTCGAGTGGACCAGCACCGGGTCGCCATCTCGAAATGCCTCGACTTGCCCATGCGAGTCCTCGAAGTTATCGCCGTTGATCGACCACGAGGGGTTGCTGCTGGGCGGGTAGGGGGTGTCTAGGTCCACTGGTATCACTCGCACCAGAACAGGCGAAGCAGTGATGGAGTCGGCGCCAGACAAAGCCCCGGCCGCCGAAATGGCGCAACCGTAGCAGCGAACCGCCGCCGGGTTCGAATCAAGATACCGAACCGTCCCCTGAAGTCCCGCGCCGCTACCGGGTAGAGCCTCGGCCACTGTGATGTCGTTGCTCGACTGGGACACCACCCTGAAGACTTGGTTGACGCCCTCGAAAAGCAAAGAAATTCGAGACCCTTCGGGCCGCGGGTAGTAGACAACGATCTCGCCGGGCGCATCGGTCTCGATGAAAACAGAAAGGGTTGAACCCCCTCCGGTGAACTCGACAGCGCCTTCTAGAACTTCAAAAGTCGGCACCGGAGAAACCGTAATTGAGCCAACCGGCGCGGTCACGAAAGGCCCCACCTCCAGCACCGCCACCGCCTCGTCGCGCTCCGTTGTCAGGCCCCCCGTTGTGAAGATCACCGAGGAGGTCGCCGCGTCATCCGGCCCGTCGTCAAGCAGCGCGTGGGCCGACAGGTATGTGTCGTTGTCCTCCGACGTCACCGCGCCGAAGATCTTCCTCAACGAAGTCCGTCCGGTGAGCCGGTCGATGTCGGTCACGTCCGGGAACACGTTGTTGTCCAAACCGTCCACGATCACAGTAGGCGACATGCGCCCGCCGCCGTCGGGGAAGTCGGTCATGCGCTCGCTGGCGTAAAGGCGGACGTCGTCTTGAGTGATGGGCATGGCTTCAGACCTCGATGAACCGCAACGTCACCGCGTAGTCGTCGGTGCTGGTGGGGTCGGAGTAGTCGATGATTTGTCGCGCCTCGATCGCGCCCGACGCGTGATCGAAAGCCACCGAGCGCGTCACGCCGCGGTACACCAGCGTGAACTCTTGGCCGGGCAGCGCGGACCAGTCGTAGAGTGTGTCCAAGGTAGCTCGCGTCATCCAGGCGTACGTGTCGTCCGCGGCCAGCGTGATCGTGCGGCCAGACAGCCGCGTAGCGGCTTCCACGATCAACGCCCCGGTGATCGTGTACTCCTGCCGCTGCTCGACGGCGCGCCAGTCGTACTCGTCGGGCCAGAGCATGTCTTCGGGCAGCGTGAGCGTAGTGGTCAGGTAGGTGAGTGTTGTCGCCATGTGATCAGCCCCCCGCGGCGCGGTACGCTTCCTCAAGGTCGCGGATAAGCGCCTCTGCGGCGGCTTGCGTCGGCGCGGTTACGGAGCGCCGCGTGCCGTTGAAGTTGAACGTGATCATGTACCCCGCGCTGGACGCGGTCACCGTCTGGC
>JACCDR010450959.1_pt1 | contig 13057 bp, 17 predicted proteins | sample 7446431 | NCBI WGS metagenome assembly JACCDR01 (sample SAMN15323443, study PRJNA562643) | freshwater metagenome | isolation source: river surface water | place: USA:Blue River Watershed | collected 2017-08-17
GATAGTACCACCTGCTACAATATCACCCCCGACACAGGTAGCACCAATGACAAAGACTACTGTGACAGCAACTCCTTCAACAATACCAAAGGGATATAGCCATGATCATATCACCAAGAAGTTACAGAATGATAGCATTGACACGAAACTGCAATTCTGGTCAAGAGATGTTGGCCGTGTGATTCCAGACGCATTTGGACCCAGAGAAGAAACCATGAAGGCAGCAGACAGCTTGATCGCAGAGGGAAAAAAGCTACTGACAATCATGGAAGACATCAAAAATGATCCACAACAAATACCTGTGTCAAATTACAACACAGGGGCTGCAAGAGCCTTTCTACGTGTTGAAGGACTGGGAAAGTTACACACTGATATGAAGAAAACCAACGACCCGAGATTTCCAGAAGTAGATGCACTTTATAAAAAACTCTGGGACTATATCGAACCAGAAGAAACTGCCACAGAAACCGACGGAACTCAAGCACAAACACAAACTCAAACACAGGCAAAAAAACCTACCCTAGAAGAAAGGTTCCCTATTTTGTTATCTATGGCAACCGGGCCTCCATCAGTCTTCCAACCTCCTCAAACACAAGTAATAGAACCTGAGAAGATTTCACCCCCTCACATTTACGCTCCTCCTGAAACACAACAGGTTCAGACACCGGTAACTCAAGAACAACAACCTCCACTACAACAACAGGCTGAACAGCTACAACAACAAACCCAACAATACATGCAAGCTGCAGCGGCTGAACATACACTGAGGGATACATTGATTAGGGACCAACAAGAATTTATACAGAGACAACAAGCCGAATTTGCAGCAATGCAACAAGCGATGCAGCAAACAGCAGAACTCCCAGAGGTTCCACAAACAGAAGCTATGGATGCTGAAGAGACAAAGGAAGTATCTCCCCAAACACCAACCAGACAAAAACACAAGTCACCAGCAAGAGAAAAAAGATCAAAGCATAGGAAGAAGGAGGTGTCTGTCGAGAGAGCAAATCCAGGAAGCAAAAATGCAGGCACAGATTTGATAGAGCATGAAGGAAAAACAACACCAAAGAAGACAAGAGTTGAACCAACAACTGCAACAGAAGCATCAACAACAAAAACTGAAGCGCAGCCCCAAATCGAAGCCCCACCTTTGCCACCAGAAGTCTCCACCAAACACCAAACAGAAAAAATGAAAGTTGAATCCAAACTTGAAAAAGAACTCCAGAAGCTTCGAAACGAAAAAGAGAAAGACAAAAAGGCCCTGCTTGAGATAGGAAAATTGGTGAGAGAACGAGAAAGACAAGTAACAAAGGAAATAAAAGAGCAACCACAAGCTACCACAAAAACTCCACCGCCATCCGAGAAGGTTTCAGAACAAGAAAAAACAAAAGAGAAATTCAAGCAGATGAGCGAGCAAGTGAAAAAAGAGCTTGACGAATTACCAAAGCGAAAGGTTAAGGAAGGAGTTTATATTCTGAAATCCTCCTTCCAAAACTCACAACGAGGAAAAGACCTTTTCGAATTATATAGGAATTGGGTGAGAGACAATCCTGGGATAAACTATCAAACCTTTATTGCACGCCATTTTTATCCATTGGACCAAAGCTCAATATGGGCTTATGATGACGATGCTGAGCGTGCTTATTTCAGAGCGAAAGACCTGCACTATTCAGAGGAAGAGTCATTTGAGGGGGGTCTTCTTAATGTCATATTGGAGACTTCAAAATCACGAAAGCAGGGAAAGTGGTGGAAACATACCAACTTGATGGCACGAACTCCGGGAAATACAAAATCAACCTTGTTGTATTCAACAATGAAAGCTGGTGTCAAACCTCCTCGTTAATTGACAAAATACAAATTATTGTTCTTCATCTTGATCTTCTTCATCTGACTCTTCTTCCAGTTCTTCTTCGTTTTGTCTGGGTTGTTGTTGTGGCTGAGAAGCTTCCTTTTCCAACTCTTGATATGCATCCAGGAAGTAATCTATGTATCTCAGCAACTTGTGTTTGTGGTGCATTTCTACTTGGTCGCTTTCGAGCACTTTCACAAAAGGCTCTGTGAACGTAGGGTCTGGACTCTGAATTGGGAATGACGCTACAACTTTGTCTATCCAATTATCCTTCTTGTCGTCATTAATTTCAGTGTTTGTAAGCACTTGAGTCACTAAGACTTTGATAGCTTTCTGACATTGCTGTAACCAATCCCAAATACCCACCAAAATAGCAAGCAGGGTTTGATCATTTGGGTCTTTGAATCTTCTGGTGAGATCTTTCTCTAATTCGGCGACCCTGTCTTGTTCTTTTTCAGGCAAGTTGCAATTTGTTCTGATGTGTTCAAGACAACGCAACATTCTCTCTCCGTGTACTTGGCCTCTGGTTTTTACCATTTTAAAGATCTATGGTTGACAGCTGTTGTGCAGGGTAATCTTGGTCGAAAACACTTGCAAGAGTTAAGTAACGTCTTGCAGCTTTCTGTCCATCACCGTTCCTTGAGTTTCTTTCTTTTCCCCAGAACTCTTGACAACCGACTTGGAACTCTCCTGGATCTCTGGCCTTGTAGCTGAAATACACATCTTGAATTAGACTAGAGTGTTCGTCCTCATCTCCTTGTTTTGTGAAAGACCCAGATTCGTATCTACCTTCGCTGTGCATGATAACACAAGCATGTGGCTCTCGTGTGGCTGTTTTCATCAATTCATCGAATGCATCTCTCTTCATCAACTCTGCAAAATCCTCGAATAAAGACTTTTCTTGCATCTCTTGTCGTTGCTTGTACATAAACACCAAATCACAATTTCCTCTGAGTGTTGGGTTGATTCCTTTGGCATACTGACTGCAAATAAATATTGTGATCTTGAAGTGTCTGCCGAATGTAAAGAAGGAAGTTAGTACAGGGTCATATCTGACAGCCTTGTCGTGAATAATATCATCGAGGATCACAAATACTTCTGGGTTGATTAGTTCTTGTAGTTCTGGGTGATTCTGCATTGCAAGCACTAGTTTCATTTGCCTTCCGAGTAACTTTGCAAGCACTCTTGGATCGTAGTGATCATAAATGTAGGCATCTGGAATGTGGTGTTGCCAGAATCCATTATGTGCTGTGCCAGACATTACCAGTCCAAAAGGATACCTTTCCTTCAATAGTTCCAGACAATCTCTTGTAATCCATGACTTACCTGATCTCCTCTTTCCAAAGCTGATAATGGTGGGAGCATCATAATCCATCAATATTTCCTTCAAGTTTGCAGCTGTGATTTTTTCAAGAGGGACAGGGATAGGGTCGTCAGGGTGGAGTAGGTTGTGTTTTTCGATTCCACCTCTTCGCAGTGCCATCTCCGAAGATTCAGAAGACACACTTCCATCATCACCAACATCTGTATCTTCTCCAGGTTGACTGTAATTTGATCTCAAAAATGAAGTAGACACAGGACTTGGTTTTACATTCTGTTTCATTTGTTTTGGAATCTTAGAACCTTGTTGGTACATGTGATTGAGGTTTCGCTGTAAATCTTTGTGCTCTTTGTTTGATACATCACCTTTGTTGCTGCTCTTTTTTTTGTCTGATCCATGTGCTTTCATAGAGTCGGTGGCAGTCTCAAGAGGCTTGAACTCGTCCCGCCTTTTTAGTGTCTCCACCTTGTTCAGCTGCTTTTCTTTTTCCTTTGGCTCCATTCTCTTGTTTCTCTTTCTGTTTCGCTTCCTTCTCTTTCTGTTTGGTGATTACTGGATCTTCCTTTAGAATTGTATCTTTGTTGAGTTCCTTCTTGCAATGGACGCACCAGAAGGGTCTTGGAGTTGCAGGAGTAGCAGAGGATTTTGCTTGCTTGGCTTCTTGTGATTTCTTTTGTGCTTCTTGGATGCTATCGTAGATCATGTCATCGACATCGGCCCATTTCCACCATTGCTCTCCTTGAAATACCAGGCCAATGTTTTTCAGTTCGGTAGCCCGTTCGATGGACCAATCAACAATGGTTGTCTTCCCTCCAAGGTGCTTCAAATCGAAGATACCAAGTGCAATATCATTCCAGATAAACAGGTCTCCTTTGAACCAAGCACTGGGTGTAAATAATTTCAAGTATTCTGTGTAGGTCTTAATGATATCTTCGTAATTGAAGCCGCCCTGCTCTGCATTCTTCTTCAGGGTGGTCTCAAGGAGGGTTTCGAGTCTGTCTTCGAAAGCAAGCATGGCAATATGGGGGTCTGTGAAACTGCCAAAGGTTTGTACCTCAGCAAACGCCTTGTCTGTGCCAGCTTTGATTGCAGCCCAATTGTCTGGCATGGTTGGCAACACTGCATAGAACCCTCCATCGTTTTCAATCACCTGTCGTGTGGCTTTGTCCACGGCCCAAGTCTGCTTGCCATCCATAGAGGTCTCGAATTGTGGCTCACCCCATGACTTCACTACTTTGTTGACAGCTTTCACTATTGCATTATTCCATGCTTTTTGTGCTTTGGCGGCTTGTTGCAGTTCTTTCGCGGTAGGTTCTTTCGCGATAGCTTCTTTCGCGGTAGGCACACTCTCCTTGGCTGAGGTCCCATTCTGGGAGGTAGTAGACGGCAAAGACGACATGCCCAATTGTGTGATTGTATTGTGGAGTAATAGCTCTCGGTTCAACCGCCCAGTTAGCCCAAAACTTGCGCTGAGTATCAAATGCCTGTGTTTTGCTTGCAGCAGCAGAAGTATCCACTTTTAATTCAAAAATAAAAATACAACTACAACGGCACCTCCAATTATAACGATCATCGGTAACCAAGGAGGGCTGGTTACTGCAGGATTGTCATCGGCAGCCTGTTTGCCTATGTCTTGTCCTTTGTCCCAGCCATCCTTCATGTTCTTTGTCTGTTGAACGATCTCATTCTTTACATCGTTGAGCTTATTTTTTACAACATTGACATCCTTCTTTACTTCTGTTTCTACTTTTTTGCTGGTGTCTTTCACAAATGTTTCCACCTTTTTCTCGGAATTAACAGTGAACTTCCCTACTTCACTGGCACCCTTGACCACACCCTTCTCTACTGTTTTGTAGCTGTTCGTTGCAAACTTGCCTGTTGAATCTGCTCCGTTTTTCAGGAACTTCCCAGTATCATTGGCAGCACCTTTCACAGCCTTGCCTATATCATCAAAGAACCCCATTCTTGCACAATATACCTTAGAATTACAGCTAAGACCGTTATCAATTCTGTTCGCTCAAATGGGTGACTTGCCAAAAGAGTACAAATAAATCTTTAGAGAAAGCCATTAGCTCACACTGTTACTTCTGCATAAACTAAGCTGGAGATACTGGTTCGAGTCCGGTTGGGGGCGAAAAGCCCTCATGGTGTAATTGGTTAACATCCCTGCACATATGTACAACAGTTGCTGCAGTCTTTCTCTTTTTTTTAAAATCGTTTGTATTTGTACACAACAGCAACTACAGCTCCAATTACAACTGCACCTACAAGAGTTTTTGAAATGAATGAAGTCTTAATAGTCGGTGGCACTGGTTTTGCTACTGTCGGTTCTGTGGTGAAATTACCTGTTTCCTTTAGTCTTTTCGGTTCAGGGACAGTGGACTTCACTTTTGCAATCCAATCAGCTTGATCTTGTTTGAGTTTCTGTGCAAAAACTGCAGCAGAAGAAAAAAGCCTTGTATTACTAATATTCATTTATAGTACAACAAACTGAGTTAGAAACAGTTACTTGTTATTGAGGATCCTCTCGGCTTCTTTTTGCATCTTCTTGATGTCATTGTGCATACCTCCAAGTACCTTTTTGTACAATGCATTCTCTGCTTTGGCTTTCTTGTACTCTCGCTCCATGGTTTGAACAGCTACCCTGTGGAGACGGTCACGAGCCTTTTCCCAGCATCGTTGGATCATGAATGAACTACATTTCCTGGCATCGTGTTGTTCTGCATTGATAAGATTACCACAGAAAGAACAAACAATCTCCGGTAGAGGATCATCGTCTTCTTTAGCTTCCAGTAGAGCATCCAGTTCATCCAGATATTTGACTTGCTCCATCTCAGCAGCTTTGATAATGGTGTGATCCATCCAATTCACAGAAGGGCATGGAAGTTCTTCTTCTTCGCCTGCCTCTTCGGAACCAGATTGAGAAGATGGTGGGTCCTTGGTATCAGTCTCGGCACCAAATGCATCAGAGTCCAGTTCGTCATTTTCAGCTTGAGTGGCAATCTTTCGTTTTCCAGTGGTAATCTTCTTCTCCGGTTCGGATTCGGAAGGGTGGCTTGCTACTACTGTCCGTCTGCCGCTGAAAGAAGGAACCTTGGGCTTGTTGTTGTTCGTCGGCTTCTCTTGCGAGGAGCTAGCACCATGTTGGCGTCTGAGTAATTCAGCAGTCAGTTCTTGCAACAGTTCATCGACGATCACATACTCCTCTTCCTTTTCGGCATTTTCGATCGCGTGCTTCAGTTGGTCGGATGGGGAGAGCAATGATGATGATTGTAATTGTGATGCCATACAGAAGGAGGAGTATTCGATGATGTAGTGAGGACAAGGGAGCATAACAAGTGTTTGTCGTTGTGTCTACAAAACGAAAGACTGACAGGGTATCTCATGTTGAAGTAACCTGGTGACGCACGTCAACACAGGAGCGCAGTATACTTCATGGAGTTTTCCACATGTCAAGTCATAAATCTGTAGACATTTCCCAAACATATGCACTACGTGTCGTGGGAGGAGGTCCGTCGTTCTGCGTTGGAGAGATACCAGAACTTCACATACAAGAAAGCTCATCCAATTCACACGTTGACTGAATATTGTTCCGTATGTTTACAAACCACTGATCTCTGCCGCGAACAAACACACAAGAAACGACATTTGGATTGCAAGGACAGTTGTTACTGCAAGATGGAAAAAGAGGAAGAGCAGGTGGTGGAATACGAACGACAAGACACTCTGCAACAAAAAAAGGACAAATGGAAGAACAGATATAAACGAGCGGAAGAGAAAACATCTTATATGAGGAAGGAACTTGCAGAAAAACAAGCCGAGAATGCTGTTCTGAAAGCGGAATTGGAAAGTTTGCAACAACAGAATGATCTATTAAATAAGCAACTAAAAGAAGCACAAGATATAGCGAAGCTTTTCCTCGACTAGAAGAAGTAACTCCTCCCAACAGCAAAATTCCATTCCTCCATATCCTCGCCTTGTGTCGTGTATCGTTTTTCGATAAACACTATTGGTCTCTGTGGCTCTTGTTTTGGCTTCTTCTTGTCAACAGTCGGTGGGTTGGCTTTCGGCTTGACTTGCAACACTTGGTTCTCAGTGTGTTCCATTACGGGTGAGTGCCTGCTAATTGTGGTTCTTGTACGACTGGAAGAGGGTTGTCAACGTAATCTCCCCATTCTATCTCTCCAGGGTGGACTGGAGCGAGATCCTTCATCACACAAGTTGTATGAGAAGCAATAGCACTTTCAACATTCAGTCGCAGTTGTTTGGACGGATAATTGTAATATCTCCCTGATCTCACCTCATCCAAAAATTTCCCTGCTTCTGAAACAACATCGTATAAGGTTCCTTTGTCTTCCAGTATTTTCCATGCTTTGAATGTGTTGTCGAAACCAGAATAACACCAGAGTAGACCCTCTTTACACCCTGTACAATACATTTCCATTTGAACTTGCAAATACCAATCTGGTGGTAAATCAAAGTCTTCAAAGTGTTGATCATACTTCCTCATTTTCACTTCGAGGACTTGTCTGTCGTGCAGTGGGTTGGTTTTTGAGGCCAACAACTGATCAGGAGTGGCAGCCAATAGGTAATCTCTGTTGTTAGCTCTAATATATCTGGTCCAGGTTCCTGTTGGCCAAAAACAAATATTGTTGTCGTTGGTCCTTTGTTGCAACTCTCTGATCCCCCAAGCTTCATTTTTCTCTCCAAAATCTATTCTGTCTCTAGCTTGTCTGTTGGGTTCGCTTCTTTGTCCTGTGACATATTCACTCCATAGAGTTTTACGGCTAGTTGACCTGCCGAGGCCTACCATCGTTGCTATGGAGGAACCGTTGAAATCGGCTTTCTTTCTGTATGTTTGCCACATTTTTTCGTTTGTAGCTTTGGTAACATAGGCAGCTTCTGGAAATACCACGTGAGAAAATTGTTTGACATAAGGGTACATTGTCGTTGTAATTATCAGTCATTTAACTAATCGGCAAACGTTAATTCAGATGACTCAACCACAGTCTTATTTTGGCTTGTTCCCGACACCAGCACCTCCTGTAATGCAACCATATTTATGTGACAACTGCAAGATCCCACTACACGAGAAGAAAGGACAATATGGATCATTCCTGGCATGTCCGAATTACAATAGCACTGGCTGCAAATTCACCTTGAGAATGGATGGAACACCAAACAACAAAAAGGCTATGGCACCACCTCCTCCAAGCAAAACAACTGTTACAATTCCAGCAGGATATCACAATCCCTTCCCCACTATCAGCCTGCCGTCCCCAGTACAAACACCAGAATCATTAATTCGCGATATGAAGCATGAGATGACATACCATCTTGGAATTCTCTCAGAGAGGCTGTCCAAACTTGAGACCGTTGTACTTGTGTTACAGCAAAGAGATAGCAAGGAGAATAATCCACCACCACCTAACCCTCCTCTAACAACAAACAATGTGTAGGTACTATTGTAGATGGTGTATGTCTGTAGGTAGTAAACAAGTATGGCATCTGTGTTTTTGTAACTGTGATACTTTTCTGAGAGGTGAAAATGTCTGTCCTGCACATTTTAAAACACTCTACGACCAACCTTTTATTGAAGACAAATGGATCCAGCTTCTATCGGGTTGATAGTTATTTCCACAGCCACTTTGTTATCAACAATCTGGGGGCATGTAAGGAGTTCTCATTGCAAAGGTTCCTGTTGTGGATGTGACGTTGATACATACGAGCAAACCCAAAAACAAAATGCCAGTGACAATATACTGCCCAGTTTGCAGAGAAATCAGATATAGATACAATATACCATACTTTCCTCGCGAGTGGGGATCACCTGGCTATTGTGAAAGATGCCATTCACGATGTGTTATTCTAGACCTTGGTAACAAATGGCATACGACAACACCCAACTGCTCGCCATTGTGAACTTTTCTGCAGTGGCTTTATTTATTCTGATTACTTCTGGGGTATTTTTAAAGGAAACAGCACGTTTTGAAAAACTTAGGGAACGACAAATCGAAGAGAAAAAGCAACATAAAAGCAGAAAACTTGCCAAGGTGAAGCTACATGAAAGTTGGTTGCCACGATCTGTAGTTACACCCGATACATTCAGAGGACAACTAAACAGAAAACAGCAAGGATTCCTCCAGTGAAGTAAATGAAAGTATATGTTGCCAAATGCACATACTGCAAGAAACCAATGATTCCAGCACATTGTCTCTACATGACACCTCCATTCACTCACGGGTTCTGTTTTGACTGTCATCAGGAAACAAGAAAAGACTGTACTGTACATTGGGATTGTTATTTGGATAATAATGACAGTGACAGCGTTGAGGAATTCTAATAAACATTTTACTATTCATGGACGTACAATCTGCTTTAGCTTTAGCAGGTATTGCTGGGATTGTTTATCTCACTTATGCCGATGTACCAAAAGAAACACAGGTTGTGAAAACAGTCAAATCGATAGAAGACACTGGAATACAACCCTTCATTGTCAACAAGACATTCCATTACAGTGGTAAGAACTCTGACAAGGACTTGTTCACGAGACCAGAGATGTTACCTGTTCAACCAAAGCCAGGATTACTCGGTAAACTGGATATGGTGAAATCATTGAGACAACTCTCTGCACAGAAGGAGGAGAAGATTGCCACTACAATTAGCAAAGGTGCAATCCGAGACAGTCGAATTGACGGTGTATGGAAACCACCAGTCGAAATCCCTCGAGTGTTGCCAGGTGCATTTACTGACCTCACAAAACACAGATTGTACAACGAAATCTCACCTTTCACAGGACATATTTATGATGTCCCACTTGCCTAAACATGCTCTCCATTGCGACAAATGTTGTGTGACGCACGAATGTTATAATTCGGGATGTGTACGACAAGGAATTAAGTGTAAAGTGGCTATAATTTGCTGTGTGTACTGCACAGAATTGCAGCCATCTTGCATTGGGTATCCATATTATCCCATAGATGATGAAGAACAGACAGATTCTAACGATAATGAGGAACCATGGGACAGTCAGACTCCAAACCAGCAGCTCAAAAAGAAGCACAAGACCGGAGAGTTTTAATGCGCCCTGATAAAACCTATGACCCGTTGGCACACCAAAGCCACGTTGGACACAAAAGCAATTCAGGCAATCAACAAGCTTATTCTGCAAGTATCGTCAATAAATCCTTCAATCAAACGGGCCAATCCTTTGCTTGGTGGAACAGAAAGTAATGGTTTACACGCGTGTTTTTCCGAATGCTCCAAAGTGTCCAGAGGAAGACGAGGATCCCACATACACAGACGAAGAAAAACTACGGATCAGAGATATAGAATATCAGAAGACACTACGATATCCACCACATATATATCTCCCTGATTTCAGAAAGTGGAGGAATTGGACAAGGCCACACATGTCACCAGAGATTGAGCAAATGATCAAAGAGAAACGAATGTCACTTGAATAAATGATTCTAACAAGGGATACAATGTTCAACTCAAAGATTTTACCTGCTGCGGGGTCATACCCACAGCCACAAACATGGGCTACTGTGATTCCTCGTGATAACCTTATTGTACCTACTGTGACAGGAAACGCAAGACAATTTGTACAAACAACCACCACACCTGCAGCAAGTACACGCCTTGATAGTGCTCTGTCTGTTGCAGCAAAATATGATCAACAAGTGAAGCAAAACGCACAGAAGGCAAGTGAGACATCAAGTAACAAACTCGGAGAGAAGATGGATGCAGGAATCGGTGAGGTAAATCATCCCAGTGTCATAGACAACCTAGCGCACACATTAGGTGTCTCTCGCAAAGTCCTCATCGGTGGAACGGTGGCTTTACTTGCATACTATATCCTCACAAACCGAGTCAAGTCATAATTCAACTTGAACTTGCGGGAGATTCCTCTGGAAAATCATCGGGAGAAGTGACGGGAGATACCGCTGGAAATATCTCGGGAAATACTGCGGGAGATGTCACCGGAAAATTGTCTGACGAGATGTCGGGAGAAGCTTCTGAAGATTCAAGTTGAACCCGTCAGAAACTTGAAATTCCGATCATTCGTCTTGTGTATACATTCCAGCAACACCTTCAATAAAAAATTTAGACAATAGTCAGTTCAAGTTTACTACACTAGGCTTACAGAGAGTGCTGCAGAGCAGAAGAACACAAAGCCACGAGTAGCAAACCCCCGCGAGAACACGACTATCATCAAATTATTACTACTGAAAGTAAGTTTTCATTGTCGTTTTCGTCCAATCGTAATTAATTATGGTTCCTCCAGATGTCTGATCGGAAATGCTCTGTGTGTGATGGGGTTACTCTGACGAACTCCAACAACAATGGGATTACTGCTTGTCTTGCTTGTGGAAAGCCTTTTCCGAAGGCTATCGCTACCGCTGACCGAAAGACTGTGATGAAGCAATGCTCTGTGTGCAATGCAAAGACTCCCTCACAGCTCAATGTCGACACTGGTGTAGAAGCCTGCCGCGACTGTGGAACTCCTTTCCCTCCCAAGCCGTCCATGGTCGAACGCTTTCAGAAAGACCTCTGGGGGAACGGAAATACTGCTTGGACTAAATCTGCTTTCTTCATGCTGCTGTTGAAGGAAGCTATGGAAGCTAACACATGCGCCTGTCAATCACCCGAAAGCCATCAATGTTTATGGTTCAGTAATAGATGGAATCCTCAACTGGATGCCCCCGAAATTTCGAAACAGCAAACTATCGATCTGCTGACTGCCTTGTTGCAATTCCGTGACTTCTTCAGCTCTCAAAAGAAGGTAGGATGTAGTGTTTGATAGTAAATATATCAATAATATTGAGCGATAGATGACTTGATGATCAAATATTGACTCTGACACTAACTCCTACTTAAGTTCGAGAAACGATTGCATGCGAAGAACACCTTTGCTTTGTACGATGTCGAGGCCTATCGCAACATTTTGCACGAGGATATTTACAAGCAAGAAGACATGGCCCGTAACATTGTCCTATCATTCAAATTCAAAATCAAAGAGCCTTCTGAAGATGTTCTACGTGCAATAATCGATGAGGATGCCATGGCGGTTCGTCAGTGGTTCTACAATCGACTTTGGGAGGTTGGCATCAAGAATCACATTACTGCCCCTGTGTCTTTCCATCGAATATCAAAGATCCAGAATCGGGATCTGTACCATCCCTTCTGGAGTCCCTTGTTGGAGAAGCTGGCGAATATCCGCAACCGAGTGCACTACCGGAAAGCAAAGGCCAAGAGAGCTGCCAAGGTGGTTCCACCTACTCCAACCCCACTTGTTCAACCAAGGGAGGACGAAAGAGAGGAATCACTGCCACCGACTCCGCCTGTTGAGTACGAACCTCCGAAAGCAGATGTAATGCAACAAGTGCTTGATACTGATTGGTTGTCTGCACCTCGTATTGTTGTGCCTGCTGATGTACCACCGAAGAAGTGGGAATGGAAAGGACCTCCTTGCAAAATGGCGGGTTGTCCGAATGGCCAAATGAAGTTTCGAGATGAATGCAGAGACCATTGCCAGAAATGCTCATATTCCGGTTGTTCCTTGCCTGTAGACAAGAGAGGTGGTGATTATTGCCATGTGCACTACGGACGTGCTGATCGCCCAACACCTTCTCTTGCGAAACAACCTGCGGAACTGTCAAAGCCCATGGTGATATCTCTGGCTTCCACCAATGAAGAAGCTTCTGCAATGATGGATAATTATGAAGAAAGTCAGCCGATTGCCATTGTGCTCCCAACTGATACTGTTATGATACGGACTCCTGATAACCGCAGGCTAACTCCTGACGAAATGGAGGACATTGGCATAGCTGTTCGGAGACTAGAAGTATCCAACCAGCCGCCAGTGATGTGTTGCTCATGGC
>JACCDR011316842.1_pt1 | contig 13057 bp, 11 predicted proteins | sample 7446431 | NCBI WGS metagenome assembly JACCDR01 (sample SAMN15323443, study PRJNA562643) | freshwater metagenome | isolation source: river surface water | place: USA:Blue River Watershed | collected 2017-08-17
CGGTGGCCTGCTTAAGAGCCAGAGAGCTCGTGGCCGTGTCTGGGAGTGTCCAGTCAACCTCACCCGTGTTTGTCGTCTGATTTCTAAGAGCGAACACGAAACTAAAGACCTCAGTCTCAGCGCCGTACTTGGTGCGAGCCTGGCCCCTGAAAGTGTATCCAGTCAGGTTGATAGCTGCGTCTGATTCGTCTTTGAAAGTTAAAAGCCGAATGAAATCAGCTCCCTGGTCTATTGAGATATTAAGTGTTGATGCCATTATCGTGGTCCCAAGCAAAATACATCTGCGTTTACAGAGGTACAGTTCGATGTCGTGCCAGAACTTTGCGACCTACAAGCAAGAGTAGCGCCTGAGGTCGTTGCACTCGCCACGTTGACTTGAATGACGTTCGCTGATGTCGTATTAAAATTGGCCCAGCATCTCGGAGCCACCGAATAGGCGCTCTTAAAAGTTAGCGTGCAGTTTCCTGATGAGATATTTCCAATAGATGATAAAAGCTCGCCGCCGCCAACGGAAGACGAACCGGAACAAGTCACACTAGAAGAATCCAGGCGCCCTGCATTTTGCTCGTTACTCGTAACACTCCCCACAAGCTGAGGAGCTCTATTCGAAACGCTCCAGCCTCTAATCGGGACCATGACAGAGAATGACATCGTGTCGCCATTATCTGTTAGGTTGTTTCCGTTGGCTTTTGTATGCGGATTCTCGGCGCCACTGCCTACAACGCCTCGAGCAGAAAAAGTCAGATAGCCTAGATTAGACTCAGCCAATACCGTACCGCCCTTTGCCCCCGTAGTACCAGGAACACCACGCCACCAAGAGCCCAAAACTTTAATAGATCGAGTCGTTAAAACCGCAGTCGTGAGGTTGTTTGGAAGCGAGATCCTCCCCTCAGTCGCAGTCGATGTGCCGCTCGTAAAGCTGCACTCTAACGCCATATACGCGCCGATTCTGGCATGAGTACACTCGACGCTTGTCGGAGTACCAAAGCCAGTAAAGGTCGGAGTGTAAGCCGTTGGAGGATAATCCCAGCTATCGGGAGTAATTGCGGGTTGGATGAAGTCGGAGCCTGACTTTGTGCATGAAACCATAACCGCCGAATTAGTGCTGGCTCCAGATGTGTTTGCAGTGAAGTATTGGAACGAGGCGCTAGTTGGACCGCCGACCAAGAACTGGGCCACCGTATCAACAGAGCTGTTTTGGGCAGAAATAGTGCAATTTGGAGAGTTATTAAAATTCAAAATTGTACAAGTTCCAGTTGCATTAGAGCTTCCTGACATTACGCAGTTTCCACTTATCCAGTCAGCTCCGGTCTCGGCACTAACGACCCCTGTTGACGAAATTCTTGCCGTGAACGTATTCACGGGCGCCGCAGACCCAAGGCTTGCAGCTTTCCCGACGTAGGCATTACCGACCTTTATCGTCGCAGCACTCGTCGCGTTTGTTTCAAAAACAAGCTGTGTCGTTGAGCTCAAATCTCCGCAAGGATAAATAGTAGAAATCATGCGCCCGTTAGTGCCGACATCTTGAAGAGTTATATCGGCAGAGACCTTAGTCGAGCCGTTCTCAGCGTATGCAATCCACTTAGAACCGTCGCCAGTGTAATAAGCACTGATCTCGCAATTTCCGTTTTTCAAAGCATTGTCGAGAGCTCTGGTTTTAAACTTAACCTTGTCACCCGATGCTGTTGAGCTCAGAGCGCAAGAGGCCCCGTTTTCAAGCGGCGCTGTTGTCGTTCTAGCAATCGATCCAGACCCGCTAACTGTAAAGTCAGCGGCCTTCGCGTTTGCAAAACAAGACGGGTTGATAACGTAGTTTGTTGCAGCGTTATAGCCTGGGGCATAGTAGCCTGGCGTAATATCTTTGACCTGCGAAAAAGCAGGTCCAGCCACGAGCGTAGAAATCGCAAACGCTCTGATAATATTCTTAAGCATTACAGTCCTCCTAAGACAATCCAGCGATCAAGTGCAGATGAGTAAATGCACTCTATCGTCTTAAATTTTGTCAATTCAATAGTTGAGAAGTTACCTACTAGACCTTTTGCAGCATCGTTGAATGTTAGAATCACAGAGTTTGCATCATCGATTCCAATAAGCACAATTTCTGTCCCGTTTTTCCAACCGCCACTTGCTCCGAATGGGGTCGTTGAGATGACCTGAGCGCCGCCTGATCCTTGAACGGGTCTAAGCTGACGCTGATCAGTCGTGCTCGTTGTAATCGTGCCGCCAGAGCCAAGAGACTGAGTGGTGCTAACAACAAAGCCGCCGCCGCCAATTGGTGCCCAGGCCGATCCGTTGTGCCCCTCAAAGGCTGTTTGATCAGAGTTGTAACGGATCATTCCAGCGGTCGGAGATCCTGGTCTCTGAGCGTCTGTCCCAACAGGCAAAGACATTGAGTCAGTATTTGAGAAAGTGATCGGACCTGAAAAGACACCGCCAGTCAGTGGCATCAAAGCGAAGTTCGCAACGTCCACGCGCCCGAGAGAGATCCAGGCATTGTTAGCCGCATTTCTGATTTTTAGAATCGGATTGGCGCCCGACGTATCAATCCACAAGCGATATGGGTAAACGTCAGCAGGAGCCGAGGCACTTGCAGGCGCCCCGCTAAGTCCAAAGCCCTCTAGGTCTGTTCGACCTACTGTAATCCAAGCGGAGTCAGCCGCATTTCTTTGCTTTAAAATCGGATTTGCGCCGGAGGTATCAACCCAAAACTGAAATGGGTAAGTCTCTGTCGGTGCCGTGTTCCCGCTGTTATTAGTTGCAATAGCTTGCAAGACGTTGTTCAAATCGGCTCTGAATAAAAGCCCCGATGCGTTGTCTAAGACATAGTCATGTTGACTCAACTATTCCCCCTTTAAACTTGCCGCCCGTAACCTTTTGCGAGAACGTCAAAAATACGAGAAACAATCGTCCCGCCTGAGTTCTTAAAAGTGATTCTGAAGCCGCTTTCAGTTTTGTTAGTAATTTCATAAAAGTCACCCGAAATCATGTTACTTGCAGTGATACTCAGTGCAGGCGGCTCCCAAAAAGGAGCGCCAAAACTAACGTCATAGAAAGATGTTCCGCTCGTCAACCCTCTAAGATTTTCGACGCGGTCTGGCATATCAACAGTAACACTGAGTTCTTTGATTACGATGTTGTGAGAAGCTCGAGAGCTTGTCGCCATGATTCTAAACTTAAAGGCACGCGCCTTGTATTCTGAAACGAAAAATCTTTTCCAATCTGTCCAAGTAGCGCCCATCGATGACGGGTCGTCTTCTGTGGTCATCATCTGCAGTTCAGCGTTCACGTCATCAATGAACACGCCATCAAGGTCTAGCCAGTCGTCAACGTACTCCTCGCGCTGATCTATGGTGTCTGTGATGTCGATTGCATCTGCTAAGATTGCGGTCGTCACTTTTGAAGTGAAAACCTCACCTAGGTCTAGATAGTTTTCAAAATCGTAGTATCCGACAGGATTCACGCCGCCAGCGTAATCGAAATTCACGACCGCATCGATGTCGTCAATCTCATCAATACTAAAACCAGCTTTCAAAAGGATTCCAGTATAGAATCCGTTGTACTCCATATTCGTAAACGTACCGCCCCAGGTCGTATGCTCTGTGATAGATTCAACGACGTTGAGAGTAAGCCCCTCAGGGATCGTCGTCGTAATTGCCGCCGCGTCGTCTGAAGCGTTTCCTGACGAGTCCAGAAACTTCGCCATGTAAGTCCCAGCAAGCAGCGGGACTGTTGCTCGAGTCGAGCTACCCGCCAAAGCTGGAGTGATGTCCACCGTGTTTTTCCACTCTGCGCCTGTCGTAAGCGGCGTGTATCTAACGCGCACAGAGCCGCCAATAAGAACGTCTAAGTCAGTCGCCTTATCCCAAGATAAAAACGCCATGCCAGCCGACGGCACTAAAGAAAATCCAGTGACGTTTTGCGGAGGCAAAGCCTTCCCGACTATTTTTCCGGTGAAAGAAGACTGTTGAGAATATTTTCCGATTGAATTTATGGCTCTAACGTAAACCTGATATATACCAGGCTCAGCGTTTAGGATCTCAATATCATTAGACTGCGTCCGGCCTAGATCAATTAAGTTCTGGCTGTCGCGCTGGTACTGCACATTGTAAGAAGTCGCAAACGGAACCGAGTTCCAAGACACAGTCAGCTTGACGCGCACGTCTCCGTTGACCTCATATAAGGTCTCTGTAAGTGCTAGGCCAGTCGGAGCCTCTGGAGCCTCAGTCAAAAGGCTGATATTTCTATCCTCTAGCTGAACGCCTTGTTCAACAAGTGCATATTTATCTGGGTTGTGAGCAATCGCAGTGATTTCATGGACTGCGCCCTTGGCTTCAGTTATTGAAATGACTCTAAATTGCTGTGGCTCTATGTCCGTATCTTGGGCAATCCAGATGGCGTTCTTTAAAGGCACCTCCGAGAGTGAAGATACCAAATCAACAAACCTACCCTCAACCTGAGAGATGACTCGGTCTTCAATACTTCCGTCTGGAAGCATCACCGAGATAGTTGAATCAAGCGGATTGAAAGTCGCTTCCTGATCTAGCTCCAGACGCGTAGTCGTTGCGCTTGCAATGCGCCCGCCCATGCGAACGCCAGCTTTGACGGGGTCTTGAATCTTAATAATCTGACCAGGCCTTAGCGCGACGGCGCCGATCCCAGTTCTAAAATTCACAGTCTCGGTCTGATATTTTTCTGAGTATATAAGCCAACGCCCTAAGCGATTCGCCTGACTGCGAGATGTGCAACCAAAAGCTGTGATAGATGTTTCCACCACGCCATACTTTGCAATCCCCTCAGAGTCCTCAACGTATTCAATTTTTTGGCTGTAGCGGTCGTCTGGATCATTCCAAGTAACAAGCGCTACTGTGTGTCTAGATTTAAGGCTTGAGCCCTGATAGCTAAAAATTCCGTCAATGACATTTGCTGGAGTAAACAGATAAGCTGGGTCCTGAGGCGCATCTTGAGTGACAGTCAGAAGCCCCTCAGACCAGTACGCCATAGCGTTGAAAGCAGACGCTAGGTCTTTAATAAGCTGAAACGCTTCGATGCGTGACTGCAAGTAAGCGTTCATCGTGAAGCGTGGTTCAAGGCCGCCGCTGCCGTCAGAGACATACTCGTCGCAGTAGCGACCTACAGAATAAATTTTCCATTTGTCTATCTGATCCTCTGGCAGATAACTACCAAGACCCATGCGCTCATCCGTGAGCATGTGATAGAAAATCCATGCTGGATTATTCGACCACGCGACTTGAAAAGTGCCGTCCCAGATGCCCGTATAGGTCCGTGTCAATGGGTCATAGTTAGAAGGTATCTTAATTTTGACGCCCTTAATTTCATAAGAGCGAGCTGGGATGCTTTCGAACTGACTAGAGTCTACAGTAATCCCAACGAGGGCCGAGTTAGGATAAGTAAACTTAGCATCGACGCACTCAGTGTAAGACTCCCAAAATGTTTTATTCTGAATGTTAGAAGTCGTCGCATCGGCTGTAGTCCGTTGTACTTTAATATCCCATGGGGGGTCGCCAGATAAAACGATAGAATAACTGCGCTCATATTTTGACGTTGACTTACCGATGATCTTGTCATCGACCTTCTCAACATAAGCGCCTCCATTAGATGAAACAAAAATACGATATCTGACTTCTGTTCCGGTCAAGTCTCCGGTCGTAATATTCTGAAGCGTCAGAGCCGGAACCGAAATCCTCACCCGAACCGAAGTAACAGACGTGTTAGTAATTCGCCGAATCACATCACCTGGCGTCGTGCCAACGCTGAATTTCTTGACCTCAACGCCCACGCCAATCTCGTTTGACGTTGTCGTAAACCTCGGGATGACATCTTGAACCTGAGAACCAAGCCTTGTCTCAACATCAACGCCAGGGAAGTTATAAGTTCCATTTGAGTTTTGCAGAGGCGTGTCGTTCAAATAAACAGACTCTAGGCCACTGACTAGGCCCTCAATCTCTCCCTCTGAAATAAGGTCAAGCACTTGCGCGTATGCTACCGATTTAAGATTATCAGACTGTTCAACTGGAGTCCTTGCTTGACTGCTCCCCCCGCTGCTTCCCATGTTCTAGGCCTCCACCAGGTAAGTTTCTTTATATGTAAAGCGATATGTTTCTAGATAAATTGGAGTACCAAATTCAATACTAATAACGACCCTACTAAGCAGAGTTTTTGATATTGGATTCCTGGGGACCTCATCTGGATGAGAGGTCATATATGGTACTGTCATGTCTTTTGTTACAATTCGAGTCCGCTCAAGATACCCAGACTTAATCTGCGCAACAGTAATCCCCGCCGAAACAATCGCAGAGCCTACAAGCATCTGTCCAAAACAAATTGGTACGCACTGACCCTGAGCGCTCGTGTTCACGGGTCCCGCGAAGGTGTAACTAGGCTGATTATTCGGATCTTCTCTAGGCCCTGGGCTTTTTGGTGGAGGCGAGAGCATCTGAGCCACGCCGCCGAGGATTAATGAAATACCTATTCCTTTTGAGTACGCAGTGAAAGGCGCTGTTGCGCCGCCCGTAAGCGCATCTAGCGCAAATGAAGCCGCGACAATAACGGCTCCAATTAAGACGCGGGCTTCTGCATTCGCACCCAGAACTGTAGGAATGATTTTAATATGCCCAGAGACAGGAAAGCCTAAATGATCCACGCTTCCTAAATAGTCATTCCCGACCTTGATTTTATAACCGACACCACGACTTTCAGCCGTGACAAGACACTCTTCAAAGCCTGGGAGGTTTGCCGATAGAGCTCTAATTGCTTCGGAAGTCGAACGCACATGTAATCGGAATACGCGCCCAAATTTCTTTCCTAGCTCACCGTAAAGTCTTATTACTTTCATGCCTCATCACTTTCACAGTATGTTTTTGCCAATACCCGCCGTAAACATCTCTTGATGATAGTCTTCTATGTAAGTGCTGCAATATCAAGCCGTCACCCAAATAGACAGCCGCGTGATTTACAACCGGAGACATGACCTGCATTAGAATTACATCATGCTTCTGAATCTGCTTTAAAGGCACCTCGAAGAATCCTTCTTTGGCGTAATTATCCAAGTAAAGATTTTCACCCTTATTCCACCATTCAAATTGACGTTCATAGTCATGCATAATTATGCATAGTTCTTTTTTATAGTAATCCCTCACAAGTGAGTAACAATCTAACACGCCATGCATCCACTGACGACCTACTAATGGTGCCTCGTAGCCTTTGGGTCTTATCTCGTTCCACTGGCGGTTATGATTTGCAAATATGTGCCAGACAACGCCCGTATTCTCGCACGACACCAGGTCGTATTCGCTTGGGCTTGCATTGCCTTTAGGGTGAGAGTGAATAACAGCCAAGACTTCGCCTCGGTCTTCAGCCTTGGAGTAGTCGTTTGCATCGATCTCGAAATGATCGTCAAACTCTGAGATGTTCACACAATGGATGAGAGTCTCTTTGCCACCCTCAACGATTAGCAAAGCGCAAGCCTCCCGCTCAGGAGACGCAAGTGCTAATGATTCAAACTCCTCACGCCAGGTCATCGGAATAGATCCGCGCCTGCGAAGCCTCCGAATGGAAGCTCTGCGTTCTCTCCAAACCTTGCCTTGCAAGACGAGATTCGTTTACCGCACACGTCCTCGCTTGAGTTCGTTGTCGGAGTGTCATCGCTTTTAAAATAGTCGGTGCCAGTATATCCGCAGTCAGCCGAACGATATCGCCATGGGCAGTTGTTCTGAATAATCATGCGCTTTGGAAGCATAACACCGTTTAAGTCCATAGAAGACGCAAGTTCAAACTCAACCGCTAGACGTGACTCGCTGGCCTTTCTATCGATGTAGTATATGTCATCAGAAAACTCAGCAGTCGGATCTGCCGTTGGGTTCACGCCGCCAACGAAATTGACCGCGTCGAGATACTTTTTAAGTGTTCGTTTTCGAGTGACCTTGGCCCCTAAGAGCTCATTGTAATTCAAGAGCAAAGTTGTGATGGCTGATAGATAGTTTGAAACCGTGAGCGTCGGTCTTGGAATAGATCCCTGGCCCGTGAATGAGAACCCTTTAGCCTCAATCGGATATTTGACATAGGTCTCACCTTGCCAAACGATATCGCCGTTAAGCTCATTCGTGCCGGAGTGAAATCTAAAGATCCCAGCCCCCTGGTTCGTGGCATCAACTTCAAATAGTTCAATGACAGCCGATGGCCCTAGCTTTTGAATCTCTTCTTGAATAGTGCTCATACAAACTCAAAGACCTCGTCAAACGTGGCAGAAATTGAATAAAATGTCCCCTTAACTCTTGTCTTCGTCCACTCACGACAAACAAAAATCCTCGCCGTCGTTGCATCTGGAGGCGTCCACGAGAAAGCCTCGACAGCCCCTCGAGCTGACAAAAAATCATTGATCAAAATAAACTCTGCCTGATCTCTGTTATTGAAAGACAGACTCCAAGACTCAGGTGAGGTATTCATCCCAAAGCTTGAGCGCTGCTCATACCCCTCGCCGAATTTAATGACCGAAACATTCGGCTTCTTAGTGCCAGCCGCGCCAAAGTCAGGAACCCAAACAAATGCACTCATGCTAGTAGCCCCCCAGGTCGTTTTTCTTGCACTAGGATTTCTCTAGTCTTGTTGGCGATAAGCTCACCGATAGCTTGCAAATTAGAGCCACCCCTAGATTCTGAAGTCTGCTTAGATTCGCCACCCGACTGCATAATCACAGTGACGTTGACAGAGTTAGAACCTCCAGCGCCACCCTCTAGCTTTACAGGAATATTGCGACCGTCTGGGAGGGGGACGTAAGCCTCTGGAGTTCGGCCCTCGCCAAATAGCGCGAGCTGCGGGCTATTGGCTATTCCGCCTCGTGAATATTTTTGTAACGACATCGGACCGTTGCTTGTCATGATACCGCCAAGAGCATTAGGCGACAGGACAAAAGATTGTCCCCCTCCAGCGACCGATGCTCCACCCGCTCCAGCAGCAGGAGAGAAAAACCCTGCTATTCCTGTTACTGACTGAACAGCAAGAGCTCTAACCTGAATCCTAATAAGATCAGAAATAATATCCTCGGCAAACTTACTGAAGTTCAGTTTTCCCGTCTTTACAAAATCAACGAGAGAATCCTCGATGTTTGCAAACGCTCTTGTGAATAATTCTTTACTCTGACTTGCAACATCCTTTGCCTTATCAAGATAATCATTCAGAGCGGTTTTAGCACCAACGCTGAAAGATTCTTTCTGTTGCTTCTCATACTCAATCAATTCAAGCTTTGCGTTTAAAATCTCCTCGCCTATTTTTTTATACTGCTCTTGCACAGCCGGAAGCTGACCAATCGAGCGCTCACGAACCTGAGCCGCTACCTCTTCGGTCGCGATGGCTTTTTTCTGAACCTCTTCTGATTCACTTGCTAGTTTAATCTTTTCTTTTTCAAGGGCTATGGCACTAAGCTGAGACTGTCTAAACTTCTCGGCGGTATCAACTGCTTTTGACGCATCCCCAGAACTATCCTTAGTGCCAGCAACCTCAGATGCGGCAGAACTAATTAAAGGCTTTGTCGCACTCCTTTGTCGCTTTATAATATCTTCAGCGCTTCCGTCGCCAAACAAAAGCGAATCTTTTGTAAGCTTTGAGGTGAAATCAGCAACCGACTTTATTCTCTGAGCCTGTCTAGCCTCAAGCCCTTTTTGCAAGCTATCCCTGACGGCGCCGTCCTCAAGATTTATCAGTGACTTTATTCTCTGATACTGAGTAGAAAAAGCATCGGCAAGACCTGATATGGTCTGTATAGTCGTAAAAATTCCGACAGAGAGAAGCCTTACGCCCTCGCCTATAGCATCAAAAAAACCGATCGCATTGCTCCCTATAGTTGGGAGACTTTGAAATGCATCTAGTATCTGCTGAATCGTAGGCAAGAAGCTGTCAAGCTGATTTATAAATCCAGACTTTAATCTGGCGCCAATAACCGATAGCGAATCATTGAACTGATCCGCTCTTGCTGCAAAATCATCACTTAGAGCAGATGAGAAATCAGACAGAGCTTCTCTACCTTGATTTAGAAACGGAATCAGGTCAGTGCCAGCTCGACCAAAAAGCTTTACAGCAAGAGCCGCCTTCTCGGGGCCATCTTTAAATTTAGAAAATCTATCAGCTAAGTCTCTTATGACATCAGATGAACTTCGAATCCCCTTAGAGTCCTGAAATGCAACCCCAGCCGATTTAAAAGCATCACGAGCGGACTTTGATCCGTTCGCAGCATCGACCATGTTGATACTTAGTTTTTTTACAGCCGTCGTAAGGCCATCAAGAGGGAGATCAGCAGTGCTCGCAGCAAGTTTAAATGCGCTCAGGTCTCTTACTGTGATTCCAGTTTTCTGAGAAAGCGTAAAGAGCTCGTCTCCAGTATCAATTAATGATTTTGTAAATGTCGCAACGACGCCCGTTGTAAAGGCAGCAGCAAGAGCCTTGACCCCAGTGCTAACCTTCCCGAAAGTTTGATTCATACCACTAGCGGCGCCTTGCACATCAAGGACCGACTTTCTTAGCGAATCAATTGACTGAGCCCCAACGACTGAGGCGAAAATTTTAAACTGTAAATTTTTGTCAGCCATCGGTTAGCCCTTCTTTTTATTAAGAATAGTCAGGGCCTCGCGTTCCATCAAGCGAATATCTTCAAAGACCTTCGCTTGATCCTTTATTTTTAGCATCTTAAAAACGAACGGGATTACATTGTAGTCTAGACCAGAGACCCCGCCGTAAGACGTGCGCCATTGAGTGTCGAGCCTTAGAAACGCTGCAAGCGAGAGCCAGTTTTCCTCGAATACTTCGAAGGCCTCGGCCTTTGGCTTTGATTCCTTGACCTCTTCAATAATTTCAGGAGGAGCACCAAAGGCAACAAGGTCCGATATAGTCTCATCACTTCCCTGGTCTGATGAGTACCAGAGCCTTGCTGCCTCTATTAGTTTTTTGAGGCAGCGCCTTGATAAGACTCCATGTAAGCTTTGGCGATTTCTTTGGCCACGCCTGGGGTCTCTAGAAGCTCGTCAAAAGCTGAATCTGTGAACGGGATCGCCGCGCCAGACTCATCGCTGACAGACTTCCAGCCGCAAACAATCTTGCGACAGAACTCCTCATCAGTAGTAACCGTCTCAATTAGGACTTTTATCTCAGACTGCTTTAAGACCTTAAACTGGACCTCAAAGCTTTCCTTGTCGTACCTCCCGCCGTCAGCGGGAGTCTTGATAGATACGGGCCAAAAATAAGCGGGCTTTTTTGCAATCTTAAACATGGATCACCTTACTTAAATGAAATGACTAGCTCGTCGTCCCCGCTTACAGGCACAGCCGTAAATGGAGCCGAAAGCATCTGAACTCCGTTTGAGTCCTGATAAGTCGGATTTCCAAGCAACACTGAAGGCATCTCGATGTCAACCTTCAAACCGTTGAAAGAACCGTGAGACATCGTCATTGCGCCGCTTGTGTTGCTTTGCACAATAGTAAAGAAGTCTTGATCGGCAATCGTCGGAGCTTCCAAGACGATAGTTCCCGCAGGAGCGCGGTTTAGGATCTTCACAGACTCAGAGCCTACCAAAGTAACGTAAGTCACTTCGTTTGCCAGGTTCATCGTCATGCTTTCCATGTTTCCAGAATAACCGAACAAGCTAAAGCCTGGTGTGTTCTGAGTGTTAACAATCTGAGGGATTCTAAAGCCCGTGAAATCAACAGCCGGAGCCGCCGTGTCTGTCGGAGCAACAAACAATCCTGTGAAGGTAAACTTCATTGTCGGGATCTGCTTAACTGTCATGTTCAGTTCCATAGTGCCTCGAGCACCAAGGCACTTATGCAAAACGCCGTCATTATTGCAGTACAAAGTCACTGAAGGAATCGCTTCAGAGATCGGAGAGAAATCAACAGACGTATTGAGGTCCACGTCGTTGTAAGACCCATTCGACACTGCTGGAGCAGGGAATGTGAATGTGTTGGCATCAATTCGTGTGATAGTCTTTTCACCATTAAGGCCAGCCGTTACCGAGCCAGAGGTAAGAATTTTATCTCCTGAAACGTATCCATGCGCGGTCTTAGTAACGCTTGCTACGTTAGACGTTACTGACGCGGTGACAGTTTCGCTTTGAGTAGTGCTATCAAATGCGCAAGCCTTCAAAAGGTCTTCAAAAGCGGGAGTCTTACCGATTACACCAGCACCAACAAGCTCGACTTCGAACTCAACAGTTACGAAAGAAGTCGCCAAAAGCTGTTCAGAGTTTCCGAAATAAGGTTTAATCAGGTCACGAGATACGAGCTCCGCTTCAATCGGATTGAAAGTGTAGTTTTTGACCTGCATCGCATTTGCGCCAGTCGGAACAGAGTCCGTGCCGTAAACTGACTCAAGCTTTGCGAGAAGCGTTTTTTTACGAGTTGAAAGAGACATGGATAAACCCCCTTAATTCAAAGAATCGGTATTTGTTCTATACTGAATCGAATAGTTCATTGAGACAATACAAAAAGACTGCTCGCCGTCGCTAAAATCATAACCGACTTGCTCTGGCTTCGTGTCCATCGCTAGACCAGAGAACGTCACGTCCTCCATGATCTTTTCGTGAACCGCCTCAATGATCGGATCAGCGACCTGGTCAGGCACATCGCCCGCAACATGAATCGCGACCCTGAGACCTAAGATCCAATCAGTGACGTTCGTCATCGCGTTGTCTGGGGTGTCCACAATTGGCGAAACAGTGACGCAAGGAAGTCTCCCAATCGCAAAAGGATTCGTGCGCGAGCGCTGAACCGTGAGATTCGGGATCGTATCCAGAGCCGTAGTGACCGCCGCAATGATGGCCTCTCTTCTCGTGCTCATGCTTTCCCCAGGATCAAGGCCGACAGCAAGCCGTCGTCTAGTTTCTTGATAATTCGAACCTCGTAAGCCACGCCCTTAATCGTAAGAGCGGCGCCCTCTTGCAAAGTCGAGATGTCAGACGATTTCACTGTCAGTTTGTACTCAGTCGAAACGAATACGTCTGAAGCAATGAGCTCGTCTGGCATATCGAAGATGCCTTTAAAAGTGACAGAGCCGC
>JACCDR011088596.1_pt1 | contig 13054 bp, 8 predicted proteins | sample 7446431 | NCBI WGS metagenome assembly JACCDR01 (sample SAMN15323443, study PRJNA562643) | freshwater metagenome | isolation source: river surface water | place: USA:Blue River Watershed | collected 2017-08-17
ATGCTGATGCTGTTTTTGCTGGAAATGGGCATCACGGCGGCGCGCCAGCTTGCCGGCTTCAAGCAGGTGGGCTGGTTTATGCTGGGTTTTGGTGTGCTGATGCCGGTGGCCAACGGCCTGGTGGGTGTGGCCCTGGCGCACGCCATAGGGCTGGGTGTGGGCGGCGCTTTTGTGTTTGGCGCCATCTGCGCCAGCGCGTCGTTCATCGACGCGCCGGCGGCCTGCCGTGCATCGCTGCCGCAGGCCAACCCGGGTGTTTACTTGACGTCGGCACTGGGCGTCACGCTGCCCTTCAACCTGGTGCTGGGGCTGCCGCTGTACTACGGCTTTGCGGCCTGGCTGGGCCAGGACTGAAACACAGGCGGCTGCCGTTTGGCATCGGCCTGGTGCCCTGACGCGCAGCTTTGCACGGCACCACGGCCGTCAGCTCCGCAGGTGCTGCGCCGCCGTCAGCCCCGCAGGTGCCGCGCCGCCGTGCGCCCGGCAGTGGTGCCCAGCGTGTAGGCCTCTTCAAACACCGAATAACCGGCCAGGTCGCTGTGTGCAAAGTGCAGCCGCGTGCTGGCCGCAGCCGGCTCGGCCAGCGCGCGCAGCGCGGCGCCGCTGCGCACGCCGGGTGCGGGCACGGCCATCGCGTGGCCGTAACGTGTGAGGTCCACGCGTGTGGTCTTGGCCGGCAGGTCGGGGTGGGCGCGGGCCAGGTCGTTCAGCACCCGCTGTGCCCACACCTGCCAGGGTTCGTTCAGCAACGCCTGGCGTTGCTGTTGCATCACTTGCGGCTGGGCGTGGCCCAGCGCCCAATAAGCGGTCAGCACCGTGGGGCCGGCCATCGGGCGCAGGTTTTGGTGCATGGCGTCTACGTACCCCAGCGCACCGCTGGCGGCGCCCGGGTCGGCAGCCGGCGCGCTGGGCGTGTACAGCACGTTGTCCCATGAAGGCGGCGCACCCGGCTTGTCCGTCAGCGGCGTGTGCAGGTGCAGGTTGGCCACCAGCCACGGGGCATGTGGCACTTGTGGTGCGGCGCTTACCAGGGCGGGCGGTGGGGTGGCCAGCACGCGGGCGGCACCGTGCAGGGGCAGGGCCAGCACCACGTGCTGTGCCGTCCAGCGCTGCAGCGTGGCAGCGGGGGCTGGGGCTGCGGCACCGCCGGGTGCGGCAGCCGCAAACTGCAGCACATCCAACTGCACCCCGTGCCGCAACACTTCCACGCGCCGCACCAGCGCCGCGCGGTGCAGCCGGCTGCCCAGCGCCGGGGCCAGGCGCTGCGTCAACCACGCGTTGCCTTCGGGCCAGGTGAACACGGCTTCGCGCTCGGCGTTGTTGTCGTCGCCCGGCACCTGAAACCCGTGCCGGCTGGCGAAGTAGTGAATGCCGGCCCAGGCTGAAACGGCGTGGCTGTCGGCGCCGTAGTCGTCGCAGCAGGCGTAGTCCAGGTACCAGCGCAGCCCGGGGTCGTCAAAACCCTGGCTGGTCAGCCACTGCGCAAAGGGGGTGCTGTCCAACGCCGTGTGGCCGCCGGTCCAGCGCGCCTGGTGTGTGGGCATGGCAAAGGCCAGCTCCTGCGACAGCGCGGCCACGGTCTTCGAAAATCGGCGGTACTGCGCCTCGCGGGCCGAGCCGGGTGGGGCAGGGGGCAGCAGGCCTTCCACCCACTGGCCTTCCACCCACAGCCTTTCTTGCGGGCTGTGGCACAGGTGGCGTTCATCGGCTTGTGTGCGGCCGAAGGTGCTGCGCAGCAGGCCCAGGTCGAACAACAGCTCGCTCACCTCAGTGGCCTGCGGGCCGGGCAGCGGCAGGTAGTGCGCGCCCTGGGGGCAGGCCATGCCGTGCATCTGGTGCGCACGTGCGTTGCCGCCGGCTTCGTCTTCCAGTTCAAAAAGGGCAATGTCTTCCACCCCCGCCCGCAGCAGCGCACGCGCGGCGGCCAGGCCGGCCACACCACCACCCACGATGGCCACGGTGCAGTGTTTCTGCACCGCAGGCAAGGCCGGTGCAGCGGCCGCCGTGCGCAGCACATGCCCCCGCTCGTGCGCCGCACCCAACCAGCCGCCTTCCAGCGCAGCGCCGCCCCGGCTCCGGCCACAGCCCTGCAGGGCCAGGCCCATGTAGGGCAGGGCGTGCACCAAGGGCGCTGCCAGCAGCGCGCGCCGCGTCAGCAGCCGGCCCGCCATCAGCGGCCCACCTTGCCCCATTCTTCTTCGAACAGGTGCACCAGTATTTGGTTAGACAACCGGTTCGCTTCAGCCGGCACCCGCGCCATGTCGGGCGGGAACTGCAGCAGCGCCGGCATGCCTTCCACGGTCAAAAAACGCAGCCCCGGCGGCAGTTCGGTGGGCGCCCGCCAAGGCCGGCGGCTGGCGATGATGAAGCCCCATTCGCCAAAACTGGGCACATGGGCGTGGTAGGGCGTGGTGGCAAAACCCACGGCCTCCAACGTGGCGGCCACCGTCCAGTAACTGCGCCGTGCCAGCAGCGGCGACGTGGTCTGCACCACCGCAAAACCGCTGGCCGCCAGGCGGCGGTCCAGCAGTGCGTAAAAGCTGGTGGTGTACAGCTTGCCCAGTGAAAAGTTGCTGGGGTCGGGGAAGTCGACCACGATGACGTCAAACACCCCGTCGTGCCCTTCCAGCCAGGTGAAGGCGTCGGCATTTACCACGGTCACCTTGGGCGAGGCCAGCGCGTCGGCGTTGAGCTTGCGCAGGCGCGGCTGCTGGGCGAACAGGCGTGTCATGTGCGGGTCCAGTTCCACCAGCGTCACTTGTTCCACGCTGGGCCACTTCAACACCTCGCGCAGTGCCATCGCGTCGCCGCCGCCCAAAATAGCCACGCGTTTGGGCGCGCCGTGGGCGGCCATCGCCGGGTGCACCAAACTCTCGTGGTAGCGGTATTCGTCGCGTGAATCAAACTGCAGGTTGCCGTTCAGGAACAGGCGGGTGTCACCCGCCGCGCCGGCCGTGACCACCACACGCTGGTAGCTGCTGCTGGCCGCATGCACGATGTTTTCGCCGTAGAAGCGGTCTTCGCTCCAGGTGGTCAGCCGGTCAGCGCCCAGCGCCACCGCGCACAGCGCCGCAGCCACGGCGGCGCAGGCGGCGGCGTGCGTTTTCACGCGGCGCAGTTCGTGCCTGAACAGCCACAGCACCCAGGCCGCCACGGCTGTGTTCATCAAGCCAAAAACAACGGCCGTGCGTATGGGCCCCAGGCCCGGCAGCAGCAGCAGCGGGAAGGCCACCGCCACCGCCAGCGCGCCCAGGTAGTCAAAGGTCAGCACCTGCGACACCAGTTCGCTCAGGCGCCAGCGGCTCTTGAAGTGGCTTTTCAAGATGCGCATCACCAGCGGTATTTCCAGCCCCACCAGCGCGCCCACCAGCAGCACCAGGCCGTACAGCAGCACGCGGAACGGCGCTGCCGCACTGCCGGCTTCGTGCAGCATGTTGAAGGCCACAAACAGCACCGCCGGCATCAACCCGCCCACCAGCCCCACCAGCATTTCCACGCGCAAAAAGGTGGCGACCAGCTGGCGCTGTACATAGCGGCTGAGGAACGAGCCCACGCCCATGGCAAACAGGTACACGCCGATGATGGTGCTGAACTGCAGCACCGAGTCGCCCAGCAGCCAGCTGGCCAGCGTGCCGGCCACCAGTTCATACAGCAGCCCGCAGGCGGCCACCACAAACACCGATGCCAGCAGCGCCAGTTCGGCCGGCGAGATGCGGGCGGTGGTGGTGTTGGTGGTGTTGTTGTTGTCTGCCGGCTCGCCCGGCGCCAGCGGGCCCGGCACCGGCCCCGTCGTCACGGCCTTACCCCTGCACGGCCGCCGACACGATGAGCCCGATGGCCACGCACATCGCCCCCACCACGATGGCCAGCGCGGTGTTGCGCTTTTCGATGATCTCGGCCCACAGGTCGTAGGGCGTGATCTTGTCGATGACCACAAAACACAGCCAGAAGATGCCCACGCCCATCAGCGCGTACAGCATCGAGCCAAAAAAGACGCCCGGTTTCAACCATTCAATGCCCATCATGGGGAGCCCCTCTTTACTGAACAAGAAAAAACCATCACTTGTGCCCACCGCCCGAGCCGTAGCCGCCGAACGAACCGCCGCCCGTGCGCGGCGCACGTGCAACGCCACCGGTGTGGTTGCGGCACTGCTGGTATTCGTTGCTGGCGCGGCCAAAGGTGTTGGCCACGTCGTCGCAGCCGTCGCTGCTGCAACTGCGTATCAGTATCAACAGCAGCACCAGCACCACCAGGCCCAGTATCAGGCGCGACATGAAACTGCCGCCGCTGCTGCTGTTTTTACTGCTGAAGGGCGACGCCTCGGGCGCCATCGACGCCACCGTGCCCGGCGCCAGCTTGAAGGCCTTGTTGATGACGGCGGCGTCCACCGTTTCGCCGGCCGACCAGGTCACCTCGCTGCCGGTTTGTTCGCGGTTCAGCCGTTTGTTGCCGCTGGTGTAATCGGTGTTGTTGGTGCGTTCGCCGCGTTTCAGCTGCCAGTAAAACTCGCCCAGCACGTGCGTGATTTGGCCACTGTAGCTGAACCGTTTGCGGTAGTCGGTGCCCTGCCAGCGGGCGCTGTCGCCACGCACCACGGGCGCGCCGGTGATGGCCGCGGCCCAGCTCCAGCCGTCTTCGGCGTCCACCAAAAACACAAAACCCGTGTTGCGCGCATACAGCAGGTATTCGCGCCAGAACACGCGTTCGTCTTCGGGGTCGTCGGGTATTTCGCAGCGTTCCACATAACCCACCACCTGCCAGTCTTGCGGTGGGCCGCCCAGCGCCAGCGTGGCCGTGGCGCCCAGCGGCAACTGTTGAATGCCGCCGGGCTGGGCGTTGTCTTGTGCGTAGTGCGCCAGGTCGCCGCCCACGCCCTGCGACACGTCCACCACCGCCTGGCACTGGTGGCACACGATGCTTTGTGTGGTGGACAGCTTGATTTCCAGCGCCGTGCCGCAACAGGGGCATTCCAGCCCCCGGGCCTGCAGTGTCTTTTCGCTGGCTTCGCGCAAGCCCGTCAGCTTCAGGTCGGGCAGGGCGGCGCTGCGGCCCACCGACCAGTGCACCGCTTGCGGGCTGCCGTAGTCCAGCGTGCCCACCTCGCCCTGCGCGTTGCGCAGTTCAACCACGGTGAATGCGCTGGCCGTGCTGGGCACGGCCGGCAGTTCACCCTGCGCGGCCGCCACCTGGGCCTGGGTGATGGCACCCACCTGCCACGGCTGCCCGGCCAGCACCACACGTGCACCGGGTTGCAGGCTGTGCGGCGCCGGGGCCTGCGCCGGGTCGGGCAGCGGCTGCTCAAAGGCCATGACATAACGGCCGTTGTCTTCAGACAACCAGCCGCTCTTGCCGCTGGCAAACAGCGCATGCCATTCGTTCCAGCTGCCGCCTTCATACCGCAGTTGCAGCCGGCCTATGAGCGTGAAGCCCATGCCCTGCCACTGGCCGGCGGTGCCCAGTTGCAGCGGTGAATAGTCTTCAAACAGCTCGGCCTGCTGGCCGATGCGGCGCAGCGCCTGGCCGTCGCGCGCCAGCGTGCTGCGGCAAAAGCTGCACACCGCCACGGGCGTAGCCGCCGAAGCAAAGTCGACGGGCGCGCCGCAGTTGGGGCAGGCGGCGCGCCAGGCGCGCTGCGGTGGGTTGGTGGGGGCCACCCTTCAGGCGCCGTGTGGCTGTGGAATCAAACCAGCTTTTTCAGCAGCTCGGCTTTTTTGGTGCTGAATTCTTCGTCGGTGAGGATGCCCTTGGCCTTCAGGTCGGCCAGCTTTTCCAGCGTGGCCATCACCTCGTCGGGCTTGATGCCGGCGCTGGCGGCGGCCGGTGCAGCGGCCGCCGCAGCGGCTGCTGCACCACCACCTTGCAAGCCCTGCTGCAGCGTTTGTGCCATCACCTGGCCCAGCGCCACGCCAGCGCCCAGGCCCATGGCGTCGCCGGCGATGCCGCCGCCACCTTGGCCGCTGCTTTCTGCAAACTTCGGTATGGCCTGCGCCGTTTGGTACTGCATGAACTTGCCCATGTCGTTGCCCACCATGCCCATGCCTATCTTCTGGTCCAGCACCTTCTGCAGTTCTTCGGGCAGCGACACACTTTGCACCGTCACCGCTTCCAGTGCCAGGCCCAGCTTTTCAAATTCGGGCGCGGTGGCGTCGCGCAACTGCTGGGCAAATTCCACCTGGTTGGCCGCCAGGTCCAGGAAGGGTATGCCGGCCGAGGCCACGGCGTCGCTGATGTGCTGCAACATCTGCGCGCGCAGCTGGCCGTCCAGTTCAGCGGCGGTGTAGCGCTCGCGGGTGCCCGAGATTTCGGTGTGAAACTTCTTCGGGTCGGTTATGCGGTAGGCGTAGTTGCCAAAGGCGCGCAGCCGCACCGCGCCAAAGTCTTTGTCGCGGATGGTGACCGGCTGCTGCGTGCCCCAGCGCTGGTCTATCTGCTGGCGCGTGCTGAAAAAGTACACGTCGCTCTTGAACGGGCTTTGAAACAGCTTGTCCCAGTTTTTCAGGTAGGTCAGCACCGGCAGCGTCTGCGTGGTCAGCTTGTACATGCCGGGGCCAAACACGTCGGCCACCTTGCCCTCGTTCACAAACACCGCCATCTGCGATTCACGCACCGTCAGCGAGCCGCCGTACTGAATCTCGCGGTCTTCGGCCGGGTAGCGCCAGGCCAGCGTGCCGTCGCTGTCTTCGACCCATTCGATGATGTCGATGAACTGTTTTTTGATGAAGTCCATGAGCGCCATGTGCAAGCCTCCGTGTCAGCCGCCCGCCCTATGGGGCGTGGGGGCATCATAAAGCGGGGCCGCACAAAACAAAGCCCCACGGCTGCGGGCAGCGCGTGGGGCTGGGGTGGGGTGGGGTGGGGCAGGGGCGGTGCAGCGGCGGGCCCTAGGTTTCCACCTTCACATTGCCTTCTTTCACCACGCGTGCCCACTTGGCCTGTTCGCTGGCAATGAAGTTGCCAAACTTTTCGCGCGTGCCGCCGCCGTCTTCAGCGCCGAAGGTGTCCAGGCGCTCTTGCACGTCGGCCATGGCCAGCACGGTGTTCACGTCGCGGTTCACCTTGTCGGCTATCGCTGCCGGCAGCTTGCCCGGGCCTGCCAGGCCGTACCAGGTGGTGGCCTCGAAGCCGTCGAACCCCTGTTCTTGCATGGTGGGCACCCCGGGGTGGCCTTTGGCGCGTTTCAGGCGCGTTTGCGCGATGGCCACCACCTTGCCGCTTTTCACGTGGGGCGTGGCGGCGGTCATGGTTTCGAAGCTGTATTGAATCTGCCCGCCCATCAGGTCGGTGAGCAGCGGGCCGCTGCCTTTGTAGGGTATGTGCAGCGCGTCCACCTTGGCCTGCACCTTGAACATCTCCAGCGCCAGGTGCTGCGCCGAACCCGGGCCGGCCGAGCCAAAGGCGATCTTGCCGGGTTCGGCCTTGCACAGCGCCACCACGTCTTTCACGCTTTTGTTGGGCGCGGCCGGGTGCGCAATCAGCAGGTTGGGCGTAACGCCCACCAGCACCAGCGGCGTGAAGTCACGTTCCACGTTGTAGCGCAGCTTGGTGGGCTGCAGCGCCGGGCCTAAAGCGTGGCTGTTGATGTGGGCCATGAGCAGCGTGCTGCCGTCGGCCGGCTGCTGTGCCACAAACTCAGCGGCCAGCAGGCCGGCCGCGCCGGCCTTGTTTTCCACCAGCACCTGCTGGCCCCACAAGGTGCTGAGCTTTTGGCCCACCACACGCGCCAGCGCGTCGGTGCCCCCGCCGGGCGGAAAGCCCACGATGATGCGCACCGGGCCTGTGGGCCAGGCCGCTTGCGCGCGGGCCTGTTGCAGGGCAAGCGGCAACGCCAGCGCAGCGGCGGCGCCTTGGATCAGGGTGCGTCTTTTCATCGTCTTGTCTCCGTGGTGGTGGTGGTGGTGATGTGTCGTGTGCCTGCCCTGCTTCCTGTGTTTTGGTGGGCGGCTGGCGTTTGCGCAGTTCAGGGGCGGTGCGCAGATTCCACCCTCACCCCAGCCCTCTCCCTGGAAGGGAGAGGGGGCAGGACCGAGCCCTCGTGCGTGGAAGGGAGAGGGGGCAAATCGAGCCCGCGTGCTTGGAAAGGGGAGCGAGCCGTATTGACCCCCTCTCCCTTCCAGGGAGAGGGCTGGGGTGAGGGTGGAATGCCGGCCCCACCCCATCTGCAATCAAGCGCGCCACCCATCAGCCTTCAGCCCACCTGCCCTGCAAAGTGCTCCATGGCCGCCTGCACGCCGCTGCCAGCCAGCTTCACGCCAGAAAGCTGCAGGCCCATTTCGCAGCCGGCTACGGTGGCCAGCAGCGTCAGGTCGTTGCTGTCGCCCAGGTGGCCTATGCGGAACATGCGGCCCTTCACCTTGCCCAGGCCGGTGCCCAGGCTCAGGTCGAAGCGCTGGTGGATGAGCCTGCGCAGCGCGTCGGCGTCCACGCCCACGGGGGTGATAACGCCGGTCAGCACCGGTGAATAGACGGCCGGGTCGGCGCACTGAATGGGCAGCCCCCAGGCCTTCACCGCCGCACGCACGCCTGCGGCCCAGCGCTGGTGGCGGGCGAAGGTGGCGGCCAAGCCCTGGCCATCGGGCCCCAGCACCATGGCCAGCGCCTCGTGCAGCCCGTACAGCAAGTTGGTGCTGGGCGTGTACGGCCAATAGCCCGTTTTGTTCATTTCCACAATTTCGTCCCAGGCCCAGAAGCTCTTGGGCAGCTTCGTGGTTTTGCTGGTTTGCAGCGCGCGTGGCGACAAGGCGTTGAAGCTGATGCCCGGTGGCAGCATCAGCCCCTTTTGTGAACCGCTGATGGTGACGTCCACACCCCATTCGTCGTGCCGGTAGTCGGCACTGGCCAGGCCCGAGATGGTGTCCACCAGCAGCAGGGCTGGGTGCCCGGCGCTGGTGATGGCGCGGCGCACGGCGGCGATGTCGCTGGTCACACCAGTAGACGTTTCGTTGTGCACCACGCACACGGCCTTGATGTGGTGGCCGGTGTCGGCGCGCAAGCGGGCTTCGATCAAGTCAGCCTGCACCCCGCGCCGCCACGCCAGAGGCAGCCCTGTTTCAGCACAGGTGCCGGGCAGCGACAACACTTCAGGCTGCAGCCCCAGCCGCAGCGCCATCTTGTGCCACAGCGCGGCGAACTGGCCGCCTTCGTACATCAGCACCGCGTCGCCCGGGCTCAGCACGTTCACCAGCGCCGCTTCCCACGCGCCGGTGCCTGAAGCGGGGTAGATGGCCACCGGGTGCTGCGTCTTGAACACCTGCTGCAGCCCGCGTATGACCGCCAGCCCCAGCGGCCCAAATTCGGGCCCCCGGTGGTCGATGGTGGGCAGGCTCATGGCCCGCAAGATGCGGTCGGGCACCGGGCTGGGGCCGGGTATCTGCAAGAAGTGGCGGCCGGTGGGGTGTGAATTCAGCGTCAGCATGGGTTTTTCCTTTGCTGCGAAGTTTTGCATGCAAATAGGTTGGCAAGGCTCTGGATAACCCTGAACACGCAGCAAGGCCGCCATTGAAACTTGCATGCAAAATGCCCCGCCATGGGCGACATCATCAACCTCACCCCCGCCGGCCTGCACGAACAAGCCGCTGCCCGGCTGCGCACCATGCTGGTGGAAGGCCACATCGCCCCCGGCGCCAAACTGAACGAAAGGCAACTGGCCGAAGCGCTGCACGTATCACGCACGCCCCTGCGCGAAGCCATCAAGATGCTGGCCACCGAAGGCCTGGTGGACCTGCTGCCCAACCGCGGCGCCGTGGCCGTGAAGCTGACCGAGGCCGACGTGCAGCACAGCTTGGAGGTACTGGCCGAACTGGAAGGCCTGGGCGGCGAACTGGCCGCGCAGCGCATTGCCGACGCCGACCGCGCCGAGCTGCGCGCGCTGCACTACGAGATGCTGGCCGCCCACGCGCGGCGCGACCTCTCAAGCTACTACCGGCTGAACGCGCAGATACACGCCGCCATCAGCCGCGCCGCCGCCAACCCGGTGCTGGCCGCCACCTATGCCCAGGCCAACGCCCGCGTGCAAGCCCTGCGCTTGCGCACCAACCAAGATGAAGCCAAGTGGCAGCGCGCCGTGCAACAGCACAGCCAAATGGTGGACGCGCTTGACGCCCGCGACGGCCCGGCCCTGCGCGCGCTGATGAAGCTGCACCTGCAAGACAAACGCGACACCGTGCTGGCGCTGATGCAGGCCGGTGAACTGCAAGCCGGCCTGCCCCCACCCCGCACCTGACCACCCACACCGCCCCCCACCCCCACGCCGCGCTGCCGCCCAACGAAACCTGCCACGCGCTGGCCCAGCAACTGCGCAGCCACACCCAGGGTGAAGTGCTGTTCGACGCCGCCAGCCGCGGCCGCTACAGCACCGATGCTTCCATTTACCAAATCACCCCCGTGGGCGTGTTCGTGCCCCAAACCAGCGAAGACGCCGCCACCGCCCTGGCGGTGGCCCGCGAACTTAAGGTGCCCGTGCTGGCTCGTGGCGGCGGCACCAGCCAGTGCGGGCAGACGACAGGCGCGGCCCTGGTCATAGACCACACCAAACACCTGCGCAAGGTGCTGCACATCGACGTGGAAAACCGCCAGGCCACCGTGGAACCCGGCCTGGTGCTGGACCACCTGAACGCGCAGCTGAAACCGCACGGCCTGTGGTTCCCGGTGGACGTGTCCACCAGCGCGCAGGCCACGCTGGGCGGCATGGCCGGCAACAACAGCTGCGGCAGCCGTTCCATCGCCTACGGCAACATGGTGCACAACGTGCTGGGGGCAGAAGCCTGGCTGGCCAGCGGCGAACTGCTGAACTTTGGCCCCGTGCCTACGCTGCAGGGCCGCGCCGCGCAAGTGGCGGAATTCGTGCGCAACCTGGCCCACCAGCACCGCGCCGATATCGAAGCCCACTGGCCCAAGGTGCTGCGCCGCGTGGCCGGCTACAACCTGGACATCTTCCACCCCCAAAGCGAGAAGCCCTACACCCCCGACGGCAGCGTGAACCTGGCCCACCTGCTGGTGGGCAGCGAAGGCACGCTGGCGCTGACCAAAACGCTAACGCTGCAGCTGGCCCCGCTGCCGCGCGCCAAGGTGCTGGGCGTGGTGAATTTCGAGAGCTTCCACAGAGCCATGAGCGCCGCCCAGCACATCGTGAAGCTGGGCCCCACGGCAGTGGAACTGGTGGACCGCACCATGATTGAGCTGAGCCTGGCCAACCCCGCCTTCAGGCCCACCATAGAAACCGCGCTCATCGGCAAGCCCGCCGCCATCCTTCTGGTTGAATTTGCCGGCGCCGACCGCCCCACGCTGCTGCGCCAACTGCAAGACTTGGTGGCACTGATGGGCGACCTGGGCCTGCCCGGCAGCGTGGTGCAAATGCCCGAAGAAGCGCCGCAAAAGAACCTGTGGGAAGTGCGCAAGGCCGGCCTGAACATCATGATGAGCCTGAAGGGCGACGGCAAGCCGGTGAGCTTCATTGAAGACTGCGCCGTGCCGCTGCAGCACCTGGCCGAATACACCGACGCGCTGACGGAAGTTTTCGCCCGCCACGGCACACGCGGCACCTGGTACGCGCACGCCAGCGTGGGCACGCTGCACGTGCGGCCCATACTGGACATGCGCCAGGGCGGCCCCCAGGGGGGAGCAGCCAAGATGCGCGCCATAGCTTCTGAGGCGGCCGAGCTGGTGCGCAAGTACAAAGGCGCCTACAGCGGCGAACACGGCGACGGCTTGTGCCGTGGCGAATGGGTGGCCTGGCAGTTTGGCCCGCGCATCACCGAAGCGCTGCAGGCCATCAAAACCGAGCTGGACCCGCACCACCTGCTGAACCCCGGCAAGATCGTGCACACGCCGAAGATGGACGAAGTTGCGCTGTTCCGCTTCCCGCCGCCCACCGCGCCCAACGCCTACAAGCGCATCAACATAACGCCGGTGCTGGACTGGTCGGCCTGGAACGTGCAGGCCCACCCGGTAACCGAAAACACCACCGCGCCCGGCACCGGCGGCGACACCACCGGCGGCCTGGCCATGGCGGTGGAGATGTGCAACAACAACGGCCACTGCAGAAAGTTTGACGCCGGCACCATGTGCCCCAGCTACCGCGTCACGCGCGACGAACAGCACCTGACCCGCGGCCGTGCCAACACGCTGCGCCTGGCCTTGTCGGGCCAGCTGGGCGCCGACGCTTTCACGGGCGACGCCGTTGCCGAAGCCATGGACCTGTGCGTGGCCTGCAAGGGCTGCAAGCGCGACTGCCCCACGGGCGTGGACATGGCGCGCATGAAGATCGAATTCACCGCGCAGTACAAAACCCGCCATGGCCACACGCTGAAAGACCGGCTGGTGGCGCAGCTGCCCAAGCTCATCCACACGCTGGCGCGGCTGCCGGGGGCTGCTGCCTTGGCCAATGTGCGCAACGGCAGCCCGCTGCTGCGGCGGTGGGGGGAACGGTGGCTGGGCATTTCAGCGCAGCGCAGTTTGCCGGTGTGGCGGCGCGACACGTTTTGGCGGGTGGCGGGGTTGGGTGGCGGTGCTTTGTCTTCTTCTCCCGCTTCTGCTGCTTCGTCTGCCGCGTCTTCTTCGGGTTATGTGTCAGCAGAAACCGCCATAGCCACCGCCCGCAGCGGCGGCAAGGTGGCGGTGCTGTTTGTCGACACCTTCAACGGCGGCTTCGAAACTGAAAACGCACTGGCCGCCGCCCAGGTGCTGCGCGCCGCCGGCTACCAGCTGCACACGGTGCAGAAGAAGGCCGGCGGCCACCACTGCTGCGGCCGCACCTACCTGAGCGCGGGCATGGTGAATGAAGCCAAGGCGCGCCTGAGCGCGCTGCTGGACGCGCTGCTGCCCCTGGCCCAGGCCGGCATAGCCGTGGTGGGGCTGGAGCCTTCCTGCCTGCTGACGCTGCGTGACGAAGCCTTGGTGCTGGGCCTGGGCGACAAGGCCCACACCGTGGCGGCCCAGGCGTTGCTGTTTGAAGAATTTGTGGCGCGTGAGGCGAAGGCGGGGCGGTTTGCGGTGGCCTTCAAGCCGCTGGACAAGCCGCTGCTGGTGCACGGCCACTGCCACCAGAAGGCTTTCGGC
>JACCDR012475901.1_pt1 | contig 13054 bp, 15 predicted proteins | sample 7446431 | NCBI WGS metagenome assembly JACCDR01 (sample SAMN15323443, study PRJNA562643) | freshwater metagenome | isolation source: river surface water | place: USA:Blue River Watershed | collected 2017-08-17
CTGGATCCTCTAGCGCGATAAGCTCGTCCCATAGCTGGGCGCCTTCAGGGCCAAACAGCGGAACCAAATCCTGGCCTCTTACATTCCAGCCCGCATAGATCCTTTCAACATTCGCTCGGTGAGTCTGCCATGCCTCAACCTTACGACTCATCCAGTCTGGACGCAGCGAAGTGGTGGACTCCTTAAAGTTTACGTCAGCCGCAGTACGAGCCACCTTGCTGCTCATACCGTACATGATGTCCACTAAGCCCGTTCGCTTATCAAACGAGTCCGAGATAAACTCAATGATCTTGATCACGTCCGAGTTAAGAGCCGGAGTCTGAATCATCGACACCAACTCTTGGATGTTGTTGTGAACCATACCGTTCAACTCAAGAACGATATTGAATTCATTCGACTTGATCTTACTAATAATGTCGTCGCCAGCCTCTTTCAGAACCGCCCAGATATTACGGGAGTTCATGTAGACTCGGTCAGCCAAACACGACATGATCACATTCAAGAAGATTAATTCACCCAGCCCCATGCCAATTGGAGCCAAAGGCCAAGGCCCACTAGCCGCTTCATAGAAGTCAAGCAGAGACACAGGCCACCGACCATCTCGATACACTGGCACCGGCCAATCCAGAGCCCGACGAATCTCATCGTCACTTTGTTCCGCAGTACTAGGCGGGAAGTTCAGCGGGAACGGAATACCCTTAGCAACAGCCAGATAAGCAAAGTCACCAACAGTGGATTCAAATGCCTCATGGATAGAAGAATCAAAATCCTCTAGGCGAGTCCCCACTCCAACCTTAGAGAATATCTCGTACCAAATAATCTTATTCGATGTAGAGTTGCCATTGAGTTTCATCGGGTGGTATTCATCCTTACCACTCTGCGAGACCTCATTCACCTCTGCCCCTGAGATGCCCACATTACGCGAATAGCGAGCTAGGGAGCCAGTTGGTAGATTGAATCGTCTCTCGACGTCCCAGTAGTTCTCAACGTGTTGTCGTGCGATCCAGCCGCAATCACTGAGGTTCGGCTTAGTACACTGTGCGTCAATAAACAATCGCAAGCATGAGTCAAACACCGACCGAGTCAAGACACGATCACTACCAGGGAATTGATAGTTCTCCGTCCAGAGACAACCTCGACCCGTAATGAGAGCCTCGACAATAGCAAGCTGGCTTTCCGCAGCTAACCCACCATTAGGCTGTTCACGTTGAGCGTAAGACAGATACTGCTCCATCAGAGAGCATCGCGTCTTATTGCGGTTACGATTCTGCTCATAACTCGCCATGAATTGCTGGTACCGCTGGGCTGTCACGGGATCAGCCGGATCACCTAAGGCTTCCGGCATAATCTCAAGGCGAGCATACGGTCTAGCGGTAATGCCTGGGCAATCCCAAAAAAGCGAAGGACCATAGATGGCTACATATTCGTAAGCCTTCGCAATGGTCATTTTGAATTGAGGCGCAGGCAGATTAGAAAAGAACTTATTGCGAAACGTATCGTCCCACATGAAACCGCAAGTCCCCTGATAGAAGTTGCGGCAGATGTCGGCAGTAGATCGGAACGGCTCCCTCGCTTTACGAGCTTGCTCAATCCGATTCAACCAGACACCAACAAGTCTCTCTAACCTGCCTCGAATCTCAAGCATTAGCTATTGTCCTTGGACTTGTTCTTGCGCTGCTCAGGAACGGCACGAGCCTCAGTGAGATCCTCGTACCACTTTGGGAACATCCACCAGCCAGTTCGCTTCGCCTTCTCAGTAGGCTTGCCCTGGTCATCAAACAAACCAGGATCACTCACATGCGGCACGCCCATACAGATGCCAGTCTTGTTCCGCTTTGCAGTCGGGAACGTGTTGAGGTTCACCAAGCCGTTGTGAAGTGAATCCGCAACTAATGCAGGAACAACATCATCGGGCGCGTGAGGAGGGCACCATAAAATAGGCAGACCAACGGGAGCAGTTCCATCGAAACGATCGTTCAAACTCATTACGACACCTTGTAGGGGGTTAGGGTATTACCGAGGGTAACGGACTTATCCTCCGGCTTCTTACGTGCAGACATCGTTGCCTGTAATCGCTGAAACAATTGATATGCGGGGGAGCCTCCCCCTATATTCTTCCCTCCAACTGGAAACCACTTTGGAAAACTGGCACACCAATATTCAAGACAAACGCAAGTATCAACATTCTGATACTTAGCAGGCCGATCACCTACCTCGTTGTCCATGCGTTCTTCTTTGATGTAGTCCTCAAGTTGCTTGCAGAGGACAGGGCATTTATGCGTAATGATTCGCAGATACGGATAAGGCCCGTTCTTTGTGTTGGGATGCATCCACGATTGAAGTCGCATGATGCGAGACTCAACATTCGGTGAACCCCAGATAAAATGATTCCCAGTCGTAACAGACTTAATGTTGTTATCTTTGAAGGTACGGGAGTAGTTATCTGCGACTGACATCCCGAAACCCATCGTTGTCTGCTTACCTGCGCGTTGGTCAATGATGAAGCGATAGAAGGGATAGCCCTGCATCTTCGTCTTGATCATGGGAGCCAGTTGGTCCGCATCGGCTCGACCTGGATAGAGCTCGTCGAACACCACATAGAACTCACCGAGTGTTGGTGGAGGTATGGCACAAAAGAGTACGGCTGGTTTTCTCGTGCCTGGGTCTAGGATGAGCTCTCTAGTCCAGTCCATCGGAGGAATCCAGTTGTTGCGACGTAGAGTATCCGAGATGGGATCATTGAGAGTTTCGTCTAGGCACGCGCAGTGGAAGCCTCGATCGAATAGAGGATACATCTTGAGTTGATCTAGGGAGTACTCGCCTCGATCGCGTGATGCCCGTTCTTCTTCCGTGAAGCCAGCTAATAGTTCTCTCTTACCTCGCGGGTCTAGCTGTGCGTTAGAACTGGTCGTGAGAATGAACTCATTGACCATTGGTTCTGGATCGTCTGGGTCTTGCTCCTTAGCACGCTCCGTTAGAGCACGTAAGGCTTCGTTGTTAGCACGAGGCCAGCTTGACCAATAGAGTTGCCCTTGACGGTCAGCAAGACGTGACTGCCATTCCTGATAGTGCTTGGGGTATTTGATTGCCTCGTCAATCCATATAACATCGACGGGGTCGCCTTGCTTAGGTTCTGCTTTAGAAGAGTAGGCATAGATTTCAGCCAGTGTTTCTTTAGTGACTGGATCCCAGATAGTCACCTTCTTGAATTCGTTGTTACCCTTGTTCTCCCAGTCCCACGATCCTGGCTTCACGAATCGATTCGGAATAAGGGGATAGCTCGGTAGCGTCTCAGCACTACGCGCCGCATCATCAGGGTCCGCTTGATTGAACGCTCGGAGTTGACCCGTTTCGCGATCACGGATCAGCTTAAACAATCCTGGCTTAAACAAGATACGATAAATCGTTTCACCGATATGTCGCTGGTCATAGCCAATAATCCATATCGTAAGTGGCCTACCAACTTGGTGAGGTCGACGCGCCCGAACCCTACGTCCGTCACTCAATGTCACGTAGCCATCTGTTGCAATAGCGGCAGTCTTGACACCGAGTGAAGTACTCTTACCTGAACGAACACCACCACGCACCAACATCTCACGAGCGAGTGACTCGAAGATAGGATCTTGATGGGGTTGTGCTCGATAGAGGTCCAGTGAGGTGGTACGGCGCCTTGCCATCTCCACCAGTGCAGCGGCTTCTCTATTCGTCAGATTCAGATTCGTCATCGGGATCGTGTTCCCAGCTTGTAGGTTCTTCAGGAAGAGGAGGGAGGCTAGGCGGGAGCGGTCCTGAAAGCGGCTCCACGTCGATAGGAGTAGATTGCATTGCCACACTGCTTATGACTTGCATACGGAAGTCTGGATCTTCACGCATCATCTGTGCGGCGAGTTGTGCGAGTGTTGCCTTGAGGTCGTCATCTGTAAGACCACTGGCATCTACGTTCTTGCGGTCATCGAGCTTTTCTTGTAGGGTAAAGAGCAGTTGCCAGTATTTGACAATGACGGAATCTTTACGCTCGAATAGTGCTGCCTCTTTTTGTGTGAGGTTTTCACCGCGAACCTTATCAAAATCCGACTTGAGCTTTTCAGCGATGCCAATAGGTCCACCAGCTAGCTCAGTGAACTTAGCGAAGACTTGATCTAAGACCTGTTGATCGGAGCCAGCCTTCTTGATTCGTGTAATCAACTCACGCGAAAACTGGGCTGCTTGTCTTTGATCGCTCATTTCCAACTCTCTTCGGATTCGTTCCCTTCGCATCTCACTACAGGTAGGGCAGTAACCAAGTCGCAGGACACTATTGGGATAGATTTGACGACATTGATTGCAATGAGATGTTGTGTCTGTAACTCTTAGGATCAGCGCCATATCGCCCCCATAATGAAGCGGGGCCGACAAGTATCCTCATCAGCCCCTACCCCAGCGGCTTACAGCCACCCCCCAGACTTGAAGACGGGGTTATTTGTTTGCCTTCAGTGGCGAGACCATACCTTTGTAGGCATCGCACTGTTGAGGCTCTTTTTGAAATGCTGCCGTTTCAGGGACAACATTCTGAACGATGGGCTCAGAACCAATTGGCTTCGCGTTAGCAACATACTTTGGCGCAACCATCTCTGGGCCTTTAGGCGTAACGCCTTTTAACTTGTCCACAGGATCACCTTCTTTCGTTGTAAGAGAAACTAGCGAGCAGCATCCCTGCCACCCGCTAGCCACATCCATGTTCGAGTTGACGATTAGTAACCTGGGAACTTCCAGATCACGTCAATCGTAATGTCAGCCGCTCCAGCCGCAGTGATTGCTCGACCACAAGCACTGAGAGAGCCAGCAGCGTCGTTGGTCACGGTCACAACCTCACCCGTCGAAGTCGGGATAAGAATTGCGTTGGCGGAAATAGAGTTGCCAGATCGTGCCCTACCTGGACCTTCAATGAGCATCCAGAAGTTGGCACCGTTCGCAACCGAGGTGACGTATGGATCTACTGCACCAACACCAGTACCAGCGGAGCCAGTGACTCCACCAATATGAGTTCCAGCCGAACCACTCTTCCAGGTCAAGCACTCACCAGGGTTAAGCGCCCCACCCGAATCATTCTTCACCCAAACAGCCTTGATTCGGCGTCCAGAGTTGAGCTTACGAGTCGCGACGTTTGCAGAGTAATTGCAATCGTCAAACTCAACTTGCATACCCAAAAGGGTATCTAGTTCACCAGCTACGGCAGTTTCACCGAGCTTGTAAAAATTCGTCCTTACTGCACCCACTTTTATAATCTCCTAAATGGTATTGTTTCTTGTGACGACGAAGCCTACCGATTAGGCGTAAGCGCCGTACTTGGCGATGTGCTTAGGATTGAAGCGGAGGTTTCCGAAGAATCCGATCGCAACTTCGTGAGCCAAAGCAGTGGTGTTGAACTCAGGTCCAACCAAATAGAAGAGTTGATCATGCAAGCTGAACAAGCTCATTTCTTCGAGGTTCACAGCGTAGCCGGTACCAGCGGGGCAATCGAACTCAGCCTTGATCATCGAACCGTTGTAGTTGATGACGTTCTCAGCCGAGAATCCCAACTTGCCTGCATAGTCGCTCACTTGCAATCGCTCACGAGTTACCAAGCGGTCTTGGAACTCATCGAACAATTCTTGAGCCAGCATGTGCAAGCTAGGCAACTTGGTTTCGCCACTGGTGTGACGGATCCAGCTTCGTGCTCGACGGACAACGTGTTCGCAGTTGTCGGCCCAAGTGTTTCCACCAGTACCCCAAGCAGTTGAAGTGTAGTTAAGAAGTTTCGGCGTGATAAAATCGTAATCCGAACTTCCGCTACCTAGAGGCCAGTCTGTGGTGAGCAAGCTGGATGGGCGATTCGATGCACTCAAGTTGCTTGACCACGATCCACCGTAAGAACCTGGACGTACCAGCTTTCCACCGTAAGCAGCGGAGCTCGATGGCAAAGCGATTCGGTCGCCAGCAACAACGGAACCGTCTGGAACCATTGGAGTATCGATACCGACGATCTGATCATCGTTACCAGTGTTGCGAACGAACAACTCAGCCGACAATCGATTTCCAACAGATGCGAGAACCGAGTCCATCGCGTCTGCGTAGAGGTCAACGATTGCCAATGGCCCCTTGTTCATCATCTGAACTTTGAGGTCCAAGGCTTGCGAACCAATCAAGCCAGCGACTGGAACAGTCAATTGCTCGAAGGCTTGGTGTTGTTCATAAACCACACCGCTACCGCTGGAATGGGTACGAGCAACTGGTTGACGTGCGCGGACGTTCCAGGTGCAAGAGGTACCGCTTTGGTTGTAAAGAATTCGGCCTTCGCTTTGCAGCAAGGCTAGCCAGAAACGATTGCGAATCGTCTGGTCCGATGCACCTTTAAGATACTTTGGTGCTGTGTTTCTGATAGCTAAAATTGCTTCAGACATTGATCACTCCTTTGTTCCGTTAGTTGCCTTTGTAGTGCGCGCCGAGTACTTCAGCGTTATCTGGATCGCGCTCTAACATTTCCCTGAATGACAGCTTCCTTCCTGCTGTCGGCTCGATAGGCTGTGCAAGAGACATAGCCACTTGAGTCGTCTTCACGCTCTCTGGCTTCTTGCGTGCCTGCTCGACAAACTGTGTCTTCTTGACTTCAGCTTGCTGTTTCTTCTCTGCTGCAATCTGTTCTGATGTCTTTGGAGTTTCCTTGGGTGGGAGTAGCTTGTATGCCAACTTCCAAACTCGCAGGTCTGGCTGATCGACACCTAACTCATCACACACCTCGCGGACCTTGGCGCTGTAAAGCAAGCCTCGCTCCGTTGGAACCTCTCGCTGGTCAAGGCCGATCATCACCTTGCCGTTTGCGTCCGTCCTAAAAAACTCACTTTTGTGTTCTTCGTAGAACTTCTGGAACTCATTCTCCTGAGCCAGTTGTTGACGTTGTGCGAGTGCTTGTTCTTGTCGTTCCGTTAGAGTTTGAGCTAGCTTCTTGTTGTACTCTTGAAGACGAGTCTCGATTCGCTGCTCAATCTCATCAAGAACGCCAGCCTCTTTCAGCGCCGAAGATAAGTCGTTGACCATAAGCTGGCTTCGACGTTGCTGTTCTGCTACGGCATCATTAAGTTGCTTAGCGGCAGCGACACCATCGGCACCATACTTAGGATCAGGCAGGAACTTTGATGTCTTGTCGTCGTACTCGCAGTACTTGACTAGCTCTTGATTCACTTCCACCTTCTGCCATCGTGATAGCTTTTGAGCATCACTCTCTGGCTTCACTGGGGCAGGCGCGGGCTGTGCTGGTTGTGGTGGAGTATACTGCTGTTGAGCCTGTCGCATTTGCTCGATCTGCTGTTGCATCTCTTGCATCTGCCTACGCTGTGCATCTCGCTCCGCAATCACATTGGCAAGCTGGCTTCCAAGCTCATCATCGGAGTATTGGTCGACCGTGATGTTTGCCTTGGCAAGTGCATCCTTCAGCGGGGAACTTACTGGGGTTGCTGGAGTCTCAACTACTGGAGCATCGGCTTCAGGGGTAACTTCCTGGGCTGGAGTCTCTGTAGCGACTTCTGCTACTGCCTCTGTTTCTTTGGTTTCAGGTGCTGGCGTGGCAGGCGTCTCATCCTTGACACCATACTTGGTTGCCATGCGCTCCTGAAGGATACGAGTAAGTTCTGAGTCTGACATTGTTCTTCCTTGGGACGGGGCGAGTGGGGGTCTCTCGCGTATGGTTCAGGCCAAGGATGGAAAATGTGTCGACTAAAAGTGCAATCCAGAGTAAAGCGGAATAATAGATAGGAGAACTGTGCAAAACAGCGGAGGAGAAATGATCGACCCCAAGACAGAACAGCTTATATCCCTAAGAGAGTTAGGGAAGGAGATAGAGAGAAGTTACAACAACGTCCTAGAGCTAGTGCTACGTGGACGTGACAGTATTGGTGGCATCAATGTAAAGCTAGAAGCCATCAAGACACCGAGTGGATACAAGACATCTATGGACGCTTACTATCGTTTCGTGAGGAAGCTGAATGAGTGCTGAAGAACCAACCAATGAAGATTACATCATCCAAGGGCTTGAGACTGTCACTGAGGGAATAGCTCAACTCCACGAACAAGTGGCTGAAATAAAGAATGGAGTGAAGCCAGTTGAGATTCCACCCCATGTCACGGTCGCGATGCTATGCCTCAAGATCCTCAACGCTAGCCGAAAATCCATCGTTCGGAGAGTTACTGAGAGGAAGGCGACGGTCGACCCCAGCGAGAATGAAATAATCTCGGAGTCGTTCAATCGATACCCCAGAGAGCTCAAGGAACCTGAGTCCATCCTTCTCGATACTTGTTGCCAAGTACTGGCGAGCTATGTTGTCGAGCCTCTTCGCCCCGAACCTCCCGATACTATCGATGAATTCGGGCCAGAACTTTCGGAGTAATATCATCTGACCAGTGTTTACGGGCTTGTACTTATTGAAGTGCTTTTTCTTATTGCGGTTCTTCTTGAGTCGCAAGCCACCGCTGATAAACAAAGATGGCTTCACTCCCTTCCGCTGGGCCAGAATAGTGTTAATGATCTTGGTTGTATGAGTTATTCCAAAGCCAAACTCGTACTGGATAATGAATGCGGCTGCGTACCTTGCGGCTCGATTCCAATTCACGACCAGTCGACGCTTACCGTCAATCATCACACCTCGATAGAGAACAAACCTATCTGGCTCCGTATAGCACAAGCCTTCACGCTTCATGCGAGCAATACACTCCTTGTTGCGTGCAGACTTGATCTTGGATTCCATCTCTGCAAACATCACAACCAGACTGAGGTACCAGTCTGAGTTGACATCGTCTGTGCGAATACCCTCCTCGATGAGCTTGAGGACTATCCCGCGCTTGCGAAACATACCGATCGTTTCTGCCATGTCCTTGAGCGAACGGAAGATACGATCACCGCGATACACCACCACACAATCCCCAGGCTTAGCCTCCTCAAGGATCTTCTTGCCTCCAGGCCGTAACGCAAATGGAACCTTAAAGCTAGACACTGCCTCGTCTGCAATGATGCCAAGGTGTTCCGCCTCTGGGAGTCGTGATATCTCACCCTCCACGCGATCACGTTGGTGCTGGAGTCCTAAACCAGACTCAACCTGCCCATCACTAGAAACGCGAATGTAGCCCCACACACGACGAATCCCAGTGACAACCTTCTCCTTAGCTTGACGACCATGCGGAGTGAATATCTTGGACGGGACATCATCGACAACATACTTCGTGAGATCACTCACCGTCCCTGGCTTCTTGTTGGGAGTGTGGATGTTACCAGCCCCACCTTGCCGAACCCGTTTAATGGCCGCTGCCTCCTTGACTCGGAAGGAAAGCATTCGAGAAAAGTGCTCTGCAAGCACTGCAATCAGTGCAGCCTTCAACTGTCCACTAGGTGTAGAGAGGTCAATGTCATCTGCGATAAAGTGAACGTAAATGCCTTGTCGACGGAAGTGATCTATCATGGTTCCAAAGTCACCGACGTTTCGGAACATGCGATCGACCGACCAAACTAAGATATGATCCCCAGGTCTAGCCGCTTCCACTAACTTAGAGCCTGCCGGACGTGAAGCCAGTCTATTCTTGTCCCAGGCGCTGACACCTGCGTCAATAAAGAATCCAGGGGGTGCGGATTCTGGGTATTTTTCTGTTGACCACTGTACATCTTTGAGGATAGAATGCTTATACTGTACACATCTATCTGCCTGAGTCTCTGGGCTGAGTGACGTTTTAACACTACTGGACTCAGAGACACGGCAATAAGCTAGCACACAAGGAGGACGTTTTGTGGCCAGAGGTAAAGTAGATCCCGTTGCAGAGTTTTTAGCTGGGCGCCGAGTCATGCGTCTAACATCCCACGAAGAGAAGGAATATGCCAAGAAAGCAAAGGAGGGCGATAGTGGGGCCATCGAGATTCTGTTGTGCTCTCAAGCGCATTGGGTCTGGACCGTCTGCTACAACCATCCTAAGCCTCCCCAAGTAAGTGTTGATGAATTGTTCAATGAGTGCATCGCTTGGGTGTACATCGCGTTCAAGAACTACGATCCCGACAAGGGGCGACTCTCATCCTTCCTCTCACGAGTGATTCCTCGCAAGTGCTCTGACTACATCGTTAAGACGTGCAGCACTTTTGGCAAGGAGCTTCCTGACGCGATGAAGGCTCAAGGAGCAACTTCGTTCATCACCGAGGAAGATCAAATCAAGTCCATGCTAGCAGAACAAAAGGAGAGCAACATCTACGAGGATGAATACCACTCCGAGGTTGACGAGCTAGCTGAGGTAGTGATTACAATACTAGCAGACATGGAGCCAAGGTCAAGGTGGATTATTTCCCGACGCATGGAAGGACTCACGGCAGTAGAGATTGCCGCTGAAGAAACGGAGTACAACTTACGATCGGGACGTGACGGACGAGCCGTTGACCCTGCTAGTGTGATGCAGGCACTTCACGCTATCCGGCGAGAGGTGTTTCGAGAACTCATGCGACGAGACATCCCGATCGATTGTTGTGTTCCAGGTTCGAGGATTGGGAACCTATTCGACGAGACTAGCAACGACGCCCAGGCTCGCCTCTTCGTGTAGGCCGCTTTGCAAAGTAATCACTAAGACGGTTGCGGGTGCTCACGTTCGCGCGGGCACTCAACCGCCATAGCTGCGCCCCCTCATTGTTCATATCAATCCCAAAGAGGTGGAAGCTACAGCGATTGGCAAACGCTACGGCACCTGCTTCCCATGCTGGCACCGATAGTGTCAAGACCTTTACGTTATCCAAGCGAAGTAGCTCATTGATCAGACCACGAGCATAGCCCTTCATGCGATGGCTCTCTAGCACTGCAATGCGACGAATGTAAATCTCATGTACATCTCGCTCTGCAATCACTACGCCAACCACCTTAGGGCCATTACGCACAACCTTCACAATGAGACCTTGAGCCACAGCCTCAGACACTTCATGACTCACCACAATCTTCGGGTAAGATTGCTGGAGAACCTTGCTTGCCTGCTTTATATCGTCGTGGCTGCTGATACCGCTCATTTTTCTTCCTCCCCATCACCGTGATAATCTTCCAGTAACCAGCTTCTAAGGGGGTGATAACTGCAACGATCCCACTGCAACGGGCATAAATCACTGGCTTCCCGTCTTCATCGATTCGCCAATGCCTAACCCAGAAGCCTCGACCAAGCTCCGACTTGATTCGCTTCTCGACCTCCACCCTGTCCGGTATCTTGTCAATCCTTCACCAGTACCGTTGCAGGGCGTGGTCTGTTACTTCGACCGTATCAGATTCGTGGATCTTAAAACGGAATGTCCCCGAACTCATCGTCACTTGGGAAGTCGCTGCCACTGGACGCTTTTGGTTTGGCGCTGGTAGCTGCTGGCTTCTTGTTCTGCGGACGTGCTTGCGGTTTTTCATCGTTGTCACTCTTGTCACGAGGTTTACCTTCGAGGGTTAGCTTGAAGCCAGTGAGTACGATGGCATGTCTCTTCTCGCCACCCTTCTCCCAGCTTTGCTCCTCAAGCTCACCAGTAACGCACACCGTACTTCCCTTGCTCACATACTGTTCAATCACATCCACTGTGTTGCCCCAGAACGTGACCGACATATTCGACCACTTCGTCTCACCCTTCACCTTACGGTTCCAGCCGATGCGAAATCGAGCGACTCGCTTATCGCCAACCGTAGAGATATTCGGATCCTCGCTAACGATACCGAGAATCGTTGCAGTAGCACTAGACATTCAAAACACTCCATCTTTCCAAAGCATCACTAACACGCATGAAAGCTACACACTTTCTGCGCAACAATCTAAGCAAACGCTCAACCTCTTTAGGAGGCAAGTCTTGGTTACGCAAGAAGTCTGAGACCTCTTGGTAGGTGAAAGCAAAGTCTCGCTTAGGTGGAATCTCTTCACTAAGAGCATCCAGCACTTCGCACACCTCATCACGTTGGTTCATAGGTTCACCCCTGTGTTCTCAAAAAACATATTCATCCAGAACTGCGGGGGGCGCTGCGGTTCAGGTACGGCTCCAGTGAAAATCTTCTGGAGGAACTCAATATCGAAATAGCCAGGGTCCATCATCTGTTTCACCCAAAGCAAATGAGAGGCATCCACTGTGGGGTACACGGTTCCATTAATTTTCTTGGTCGGTATCTTGGTAGAGCTGGCAACGTGGCAGTCATGCACTAGCGGGCACAACAGCACTACAGCCCTGCGATCGTTCACGCGAAGCATGGTACCTGAGCCACTGCCGAGGTGAGCCACTTGAAGCCACCAATCTCCGTACCACTTGTTTGGTCGTTGCCACTTGGTTAATCCTGAGACCCAACAGAACCTTCGTCCTGTGATATCTCTGATGGCTCCAGCATCACCCTTTTCGCCCAGACGTTTTTCAGGTAAGCCTGGAATTGCTGAGTGTTCCATCCTTCCACCTCTGCCTTCCGTAGCGCTGCAACACGCAACCGTGGTTCTAGCTTGGCAGCATAAACATGATGCGACCAGGAGAGATTGTTATTCCTTGCCTCCGGTGGGTACTTGGCTGCGATCGATATACACCGCTGCATTAGGTCCGCACTAAAATTCGGGTCTACTGCTTGGTATGCGTCGTCGCCAAATATCCTTTCACCTGCCATAAGTGCATCACCAATCCACCAATAGATATGGCGCTGCATCCACGCGAGACGAGAAAGTGTCTCCTCTAATTGTTCCAGCGTTGGCACAGAAGACATTTGCAAACGGCCATCTGTGCAGACAAAAGGACCAGAACGGAAGGAAAAGTTATTCATCGTCTAGCTCAACCTTTCTGGTGTGAACGTCCTCAACAGCAACTGGCTTGGGCTTAGGTTTAGGTTCAGGCTTTGGTTTCGGTTGATCAACAAACTCAACCCATTGCCAGTCGTTATCAAAAACTCCTACAATGTATCGCATTTTCACACTAACCCACTCAAGCCATCTCCATTCTCTATTCAATGAAACTGGCTTAAAGGCAAACCAAGAAACTATCTTCTCGTCTCCAATTCGTGGCGGGGGCGGCTCCACCCATCTCATACCAAAA
>JACCDR011066974.1_pt1 | contig 13051 bp, 18 predicted proteins | sample 7446431 | NCBI WGS metagenome assembly JACCDR01 (sample SAMN15323443, study PRJNA562643) | freshwater metagenome | isolation source: river surface water | place: USA:Blue River Watershed | collected 2017-08-17
CATCAGCAGCATAAGCAGAAGCAGAAGAAGCGGCAGCATAAGCAGCAGCATCAGCTGCAGCATAAGCAGCAGAAGCAGCAGCATCAGCTGCAGCACGAGCGGCAGTGGCAGCAGCATCAGCTGCACGAGCGGCAGCATAAGCATCATCTGCTGCATCAACTGCAGCACGAGCGGCAGTGGCAGCAGCATAAGCAGCATCAGCAGCATCATCATCAGCTGCAGCATCAGCTGCAGCACGAGCGGCATTGGCGGCAGCATAAGCAGCAGAAGCAGCAGCATCAGCTGCAGCACGAGCGGCAGTGACAGCAGCATCAGCTGCACGAGCGTTTATCGTCGGTTCTTGTGAGTATTTCCTAGCCGCGTCAATAGCTTCTCTAGGTCTTTTGTCGTTGGGATATTTCTCTTCGAAGATATGGAGTACCTGTTCTGCGGCAAAGATTGCATATCTTACCCGCTGAACCTTTGTCATTAACTTCGTTAATAACCAATTAGCCCAACTGGCGTGCCTATCTTCTACTAAGGCAATGCAAACAGCCATAATTTCTGTGCAGTCTTGTTTCTCAAACCACTCTACGCCTTCTTCGCAGGCACGAAGCTCTTTAAGCTTTTCTATGGATATATCCACTTACTGCTTCTCCCTCATAAAACTTTCCATTGCATACCTGTCAGCATCTAAAAGCCGAGCTTTCTTCTTCTCATCAGCTAATACCGACGGGATCCATTTAGGATCAAGTGCGTGAATATCTTTAATCTTCTGACCCTCGTACCTGCAGTTAGTCTCAATCACTTTATCTTCAGGAGGAGTGAGGTAAGGCTGTAAGACCGGAGAAGCTTTGAGTGGTTGAGCTTTCTCTTTCTGTTCTTCAAGCTCGGCTACTTTTGCGTCAGCCTCTTCTTCAGGGGTTAGCTGTCTTTCGAGCGCCTGTGGAGGAGTCTCAATTTTCTGAGCTGGCGGTGCCCCGGACTCTAACCACTTTGCAACATACTCCCCAAACTCTTTTCCTGGCTTTGTAATGATTCTATCTGCCAGGTCTCTAATTCTTGTTTTCCTGATAGACATGTTGTGGTCGATATCAATCATTCCAAAAATATCAACTTCATATTCAAAGCCATCCCGCATGATAGGATCCAATCCCATCGGCACAACTTTCTTATCGACCTGCTCAAATTTAGTCTTAGCTCTCGTGGTAACCACAACGTGCCCAGGATAAGCGAGCATGGCCTTAACAAACTCATCATAGAGGGCGCCAAGTTTTCCCCAGTTAGCAAATGAATTGCCGGGCATCTTTTTGGACATATCCAAAATCTGTTGCCAAAGATGTGAGGCGCTATCAATGATGATGGTACCGTACTTAAGAGAAGCCGCCTTCTTTAGGGCATTCACGTACGTAATAGCTTCAGCGTTTGGTAATTCCATGACATCAAAATCGGCGTAATCAGCATAGAGACTAGCCGATCCCTGCTCTGTATCAATCATGAGTACCGGGGCTCCGTCGGCTAGGCCACTCGCGATAAGCAGAGCCGACAAAGTCTTTCCAGATCCGGACGGTCCAGCCAAAAGAATGCGGGCTTTCTTAGCTCCCCGAACAGCTTTTTTAATGCTTAGTTCCATTTGTCATCCTCCCAGTCCGAAGGACCGAAGGCAGCTTCGAGTCTAGAGTTTAATTGATTCTCTTCATGCTCTAACTCGTCTGCCGATTTACACGCAACATTTGCGTCTAAGTGTAAATACTCATCGTAGTTCTCTTGAAGGGTAACCTTTAGTTCTTCAAGCTTAACCCAGCGGTATTCCCTTTCTTGCCGCGACATTAAGTTATTACTGAGGATTGATTCTTGGACGGAGTTTAAAATCTCTAACGCCCGATGAAAGCCGTAATGGTCCATATCAGTTTTCTCCAGGTATAATATATTATGCACAACTCCGTATAACCCTAACACCAAGTAAAAGGCTATTCAACATGTAACTTTACTTATTTACCTATTTCATGTTAAAATATAGTAAACATCATTTTATAGGATAAAATGCTTTGAGCCCCCAACCAAAAAAAGCGGTCCCCCTCTTTGACTATATTGAAACAGCCCTTACGATGCCTCCGGCGGAGGTGGCGAGGCGTATAGGAATATCCCGGGCGCTCTACTCTAAGTGGCGTTCCGGAGCACCGCTAAAAATTTGGCAGATGTTTTTAATACAAGAAACTTTTAGGTTACCCTCAGAAGAAATGTTACGACTGTTAAAGCTTCAGTATGCCGGAGTATTTTTAAAGGAGCGTTCAAAGCTCTACGTAACTCCACGCATGTCAAAAAGTAGAAAATAAGCAAAACCAAAAAATATATCTTGCAACGGCTCTAACCTCATGTGACTCTCGTCATGTTTGTTGTTGTTTGTCTGACATGATCTAGCTCATATACTAACGGGGGGAGGTATGACTGAAGCAGATATACGGCAGGTTTTTAGACGTTTTAAAGATGCCGGGTACACTAATTTTCAAGCCACAGAGGGAGCAGTTATTGAGTGGACGCGTGCCTTTCGTTACGTTGAAAGGTCACTCTTCACTAAAGCGGTAGACCGCTACATTAACACCGGTAAGTGGGCTCCAAAGATTTCAGAGATTCATTCAATCCTTTGTGCCCTAGCTGGGGATCCAACGAGAAGAGCAAAGCATAATTCAACTGACAGAGAGTATCTCTGGAAACACATTGTGAGCCAGTTTGATAAAGGCTTTGTGTATATCCGTGAGCCTCACCCAAGGGGGTACATTTCCCGGTTCCGCCCTTTAAAAGAGGTGCGCCAAGTGGGGGAGTGGCGTTATGGGTCGAACCGAATTCCAAGGTTTGTATATCTGAATGATGAGCTACCACCGGAAGAGATAGGAGAGGGCGAGACATGGTCATTTTAAAAAGGTTAATACTAAATGCGCCATACATCCCCTGTGGAAGCCTCAGACGAGGTGATAGATACGTCTAGAAGCCCGGAAGAGAAACTCATGATAGCGGTCTTAGCACGCGCTATTAGGGACTACCTAGGGGATATATCCCCAAAGAATACCTCAAAGTCAAAAGCCCGGTGTGCCATAATGCGCACAGCTCAAGGGTGGATGCACTCCCTACGTACGGATGATGAGTACTCGTTTCACCATGTTTGTGAGACCCTAAACATAGAAAAGAGAGCGGTCTTTAAGTTTATAGCTGACTGTCAGGAGGTTCTCTCCTCCAGCCCTAACCTAATGGATATGCCCCTAAGACAGTATAGGAGAGAGGTAGGGATGGACGCGGAGGCAAAGACCCGTACCCATTACGTCCTAACCCAGATTGAGAAGCTAAGGCACCTATCGAGCTAAGCAGAGGCAGTGGCTCGCCCCCTTTTCTCCTCTCCCTATAAGCTTAACACTGCCCTGGAAGTTCTCCCCGGGGTCAGGCTTAATGCCTATGACTGCCTTGGTCTTACAGGTTATGTGGCACGCTTCTTGCGAAGGGTTAAGTGTAAGGTTAGTTACAACCTCCACGCGTTCGCACTCTTCTTTATAGAGCTGATAGCTTGCGTAGCAGAGGACAGCAGTCCCTATGAGGGAGAGGTAACAAACGCCGACAAGGGCAGCTGGGATAAAATTATCTTTCATAACGCACCACTTCTCATAATAGCCAATGCTGCGCCGAAGATAACGAAAGCCAAGGCGCAGAGAAACAAGAGCACTCCGACCCCGAAGAAGAAGACGAAGAGGTTAATAATCGTTTCCTTAAACTCCTGGGCCTGATTAATTTTCTGGTCTTTTATAGTCATACTCATTTCTCCTTATAAAAAGAACGCTACAACAGCCATGGCGCAGATAGCGATGAATAGCCCCAATGCTATCCCGGCCTGTAGTTCGCTGATTTCAAACGGTTCAAACCATCCCCGTTCCCGGGTCACGGTAGGTCTACGGGCTTCAGTACGAACCATAATGGGCATGAATTCATCCATCCCGAGGAGTTTGGTTCTTACGTACTCATGTTTTGCTACTTTGCTTCGACTGTGATTAATGTTAATGTTCTGTATCATGTCAGGCTCTCCTAGTCTTTCGAGGTCATAAACTCAACTCATTCTGAGCCCCTCCTAGCGCGAACACCCTAGGGGGGGCTTTCTTTTACTTACTCTCTTTATCGCATTCCTCTTCTAAGCTCTTAAGGAATTTCTTATGTTCCTCTAGCATAGCTTTTAATGCGAGTAACTCATTACGTGCTTCAGTCTCTAATCTCTCATTCTCTGTCATACCCAATCTCCTAAATAACAACTCAATCTCTATATTCTTAGTATAGAACCCCTTCAAACTCATGTCAACCATTATTTTGCATCATCCCAAATATAACCTAATCTCCCATTTCCCCCCTCTAACCCCCTAATCCCACTACTAAATAAATCCGTATAAATACGTACGATTTTTATTGATTTTTTCATGAAAATGTGATATAATATTCTCCTCAGTCAGTCACTCACTGAAGTTCGTTCCTTCCTTCCACTAATGTTTCGTGTGGATAGGTTACGAGGTTATCTCTTCTAGTCCAAATCTGGATCCTCACCTCCTCCTCCCTTTTTTTGAAGAAAAAAAGGGGCGGGTTACCTGAAGCTTCCTTCGAACGAGCTAGTGTTTACCTAGGTAACTCTCACTAGATAACCTCTACTGTTACTTAGTTGTATAGTCACGAAATGGCAGGGTGATTATATCGGGATGTAAGCAGGAGAGCCCTATCTAAAACCGATTCATTTGGTTGTTTCTTTATATATGTATCATTGGTCAACTGACCAATGATACTGATTCCCTTCTCTAACGTTTCATTAGGCTTTACGCAGGGCACTCTTACGAAATCTCAGGCTGCCCGCCCCAATTCCTTCGAATTGGGAGGAGGGGAGGGAGGATTAGGTAGCCTCTATAATTATCTTAAGGTTTATCTCTCAGGTACAATATAAAGAATGTGGGTATGCTGGATTACGGTATACCTATATACTGACTGGGTAGCTTAGTTACGGGGCTAATGAACGCTAAGCTATACCAGTCTTTTGTTGTATGTGTAATCACGAAAAACCCACCAAAGAATTCACTGACCTTCAAGCTAAGATTTTTAACGACCTTCGCTTTGAATACATAAAGGCTTCCCCTATAGAACCAAATAACTTTGACCTAGACCTACTCGCTACCCAAATAGCTAAACAAATCATAGAAGAAAAAAGACTAACAAACCCTCCTAAGCTGTGATAAGGTTTTTGATAGCCATAGTCTAATTTAGTAGGACGCAATCTCGTTAGCGCGAGTTGAAGTATGGGGTCATTTCCCATTGGCTAGTTAGAATTTCTTCTAGGGCGTAAGCCTGATATTACTTCGAGTCCAAAGAGCTGTGACATGGCCAGCTACGGAGTAAGGTTATAAAACTAGAAGTATCTAGCGTCCCCTAGTCATTGGTCAGTAGCTCACTGGTAGAGCGCCCGTCTCATTAGAACCCCATTGGGGAACTTTTACGGGAGGATAATATGAGTTCAAATCTTGTCTGACCGGTGACTAGTTTTTACATATGGCCTGAAGTTCAGGGGCTAGCAAACCCCAGGTAGAACTGCTGGTGAGCTCAGGCGAATCCAGTAGCATGTAGGTTCAAATCCTACCAGGCCTGCCTTTCTGCTTCAGTAGCTCAGTTGGTAGTAGCGCCGCACTGTCTATGCGGAGGTCGTGGGTTCAACTCCCATCTGGAGCGTTTAGTTATGTGACTTATGGGTAAAGTATTAAGCTTTAGAGATGCTCAGATTAGGCAGTACCTTAAGCCTAAAGCTGCTGATAACTCATCTTACTGGCGCAAACAGTGGGCTCTTGATGATAACATACCCAGGTCTACGGGTGTGTTATTCTATACCGAAGAAGGGCTGCAACTATTAACTGACCGACAAGGTAACAGGTTATATGTTTTTAACTCGACTCCCCATTATGAATACAGTCAGAGTCACATGGATACGATAAAGGCTAAAGACGATGAGTGAGGAGATAAGACTACGCTGGGATAAAACTAAAGGATGGATAGTTGATGAAAGGCCAGTGATTCCCTTTACACTTAAAAATATTGTTAAACCCAAATTTTACACGATTGAGGATACTTCAGAGAATATGGAGGCTCGGGAGAAAGACGATGAGTAAAGAAACTATAAACGTCGGTGGCCTTATCTTTAAGGGTAACCCCAAACTCTGGCTCTCATTCAAGAGGCTGCAAAGAGAGTTTTAGAGAAACGCTCCAAAATAGATACTTCCCAAACCCCTACTCCTCAAGGCACAATACTCACGTGCCATTCTCCTAAAGAGAGTGATAAAGAGAAAAACTAAGGGATGTAAATTCCTGCTTTCAAGTTTTAAACAACATGGGACGCGGTAACCCAACCGGTAAGGGCGGCTTTCAAAAAGGGCAGTCAGGGAACCCAAGCGGTAGACCAAAGGGTAGCTCAGAGGTTTCCGAACTAGCCAGAAGCTATACCAAGCAAGCTCTCCAAACTATCGTTAGTATAATGCAATCAGGCGAGAAGGAATCTAATAGACTCCTAGCCTCCCAAGCTTTACTCGATAGGGGCTGGGGGAAAGCTCAGCAATACATTGACCATAACGTAGAGTCCACCACACCTATCACAGCTGTTATCGAATATGCCCAAGGTAAAGTTGTGCCTCCCTCCTCTGAAGGATAAGCAACAACTAATATACGACTCTAGGGCTACAGAAATTCTGTTAGGTGGTGACACTCGCTCAGGTAAATCCTTCTATATCCGCTGGGCTTATATACACTTCGCGGCCCTCATCCCCGGTATCCAAATGGACATATTCCGTCTTCATTTTGATGACGTGGTCTCTGAGAATATGCTCGGGGAAACTTCCTTCCCAGTACTCCTAGACCCTTGGGTTAAAGCTGGATTAGCTAATGTTACCCAGACTGATGTTACCTTCTGGAATGGTTCTCACATTGCTCTATGCCACTGTAACGATGATGTCGTTATGCTTAAGCACCGCGGTATCGCTAAGCATGTGCGTACCTTTGGGGAGTCTACCCAAATCCTTGAGCACCGCTTACGTGCTCTCACAGGCTGGGTAACAATGTCTGAAGAGATGAAGTCCCGTGTTCCAGACTATTGGAAGGGGACTTTCCCCCGCATTTACTACGCTACTAACCCTACAGGTGTATCAGCAGGCTATTTCCGTAAAAGCTTTGTGGACTGTAGGCCGCCATTTACAATAGAGAACGTAGGGCAACATAAGCGCCAATATATCCCCATGTTCCTAGACGATAACGATGAGGAAGATGCAGAGGCTACTAAGGCCCGTATCCGTGAAGCCTTCACCGATGCAGCTATCCAGAAAGCCTACATCAATGAAGATAAGACAGGTATTAGCAACTGGCACGCTGGAGGCGGAGAATTCTTCCCAGAGTGGGATGCGAAGCGCCACGTAGTGGCTGATTTCTATCCACCTCACTGGTGGTTTCGTTACCGTTCCATGGATATTGGTTGGTTTGAACCAACAGCTGTTTACTGGATAGCCGTATCAGACGGGGAAGTCTTTCACGATGAGATGGGCAGGGAGCGTTGGTTCCCCCGTGGTGCTCGTATCTTTTATAACGAATGGTATGTCTGTGACCAACGTGACCCAGCTAAGGGCTTAGGGTTTAGTAACTCAGAGCTCGCTATCGGTATCCTTAACCGCTCAGAGCATGACCACAAAGATGTGCCAACCATCACCGACTCAAAACCCTTCCAAGGCGCTGGGCAAAAGACACCAGCTCTAGAGTTCCAAGCCATCGGAGTTCACTTAATCCAAGCTAACACTGGCCCCGGCTCTCGAGTCGCTGGTTGGTCCATTATGCGTAACGCACTCATTGGAAATAAAATAGATGGTTTTCAGGAAAAACTTCCAATGGTATATTTTTGCGAGTGCTGTAAGTATGCGATAGATTATATCCCAGCCTTACCGCGCCATCCGAGCGAGTCTAAGAAAGACGATGCCGCTGAACATGGGGAGGCCACTCACTCACCAGACGCAGTTAGGTACGGCTTAGTCGGTCACGAAGTCGTTAGAGAAAACCTTGCTCGCATTACCCTAGAGAAAATTAATAGTGCGATACAGGCGAGCAAGCCAACAATGAAGCGTATTACGGGGCAAAACGGGAATTCCTTTTTTAAGTAATCATAAATGGCTGTTACATACGAAGAAGCGAAAGCTTTCATCAAAGATGCCACTCGGTACAAAAACAACTGGGAGATGGTCTCTAACCGCTCTTGGGATGAGATAAAGAAACGTAGACCCGACGGTAAGCTTTGGTCTTTAGACATGACCAAGAACCGCCGCATGGTTCGTTATCCCGTTTGGAACTCAATCTTTAAAATCCGCCAATCCCTCATCCTCTCAAGACTCGGTATCCCCATATGCAGAGACACTACCCAAGACGGCAGTGATACCGTAGGCGCAACAGCTGCAATCCTTAAAGAAAGGTTAGCCGCTTCTCTCGCTAAGGCTCAGCCGCTCTTTGATAACCTCTGTGCTTCAAGGGACGATTTCCTAGCTACTAACTTCTCTATTGGTAGAGTCTATTACGAGCGGGACGAAGTTAAGGAGCGCGTTAAAGAGTTAGTTGTCCCAGAGAAGCGCATTAGCCCAGAAGGGATAGAAGAAACCATCTTCTTTGATTCCGAAGGTGACGAGATAGCCACTGATGACATCATGCAAGATGATGAAGGCTATTTTATTTACCGTAATCAAATAGTCGACGTTGAAAATGAGACCGTCTGTTATGAGCCAATCCTTTACCGTGATGTCTACGTAGACCCAGACGCAAGGCGCTGGCAGCGCGTTAAACGCTTAGCATTTGCTAACTACTACTCAGAGCCAGAGTTTAAAGAAATCTTTGGTGCTGATGCATTTATGGACCTTTCACGCGGTACCCCTGATATGGAGTCAGGGGAATTAGCGTATCCAAAAAGACAGACCATCAAAGTCTATGAGTACTGGGATTACTATGACCGTCAGTGCTACTGGTTTGCGGAGAATGGCAGTAAGTTTATTACCCCACGCTCTTACCTCATGCCTGAAGAGGATGAAGGCTATGGTTATAAAGAACTAAATGGGCTTTATAATCTTCACGGCTTTTTCCCTAGCCCGCCTCCATTAATCATGAATTCCCCAACTGATGAGTTCTGGCCTATCCCAGAATACTACCAGTTAATGGAAGTCATATACGAAATACACGCCATCTTTTCCCGCATGATGGAGACTACAAGGGCTTACCGCGCACGGCTCATCTTTGATGATACTATCGAAGGATTAAAAGAAGCCCTTAACGAGCTCCCTGAAGCTGGAGCCATTGGGGTTACTAACCTTTCAAGCTCCCTAGTTCAATCAGGCGGGAGACTAGAAAACGCAGTTCAATACATTCCAACAGAGGGCATCATCGCGTCCCTTCAACAGCTCTACATCTCTTTAGAGCAGCGCCTTAACATGGTTTATAGACTCACCGGTGTATCAGACATGCTCCAAGGATTAGCAGCTGACCAGACGCAGCGCACCTTTGGTGAGCGTCAGATGACAGAGAAGTACGCTCTCAATCAACTCGAAGAGCCACAGCGGAAGATGGCTGAGTATGTGCGTGATGTGTATGAGCTCTTAACAGAGACAGCGATTAAGAATTTCAAAGATGCTTCTCTTGAAATGTACATAATGCCGCAAACTCTCCAGCCTGGAGATAGGGAGAGATACGGCGCAGCGTTAGGGATGCTTAAGGATAACTTTAAGCGTTTCCGTTTTGAGCTATCAACCGATGAAACCATAGCTCTTAATGAGCAGTACGATAAGCAGATGGCTACTGAGCTAGTGAATACACTAACCTCAGCCTTAGAGCATACTGCCTCCATAGCTGAATCTCAGCCTGAACTTGTTGCTATTGAACTCCATGCCCTTAAGTTCCTGATTCAGAGATACGCCCGGGGAGCTAAGCTATTTCAAACTCAGATTACAGAGTCAATCGATAACGTTGTCCGTAAGAACGAAGAGCAAGCAGCAAACGCTCAGCCTCCGTTTGATAAAGACCAGGCGATGTATCAGCTTGAAGTACAACGCTTCCAACTTGAAGTACAAAGAGATCAAGCGAAGTCTCAAGTACAGATGTTTGATTCACAGACTAACGCACAGCTTGCGCAAATGGAGATGGCACAGAAAGAACGTTTGGCACAGCTCAAAGCTCAGCTTGAATCCATGAAGATGAACGCTCAAGCTGCTACTGAAAACAACAAGATGCAGATTAGCTACCAAGAGTTAATTGCTGGCATTAACCAATCCCGTGAAGAGCTCGCAATCCGTCAGCAAGAGCTTCTCTTAGAATACCAGAAGGTCTCTAACGCTAAAGAGTACGAGCAATATAAACTCATGCTCGAAGATAAGTTCGGTACCGCTGACGCTCAATTAGCTCGCACCGCACAGATGATTGAAGCTCAGTACACCCAAGCTGATATGCAAGAGAGATGGGCCACAGAGCAACGCTTACAAGCTGAGCACGGTATCAATGAAGCACTCGCCCAAGTAGAGATGCTCACCAAGATGAAGTCAGCAATGAATGAGCAGCCAGCTCAAGTGCAGCAACAGCAACCAGGTGTAGTCATCGAAGCTCCTAAGCCAGTTCCCACAACCATCAAGCGTACCAAAAAAGTAGAGCTCGATAGGAAGGGGAGGCCCGTTAAGATTGAAGATAGTGAATCTCAAAGCGGAGTGTAATGGAAATTAAGCAAGCACAAATAATCGTAGTCGGTACATGTGACGAGGGCTATCAAGTAGTTTTGGAAGTTGACGGGCCAGAGCCTGAGCGCATTGCCATTTCCATAGGGAACGCCACCGTCCTTAAAGACATGCTTCATAAAATGGTAGTCCAGTACGAGGAGAGGAGAGAAGCCCAACGCGTAGTATGAAGAAAGAAGAGAAAATAGTTACTCGCCCCTTCCAGTTTGGTAACGAGAAAGAATCCGAATGGCCTCCACGCTTTGGTACTGGAGGCTCGGGGCATTTCTACTGGGATGAAGAGACAAGGAAATTTAAGGAAGGTTACCCGCCACCAAAGTACCCAAGATACGGGCAAGCTCCAGCTGTTATTTCTGACACTATGGAGCCTTACTTTCACCCCAGGGCTCAGATGCTTATCGAGAGTAAATCCCAACTTAGAGAAGTTGATAAGGCGTGCGGGACTTTCACCTCTGACAGAAACGAGAAGTGCGCTAGTGACCCATGGACTGAGTGCAATAAGGTTTTAAAGAAAGATAGAGAGGAAGCCTTAGCAAAGGCTATCGCTCAGTGTGACGCTGGAACTGCGCCACTTACAGAAGAACAAAGGGCCATGTGCCGCGCTAACGATGAACGTTTAGCTGCTGCTATGCCAGGATTTGATCCGTTTAACGCCGTGGGGAGAATAAGCAATGCAAGAGGGAAACGCTACAAAAAGCGAATCAAGCGTAGAACCAGTAGAAGTTAATACCGACACTGAAACACCAGCAGTAGAAGCAACTGAAGAAACACCGACTGAGGAAGCCAAAGGCCTATCCTTAGGCGATGCTCTTGAGGTTGCCTTTGAAGCTCATAAAGAGAAAGACGAAGCTGCCAAAGCTAAGCGTGATGAAGGCTTAGAGGTTTCCTATAAAGGGAAGCGTGGGAGAGAGGAAGCAAAAGCCCCTGAAGTTCAAGAGGCTAAGGCTATTCAACCACCAGCTGAGTACACAGCGAAAGAGAAGGAAGACTTCCTAGCATCTTCCCCTTCTCAGCAAGCTGCTGCTCTAAGGCTTCACCGTCAGCGCATGTCTACGATTGATGAGATACGTAGAGAGAAAGAAGCAATTAGGCGCGAGCGTGAAGAGACACAACACATTCAGTCACTCGCAAAAGAGATTGAGCCCTTCGTTCGCGCTATGGGGACAAAGGATTCCCCAACTGTAGCGATGCAAAAAGCTATTAAGATGTGGCACGACTTTCAGAACGCTGAAGACCCTCGCGCAGCAGCTGCTGAATATCTCCGTGCAAAGGGAATTGAGGATGCAATTCCATCAGAATGGAGTGATGCAGTTAAGAATAAAGGGCCTGCTCCTGAAATAGTAGCTTTACAAAAAGAACTTGAAGCCATTAAGATGAGGCATCAAAGAGATGAGCTTGAGAGATCTCTTTCGCAACGTGCGGAAGAATTTCGTAGCTTCACCTCTACAACTAATGCGGCTGGCCGTCCAAAGTACCCTTCAATCCGTGGTGACGACACTTCGGAAGAAGGTATCAGGCTCGCTAGTTTCTTTGGTTCTCTAGTCAAGGGTGATACTCCATTCTCTCGTGAGTTCATCCAACGAACTGAAGCACGCATCCCAAACCTCACAAGGGCTCAGTTGCTTGAAGAAGCATACAAGTTTTGTGGTGGTACGGTTGACGATGCTGAAGCGCCTAGAACCCAATCCACGCAAAAACACATTATCCAATCCAGCCGAGCTGCTTCCTCTAGACCAGGAAACTCTTCGCGCAACGTTAGCAGTTCCCGCAAGGGAATGTCGCTTGATGATGCGCTTAGGTACTCGGTTGCATTCCACAAAGAACACGAGGGGAACTAGCGCAATACCATAAAGGTTAGTTCCCTTAAAAAAGGAATTAACTTTTATGGCAAGTTTTTCGGAAATTGCAGTAACTACATGGGAAAACCGAGAAAAGAAGCCTTCAGACTTCGTTCTCGACAATAACCCACTTTCATTCTCGCTTAAGAAAAAAGACCGCGTTAAGACCATCAAAGGTGGTCGCGTAATTTATGAAGCGGCAGAGCTTGCGCAGAACCAATACGTTCAGCGCATCGATGCAGCGGAAGAAATCACACTCGGCATTAACCAAGTACTCGACCAGTTCGAATACTCCCCAAAAATCATCGTTGTTCCTGTCTTTATCAATGACCTTGAGAAAGCACAGAACCAAGGGGAAGCGGAGTTCTTAGACCTTCTTAAATACCGTATGGAAGTGGGCGATAAGTCCATGGCCAACGCATTTGAGGAAGATCTTCA
>JACCDR011173513.1_pt1 | contig 13050 bp, 11 predicted proteins | sample 7446431 | NCBI WGS metagenome assembly JACCDR01 (sample SAMN15323443, study PRJNA562643) | freshwater metagenome | isolation source: river surface water | place: USA:Blue River Watershed | collected 2017-08-17
GCGCCTGTGCGGCCTGCAACTCCGCCAGCGCGCCCCGCTGGTGACGCTGCGTCAGCGTCGTCACCGCCGCGCCCAGCAGCGCCAGCACCACCAGCACCACCAGCGCCAGCAGCGCGACGAAACCGCGCGCGCGCCGGCCGGGCCGGGCGGGCGCGGTGCGGTGCCGGGGCCCGCCCGCGCGCTCAGGGCAGGTCGTCGCCGTGCACCGCCTGGTGCAGGGCCACGCTCTCGGTGCCGCCGGGGGCGGCCTGGGTGCTCAGCGTCAGGGCCAGGCTGACGACGGCGCTGCGCGCCGCCACCAGCGTGCCGTCCACGGCAAAGCGGCAGGCCGTGACGCCGCTGGCCAGCGGGTGGGCGGCGCCGCCGGCGGGCGGGTCGGGCTGCGCCTGCTGCCAGCCGTACCCGCTGTGGCGCTGCAGCGTGCCGGCGGCGAGGTCGCAGCGGTAGCTCACCGGCGCGTCCACCACCAGCACGCGGTAGGGCGGTGCCTGGGCCAGCACCGGCAGCGGCGCCAGCGAGACGAGCGACACCGTGCTGGCCGTGCCCGCCGCGTTGCCGTGGCCCCGGCGGTTGGACGTGGCCTGTTCCAGCGCGGTGGTGCTGGGCGCGTAGGCATCGCCGCCCTCGACGCCCGGCCCCAGGTTGTGGAACACCAGCTGCTGCCCGGCCTGCAGCTCCAGCCCCGGGCCCAGCACGTCGAAGGCCGTGTCGGCCACGCCGAAGGCCAGTGCGCCGCTGCCGGCCGTGGCGTAGCGCCCCCCGGCCGTGGTGGGGATGAACTCCAGCGCCAGCCCCGAGGCGCTGACGCGCACGCTGCCCGGCAGCGCCCGCCGGAGCTCGCGGCTGATCTGGCGCAGCGCGGTGTCGGCCTCGCCGGCCAGCGCCGCGCGCGCCGCGGTGGCGAAGTAGCCCTGCACCGCCGGCAGCACGAAGCCGGCCACCGCCGCCGCCAGCACGCCGGTGGCGGCCAGCACCATCACCAGCTCCACCAGCGTGAAGCCGGCCGGGCCGCGGCGGCGCCGCTCAGAACGCGAGGTTGGGCGCATGGCGCGTGCGCCAGCCCTGCAGCACGACCTGGCTGCCGTGGGGGCCGTCGACGGTGACGGTGATGCGCAGCGCGTCGCCGCTGCCGGCGCCGATGTCGTGCAGCGCCGCGGCCTCCACCACCACGCTGGCGCTGTAGGCCGAGAGCCCGGCCACGGCGGTGTTGGCGATGTCGACGACGCCGCTCATCGCCAGGCCGTGGTAGTCGTTCACGTGGTCGAAGCTCGGCGGCGCGAAACGGCCCTCGCCGGACTCGGGGCCCAGGGCCTCGGCCGCGCCGCTGCAGCCGGCCGGGCTGGTGGCGGTCTCCACCGCGGCGTCGTCGGCGTCGCAGAAGCTGAAGGGCATCAGCAGCACCTCCTCCAGCAGCGACTCGGCCACCGCCAGCGCCTGGCGCTGCAGCAGCGGGTCGGCGCTGGCCCGGCTGCCGGGGCCGAAGGCGGCCAGCACGCCGGCCAGGCCCACGGCCAGCACGACGATGGCCAGCAGCAGTTCGGGCAGCGTCAACCCGCGGGTGGCGCGGGCCGGGCGGGCCGGGCGGCTGGACGGCAGGCGGGCGCGATGCGCGGGCAATGCAATCGACATGGCCGCCGCATGCTAGGCAGCATGCGGCCCGGGCCAAGCGCCGAAAAGCGCTCAGGGCACGGTGCTGATCGCGCCGGTCTCGGGGTGCAGGCGCAGCACGCGGCTCGTGCCGCCGTGGCTGACGGTGATGTCGAGCGCCGCACCGGTGGAGGTGCTGGTGCGCGCCGCCTGCCCGGCGTTGAAGGTGGCGCTGCGCGGCCCGGCCTCGGCGATGCAGGGCGTGGCCGCCGCCGGGCACGGCAGCGCGCGCACCACGGTGCCGCCGGCGTCGGTGGCGGTGATGCCGCTGGCGGTGATCGTCAGCGTCAGCGGCCGGCGCTGCAGCAGCGCCTGGCGGTGCAGGTCGCGCAGCTCGGCCTGCAGCGTGTCGGCATGGGCACGCACGCGCAGGGCGCCCACGTCCATCAGCCGCGGCACCGCCACGGTGGCGAGCAGGCCCACCAGCACCAGCACGAGCACCAGCTCCACGAGCGTGAAGCCGGCGCCGCGCCGCATGCTCAGATGCCGTTGATCGTGAAGGTGGCGGTGGCGCCGCCGCTGGTCTGCGTGATCGTGCAGGTGGCGGTGGCGTCGGCCGCGACGGCGCCGTCGGCCACCGTGTAGCCCGACGGCAGGCCGCCCTGGAGCAGCGAACCGGCGTCGTTGCAGTTGTCCACGGCCACGCCCTTGCTGGAGTTGGCCTTGCGCGAGGCGTAGTTCACGGCCGAGGCCGAGGCCAGGCTGCCCGCCACGCCGGCCAGCGCCGCGCTGCGGGCGTCGCTGCCCAGGTCCACGAACTTGGGCACCGCCACGGCGGCCAGGATGCCGATGAGCACGATGACCATCACCAGCTCGATCAGCGTGAAGCCCTTCTGGATGCGATTCATGGAAGTCTCTCCCACAGGTTGGAACACGAGCCCGGCTGCGGCGGACGGCGCCGACGAGCCTCTCTGGCGGTGATATCGGAGGCCGGCCATCGGGCTTTAGCGACGGTTCGGCAAGGCTTCACGCCCCGCCCTTCACCGCCTGCCCCAGCTCCCACAGCGGCAGGAAGATGCCCAGCGCCAGCACCAGCACCAGCAGCCCCACCACCACCAGCAGCACCGGCTCGATGGCGGCCGACAGGCCCTTCACGGCGTGGTCGGTCTCGCGCTCGTACAGGCGCGCCACCTCCAGCAGCAGCGCGTCGAGCTCGCCGGTCTCCTCGCCCACGGCCAGCATCTGCAGCACCACGGGCGTGAACACGCCGGCCGCGGTGGCGCAGCGCGTGAGGCTCCCGCCACGCTCGATGCCGGCGCGCATGCGCTCGATGCGCTGCGCCACGAAGGCATTGCCCACGGTCTGCGCCACCGCGCCCATGGCCTGGCTGACCGGCACGCCGCTCTTCGTGGCCATGGCGAAGCTGCGCGCGAAGCGGCCCAGCGCCACCTTCAGCAGCAGCGGGCCCACGGTGGGCAGGCGCAGCAGCGCGCGGTCCCAGGCCAGGCGGCCGGCCGCGGTGCGGCGCCAGCGGGCCAGCAGCCAGCCCGCGGCCACGGCCCCGACCAGCAGCAGCGGCCAGGCCTGCACCATGAAGGCCGACACGCCCAGCAGCACCCGCGTCATCAGCGGCAGCTCGACCTTGAAGCCGGCGAACACGGTGGCGAAGGTGGGCAGCACGAACAGGTTCACCACCACCAGCGCCAGCACGATGGCCACGCCGACGAAGGCCGGATAGCGCAGCGCCTGGCGCACGCGGGCGCGGGCATCGATCTCGTACTCCAGGTGCTCGGCCAGGCGGTCCAGCGCCTCGGCCAGGCGCCCGGTGAGCTCGCCCACGCGCACCAGCGCCACGAAGAACGGGCCGAACAGCCGCTGGTGCCGCGACAGCGCGGTGGCGAGGTCGCGCCCCTGCTCCAGCTGCAGCCGCAGGTCGGCCATCAGCGCCGCCAGCGCCGGCCGTGCGGCCGAGGCCTGCAGGCCGGCCAGCGCGCGCAGCATCGGCACGCCGGCACGCTGCAGCGTGCCGAGCTGCCGCGCGAACATCAGCAGTTCCTCGGCGCTGATGCGGCCCAGGCGCGCCGCCTCGTGCTCGGCACGCGGCCGGATCTGCAGCGGCGTGATGCCGCCCGCCAGCAAGGCCACGGCGGCGGCCGATTCGTGCTCGGCCTCGAGCACGCCCTGCTGCGCATGGCCGCCGGCGTCGCGGCCGTTCCAGGCGAAATGCGGCATGGGCCTACTCCAGCTCGGGCGTCAGGTGCAGCGCCTCGGCCAGGGGCACAAGCCCGGCGCGCACCAGTTCCAGCGCGTGGTGCGCCATCTGCCGGCCCTGCAGCTGCTGCGCGGCCAGCGCCCGGAACGCGGCGCCGTCGGCGCGCGCGGCGGCCTCGGCCAGCGCCGCGTCGAAGGCCAGCAGCTCGTACACGCCCAGCCGGCCGCTGCAGCCGCTGCCGTGGCAGGCCGGGCAGCCGCGGCCGCGCAGGCTGCGCAGCCCGGTGGCCGACTCGCCGCCCACCGCCAGCAGCCAGGCGCGCTCCTGCGGGCTGGCCTCGTGCGGCTGGGCGCACTGCTCGCAGTTGCGGCGCAGCAGCCGCTGCGCCACCACGGCCTGCAGCGCGCTGGCCAACATGTACGGCGGCACGCCCATGTCGAGCAGCCGGAACGGTGCCGCCGCGGCGCTGCGCGTGTGCAGCGTGCTCAGCACCAGGTGGCCGGTGACGGCCGAGCGCAGGCCGATGTCGGCAGTCTCGGCGTCGCGGATCTCGCCCACGAGGATGACGTCGGGGTCCTGCCGCAGCGCGGCGCGCAGCACGCGCGCGAAGTCGAGCTCGATCTTGTCGTTGACCTGCACCTGCGTCACGCCCGGCAGGCGGTACTCGATGGGGTCCTCGACGGTGATGACCTTCTGGCGGTCGAGGTCGATGCCCGCCAGCGCCGCGTACAGCGTCGTCGTCTTGCCGCTGCCGGTGGGCCCGGTGACGACGAGCATGCCCGACTGCCGCGCCAGCAGCGCCTGCAGGCGCGCCAGCATCCACGGCGGCAGGCCGATCTCGGCCAGCTGCCGCGGCTTGCCCGCGGCACCCAGCAGGCGCATCACGAGGCTCTCGCCCAGTGGCGTGGGCAGCGTGGACAGGCGCACGTCCACCGTGCGCTCGGCCACGCGCAGCGAGAAGCGGCCGTCCTGCGGCAGGCGCTTCTCGGCGATGTCCAGGCCCGCCATCAGCTTGAGCCGCTGGGCCAGCGCCGGCGCGATGCGCTTGTCGGCCTGCGTCTGCACCTGCAGGTGGCCGTCGACGCGGGTGCGGATGACGAGCGTGTGCTCCTGCGGCTCCACGTGCACGTCGGAGGCGCCGCTGCGCAGCGCGTCGTCGAACACGCTCTGCAGCAGGCGCAGCAGCGGCGCGCCCTCCTGGCCGACCACGGACTGCAGCTCGCCGAAGTCCACGGCCTCGCCCACCTCGCGCTCCACGGCGCGGGCCAGTCCGCTCAGCTCGTCGGCGCGGCTGTAGTGGCGGTCGTGCGCGGGGCCGAGCTGGCTCTCGGGCACCACCGCCAGCCGCACCGGGCGCTTGAGAAGGCGCACCACGTCGTCGTAGGCGGCCAGGTCGAGCGGGTCGGCGAAGCCCACCAGCAGGTGCTCGGCGCGGTCGTCCAGCACGATGGCGCGGTGGCGGCGCGCGGCGGCCTCGGAGAGCAGCCGCACCGTCTCGGATTTCAGCGGGAAGCTCTTCAGGTTGACGGCCGGCGCGCGCAGCTGTCGCGCCAGCGCGTGGGCCACCTGGTCCTCGGCCACCAGGCCGGCCTCCACCAGCACGCGGCCCAGGCGCTGGCCGCTCGTGCGCTGGCGCTCCAGGGCGCCCTGCAGCTGCTCGGCGCTGATCAGGCCCTGGCGCACCAGCACGTCGCCCAGGCGCAGCTTCTCGCGCACCGGCGCGGGCGGGGTGCTGGCCGCAGCGGCGGCCACCTGGGCGGCTTCCTTCGGGTCGTTGAACATGGGCGGCGCGGGCGGGCGCCGAACGGGGCGCACGCCGGGCCGCATGGTGAGGTCGCGCGGCGCGGCGCAAAGCCGACAACAGCGGGCCGAACGCCGGCCAGTTCGGCGGCGGCCGGCGGTCACTAGCATCAACGACCATGAACCTGCGATTCGTCGAGGCCTTCCACTGGGCCGTCACGCTGCGCAGCGTGACGCGGGCGTCGGAGAAGCTCTTCATCACGCAGTCGGCGCTGTCCAGCCGCATCGCCGCGCTCGAGGCCGAGCTCGGCGTGCTGCTGCTGGACCGGCGCGACAAGCAGTTCCGCCTCACGCAGGCGGGCTCGCGCTTCGCCCGGCATGCCGAGCGGCTGCTGAACCTGCAGCGCGACATCAAGGCCGAGTTCGGCAACGGCGTGCTCGGCGCTGCGGCGGACGGCGTGGCGCCGCGGCAGCGGCCCCTGTCGCTGCGGCTGGGCGTGATCGAGTCGGTGCTGCACTCGTGGTTGATCGAGTGGATCCAGGCCCTGCGCAGCGAGCACCCGACGCTGGAGCTGGCGCTGAACGTCGAGACGACGCCGGTGCTGGTGGACCAGATGAAGCGCGGCACCGCCGACCTCGTGCTGACGGTGCTGCCGGCCAGCGGCGAGGGCGTGATGACGCGCGCGCTGGCTCCGATGCCGATGGTCTTCGCCGGGCCACCGCGCCCGGCCGGCGCTCGTGCGCCGCGCCGCAGCACCCTGGCCGCGCTGGCGGCGGCACACGAGCTGCTGACCTTCCAGCGCGGCTCGCAGCCCCACCTGGCGCTGCTGGCGCTGTGCAAGGCGCGCGGCGTCGAGGCCCCGCGCGTGCACACGATCTCGTCGATCTCGGCGATGGTGCAACTCGTGGAGCAGGGCTTCGGCATCGCCACGCTGCCGCTGGCCGCGGTGCGGCGGCTCGGGCTCACGCCGCTGGCCGTGGACGCCGAGCTGACGCCGCTGCCGATCCACCTGTCGTGGCGCGACGACCCGGCCAACCTGCTGTCGGGCAGCGTCATCGACTCGGTGCTCGCCTTCAACGCACGTCCGGCCGCGAGCGTGCGCCGCGGAGCCGCGACCGGCCCGTCATCGAAAAAAATGATGAGAGCATAGAAAAAACTTGCGTTTGGCCCGGCGCCGGCACGGCTTCCAGAATGCGCCGCACGCACCGCCGAGACCCGACGCATGAACGCCTCCGCAGAAACCCTGATCGATGCCTTCGACACCCCGGCGGCGCTGCGCCGGGCCTGCCGCAGCGGCGCCTGGAGCCGCCACACCAGTGGCCTGTGCGAGCGCCACGTTCAGGGCAACCTGGTGATCCTGCCGCGGGCCCACGCCGCCGACTTCCTGCTCTTCTGCCAGCGCAACCCCAAGCCCTGCCCGCTGCTGGCCGTGGGCGAGGCCGGCAGCCCGGCACTGCCGACCATGGGCGCCGGCATCGACCTGCGCCACGACCTGCCGCGCTACCGCGTCTGGCGCGACGGCGTGCTGGCCGACGAGCCCACCGACATCGCGGCACTGTGGCAGGACGACTTCGTGTCCTTCCTGCTGGGCTGCAGCTTCAGCTTCGAGCAGGCGCTCATGGACGAAGGCATCCGGTTGCGCCACGTCGATCAGGGCCGCAACGTCGCCATGTTCCGCACGAACGTGGCCACCGAGGCTGCCGGCCCGTTCGCGGGCCCGCTCGTGGTGACCATGCGGCCGCTGCGCGCCGCCGACGCCATCCGCGCGGTGCAGATCACGTCGCGCTACCCGGCCGTGCACGGCGCGCCGGTGCACCTGGGCGACCCGTCGCTCATCGGCATTGCCGACCTCTCGCAGCCGCACTACGGCGACGCCGTCGAGGTGCGTGCCGACGAGCTGCCCGTGTTCTGGGCCTGCGGCGTCACGCCGCAGGCGGCGCTGATGGCGGCGCGGCTGCCGCTGGCCATCACGCACGCGCCCGGCTGCATGCTCGTGACCGACCGCCTGAACCACGAGCTGGCTGCCTTCTGAAGCCCGCTCCGACCCGCCTTCCCCAGCCCCACCCACCCGCACGGAGAGACCCGCGATGAAGAACCCGATCCTCGCCCTGGCCCTGGCCACCGCCGCCCTGGTGGCCCAGGCGCAGACCAAGTGGGACCTGCCCTCGGGCTACGGGCCCAACACCTTCCAGGTGCAGAACCTGCAGTGGTTCGCCGAGGAGGTCGACAAGGCCACGGCCGGCAAGCTGAAGATCACGCTGCACCCCGGCGCCTCGCTGTTCAAGGCCAACGAGATCAAGCGCGCGGTGCAGACCGGGCAGGCCCCGGCCGGCGAGTTCATCCTCTCCGGCGCGGCCAACGAGAACGCGCTGTTCGGCGTCGACTCCATCCCCTTCCTGGCCACCACCTACGCCGAGGCGAAGAAGCTCGACACGGTGTCGCTGCCCTACATCGAGCGCGTGCTGGCGGCCCAGGGCCTGAAGCTGCTGTACACGGTGCCCTGGCCCGGGCAGTCGCTCTACAGCAAGAAGCCGGTGGCCTCGCTGGCCGACCTGCGCGGCACCAAGATGCGCGCCTACAACCCGGCCACCACGCGCATCGCCGAGCTGGTGGGCGCGCAGCCGGTCACCATCCAGCTGGCCGAGCTGCCGCAGGCGCTGGCCACCGGCGGCGTCGACAACTTCCTCACCAGCAGCGCCAGCGGCGTCGACAGCAAGCTGTACGAGCAGGTGACGTTCTTCTACGACGTGAACGCCTGGCTGCCGCGCAACGCGGTGATCGTCAACGTCAAGGCCTGGGAGGCGCTGGACGCACCCACGCGCACGGCCGTGGAACGCGTGGCGCGCGCCGCCGGCGAACGCGGCTGGAAGATCAGCGACCAGAAGGACGACGAGTACCTGAAGGAGCTCGCGGCCCGCGGCATGACGGTGGACCGCCAGAGCGCCGGCCTCAAGCGCGAGCTCAAGGCCGTGGGCGAGCGCATGGCCGCCGAGTGGGTGCGCCAGGCCGGGGCCGACGGCCAGGCGCTGCTCGACGCCTACCGCAAGTGATGCCACGGCCCTGCTGACGCCGCCACCGCCCGCCATGCGCCAGGCCCTCGACACCTTCTACGCGGCGCTGATGGCGCTGGCGGCGGTGGCCCTGCTGGGCTGCTTCGTCTGCGTCGTCCTCGGCATCGCCGACCGCCAGTTCGGCCTCGGCCTCCGGGGCCTGGACGCCTACGCCGGCTATGCCATCGCGGCGGCGCTGTTCCTGGCGCTGCCGGGCACGCTGCAGCGCGGCGAGCACATCCGCGTGACGCTGCTGCTGCAGCGGCTGCCGGCGGCGTGGCGCGGCGCGATGGAGGCCTGGTGCCTGTTCGCGGCCACGGCGCTGGCGGCGGCGCTGGCGTGGTACTCGGTGAGGATGGTGTGGGTGTCGCACGCCACGAACGACGTCTCGCAGGGCAGCGACGCCACGCCGCTGTGGCTGCCGCAGCTGTCGATGGCGCTGGGCTGCATCGGCCTGCTGGTGGCGCTGCTCGATGCCAGCTGGTGCCGGCTGCGGGGGCGCGCGTTCTTCGAGGCCGGCCACGACGCCGCCCACATCGAGTAAGGCCTGCGCCATGGACATCCTGACCGCCGCGCTGCTGATCGCGCTGCTCATCGCCGTGCTGGCCAGCGGCCTGTGGATCGGCCTGACGCTGCTGGGCGTGGCCGTCGTGGCCATGCAGTTCTTCACCAACCGCCCGGTCGGCGACAGCATGGTGTTCACCATCTGGGGCAGCACCTCGAGCTGGACGCTCACCGCGCTGCCGCTCTTCCTGTGGATGGGCGAGATCCTGTTCCGCAGCCGCCTGACGGCGGACCTCTTCAAGGGTCTGGCGCCCTGGCTCAACCGCGTGCCGGGCCGGCTGCTGCACACCAACGTCATCGGCTGCGGCATCTTCGCGGCGGTGTCGGGCTCCAGCGCCGCCACCTGCGCCACCATCGGCAAGATCACGCTGCCGGAGCTGAAGAAGCGCGGCTACCCCGACGGCATCAGCATGGGCTCGCTGGCCGGCGCCGGCACCTTCGGGCTCTTGATCCCGCCGTCGATCATCATGATCGTCTACGCCGTGGCCACCGACGTGTCGATCGCGCGGCTGTTCGTGGCCGGCGTGATCCCGGGGCTGATGCTGATGGCCCTGTTCTCGGCCTACCTCGTGATCTGGGCGCTGCGCCACCCCGACCAGGTGCCGGCCGCCGACGCCGACATGCCGCTGCGCGAGCGGCTGAAGGCCGCGCGCCACCTGATCCCGGTGCTGTCGCTGATCGTGCTCGTGATCGGCTCCATCTACAGCGGCGTGGCCACCGCCACCGAGAGCGCCGCCATCGGCGTGGCCGGCTCGCTGCTGCTGGCGCGCATCGAAGGCAGCCTCGGCTGGGCCAGCTTCAAGGAGGGCCTGCTGGCCGCCTGCCGCGTGTACTGCATGATCGGGCTCATCCTCGCCGGGGCCTCGTTCCTCACGCTGGCGATGGGCTTCATCGGCCTGCCGCGCGAGGTGGCGGCCTTCATCGGCGGCCTCGACCTGAGCCCCTTCATGCTGCTGGTGCTGCTGACGCTGTTCTTCATCGTGCTGGGCTGCTTCCTCGACGGCATCAGCATGGTCGTGCTGACGATGGCCGTGCTGCTGCCCACCGTGCAGGGCGCCGGCATCGACCTGATCTGGTTCGGCATCTTCGTGGTGCTGGTGGTGGAGATGGCGCAGATCACGCCGCCCGTGGGCTTCAACCTCTTCGTGCTGCAGGGGCTCACGAAGAAGGAGCTGCCCTACCTGGCGCGCACCGCCCTGCCGTTCTTCGGGCTGCTGCTGCTGGCGGTGGGCATCATCTATGTCTTCCCGCAGCTGGTGTTGTGGCTGCCGTCCCTGATGTGAGCACCCGATGAGCGACTCTCCCCGCTGGCAGTTCTGGATCGACCGTGGCGGCACCTTCACCGACGTGGTCGGGCGCGCGCCCGACGGCCAGCTGCACACGCTGAAGCTGCTGTCGGAGAACCCCGAGCAGTACCGCGACGCGGCGGTGGAGGGCATCCGCCGGCTGCTGGGCCTGGCGGCCGGCGCGCCCATCACGCCCGAGCACGTGGACTGCGTGAAGATGGGCACCACGGTCGCCACCAACGCGCTGCTCGAGCGCAAGGGCGACCGCACGCTGCTCGTCACCACGCGGGGCTTCCGCGACGCGCTGCGCATCGCCTACCAGGCGCGACCGAAGCTCTTCGAGCGCCACATCCAGCTGCCCGAGCTGCTGTACGAGCGCGTCATCGAGGCCGAGGAGCGCGTCGGCGCGCACGGCGAGCTGCTGCAGCCGCTGGACGAAGCCCACCTGCGCGAACGGCTCTGGGCCGCCTTCGACGCCGGCATCCGCGCCGTGGCGGTGGTGTTCATGCACGGCTACCGCTACACGGCGCACGAGCAGGCCGCGGCCCGCATCGCGCGCGAGATCGGCTTCACGCAGGTGAGCACCAGCCACGAGGTGAGCCCGCTGATGAAGCTGGTGTCGCGCGGCGACACCACGGTGGTGGACGCCTACCTGAGCCCCATCCTGCGCCGGTACGTGGAGCAGGTGGCGGCACAGATGCCGGGCGTGCGCCTCTTCTTCATGCAGAGCAGCGGCGGGCTGACGGAAGCCCACCGCTTCCAGGGCAAGGACGCCATCCTCAGCGGCCCGGCCGGCGGCATCGTCGGCATGGTGCGCACGGCGGTGGCGGGTGGGCATGACAAGGTCATCGGCTTCGACATGGGCGGCACCAGCACCGACGTCAGCCATTACGCGGGCGAGTTCGAGCGTGCGTTCGAGACGCAGGTGGCCGGCGTGCGCATGCGCGCGCCGATGATGAGCATCCACACCGTGGCCGCCGGCGGCGGCAGCCTGCTGGCCTTCGACGGCGCGCGGCTGCGCGTGGGCCCCGAGAGCGCGGGCGCGAACCCGGGCCCGGCCAGCTATCGCCGCGGCGGACCGCTGGCCACGACCGATGCGAACGTGCTGCTGGGCAAGATCCAGCCCGAGTGGTTCCCCAAGGTCTTTGGCCCGGCCGCCAACGAGCCGCTGGACCGCGCCGTGGTGCAACAGAAGTTCGAGGCCCTGGCCGCCGAGGTCGCACGCGCCACGGGCCGGCCCACCACGCCCGAGCAGCTGGCCGAAGGCTTCCTGCAGATCGCCGTGCAGAACATGGCCAACGCCATCAAGCGCATCAGCGTGGCGCGCGGCTACGACGTCACGCAGTACACGCTGCAGTGCTTCGGCGGCGCCGGCGGGCAGCACGCCTGCCTGGTGGCCGATGCGCTGGGCATGGCGCGCGTGTTCGTGCACCCGCTGGCCGGTGTCCTCTCGGCCTACGGCATGGGCCTGGCCGACCAGATCGCGATGCGCGAAGCCAGCGTCGAGCATCCGCTGTCGGCCGAGGGCCTGGCAGCCGCCACCGCCACGCTGGCCGAGCTGGCGGCTGCGGCGCGTGCCGAGGTCGCGGGCCAGGGCGTGGCCGAGGCCGCCATCACCGTGCACCGCCGCGTGCACCTGCGCTACCAGGGCACCGACACGGCGCTGGTGGTGGACCTCGCCGACACGGCCACGATGACCGCGGCCTTCGAGGCCGCCTACCGCCGCCGCTTCGCCTTCCTGATGGAAGGCCGGCCACTGGTGATCGAGGCCGTGTCGGTGGAGGCCGTGGGCGCCGGCGAGCGCCACGACGCCGGCACCGGTGCCGCCGAACCCGCGCCGCACCGGCCCGATCCCGTGGCGCGCGTGCGGCTGCACGCCGGCCGGTGGCACGAGGCCGGCCTCTTCGTGCGCGAGCGGCTCGCGGCCGGCGCCACCATCGACGGCCCGGCCGTCATCGCCGAGAAGAACGCCACCACCGTGGTGGAGCCCGGCTGGCAGGCACGGCTCATGGCCGCCGGCCCCCTGGAGCTGCAGCGCGTGATGCCGCGCGCCACCCAGCACGCCATCGGCACCGAGGCCGACCCGGTGATGCTGGAGGTGTTCAACAACCTCTTCATGAACATCGCCGAGCAGATGGGCCTCCGTCTGCAGAACACCGCCTACTCGGTGAACATCAAGGAGCGGCTGGACTTCTCCTGCGCGCTGTTCGACGAGAGCGGCCAGCTCATCGCCAACGCGCCGCACATGCCGGTGCACCTGGGCTCGATGAGCGAGAGCATCAAGACCGTCATCGAGCGCAACCCGGCGATGCAGCCCGGCGACGTCTACGTGCTCAACGACCCCTACCACGGCGGCACGCACCTGCCCGACGTGACGGTGATCACGCCGGTGTACCTGTTGTCGGGCGACGCGAAACCCAGCTTCTACGTGGCCAGCCGCGGCCACCACGCCGACATCGGCGGCGCCACGCCGGGCTCGATGCCGCCGTTCTCCAAGACCATCGCCGAGGAAGGCGTGCTGTTCGACAACTTCCTGCTCGTGCGCGACGGCCGCCTGCGCGAGGCCGAGCTGAACGCGCAGCTGGCCAGCGGCCCCTGGCCGGCGCGCAA
>JACCDR011624203.1_pt1 | contig 13050 bp, 14 predicted proteins | sample 7446431 | NCBI WGS metagenome assembly JACCDR01 (sample SAMN15323443, study PRJNA562643) | freshwater metagenome | isolation source: river surface water | place: USA:Blue River Watershed | collected 2017-08-17
GATGCAAGGGAAGAGAGGATCACGATCGTGTATCAAACCGTTGTACTGAAGGAGCTCCGCATCCATTCCTTCAATGCATTGTGAGACAAGTAAAGGATCATCATGCGAAAGTGTCACGACATCTGCAAAAGAAGTTTTAATCGTGAATCCAATAAGCTTATCTGTGATTGGGAAAAGCGTTTGTCTCTCAATCCGGATAAAGAGTTTTGGATTGAGAATATCAAATGATCTTCCTTTCCAGTCTTCCGGAGAAATTCCTGGAGGAGCTTCCGGATGGTGATTAAGTCTATCATCCGTTGCTACTCCCCATGCAAAGCGTTCAACCGCACCACGCTTCTGAATCTGCTCAAACATCTTAGGAGCGGCCTTGGAAATCGTATCGATGTAGGGAATAGGTTTATGAGAATCAAAGAAACTTTTCCCGATTTTTGATCGGGCGTCCCAATGATTCGGAGATGATAAGTGAATCAGGGCAAGCCATTCACGATTTTCATCCATTTTCCAGATGGCGAAATCTTCGGGAAGTTGGGTGATGATCTCATCAATCTCATCTCTGGCATCCGGAAGACGTTTCATCTCTTTATATGCCACGAGTGACCTGAGTTTGCGGGCGGTGATGTCCATTTCTTCCAGTGTGAGGTCCACTGGCAAAGGATAATGTTTGGATAGGGATTCACGGCGGCAAGCAAGTTTGTTGAAAAGATATTTCTCTTCATCTTCCTCAGGTACAAAAATCCCTCTGTCATCGAGAGGTTTTAACCCGGCCGTAATAATAAATTTTCCGTTTCGCCATGGACGATCATTCATGGAGAGTGCTTTATCAGAAGCTGAATAGTTTTTGAACGAATGTCAGATATTGTTATTCATCATTTTGAGTGTATTAGGCCCAAAGCGGTCAGTGAACTGAATGGAAAGAGTTTTACCCTCTGGGTCGCTTGCCATAACTTCAATGTACATATCAAAAAGTGTGCGTTTGGCCTTGAGCTCAATCACACCTTTGTTCAGTTTCCAAGTCCCTTTACCGTCACCTAGGTTAGGCAAGTCATAGTAAAAGCGACCATCGTTATAGAGAGCGATCTCAATCGGGTAGGAAGTGTTAACAATAGATTTATCAATCGTAAGATTTGGCTTCTTTTCCATCTGCTTTTGATTCACAAATTTATCAAGTTCCGTAGCTTCAATCTTATGAAGTTTAGATTTGCCACCTTGACCACAGCCCATAAGGGCAAGAAGAGTTACCAAAAGAAGAGTTTTCATAGGGTAAATGGTAACTAATGCGCTTCAGGAAAGGCAAGCAATAAACATTTTGATTGAGTGGGTCATAAAATGGCGATAGGCTATTAGAAACAATCTTTCAGAGTGGTAAATGATGACTAAAGTTGATTATGAAATTGGTGCCGATGCGATTTTGAGCAAACCCCTCCTTCAGGGTGCCGAATATGTGGAACTCTCTCAGTTTGATTTTAAACTCAAAATCTTTGTCATGCGCCTTCAAAGCGAAGAAGGAGAATGGGATTTAACTTTTAAAGGTGTGGCCCATCTGAATATCACAGATCTTCAGCATCAAAATTTGATTTCACGAATTGCCGTTAGAAAAGGCGAAAAGATTTCTGATGATTTTAAAAAACTCATCAGTAAATTTAATAGCGGAAAGGCAACGCTTGATAAATACACTGCCATTGAAATGACATCTTCTGTTGGTGCCATCGTAAATATCATCTGTGAGAAGTTCGAGATTCATAAGGTCTAGGATGATTATTGAGGGCAAAAGCTTCGTTCTTAAAAACAATACTCAGGTGATTCTGAGATCTGTAAAACCATCTGAGGCGCAATTGTTCCTTGATCACGCGAGGATTGCTCATCGTGAGTCTTATCGTAATCTCAATCGACCTCCAGATTACTGGGATAAGCTTACCGTTGAAGAAGAAGAAAAAATTTTAAAGAACATGGAAGAGTCTAAACGTAGATTTATGCTAGGGGCTTTTCTTAACGGGAAAGTGATCGGTGGGGTTGCGAATTTTGGCCATGATCAATCGTTTCAGGAATTCAACGGAATGATCGGAATCAGTATCCAGAATGCGTATCATGGACTCGGTCTTGGTGAGGCCATGATGAGATTTGCCATGGAGAAAAGCAAAGAGAGTGGATGCCACAGGCTTGAGCTTACCGTGAGAACTTACAACACTGGCGCCATAGCTCTTTATGAAAAACTAGGGTTCAAGAAAGTCGGTACTCTTCGCGAAACCGCCTTCATCGATGGGCAATTTGTTGATGAGTACATGTATGATTATCTTTTCTAGATCTTTTTCTTAGCTCCCATTTCTTTATAGAAGGCGATGTATCTCTTCATCACGTGGATCGGGTAATCTTTCGGGAATACATCTCTTGAAACTGCATTCTTCACCGCTTTAGGACCCATGTTGTAGGCCGCTAGATAAAGCTGTCCGTGACCTTCAAACTTTGTTCTGAGCCAGGCAAGGTAAGCAGAGCCGAGTTTGATATTTGTGATCGGGTCCTGGAGTGATTTATCACCACGCCATTTCGTCTTAAGAAGTTTAGACATCCATTCGCCAGTCGCCGGACGAATCTGCATCATACCAATTTCACCAACTGGACCAACGGCAAGTGGATTGAAACTTGATTCACCAGAAATGACGGCCATCACAAAGTATGGATCGAGTGAGTTCTTTTGTGATTCAACAATGATCGCTCGTGCAACAGAGTAGGCCTTATACTTAAACTTTTTCGGGAGTCGGTTTTTCACGACTTCATGAATGTTCTTTTCCAGATTCTGTTTGTTTTCAAATTTTGCCACAACAGACTTCTTGTAGCTTTTCCCCATGAGCTCTTTGGCATGCTCTACACGTAAAGCACGACGAACACTCGCAAGATCACGACCCGCGAACGTGTTAAGAGACATCAATCCTGTTACCAGAATAAGAAATAAAAATTGTGTTTTCATACCGTACTATTGAGCAAGGAAGATGCCAAAAACTGAGAGTTAAACTCTTGATTCTGTGAGGTAGATAAAGCGCTTCTTTAGGCAGTGACTGTTTGTTAGTCACAGGGATGGGCCAACCCCTTGTTTTGCAGGGGTCATTGAAATTCAAAGGTTTGGCCCTGAAACTAACTTCATGAACGACTTCTTGTCAGCTCCCCATTACGTTCTGGCCCGGATGATCTTTGAGAGATCTCTCGGCGCCCTTTATTTTGTCGCCTTCCTTTCGGCCTTTAATCAATTTAAAGCTCTCTTAGGTGAGAAAGGCTTATTGCCAGCTCCTGAATATTTACGTGAATCCTCCTTCAAGGATTCACCGGGACTTTTCCACTGGAAATATTCGGATCAACTTTTACAGGTTGTCTGTCTCTTCGGAATGCTTCTTTCTATTTTGATCGCAGTAGGGATTGTAGGTCAGTTTCCCATTTTTCTTCACATGCTGAGCTGGCTTACTGTCTATTTTCTCTATTTATCTATCGTGAATGTCGGGCAGGAATTCTACGGATTTGGTTGGGAAACAATGATTTTAGAAGCAGGTTTTTTTGCTTCCTTCATGGGACCAGAGTACGTCACGCCTTCCTGGATACCTATATTCATCCTGCGGTGGATGTTATTTCGAACGGAGATGGGTGCTGGTCTTATTAAGATGAGGGGAGATCCATGCTGGAAAGATCTCACCTGCCTGTATTACCATCATGAAACGCAGCCTTTACCAAATCCTCTATCGAGAACCTTTCATCATAGTCCAGGATGGGTTCATCGAAGTGGCGTCGTTGTCAGTCATTTTTGTCAGCTTGTTGCTCCGATTGGATTATTTCTTCCGCAACCAATAGCAATGATCTCAGGTGCTCTACTGATGATGCATCAGCTTATTCTGGTGATCAGTGGAAATTACTCATGGCTTAATTGGCTTACGATCGTTCTGTGTTTTCTTGCCATACCTGGCGAAATATCAGAAACACTGCCTCGACCATTATGGTTTGAGGGGATTCAATATCTCATTCTTGTCCTGGCACTTTGGCTTAGTTATAAACCTCTTAAAAATCTTTTTTCATCTAATCAATACATGAACTACTGTTGGAATCGTTGGCACCTTGTCGGAGCTTATGGAGCATTTGGAAGTGTTACCAAAGAACGCTATGAGATTGTTATCGAAGGAAGTTCTGAAGGCTTTGAATGGAAGGAATATGAGTTCAAGGGAAAACCTGGTGCCTTGAACCGAACGCCTCCAATAGTGGCCCCTTATCACTTACGTCTTGATTGGATGATCTGGTTTCTCCCATTCACAGTGAGAGTCATTGATAAAAAAGTTTATGTGAGAGGACATCGTTATTGGTTTATAAGATTCATGATGAAACTGCTGGAGGATGATAAAACAATTACAAAGCTCCTCAGGAAAAATCCTTTTCAGTCAAAACCACCCAAATATGTAAGAGCAAAATTTTATCAGTATCATTTCACAACCAAAGCTGAAAAAGCTGATACAGGTCATCTCTGGAAGAGAGAGTTCTTAGGAGAGTTCTTTCCAGAAATTTCTCTCGAATCAGTTAGGTATTAGAATAAGTTTAATAAATGCAGTCGTTTGCATGAAGCTTTCATCAAATAAATTTATGATTTTCGTCACATCTCATACTTAGCTGATAAAGAAATAAAAAATAAGCCCTTATTGTTGTTGAAGTTTTGTGTTTCAAGTTTTTGGAACGGCATTTTGTTCCTGAAAAAAAACTGCAATCTTTAAAAAATTTTAACCGAAGATAGATTTCGAGGCATTTATCTAAGGGAAAACATGGCCACTGCAAAAAATTACAACGTTCAATACAACACGGGTTATACCATCGTGACTCTTGATAGTGTGCTTGATTGGAATAACTGTAAATCGTTTGAACAAGAAATTCCAACTCTCGTAAATGAAAATCATATTCTGATTAACTGTGAACAGGTTGTCTCAATTCCCAAAGATTGGGCACGTGCTCTCACATCGCTTCAGAGATCGCTTCATGAAAAAGAAAAACACTTAAAGCTCATTCATGTGAATCATTCTTTTTTACGAGAACTGAAATCGGAAGGCCTTGATACACTCTTCAAAATTTCAAAGGACGCCAGCGAAGCACTTCAGGAGTTCGGGATTACGGTGAAGCGTACCTTTGATACAAACTTCATCAATCCTTTTTTGAATGCCACCCTTCATGTCTTGAAAGTTCAGGCGCAAGTGGATGCAACCGCCGGCCAAATCTACAGAAAAAAGCCTAACGATCATTTTGTCGGAGATGTTTCCGGGATTATCGGGATCGTATCCGACTCTTTTAATGGTTCAGTTGTCATCAGTTTTCCTGAAATGACTTTTCTTAAAGTCGTCTCAAGCATGCTTGGAGAAGAATTCACGAAGCTTGATAAAGAAATTATTGATGGCGCAGGCGAAATCACGAACATGATTTTCGGCCAGGCCAAGATTGTACTTAATGAAAAAGGCTATGGCATTAAAACTGCCATCCCGTCTGTGGTAACCGGTAAAGATCACTCTTTATCGGCAATGACAAAAGGTCCCATCGTGGTAATCCCTTTTGAGAGTCAGATGGGTAAGTTTTTTGTGGAAATCTGTTTATCAGCTTAATAGGAGAAAGATATGAGTAAGTGGAGTTTGAACGCTAAGATTTATTTTGTGATGAGTATTTTCATCGCAGGATCGATGCTGATTGCATTTATGGGCCTTTCAAAAATGGCGGGCATTAAGGATTCATTAGAGAATATTGTTTACGGAAGTGCCGCCCGTTTAGGGAATGCTCATGAAGTGAAAGAGCTCTTCTTCATTCAGCTCGTGAATGAGAAAAATGCCATTCTGGAAGATGATGCCGAAAGACGTAAAGTTCATTTGAAGAGAATCTCAGAAAGAGATGTTCAGATAAAAAAAGCGGTTGATGATGCTGAATTGATCTCGACAGAAGCCGGGAAAAAGAACTGGATCGAGTTTGAAGGCTACTATAGCGAATGGATTCAGAACAACAAAGAGATTCAAAAGACTCTTGAGATGGGTGATCAAAACGCTGCTGCTAAATTGTCTATGGGGAAAGGCCGTGAACTGCGTTTAAAAGTAGAAGAGCTTCTTGATAGTACGGTTAAACGTAATGAAGGTTTCATGGCCCAGGATACTAAGCAGGCCGCAGCTGATTATGAAACTGCCAGAAATCTTGTGATCACAATTGTTATCTGTTCATTAGTGCTTGGCCTAGGGCTTGCGACTTTTATCCTGAGAAAAGTATCTGCTTCTATTGACCAGGTCGTCAAAACTCTCAATGAAGGTTCATCTCAGGTTTCTCAAGCTGCTCAACAAATTGCTTCTGCGTCTGAGGAACTCTCTCAGTCTACGACGGAACAGGCATCCTCACTTGAGGAGACGGCTTCATCAATCGATGAAATGAATTCGATGGTTCAGAAAAATGCTGAGAACGCGAAACGAACATCGGATCTTTCAATAAGTTCTTCTCAGAGTGCAGAGAAAGGTAAAACTGTTGTGAAAGACATGATCAGGGCGATGGACAACATCAATGATTCGAACAACACGATTAAGTCGCAGATTGATGATAGTAACCAACGTATCGCCGAGATTGTCCAGGTAATCGCGGAAATCGGGAATAAAACGAAGGTCATTAACGACATCGTTTTCCAGACAAAGCTTCTTTCCTTCAATGCTTCGGTTGAAGCGGCAAGGGCAGGGGAGCACGGAAAAGGTTTTGCAGTTGTTGCTGAAGAGGTGGGTAACCTTGCTCAAATGTCAGGTAACGCGGCAAAGGAAATCTCAGATATGCTGGATGCAAGTATCCAGAGAGTTGAAGGCATTGTCACTGAGACTAAAACAAAAGTAAGTTCTCTCATTGTTGAAGGTAAAGATAAAATCGAGAACGGAATTAAGATCGCTCAGGACTGTGAAATTGTACTGAATGAAATTGTTGATAACGTCTCTAGTGTTTCTCAGATGGCCAACGAAATTTCGACTGCCTGTCAGGAACAAGCTCAAGGTGTACAGGAAATCACTAAGGCCATGGGGCAGCTGGATCAGGTGACTCAGGCGAATGCCTCTACCTCTGAAGAAGTAGCAAGCTCCGCGGAAGAATTATCTGGTCAGGCCGAGTCTCTCCGTTCGGCGGTGACAATTCTTGTCACAACCATTCAGGGTGATACAAAATCAAATTCTTTCGAGCTAGAAACTAAGACCATCGTGAAGCAGAAATCCAATGTGATTGCTTTGAAACCAAAGAAACATAAATCAGAAGTGCCGGTTCAGCTTAAGCAGGCTGTCGGTGCAACTTTTCCGGATGTTCCTTAAGAGCACGATCCCAGCTTTGAGGAACATTAGAAATAACTCAGGAAATGACGAAAGGCCAGTTTGATTATTTTCGAAAGAAAATTTTTGAACTGGCCGGCATTTCATTATCGGAAGTTAAGGTTGAACTTATTCAATCCAGGCTGAGAAATCGTCTCACGAAAAAAAATCTCACAAGTTTCGATGATTATCAGAAATTTCTTGAACACCTTCCGGATGATCACGAAGAGTGGGAATTATTCGTCAACCAGCTAACGACGAACAAAACAGACTGCTTCAGAGAGCCCGAGCATTTTGACTTTATTGTTGAAACATTTCTTCCTGAATGGAAGAAGCTAGGAAAATCGCATTTAAAAGTCTGGTGTGCGGCAAGCTCCACGGGAGAAGAACCTTATACTCTGGCGCTCCTCTTGGATGAATACTTTGCCAAATCAAAAGTAACTTTTGATATCCATGCTTCGGACATTGACACGAAAGTTCTAAAGCTCGCCGTTAACGGAGTGTATCCCATTGACCGGTTGGAGTTCATCCCAAAGAAATTCCATCATCAGTTTATCCGTGGGACAGGAGAGATCGAATCCTGGATGAAGGTTAAGCCTTCGCTTAAATCTAAAGTTAAGTTTTTCCAGTATAACCTCGCCAATCCACCAGAGACTGATGAGAAGTATGATTTGATTTTTTGCCGGAACGTTCTCATCTATTTTAATCCTGAGACGATCTTGAATGTTGTCGATTCACTTCACGAACGGGCCCAGTCAGATTCTTTGCTTGTCATTTCTCATTCTGAGTCCCTTCAAAACGTTCAGACTCTCTGGAAATTTCAGCGACCGTCTCTTTATGTTAAAGGTAAATTTTCGTTCTAAAAAGAAAGTGCAAGCGAAGTCACGACAAAACCATTTGTTCTGCTTTTGTGTGAGTAGATGGAGTCCCGGGATAAAAATCCTCTGACTTCATTACGCCATAGAATCTTTTCATTGAAATGATGATCGAAATTAGTTGATGCACTTTGAACGTTGAATCCATGTGCTGAGCCAGTTGTTACATTCGCCTGGTGAGGATCGGCATAATGCTCAATTCTTGCGGCAATATAATCTTCTTCTGAAATCTTTTTCCTCAACGTAAAGGCCATGGCAAACCAGGAATCTACGCCATCATTTTTTTGCTGACTTTGTGTTCCGATATCAAGAGCAGTTTGATATTCGAATCCATTTGAAAGCTGATTCTGGTAGATAAAATTATGATAGGTCCTGAATCTGTTTTCCTGTCCCGGAATCACGCGTTCATCACCAAACTGATTGTTGTAAGTAAAGTTGCCGTACTTCCATTGAATGCCGAATGCCTTAGCCGAATTTGTCTCTGAAATATTTTGCCAGCCTTGCATAAGATGGAACTGAAGATTTTCGTGAGTGACTCTGATGCCGGTTGCATAGTAGGGTACATAATCAAGCATCAATGAGCGCGAATAGGTATAATTGTATTTTGAGATCCAGGACTCCATTCCAATATGACCCAAATAAATTCCAGCATCGACCCAGGTCTTCTCACCGAGTTTTATGCCAACGTAACTTTCCTGGATATATCCCAAATCAGGATTGGCCTCATAAACAGTATTGTTCTCGACTGAGTTACCGGCCTGAAGGGCCAGACGAGCACGAAACTTTTCCTCTTTAACATCGACACCCGCGTAAACCAGATTAATATTTGGTTCATTGTGACGAGCAGGTTGAGTTGTATAAACTCTTTCATTCTTAACAGGATGATTGAAGTCGTAAGCAAAGTAGGAGTCTAGAAATCCGTCAAAGGATATCATTCCGCTGCTAGACCTTTGATGATGTAGTTGGCCGTTTGCTCATTGCAGGCCATAGGGATATCGTAGACAACAGCAATTCTTAGCAGGGCCTTAACATCAACATCGTGAGGATGTGGAGCAAGCGGATCCCAGAAGAAAATGACGGCATCAATTCGACCCTCTGAAATTCCTGCTCCGATCTGCTGATCGCCACCTAATGGACCACTTTTAAATTTAGTAACGGAGAGTCCGACTTCATCTTCAATTCTTTTCCCGGTTGTGCCGGTGGCAAATAAGTTGAACTTAGACAAAGAAGAAGCATGAACTTTCGCCCAGGCGACCATATTTTTTTTGAGGTTATCGTGAGCGATAAGTGCGATGGATTTTTTCATACTTTGATTATAGAAGACAAAACTGTTTCTTGTCCCAGAATTAAGGTCTGTCTAAAAGATCAAAATATATAATGACTGTATGCGAACGGGAAACAAAGCTTCCAATCGATCTGATTGGGGAGCTGAATCAGGCAATCAGGAAGAAAGAGTATTTTTAGAAGGACCTAAATCCAGGGCCCTTGATTTTAAGCATGCCATGGATGTTTTTCTGGAAATGATTAAAGGCTTCAGGACCTTCCATTTTATCGGACCCTGTGTGACCGTTTTTGGTTCTGCGCGATTTGCTCCGAATCATGAGTATTACAATCTGGCCTATGAAATGGGCCGGGAACTCACGCTTAAGGGGTTCGCCGTCATGACCGGCGGTGGTCCAGGTATCATGGAAGCGGCAAACAAGGGGGCCATGGACCTTGGCGGTTGTAGCTTGGGATGCAACATCATCCTGCCTAAAGAACAAATGCCTAATCCTTATCTGGATGTCTGGGTCGAGTTCAAATACTTCATGGTCAGAAAGTTCATGCTCGCCAAGTATTCCTATGGGTTTGTGGCCATGCCTGGTGGTTTCGGAACCTTAGATGAGCTTTTCGGCATTCTGACTCTCATACAAACTAAAAAGATTAAGAATTTTCCCGTAGTTTTAGTAGGTAAAAGCTTTTGGGAGCCCCTTCGTCACCTGATAGAAGACAGGCTCGTTCAGGCCAAAACTATCGATCCCGAAGATACCAAAACAATTTACTTCACGGATTCACCGGCGGAAGCCGCGTTCTTCATCCAAAAAATGGCGGTTGATAAGTTTGAGATTAAAATCCGTCCATCTAAAATCCTTGGTGAAAAGTCGATTGCGGGAAGAAGTTTGAGACAAACATAAGTTTTTCTTTGCTGCATTTTTCCCATTGTTTTTCCCTCTCCACGAGACTACATTCCACTCCATGAACGACCGTATGAAAAATCCACACACATTCGACATGAGCAATTACTTTTCTGGCATCACTTATGTCGTAGGTGGGCGTGATTTTGATCGTGAAGAAAAAATTGTTACTGAGAAAATATCGGAACGTTCAGAGAAGAAGATCGAACTGGATTGGTCATTCCTTCACAAGAATCTTAACCGTCAGGGCAAACGCAGCTAACTAGTCTAGAAACTCAGCAAATTGATTCATTATAAGAAGCAATTAAACTGTTCTCAAATAACAAGGAGATGTTATGGTTACTTATGACAAGCCTCTCGAAATCGAATCCCTTCATTCTCACGCACTCATCAGCATCCGCTCAATCTTTGCAGGTCTATTGATCTCTGCTTTCGTGATGACAGGACTTATCGGTCTTGGTCTTGCGTTCGGTGGAATCAGCATGGATCAGGAAACGACGGCTAAAAGTGCAGGTGCTTTCACTGGACTTTGGTTTATTGGTTCAACACTTGTTTCGCTTTTCGTCGGCAGTTACTTTGCCGCTCGCGTATCTAAATTCCTCATGGGTCGAATTGGTTCTGCCCAAGGTTTGGTGATCGCGGCCCTCTTTCTAGGGTTCTTCCTTTATCAATCAGTTAGTGCCATCGGATCTCTTGGCTCAGCAGCTGGAAGCCTGGTTGGTAAGTCAGGTCAAGCGATTGGTGAAGTGGCCCAATCTGAAACTATTTCATCAATGGCAGAAGATGTTCTTGGTGATTTGAACCTGCGTACTGAGGCAACGGTAGTTGCTCGTGGTGTGGGCATGAGACTTTATCGTGGCGATACTGAAGGAGCTAAGAATTATCTCGCTCGTCAGGCAGGTATCACACCGGTTGAAGCTGACGTAAGAATCGCTCAGGCCAAACAACAGATCGATAAATTTGTCGCTGATTCAAAAGAAGCAGCTGCTGTCGCTCTTCGTTCAACAGGTTGGAGTTTATTCCTTCTCGTCGTTCTGGGAGCACTCGCTGCTACAGGTGGTGGAGCCCTCGGTTCAGTGGCCAATTTCCGCAGACCACTGATTGTTTCTAGAGATTCGCTATATCAAACAGATCACGTCCACGCTTAGATTTCTCTACAGCCTTCGCTTCCTTAGAGGAGCGGAGGCTTCCCATCCCCAATGAACATCCATGATTTCCTCGATTTAAATTGGTGCCAATTTGTCTCCATGTAATTTCAAAGGTGTAAGTAGCATTTCAATAAGAAATACCCTATAAATCCGCCATGAATCTGGATCGAAGAAGCTCAATATTAATTTTGTGTGCATGCCTATTGTGGGCCGTGGATCTCCTTGTGAGGTATCCGATCACATTGAAGATGAGTTTTGTTTCGATCGTTTTCATTGAGAGCCTGGTTGGTCTTATTTTTGTCATTCCATTCCTGATTAAGAACAGGGCCGAACTCAAACAACTGTCAAAGTTTGAATGGGCCATTGCTGGATTCATCGGCGGTATCGGCATGACGGTTGCCGGTTACTTACAAACGGCATGCATTCAGAAAGCAACTCCAGGTCTCTTTTCATTCTTCCAGATCTTCCAGCCATTATTTGTCATCTACATGGCCCACGTTTTCCTGAAAGAGAAAGTGGATAATATGTATGTCTACTGGGGAATTTGGGTGATCCTTTCAGCGATCCTCATGTTCTCTGTGGATCTTGAACTTATGTTCGCTAGTTCTGACTTTATCTTCAGCGACATCATGATTGCTCTGATGACGATGCTCATCTGGGGTAGCTGCACGATTCTTTCTAAGAAATTTCTTCACAAGCGATCGGCCATGACTCTTGTGGGTCTTCGCTGGTTCTTTGCCTTTCTCTTCTCATCAGTGATTCTTCTGATGGAAAAAGAAACTGTTCCGACTGAAGTCCTGTTTCAGGCAGATATCATGTCTCGCTTTTTGTTCATTGGTGTGATCGCCGGTCTTTTCTCGATGTACCTGTATTACACAGGTTTAAAACACATGGCGCCGGGGAAAGTTTCTTTCATGGAAATTTCTTATTCAGCTTTCGGGATGATTCTTTCAGCGATCTATACGTTTGAAGGCCTGACATTCTTCCAGCTTCTGGGAGCAACATCGTTCTTTGCCTTCATCATACTCTTCATTTCACGACACGAATCAGGCATCACTACCATACGTGCACGTTAAGCTTCCCGATCTTCCTAGTACGAGCTCACAAGGTGTATTGAAAGGAATAGGGTAGTTCACTTCTGCGTGTCCTGCCGGCAAGCCTCTTAAGACTGGGTAAGGAACTTTGTCTGCAAATCTCTGAAGTGCCTCATGACTTAAGTCTCGGCCGTCTTTCTCAAGGCCTTCCGTAAAGTCACCAAAAACAACCGCCTTCAAACCATTATCCATGATCTTAGTTTGAATAAGCTGCTCAAACATGCGATCGATTGAATAGCCGCGCTCTCCCACGTCCTCAATAAAGAGAATCTTGTTCTTCGCTTTCATCTCCCAAACAGTTCCGATTGATGACTGAATGATACGGAGATTGCCACCGGTAACAGGACCCTTAATGGTCTTACTTTGGCGAGCGAGATCATTCATTGGTTTTAGTTTTTTGAATGTCATTTCCGTTTTTTTGCCGAAGATCACATCTCTTAAAA
>JACCDR010779865.1_pt1 | contig 13047 bp, 10 predicted proteins | sample 7446431 | NCBI WGS metagenome assembly JACCDR01 (sample SAMN15323443, study PRJNA562643) | freshwater metagenome | isolation source: river surface water | place: USA:Blue River Watershed | collected 2017-08-17
ATCATCATCATTGCAGGACCTAATGGCGCAGGCAAAACTACTTTAGCCCGCGAATTGATGCCCACTGAAACCGAAACGCTGAGCTTCATCAACGACGATCTGATTGCGGACGGATTAGCTCTTTTTAATCCAGAATCTGTCTCCTTCAAGGCTGGTCGCCTGATGCTGCAAGAGATTGATGATTGTGTGCATGCGGGTCGCAGCTTTGTTTTTGAAACAACCCTGTCTGGCTTGTCCTGTTTGCGAAAGATTCAGAAGTGGCAAAAGCTTGGCTACAAAGTTAAGCTTTGTTTCTTGTCATTGCCGGACGAAGAAGCAGCAATATCCAGAGTAGAAAATCGAGTCTCTCAAGGCGGACAAAATATTCCAGAAAAAATCATACGTAGGCGCTACAAAGCTGGACTCAATAATTTCCATAATCTTTATAGCAAGATCGTAGATGCATGGTTTTTGTATGACAGCTTCGCAAGGCCTCCAAAGCTAATCAACTGGAAAAAGTTTGGGCCGAACGATAGTCTTGCACCAACAGATCCAGATTCAGAAAATTTAAATGCGGCGATATTAAGAGCAGCACATGCCGCAGAAGAAACTGCCATCAAAACCGACACCAGCATTCTTGTTTCTGTGAACGGAAAATCCCGACGCATTAGCGCTGCGGAACTATTACAAAAACATGAGGATGAAAGAGCCTGCCAAATCTTATGCAAACGCGGTGAGTTTTAGTAAAAGACTGACAACGACCGGTAACCAAAAAATTGAACACTATGAAGGCCCTTTCAAAAGGAGTTTCGCAAATCTCTCACCACGACTTGCGACGAATCATCAACCCTCTAGAGCTTGGCTTTGCCAACACCTCAGAATTGATAGCGGAGCCCTTGCCATGGATTGGTCAAGAACGGGCGCAAACAGCAGCAAGGTTTGGCTTGGAAATGGAACAAGCCAACTACAACCTGTTTGTTCTGGGCGAAGTCGGCAGTGGACGCTCAACGCTGCTGCAACAAATGATGCACAGCGTAGCTGCCACGCGCCCTGTGCCACCTGACCTGTGTTACTTGCATAACTTCGATGCACCTGAACACCCACATGCACTACACACCCCTGCAGGAGAGGGTCGCAAGCTTCGCCAGCACATGGCACAACTCACGAAGACGTTGCTTGCAGAGATTCCCAAACGACTATCTGCGCAAGATTTCAAAATCGAGAGCGCACATATCGAAAAAACATACAAGCAAGAAGAAGACCGCGCCTTCAGCTTGCTGGATGCCTTTGCCGAAGCGCGCAGCTTTTCTTTATTTCGTGAAGGCGGACATTTGGTCTTCACTTTGCGAGATGAAAAGGGTATGCCCCTCACCGAAGCCGAAGCGCTTGCACTGCCCAAAGAGCGACGTACCGCCATTGAGCAAGCTGAGAATGAACTGCGCGCAGAGATTAGCAACTTTCTCGAAAAAACACGACCTATTGATCGCGTCAAAAACGAAGGTTTGGCAGCGTTGCGCCGTCAAACTATCAAGCCAATGTTGGAACAAGAGATCGCTCAAATTCAGCAAACCTTTACCAACCCATCTCACGACAACACTCAGCTCGCGCACTATCTAAAAAAAGTCATCGCTGACGTGCTGGCTAACATCGAACTATTCGAGTCAAACGATGATGATGAAGACGAAGAAGACTCACGACTCGAAGCGCTGAACACCATGTTAATGCGCTACCGCGTCAACGTAGCCGTGGACAACTGCAACGCAAAAGGCGCTCCAGTCCTGATAGAAGACAACCCCGTATTTCGCACGCTGTTCGGAAGCGTGGAATACCAAACCGAAGACGATGTACTGATGACAGACTTCTCGCGCATTCGTGCGGGAAGCCTACTGAAAGCCCATGGTGGATTTTTGATGCTACATGTACGTGACGTCGTGTCAGACCCCTTGGTTTGGGGAAAACTCACTCGCTTTTTGCGAAGCGGTCGTTTACAAGTTGAAGAAGCGGGCTTGCACCTCTCGCCTATCGCATCAATTGCACTTGAACCAGAAGCTGTCGACATCCAAGTCAAAATGGTCTTGATTGGCACAGTTGAAGAGTACTACGTGCTTCAAGAAATCGCTCCCGAATTCTTTCGCCGCTTCATGTGCAAGGTAGAGTTTGCCGAAAGTTTTCCCGCGAGTACCGAGACACACCGAGCATCTGCTATTTTCGTAGCGCACAGTTGCCAACGATTAGGTTTGCCACACTTCAATGCTGATGCTGTGGCTCGTTTAATTGAATGCACACACCGCGAAGTGGACGACCAAACGCGACAAAGCGCTTTGTTTTCGCACACAGAATCGTTAATCATTGAAAGCTCTAGCCACGCCTGCAAACGAGGCGCGAAACTTGTTCAAGCCACAGACGTAGACGTGGCCATTGCTGCGCGCGATTTTAGAAACGGCTACACAGAACAACGCTTGCAAGACTCCATCGCCGATGGAGAGCGCCTGATCTCCGTACAAGGGGAGAAAGTTGGTCAGATCAACGGCCTCACCGTCATCGAATTAGGCGAACACGCATTTGGCTTTCCCGTGCGTGTCACCGCACGCACTTATGCCGGCAACGAAGGATTGGTCAACATTGAACGTGAGGTCAAGTTGTCAGGTCCGATTCATGACAAAGGCGTACTTATTTTGCACAGCTATTTGTCTGCCCTGTTCTCACACATTGCCCCGTTGGCTTTGAATGCCTCGGTCGTGTTTGAACAAGAGTACAGCGGTGTGGAAGGTGATTCAGCCTCATGTGCCGAGCTGTACGCACTTCTGTCCTCGCTGTCGGGGTTGCCACTTAAACAAAACATTGCCGTCACGGGTGCCGTCAACCAAAACGGAGAGATCCTGCCCGTAGGGGGTGTGAATGAAAAAATCGAAGGCTTCTTCCGAACCTGCCAAACACTAGGACTAGATGGCACCCAAGGCGCGCTAATTCCGCGTCGCAACCGTCAGCACCTCATGCTCAGCCCTGCGGTAGTCGAGGCTGTTGCTCAAGGGCAATTCCACATCTACACAGCAGACTTCGCCAGCGAAGGCGCCGAACTTCTGATGGGCGTTGCCTTTGGTGAAAATCTCAGAGGTGGCTCATATGAAGCCGGTAGCATCTTGTCCTTGGCCGATAAAACCTTGCAAGCGTATCGCCGAGCTTGTCACAAAGAACCCACCCAAGATTCACGTTTGCTGAGCCGAAAAATTCTGAAACAAATCGGCGATAAGTGATTCAAGCGTAGTTAACGAACACAATAAAAATACACCAACTCATAGTTGTTATCTGCATGAGTCCGAACCGGCGTTGGATTACGCGTATCAGGATTAAGCACGCGATTGCCAGACAATGCCCAAATTCTGTGATCCAGTGACACCCCATTGTTCCAATCGCCCTTAATCGAGAGAAATTCGTACTCATCCAAAGTGGGCAACCGTGCTTTGATGAGTGCGCATGACCTTTCAGCAACAACAGGATTGGGCGCTGTGTTGATGGGACTACCCGCTGTGCCCACCAAAATCAGACTCTTATCGCCCATCATCACCGTCGTTGGAAACGTGGTTCGCTGAAAGTAACGCACCATATCTGCTGCTATGGCAGCCATGACGGTTTCGGGCTTACCTTGGGACTGAAAGCTAACACCCGTCCCATTGACTAATTCAATGTGCAAAGTAACCAACAAGTCGCCCTTACAGCCTGGACCATAGGCGTACGTACCCCATGCCAAACCACTGAGCACAGACAACTGCTGAAGATCTAGCTTGTCTTGTCTCTGGTGCTCACGCAGGCTTTTGACCAAGTCACTCAATGGGCCCGGATTAAAAAACTGTAATTTGATGTCTTTTTGGTTGAAGCCCAAATACATGCGATCTAGATACGCTTTCAAACTCGCTTCTAGCGTGACATCCATGCGTGTGCCTGCTGTGGCCTGCGCACGATGTCGATCTGTTAATCCATCAAGGCTCAACAGTGCATCCAAGCCCTCGCGTGTGCTTGCCCCATAACGCATCAAATCTTTCAACTGACCCGTCATCTCGTTAATTTGCTCAATGCGTGTCGTGCCGTAGCTTTCTTCGAATTGACACAAGTCTTGGCCCTTGACAAACATCACCGTTGGCCAAAGGTATGTATTGTTTTGCGCCCACACCACGCCGCTCAGCACAAAAAACATCAATCCAACGGTAATTTTTTTCATCGCTTTGCGCCCTCATATCTTCGGGGAACCACCCCAGCCTGAATGCTAAAAGGAATAGCACCAACTTGCTTGACATTCATCAAATAGCCGACTGTTTAAAACCAACAGCCAGTGCAAGAATCGCCACATGCCTCACAACCTCAAGAACCACCGATACGATTTGGCCACCATTGCCACATGGGCCATGTTCAGCAGAGGTCTTGCGCCTGAATTCTCAGGAGCCGTCCATGAGCAATTAGAAAATATCAAAGCACCAATACACGAGGCAAGCCATGACATACGCGACCTCACAACGCTCCTCTGGTGCTCGATTGACAACGATGACTCACGTGACCTCGACCAGTTGACCGCCAGCGAAACACTACCCAACGGCGGCGTTCGAATTTATGTCGCAGTGGCGGATGTCGATGCCTTGGTTAAAAAAGGCACGCCCATCGACCAACACGCTCGGCTCAACACCACCTCGGTCTACACCTCTGCACGCATTTTTCCTATGCTGCCTGATCAGCTCAGCACAGACCTGACTTCGCTCAATCCGAATGAAATTCGTTTGGCTCTGATCACTGAAATGGAATTTCGAAATGATGGCACCTTGCTTCATTCGTCGATTTACCGTGGGCGCGTTTTAAACAAGGCCCAACTCGCCTACGATGCCGTGTCTGCGTGGATCGAAGGTGAAGCCGACTTACCAGAAGCCGCGCAACGTGTGCATGGCATGTCTGCGCAAATTCGCACGCAAGATGCACTCGCCCAAAAATTACGAAAAATCAGGCATGCACAAGGTGCACTTGAGTTTGAAACCTTCCAGCCTAGAGCGCTCTTCGAAAACGACCGCATCAGCGACATCAAACAACAAGTACAAAATCGCGCCCGACAAATCATTGAAGAGTTGATGATTGCCACCAACGGGTGCACAGCACGCTTCTTGGCGAAGCATGGCGTTCCTGCCTTCAGGCGGGTCGTGCGTTCCCCCGAACGTTGGTTGCGCATAGTCGAAGTTGCACATGAATATGGCGAGACGCTCCCCACCGAACCCAATGGCAAAGCCCTCGAACATTTTTTGGCAAAGCAACACAAGGCCGATCCCCTACGCTTTCCCGACTTATCACTGGTCATCATCAAATTGATGGGCTCGGGTGAGTACATTGTCGAGCGACCACACAACGAACCCATCGGACACTTTGGCTTGGCCGTTCAAGACTACACCCACTCCACGGCGCCCAATCGACGTTTCCCAGACTTGATCACACTCAGATTGATCAAGTCTGTATTAGCGGGTGCTCGGTCTCCGTACTCCAATGCAGAGCTAGACGAATTGGCTGCGCACTGCACCGCGCAAGAAGACGCAGCCAAAAAAGTAGAGCGACAAATGCGCAAATCCGAAGCTGCACTTTTGCTGCATTCGCGCATTGGTCAGCGGTTCAATGGCGTGGTCACAGGCAGCGGCACTCATGGGGTGTGGGTGCGTATTTTTGAGCCACCTGCAGAAGGCCGCCTCTCAGGCCCGATGCCTGATCTCAAAATTGGTCAAGCCGTGCGTGTGCGCTTGATCTCCACCTCGGTTGAACGTGGGTTCATTGACTTTGTGTTGACGCACTCCGCAGAAAATCCACGCTGATGGATGTTGAGATGTGCGAGCACGATACAGACGCTGCACTGAAAGCCTGCAAACAAGGCCTCAAAGCCTTAAGCACGCAGCCAGACAACCAGCCCTTGCCTTACTTCAAGGCCACCACGCTCCAAGAATTCAGGCTGCACTTGCAGCAACAGATCGATTCGCTGAACCAAGAAAGGCGTATTCATGACCGCTGATTTGAAGCAAATCAACAACAACCACAACCATGTGCTGACCCCCACGCAGTTCAGCAGCAAGCTCTCCAAAACCATTGTGGGGCTTTACTTATTCACATTCATCAGCGTATCGGTTGGCACATGGTTTGCGCTCTATCAAAACTGGACCGTGCGCCTAGAAGACGCCCATTCGCGCTTGGCACGTAGCGCGAGCATGGGGAACTTTTTGGTTGAAACAGCGCTCAACAGTGCGGCCAAATCGCTAGACAGCACGCAAGCTGCTTTCTCCAAAGCCATTCAATCCGGGCAAATGAATCAAGCGCTGGCGAACTCGCTGCTGCGCACCAGCTACGCCAAGTTTCAAACCTTCAATAAAACCGATGCATTTGGCTTGCTGTTTTTTGTAGACAAACACGGTAAGTTGTATGCACAAAGTCACGGGCAAGCAAACACCGATATTGATTTTACGGATCGGTTTTATTACACAGCACTACGCGACAACCCCAACACCCAACGGGCCGTAGGACCTTTGGTGCTGGCAAGAACCACGGGGCAATGGGTGTTTCACATGTCAGTTCCTGTCTATGGAAAAAACAATGCATTTGCCGGTGTATTGGTTCAACAAATTTTAGAAAAAGACATTGCTAACAAACTGATGCAATACGCAGACCCGAATCACTTCGAGCAGATGATGAGTCACTTTGATGGCAATCCACCCTCATTTGTCTACCCTCCGCCTAATACGCAATACACACTGCCAAAAGAGTTTGCTTTCACCTTGAACCACAATAAGTCCGAGATGCCCGACCTTGGCGCACACACAAACAACTTGCTGATGAGCTCCGCCACCTCGCCGACTTACGACTTGGAGACCTATGCGACCTACCCGATGTCAAAGTTAGAGAATGAATTCATCTTGGGCAACAGGTATCTGATGCTGTATGCATTCATCGGCATACTTTTTTCCACTGCAATTTTTTATTACTTACACGATCTGTCCAAACAACTGATTGCAGCGCAAATGTCATCGCTGCACGACCCGCTCACCAAACTTCATAACCGTCGTGCACTGGATGAAATTTTGCCCACACTGCTACGTGAATCGATGCGAGCCCAAGAGCCTGTCAGTGTGTTGTTCATCGACATTGACCATTTTCGGTATTTCAATGACCACTATGGCCATGAAAGTGGCGACATTGCATTGCAAGCGGTGGCACAAGCATTGGCCTCATCGGTCAAACGACCGCTTGACTTTGTGTGCCGCTGGGGTGGGGAAGAATTTGTGGTGGTGCTCCCCAAAACCAATCGACATGCCGCAATGAAAGTTGCAGACAACATCTTGGACTCGGTCCGCCAGATCGAGCTTGAATGCACCGACGGAGATCGGCCTCGCCTAACCGTCAGCATCGGCCACGTCACATCGACATTGGAGGTTGCCCCAGTAGAAGAAGACTTGGTCGACGAAGCAGACAAGGCCATGCTTCAAGCCAAAGGTCAGGGCCGAAATCAGCGCGTGGAGTACTCGCTCAAGGCTTAACGCGCAGCGCCGAAATTCTCAGGATATTTGGCTTTCACCCGCGCTTGTGAGGCATCAATCAATCCGTCATTCACCAGCGCTGCAAGACTTTGGTCTAAGGTCTGCATCCCCGCAGCGCTGCCTGTTTGCATGGCTGAATACATTTGCGCAACCTTGCCTTCACGAATCAAGTTACGAATGCCTGTGGTGCCCACCATGATTTCATAAGCGGCAATGCGCCCTTTGCCATCTTTGCGCTTACACAGCACTTGTGAAATGACCGCATTGAGCGACTCTGACAGCATGCTACGCACCATCTCTTTCTCTTCGGCAGGAAAGACATCAATGATGCGGTCAATGGTTTTGGCGGCGCCCGAGGTGTGCAGCGTGCCCAACACCAAGTGGCCAGTTTCGGCGGCGGTAATGGCCAATCGGACGGTTTCTAAATCGCGCATTTCGCCCACCAAAATAACGTTGGGGTCTTCGCGCATCGCGGCACGCAAGGCGTTTTCAAAGCTTAAGGTATGTCCACCCACTTCGCGCTGATTGACCAAGCATTGCAGAGGTGTGTGCACAAATTCAATGGGGTCTTCGATCGTCAATATATGCTTTGGCGTGCTGTGGTTGAGCAAATCAACCATAGCCGCCAATGTGGTGGACTTACCCGACCCCGTCGGGCCCGTGACCAACACCAAGCCGCGTGAGCTGTGCACAAAATCAGAAAAAATGGCGGGCGCATTCAGGTCTTCTAAACGCGGCATGCGACTGGGAATGCCACGAAACGCCACAGATACGCCACGCGCCTGATGAAAGGCATTGACACGAAAGCGTGCGACTTGCGCAATCTCAATTGAAAAATCGCATTCCATGGTGTCTTTGAAATGCGCTTGCTGAATTGAATTCATCAGACCCAGCACCGCTTGGTAAATTTCTTCGTGACTCAACACCCCGTCCGATAAACGCGTCAAGTCACCGTCAATGCGGACCATGGGTGGCACGCCCGAGGACAGATGCAAATCTGAGGCGCGTCGCTCGACACACTGAAGCAATAAGTCTTGAATATTCATGTGTGTCTTTGTAGCAGAGTTATCTGCTCAATTGAAGAAGCCTGTCTTGCGCAAATTGCATGAGGGATGGCGACAAGCCCAATTCAACCGCGCGTTGGTAAGCCTCAATGGCGCTGGCTCTGTCCTTTTTGGCTTGCAAAGAAATACCAAGACCGAGCAACCAATTGGCCGAGTCGGGCTGTTTGCGCAAAGCCGTGACGTAATGTTGAATGGCCTCATCATGACGGCCATTGCGCTGCAGCAGCGTGGCCAATAAGGCATGAAACTCAGCGTTGTCAGCAGCAACAGGTAAGCCACTTTCCATGGCTTTGATCGCTCCCTCTAAGTCATTGCTTGCCAAGCTCACTTGCGCCAATGCCATGTAAAAGTCGAGCCGTTGTGGCGCAATGGTTAATCCATCACGCAACACAGTTTTGGCTTCATCCACCTGCCCCGTCTCCAACATCGAGCGCGACAAAAGCTGACGCGAGGCATGGTGCAGCGCGTATTCCGACAATGCATGCTTGAGCATAGCTTGGGCATCGGTCGTTTGCCCCTGGCGAATGCGCTCGATCGCATCGCGGTACAAGTTTTCGGCACGTTGCTCTGCGGTCAGAACACGGGAGACCGAGCCACTGGGTGCTGGCTTCTCTATCCATGTTGGCGTTGGTTTGAGGGCTGGCACAACAGCTTTGATCGGATCTTCTGGCTTAGGCGGCTCTACCAGCTTAGGCGGCTCTGCAGGCCTGCTGACTGCGGCGAGACTGGCCACCTGCACAGGGGCGCTAGCCACCACGATCGGCAACTGCGCCGCAACAGGTGCTGACACGGACACGGACACGGGCACGGGCTCACGCTTGCCCTTGAACACCACCACACCAGCCACGACCAAGGCGGCCACCAAACCACCACCAAGCAACACCGTTCGCCACGGAAATGCGGATCGAATGACCCCTTGCAAATCTTTGTGAGATGCAGGCGTGGCCGACGAAGCGGCATGGCGCTTGTCAATGTCCTTGAGCATTTGGTTGACGAGACTCATCGGAAATATCCTTTATCAATCAGCAACAAGCACACGCTGCCTAGTAGCAGCAACAACAAAAACACAAGACGCGATTTCGAATTAAATTCATTCAACGAGGCCGTGTCGTTGACGGCCGCATGGACATCCCAAAATGTCACGTTGTGACGACCTCGGCCATAAGCACACAGCAGCGACTTGTGCGCCACGATATTGACCAAACGGGGCACGCAATGGGTGCGCAGTTTGAGCAACCACAGGGCCGGACGCGTAAACATGCGCGTGCCATGATGACCAGCCACCGCCAAACGGTGCTGGATGTAATAGTCAATCTCATCACGACCCATGGGCGCTAAGCAATATTCAAACGCAATGCGTTGCTTGAGCTGACGAATAGAGGGGTGATTGAGCTTGTCCTCGAGCTCAGGTTGTCCAAAAATAATGACTTGCAACAGTTTGCGTTTTTCTGTTTCAAGATTGCTCAGCAACCGCAAAGCCTCTAGCGTTTCAATGGGCATGGCTTGCGCCTCGTCCAAACAAACCACCACCCGCTTGCCTGAGTTGTGAAGCGCCAACAAACGCTCTTTGATGGCACGCAACACTTGGTCTTTGGCGATGGTTTCTGAATCAAACACCACCTCAAGCTCAGCCGCTAGCTCCCTGAACAAAGAATCGGGGTCTAAATACGGGTTGGGGATATAAGCCACCTTGAAGTCGGACGACAAACTTGCCATCAACTTGCGGCACAACATGGACTTGCCCGTACCCACCTCACCCGTGATTTTGATGAAACCCTCACCCGTTCGCGCAGCAATCAGCAGCGTGTTGAGCGCTTCTTGCGAAACCCCTGTTGAAAAAAAGAATTCAGTATCAGGCGTGATGCTGAAGGGAAACTCTCTTAATCCAAAGTGTTCGAGATACATCAGGGCTTCTTCTTTCTGATTAACGTGGCGCGTTCATGGCGCCGATGCGCTCGCCAGTCTCTGTGATGTCATTCGTCCAAACACTGTCGTCTTTGACAACCGTAGACTTCAGCAAAATCACCAACTCACGCTTGCTAGAAGTCTGCGCACCCCAATTAAAGAAGGCCCCCACGCCTGGCACATCACGCGCACCGGGCACACCACTTCGAATATCTGAGTTGGCTTCAGTCATCAAACCACCGATCACAATGACTTGGCCATCTTTGGCTTTGACCACACTGTCGGTTTCGTTGATGGTGTTCACAGCAAAGGGCACCATTTCAGCGGATGCATCGAGCAAGGCAAGTTTGGATTTCTCCACCACGTTGTTCACCATTGAATGCACATGCAAGGTGATGTTGTCATCGGCATCAATTTGAGGCGTGACATCCAATGAAATTCCAGAGAAGAAAGGCTGATACGACAGCGTAGGCGGCACGTTGACTGGCGCGCCAACGGTTGGCACCGTGGTGCTACCGCCTGTGATGCTGGTCACAAAAGGCTCTTCGCTACCCACTTTGATGACGGCTTTTTGGTTGTTCAAGGTCGCAATGCGCGGGCTAGACAACACATGCACACGCCCCTGAGATTCCAAGAAGTTGATCAAGGCAGAAAAATTGCGCGTTTGCACGGCAATACCAGATGCACTGGACATGGCATTTGCAGGCGCTTGGTTGGTACCCAGCAGCGCTTGCAAACTGGTTGCAGTCACTGCGCCGCCTGCCTTACCAGCTTGGGTTGCCGCGATTCCGCCCGTGTTGGCACCGACAGAAAAGCGATGCAAACCATCTTGGAACGAGCCCCAGTTGATGCCTTGCTGTGCGTCTTTGTTCAACACCACATCAATGATTTTGGATTCGATGATGACTTGACGCGAGATGCTCAACTGCATCGACTTCAAGAGTTTTTCGACCGTGCGCAACTCCGAAGGCATGCCACGGGCCAAGATAGTGCCGCTCATTTGGTTGATCGACAAGGCACGTCCTTGAACGCAGCCATCGGAGCCACGCAAACGTTCGCCCAACGGTGCATCGCTTGGATGCGTCACATCCGCACGCGAGGCATTTCCCTGCGTAGAGGCCCCCGACCGAGCAGCCGCTGAGGTGGCACCCGCTTTTGGAATGTTGCAACCCAACACGGTGCGCAAAGCATCTTCGGCCTCGCCCCAAATGTCAGACTTCACGGTGGTGCTCAAGCCACTGGCTTGCACTGAGGCATAGCTAGAGGTGGTGGATGTGGCCCCACTGGACGAGGACGAGCTGGACGAGTGGCCCACTGACGCGCCACCAATCACTTGCAAGTCACTCACACCACGGCGTTGACCCAAGATGTAATTCACATAGTAAAGCTGGGTTTGCAACTGAGCGGGCTGAACCAAAATGCGCTGCTTGTCCAAGGTGTAGTCGTAGCCATACACATCGCGCAATGCGTCCAAGGCTTGAAACAACGTGATGTTCTTCAAGTTCAACGACACGCGTGTTTCCAACACATCGCCACTGGCTGCAGAAGATTGCGCACTCACCGGCTTAAGCATGATGCTGTACTCGGTGCCTGCCACCAGGCCGGACAACACTTGGGCAATCGGTGCATCGTTGACCACCAAATCAAAGCGCGGCTCTTTGACACGCGACGGTGGCTTGCTGACCAAGCTGTTGAGCGATGGCAACAACAACTCATTGAGCACAGCAGGCGGCATAACGGCGTTGGTCATGCCCGACTTATTAGACGCAGCTTGCGACAACTCACGCGTGACACGGTCTTGCGTGGACAGATCGGGCGCGGGATACATCGATGAGCAAGCAGTGGTCAACGCCAGCGGGGCGATGAGGGCAAGTGTGTTCCATTTCATGGACGGTTCCTTGAAGGTTTGTTGTCGACTGAATCGCTGCTGCTGTTTTTGGGGTTCGAGGTGCGAACCGTCTTAACAACAGAGGGGCTGATGCTGAATTCTTGTATGACCGATGCATTGCGCATCACCACACCTTGGCGGTCTATGCTGACCAATTGCCATTGGTTCACAGACTCACCAGGCTTAAGGAGCACGCCATTGATCATGGCGAAAGCACGTTGACGGCCAATGACCAACATTTGAATGTTTTCCCCACTCGGCTGGGTCGCATCCGATGCTGACACCTGCCCACTGAATGGGGCTGGGTCTACGGGGCGCATGGGGTCATGCAAGCCGCTTTGAGCCCAAAGCGAGCTTGCGCACGTGGCCAAGCACGCTGTGAAAAATAAAGGACGGAGCTTGTATTTCATAGGTCAAGAGATTTTCAAAACTGGCTGATCACTCAGAATGAAAATGGTCAGCGTCAAAGCCGCCTCTGGGTACTTCACTGTGCGCAACCTGAGGTCTGACCAGAAAACATGCTGCGCGTTGTTTTCTAAGTTTTTGAGGTACGACAGCAAATCAAGAAAGTTGCCATGAATCTCAACTTCAACACCGTGCTTGTAAATGGTTCTCGCCGGTGCAGCGGCGACTGTGGCGCCCACTTTCTTAGCTTGGGGCAAGGCCA
>JACCDR010665238.1_pt1 | contig 13046 bp, 16 predicted proteins | sample 7446431 | NCBI WGS metagenome assembly JACCDR01 (sample SAMN15323443, study PRJNA562643) | freshwater metagenome | isolation source: river surface water | place: USA:Blue River Watershed | collected 2017-08-17
ACGAGCGGCTGGCGCTACCGCGCGAGCAGCACCGGTTACTGCGAGGAGGGGGCATCATAATGGGAATCTTCGGTATCGGCGGGGGAAAGCGGCCAAAGAAACCCGGCACGGGCGCGCCACCGCCGGGCAAGCCTAGGCCAACGACACAAAAACCCAAGGGCGGTAACAAGCCCGGCAAGTAGAGTTGCGGAGCCACCAGAAGGTGGCTCCGTTTCTTGTTGGGGAGGGCGCATGACTACGCGCAAGAACTTGGAGATTCCGCGCGGGCAGACGCTGGAGTTCGTGGTGGACGTCGCGGGCGGACCGGCGACGCTGAATGGGTATGTCTGCTCGATGCAGATCCGGGAGCTGCGCCACGATACCGAAGTCCTTGGTGAGGTTCCGGAGAGCGCGTTCACCGTGAATCCGTCAACCCGGCAGGTCACGGTTAGGATTCCTGGTGAGGTAACGGAGTCGATCAACCTCGGTGAGGCCGGGGGTGTGTACGACTTGCTGCTCACCGGACCTTCTGGGGACGCATGGCGTTTGCTGGAGGGCCGGGTGTACAGCACCCTATCAGTCACCCGAGAGGACTAGCGTTCAATGGCCATTGTCAGCTCTGACATCAAGTTCCGCCTCAGCGTTGTCGCCGCGACCGGTGACAGCAGCGCCGGTACTCCGGCCGGTGCACTGGGCGACCAGGTTTCCACGACGGAGATCACCCCCGCGACGCTCAACAACCTCTTCGATGACGTGTCGGGGGCAGAGGCTTCGGCGGGCAAGGTCGAGTACCGCTGCATCTTCATCCTCAACAACCACGCCTCGCTGACCCTGCAGGCGGCCAACGTCTACATCAGCTCGCAGACGGCTGGCGGCGGCACCATCGACATCGGCCTGGACACCACGGCCGTTTCCGCGAAGGGCTCCGCAACCGCGCAGGCGGTCACCATCGCCAACGAGTCTACCGCACCGGCTGGCGTGACCTTCTCCAGCCCGACTTCCGGCAGCCCGCTGGTCATCGGCGACATCGGCCCGGGGCAGGTCAAGGCCGTTTGGCTCCGGCGCACCGTCACGGCAGGCGCGAGCGCGCTCAACCCGGATGGCGTGATCCTGGGCGTCGGTGGCGACACGCTGCCCTGATCCGGGACTTATGACGAGTTTGTCACCGGCCAACCCAGGCGGTGACAAACTCGTCATAACTCTTCATAAGGAGTTGCTGCCGTGACGATCTCGCATGCCGCTGCGACGGCTACCAACGTATTCACGACGGCGCGCGGCACCAGCTCCACGACGGTCGCGTATGAGGGGGTCGCGGCCGGACGGCGCGCGTTCATCTTCGCCACGGCCAAGCCGGAGACTGCGACCTGGAACACGATCCCCGGCTGGACCAACATTCTCAACACCACCGGCGGTACCGGCACGCAAGGCACGGATACCGGCCTGACCCGTGCTGGGATCTGGTACCGGGACCTTGACGGCAGCGAGTCGGGATCGGTTACCGTCTCCACCACTGGCGGCGGTTCCGTCGTCGCGACGATGCACACGCTTGCGAAAACCGCCGGAAGCTGGGCCACGCCGGTCGTGGTGACGGCGAACGACACCACGCACTCCTCCTCGCCGGGCGCGGCCGGATCAACGGCTTGGCCTAGCGCGCTCGCGGTGGGCGACTGGGTGCTGGTCGGCTACCACAACGACAACGACGGCGCCACTAGCAGCTCCACGTACAACCTGACGCAGACCGGCACCACCTTCAGCGCGGCGACGCAGCGCACCCGGCTGGCGAACTCCGACGGCAACGACACCAGTATGCACACCTGGTCGTCGGACGTCACGGCTGGCGGCTCGACCAACGCGCCCTCATTCTTCTTCGCCTGGACTACCGGCTCTTGCGGAACCGTTAGCTTTGTCCGTGTCCGGGAGGGCGCAAGCACCACGCCGGTGTCGCAGACAGCCGACTTCCGCTGGGCGGTATACGGGACCGTCACACAGACCTCGGACTTCCGCTGGGCCGTCAGGAGCACCGTCAGCTCCACAGCCGACCTCCGCTGGGCGGTAGCGAGCAGCGTCACGGCGAGCCTGGACGCTCGCTGGGCGGTGAACTCATCCGTCTCCAGCACCGTAGACCTCCGTTGGGCGGTGCTCGCCTCCTCCACCGCAGTAGGCCAGACGCTGGACCTCCGCTGGGCAGTGCTATCCAGCACGTCCGCGAGCGTGGACCTCCGCTGGCGGGTGCTGAGCCTCGCGACGCAGACGACGGACCTCCGCTGGACCGTGTTGGGAGCGGTAGGAGCGCTCACCGACTTGCGTTGGGCAGTTGCCAGCTCCGTCTCGGCTACGCTTGACCTCAGGTGGAGATCCAGCAGCGTCGTTGCGTCCGCGCTGGACCTTCGCTGGCCCGTAGCGGCGTCGGTCGCGGGCACCGCAGACTTCCGCTGGGGTGTCCGCTCCGCCGTTTCGCAGACGGCTGACCTCCGCTGGGCGGTACTCGCGCCGATCTCCAACGCAGTGGACCTCCGCTGGCTCGTGTCCGGCGGCGTGTCGCAAACGGTCGATCTGCGGTGGGCGGTAGCCGCTAGTATCGTTGCGTCGGTTGATCTCCGGTGGGGGATCACTCAGCCCGTCTCCACGAGTCTCGATGCGCGCTGGCGCGTATCAAACCAAGTGTCGAATGGGCTGGATGCGCGCTGGGCCGTGCTCAACACGGCATCCACGGGAATGGACCTCCGCTGGGCGGTACGGTCCAGCGCGTCAACCGTGCTCGACTTGCGATGGAATAGCTTCGCTGGCGTCTCGCAGACGGTAGACCTTCGCTGGCTTGTTGACTCTTCCAACGTGCTGGTGCAAGGGACTTGCGACCTCCGCTGGGCGGTCAAGTCGCAAGTTTCAGCGAGCACCGACCTGCGCTGGGGCGTGGCGCTGCAGGCCTCCAACGCAATCGACTTGCTCTGGGCAGTGCGCTCGCAGGTCTCTACCTCCGTGGACCTCCGCTGGGCGCTCCGCCAGCAGGTTGCCGGGGCAACGGAGATCAACTGGACGGTGCGATCTCTTGTTGCCCCGGCAACCGTTGACTTGCGGTGGAGGCAGCTGCAGCTGGCCGCCAACTCCCTGGACCTCTCCTGGGCCACGGCCGGTGGACTGGCTAGTTCCATTTCTCTGCTGTGGGAGGTCCGCAACCTAGCCGGAGGTACCGTTGACCTCCGCTGGGCTGTTAGGGGCCAAATCACGGGGCCGCTGGAGCTATCCTGGGCGGTGCACCAGGATGTCACGACGGCGCTCGCGCTCTCCTGGGCGAGCGAGGGCGCTGTACTGCCGGATCAACCGGTCCCAGCCGACGTCCGCTCTCAGCTCACGCAGCACATCCGGAGCTTCCCGCAACCGGCCAACACGCAGTACCAAGGCGGCCAGAGATACCTGGCGCGACTGACGGAGGGGCCGCGTGGAGTCTGAAATCAACACGGAGGGCATCACCCAGGTTGGTGAAATCACCACCAGGGTGCAAAAGGAGTTCCTGGGAGAGCCGGACCACCACAACGCCCGGGTGGCGGCGGCTGTAGGCATGTTGCAGGAGCTGCAGCTTTTCGCTGCCGGGCTGGTGGAACGGGCCGGTCCATACGACGACATGCGTGCGGTCGAAACCATACTTGCCTGGGCACGGGATAAGGTTCAACAGGTACAGACTCCAAGCTACGATGGAGAATCCTGATGGCCGCAGGCTACTCAAAGTCCACACCTACCATCCCGAAGGGGAAGACAAACGGCAACACCAAGCCGGATCAGGCCTGGATTGCCGAGATGCTGAAGGACGGGTCGCTGCGCGAGGCGGACCAGACCACGAAGCCCAAAAACTTCTACTGGGACGTCCTGTACCAGTGGGACGGCGACAACGACGAGGTCAACCCCGACTTCTTTGAGGTCTTCCGGCTGCCGCAGCGCGCGAATCCTCCGCGCAAGTGCACCGGCACCGCGTACATTCGGGACCACCGGGGCGGATACGTTGCGGATGTCAACTGGAAGCGGCTGACCCGGCAGTGCATCGGCCGTCCGGCCGTGGGCATGACTGTCTGCCATGTGCACGGCGCGGAAGTGCCGATCGTCAGGGCCGCAGCGCAACGCAGGCTCGCGGAAGCCAGCGAGATCGTGGCGGAGCGGCTGATCGGCCTGACCGGTACCGAGGATGAGAACGGCAACATGATCGAGCACAAGGACCGCATCAGCGCGTCCAACTCCGTGCTCGACCGGGCCGGGATCAAGGGCGGTATGGAAGTCGAGATCACCACGCCCGGCTTCAAGCGTGTGCTTGACGGCATGTTCACGGATGACTCCAGTGCCGAGAACTGAAGAGCGGATTGCGGCTGATGCCGCGCTCACCAGAGCGATCGAGGAATGCCGCGCTGCCTACGGGTTTGCCGGGCTGATGGGCGATTGGGTCGTGCTCTACCAAGAGCAGGAGTTGAAGGACGACGGCGACATAGACCACGGCTACGGCATCTTGATGCGGAACGGCGCGGTTGCGGCGACGAACTGTGTCGGTCTGCTTCGGGTTGCGATGCATGACGTCCTGGAGAGTGAAGGGCGGCGGACGTGATCGCTGAGCAGCTGCAAACGCCAGCGCCGTCCCGCAAACTTCTCCGGAACATCTGGAGGGAGACTCTGTGGACGCCGCACGCGGCGCAGCAGGAGATGCTGTTTGACCGGACCCGCAACCAGGTTGCCGCGTTTGGGCGTCGCGCGGGGAAGTCCCAGACCGGCGGCAACAAGCTCGTGCCGGAGTTCTTCCGGGCCTGGGCTGAGGCGGATGAGCTGCGCTCGCGGGGGCTCCGCCGTGAGTACTGGATCGTGGGCCCCACCTACTCCGACGCCGAGAAGGAGTTCCGCGTTGTTTGGAATGCGTTGGAGCGGTTGGGGGTGCAGCTCGACCACCCCGGCAGCTACAACAACCCTGAGTCCGGCAAGATGCGGATTGAGGCGCTGAACGGCCGGTTCATCGTGCACGCCAAGTCCGCGCAGTACCCGCAGACGCTGGTGGGCGAAGGGCTCTCCGGGGCGGTGTTCTCGGAGGCCGCGAAGCTCAAGCCGTCCGTGTGGATCAAGTACATCCGGCCCACGCTCGCGGACTTCGGCGGCTGGACGTACTTCGGCTCAACCCCTGAGGGCCGCAACTGGTTCTATGACCTGTGGGAGCAGGGGCAGAATCCGGCGCGTACCGACTGGGCTAGCTGGCGCGCTCCGGCCTGGGTCAATCCGTACGTGTACCCGGTGGGGGTCAAGGAAAGCTTGCTGGAGAGCGCCAAGCGTGCGCGCCGGACCGGGCAGCTTCCGGAGTGGATCGAGCGGGTAGAGCATGTGCCGAACGACCGGGGCCTGCCGCCGTCCCCGGTCGGGATCGACCCTGAGGTTTGGAGCTTGTTCCTGGACCAAAGCACGGAGATGTTTAACCAGGAGATCCAGGCGCTGTTCAACGAGTTCGCCGGGCGGGTCTTCAAGGACTTTGATGAAGAGCTGCACGTTGGCGACCTGACGTTCAACCCGGCCTGGGAGACGTACGCCTGCACCGACTATGGCTTCACCAACCCGTTCGTATGGCTGCTCGTCCAGATTGACCCGTTCAGGGAACAGGTCCATGTGCTGGAGGAGTACTACGAGGTGGGCCGGACGACCTCAGAGGCTGTTGCGGAGATTAAGGGCAAGGGTTTGCGCCCCCAGACGCTTCGGCAGTTCTTCCCGGACCCTGCAGAGCCGGACCGGACGCGCGAGATCAGCCAGCTGATGCAACTCAGCGCCGGACGCGGCACGGGCGGCCTCCTCACCGACCGGCTTGAGTGGATTCGGCGGTACCTCAAGCCGCACCCCGGCCTGGGAACTCCGCGACTCATGGTCAACCGGCGCTGCGTCAACTTCATCCGGGAGTTCGGCCAGTACAAGTATCCTGAGCTGTCGGAGAACGCTGAGAAGCGCGGAGCGGTTCCGGCGGAGCTGCCAGAAAAGAAGAATGACCACACCCCGGAAGCCCTGGGGCGATTCATGATCGGTTTGCTGGGACGACCGCAACGCACAGGCACGCGGCAGTCTAGGGCACAAGTACGAAGGTGAGAGGCTGAAGTGGCCGAGAGTCCATACGCAACCGCTGCGTTGCTGAACCGCCCTGTCCCGGGATACGTCACCAACGTTGAGGACCAGGAGCGCATCCGGGCGTACGTGACCTATGACGACATCTGGAACAACGTCCCGGAGGCGTTCTCGGAGCTGCTGCGGGCGGAGGATGACCCGCTGGCGCGCCGGTACGTGCCGGTGGTCCGTGAGATCCTGGAGGCGGTGAATCGATACCTGGCGCAGGACATGGAGACGGTGTGGGAGCCGGTCCCCGGCAACACGGTGGATGACAACTCCATGAACGAATGGCTGGGACGGCTTGCTGCGTTCTGGGCGCGCGAGGAGATGGAGATCAAGTTCCTCTCCGCCAAGCGCTTCATGCTGGTGAAGGGCGACAGCTTCCTGCACGTCAGCGCGGACCCGACAAAGCTTGAGGGCTCACGCGTCCGCATCACCGAGGTCGAGCCGGAGCAGGTGTTCCCGATCTGGGATGAGGCGGACGGCGAGCGGTGGAACGGTGTCTACCTGGTCTCCATCGTCAAGGATGACGAAAACGAGGACATTGTCCAGCGGATCGAGTACCGGAAGATCCGCAACGAGGAGCAGTCCTCTGAGTTCGCCACGCCGGTCGGCGGAGTGTTCTACCGCGTGGGATTCTTCGAGCTGGACGGCTGGGACGACCGGGAGCCGGATGAAGAGCTGAAGCCGGTGGATGCCCCGACCTGGGCGGCTGCGGCGGAGGGCGCTCCGGTCGATCCGCTGGCCGGATTCCCGCTGCCTCCGGCGATCACCACGATCCCGGTGTACCACATCCGCAACCGCCGGAGGGGCGGAAAGGTCGGACGATTCGGTACCTCGGAGATCCAGGGCCTGGAGACGGTGTTCGCCGGGCTGATCCAGAACACCACGGATGAGGATCTGGCGGTTGCGCTGGTGGGACTTGGCGTGTACTGGACCGACTCCGGCAAGGCGCGGGACGCGGCGGGCAACGAGGTGGATTGGGCGATCGGTCCTGCATCCGTTGCAGAGCTTGAGAAAGATGGCAAGTTCGGTCGTGTCCCCGGCATCACTTCGGTGCAACCGATCCAGGACCACATGGACTACCTGGAGCGCAAGGCGCGCGGCTCCAACGCCGCGCCGCAGGTGGCCTCTGGCGGCATGGACATGAACGTCAACGTCTCCGGAGTCGCGCTCCGGGTGCAGTTCATGCCGACGCTGACGGCGAACGCGGAGCGCGAGGCTGAGCTGAGCAGCAAGCTGACACAGATGCTGTTCGACCTCATGACGATGTGGTTTCCCGCGTACGAGGGCTGGAATCCGTTGCCGCTGCAGCCTTCCGTGGTGTTCGGCGACCCGCTGCCGCCGGACCGCGCGGCGATCATCGCGGAGGTCACCAGCTTGCTGTCGCCGGTGCAGATCGTCTCTCGTGAATGGGCCGCTGAGTACCTGGCGCAGAAGCTGGGATACAAGTTCGATGCCAACATGCTCCAGGTAGCGGCGCAGGAGCAGCAGGCGATGCTCGATGCTGAGGCCAGCCGGATTGCGCAGGAGGCCGGGCAGGCCCCGCCGGAGGAGGCGGCATGAAGCAGGCCGGGCTGATTCTGTGCGGCGCTGCCCTGGGCGCTGCGGGCGTAGTCGGCTGGATGTATTGGTACTTCAGGGACGTGATGCGCTGATGATTTATGTCTACCCGATCGGATGGCTTTCGGCCTTGAAGATCATCCGGGGCGCGGTGAAGCAGGGCCATTACCTGTACGCCTGGCGACGCTTCAAGCAAGAAGTCAGATTCAACTGGGATTGGGCGCGAGAGGGCAAATGGCGCATGATTCGGGGATCGTTCTATGGATACCTTGCTGAGCCAACGCCTTGGCCGACCGGTCTGAAAAGCTGCGGGCGGGGATGGACTCGGAAATCTGCGATGCGATCGCTGAAGCGCCGTGGCTATTCCGAAGCCTGAGCCTGGAGATTGGATCCAGGCGAACGCGCAGCGGCTCCGCGCAACCGACCTTGAGGTGCTTGCGATGCTCCGGGACGCTTACAAGCGTGTCGGGGCAGAGCTGACGGCGCTCGCCGCTCCGGCAAATGCCAACGTCTCAACGAATCTGCGCCGCGCCCAATTCGAGCAGACGCGCATTCGCCTGCTCGCGGAACAGGGCCGCATCTTTCAGCGGCTGGGCGACATCACGGAGGCAAACCGACTCAAGGCGGCTTCCTCCGCGCTCCGGCTAAGCGCTGCCGCTGACGCAGCGCTCTTGGGGAGGGTAGGGAAAGGCCCACAGGCGCAAGCGCTATATGAAGCGGCGTTGCAGACCAGCCAGAATGCCATTGACGCCGCAATTGCGCGGATGGGGCTGAGCGCGGTCCCGCTTTCGCAGCGCATCTATCGCACCGGCCTGTGGATGGGGAATCGCCTCAACCGGCTCATCAATGAGCAGCTGGCGATCGGCCTGAACGCTCGCGAATTTGCCAAGAAGGCGCGCGACTGGTTCAACCCGAACACCCCCGGCGGAGTTCGATTCGCTGCGATGCGGCTGGCGCGAACGGAGATCAACAACGCCTTTCACGCCATGAGCATCGACAAGGCCAACCGAACGCCTTGGACGCCTTACATGGAATGGCACCTGTCGCGGAGTCACCCAACGCCGGACGAATGCAATCCGCTTGCAGAGAGGGACAACGGCCATGGCCCTGGGGTATTCCGTACGGCGGACGTCCCGCAGCGGCCGCACCCGCAGTGCATGTGCTACGTGACCCCGAAGCCGATTGAGGAAGACGAGTTTGTAGACAACTTCGTCAACGGCGACTATGACGACTACCTCGATGGTGAGCTGGAAAGGGCCGGGGTGCCGAATCCGCCGCCGGAGACCAAGCCCCAGCTTTCTGTCGTCAAGGACCCGCCACCGCTCACCAAGGCCGAGAAGGAAGAGATTGTCAACGAGTTCGCATTCGGCGGACCGGCTGGCTCCGGTAGCTTGGTGATCAACGCTGCTCTGCGCGGTTTGGCGACCATGACGGAGGCGATCAAGCGGCAAATCGCCAAGATGGACCGGTTGTTCGCTGAGGTCGAACCGACCAAGAAGGTCCAGATTGTCTACCGGATGGTGTCGAATGACGCGGAGCTTCGCAAGAAGTTGATAGACATCGCCCGCAAGCGCGGAGTGTTCAGCGATCCAGGGTACATGAGTACCTCCAAGTCGCGAGATTCTGCTGAGGAATTCGCATTTGGAATGGACGATGTCCTGATCCAGATTGGTATTCCTCCGGGCGCGAAGGTTCTTGACATGGACCAATACCTCGATGAGGAGTTGTACAGCCAGAACGAGATTTTGCTGAATCGCGGAAGCAAATTGCAATTCTCTAGCGTTGATCGGCTTCCGGATGGAACTTGGAGAATTGTCGCAAGTCTTCTGAACAAGTAGAGTTGCCGTAGCGAACCGCTACGGAGTCCGCTATAAAGGAGCAGTTACATGTCCCACCCCGAAGGTGAAGGCACCCAGAGCGGTGCGGAAGGCGTCCAGGGCGGCGCTGGCGATTCCACCGGGAACGGCACCGAATCCAACAGTTCCCAGGGCGGAACCGAGACGCAAACGACAACCTCCAACCCCGATCTCGACCGGGCAAGGCAAGAGGCAGAGTCGTTCCGCGAGCGGATGCGGGCAGCCGATCAGCGGGCGGCCAAATTCGAGCAGGAGCTGCGGCAGCTGCGCGATAAGGATCTGCCCGAGCAGGAAAAGCTGAAGCGTGATTTCGAGGAGACGCAGAAGCAGGTCATTGAACTCCAGAGCAAGAACAAAGAGCTGGCCTTGAAGGCCGCTTTCCTGGAGGACAATACCTACTCCTGGCGCAACCCCGCAACTGCACTTCGGCTGGCTGATCTCTCCCAGGTCGAGATCCAGCCCGATGGCTCCGTCAGCGGCCTCAAGGACGCGCTGAAGGCGCTGGCGACTTCCGACCCTTACCTGGTGAACACGGAGGCTGAACCGCCCAAGAATGAGCCGGGCGGAACGGCACCGGGCAACAACGGCGGAAGCTCGACTGGCAAGCCCGACACGAAGGGCATTGCCCGCCGACTTCCGGCGATGAACACGCGGGTCCGGCGTAGCTAGGCCCCAACGATGACAACACCTTCGGAAGGAGGGTCCTAGTGAGCCGTTACGACAAGTACGACCCGTATGACGGTGGCTTCCGTGCCCGCCTCAACGCCGCAATCGCTGCGTCTGACGCTGGCAAGATTCGTGCCGTCTCCATCAACACCAGCGGTCGTGTGGTGATCGGCGGTGCGGGCCTCGTGGACCTGCGCGGCTTCATCTGCCCGACTGAGGCGATGCCTGCCGGGGCTGCGATCGACGTCATGACTGACGGCGAAATCGCGGACGCGACAGAGACTGCTGGCACCGCCTTCACGGCTGGAGCCCTGGTCTACGGCCACGCGGACGGCACCGTGGACGACACCGCCACCTCCGGTAAGGCCATGGGCTTCACCGTCGAGGCCAACCGAGTCATCGCGCGCTGCTCCACTGCGCTGACGGCTTCCTGAGAGGAGGGTAACGAGCAATGTCTAAGGGCTATTCCGCCAAGGCGGATATCCTCACCAGGACCCGCGACGGTCAGGACCTCAACCGGATCTGGAACGACTACGCCGCTGCGCTCGCGGAGTTCAACTCTGCGCGGCAGCCGCTCATCGACCTCCTGTCCAGCCCGGTTACCGGGATCGTGGACGAGGTGCAGACCCCGGGCGTGGAGCGTTTCGAGCTTCAGTCTGAGTTCGGCATCGCGCAGTCGATCCGGCCTGCGCCGTCCGTCACGTCGCGTGCGTACCCGTTCGACTGGTACGACCTGCGGCAGGGCTACACCTGGCGCTTCCTCACCAAGGCCTCTTCGCAGCAGCTCGACGCTGTGATGCAGATGGCCCTGGAGGCGGAGAACGCGCTGGTCTACGAGCAGGTCACCAAGGCCCTGTTCAACAACGCGAACCGGACCACGACCCTGGACGGCATCCCCACGCCGTTCACCGTGGTCGCGCTCTATAACGCGGATGGCACCGTTCCTCCGTCGTACAAGGGCCAGAACTTCAACGGCTCGCACACGCACTATCTTTCGACCGGCTCCAACACCGGCCAGACTGCGTTCGACCCGCAGGACTTCACGGACCTGGCGGGGACGATCGAGCACCACGGCTTCACCCGTTCGCAGGGCTACAACATCATCTTCCTGATGAACCCTGCTGACGCTGCGGCTTCGGTGGTTCGCTTCGTCCGCAACCAGACCTTCGCGTCCGGCGGCTCGACCACGGTCACCTCGCTGTACGACTTCATCCCGACGCAGGGCTCCAACCAGAGCCTGCTCCTGCCGCCAGGGTATCAGCTGACGGGCGGCCTCAACGCCAACTCGTTCGCTGGCCTGGAGGTCGTCGGCTCCTGGGGTCCGTACCTGTTCCTGCAGGACTACCAGATCCCGACCGGCTACGTGGTGGCTGCGGCCACGGCGGGGCAGTCCTCCAACCTCAACATCATCGGCATCCGCGAGGATGAGGACCCGTCGCTGCAGGGCCTGATCCTCAAGCCGGGCAACAACAACAACTACCCGCTGATCGACTCCCACTTCATCCGGGGTCTGGGCGCGGGTGTCCGCCAGCGCGGTGCGGCGGCCATCATGAAGCTCGACGCTTCGGGTGGCGCGTACACCGTTCCCACGTCGATGGCCTGGTAAGGAGGTATTGCGATGAGCATGGCTGTGGACCTGAGTAAGCCGCTCGATGACGAAACCCGCTCTTACCTGGCGATGCGAGGCCGGTATGCGGAGATCGAGCGTGCGGACGGCCAGAACGACGTCACGCCGCCGGAGCCGGACAACGGCGACGGCACCGGCCCGGCGGTGACTCCGCTCCTGACCTCGGAGGCTCGTGCCAACCGGCGCGCGCAGCTGGAGCGGGAGCTGGAGGATCTGGATCGGCTGGACGGCGAGGAGTCGGACCCCGGTCAGAGCGGCTCGGTTGAAGACGGGGACGTGGACCCGTACGAGACCTGGACCGTGAAGGCGCTGGACGCGGAGATCAAGCACCGCAACCAGAACGGTGCCGACATCCCCACCGGTGGCGACAAGTCGTCCAAGGTCGCTGCGCTGTACGAGAACGACGAGAAGGCCAACACGGACGACGAGTCGCCTGAGGCCTGATCCAATACAGGGGGCTGACGCGACGGATTCCGGCTGTCGCGTCAGCCCCCGACCAGGAAGGAGCACACAGTGGCTACGGCTGAGGAAATTGCTGCCTTTCGACTCATGATTGATCAGGCGGATGACGAACAACCGTACTCTGATCTTCAACTCAGCAATCGGATCGATGCCGCTGCGTCGCGTGAGGCCCTGGCAGCGGAGATCTGGCGCGAGAAGGCCGCCAGCTACGCATCGCTGGTGAACGTCACCGAATCCGGCTCCTCGCGTTCGATGAGCGACCTGCACAAGAACGCCATCGCCATGGCCAAGTCGTTCGGCGACGCTGACACCAGCGCTCCCGGCTCCGGCGTAGCCGTTCGCGGAGTGCGGATGCGGAAGCTGACTCGTGGCTAAGATTGACTGGCCGGGACTTCCAAGCCTCACCGATGGGGATGACACCTCGTCGTATTGCATGGGGCTCGCGTTCACGGTTGCAGAAGCGGTGCCCTGCACCGGAATCGCCTGGCGCGTGCCGGATAGCGTCACGCCCGCGCCTAGCGGCGGCACCTACTATGCCTCGCTGTGGAATCACACGGATGGCGTTCGCGTCCGGCATAACGCCATCACGCCAATCCCGGGTGGAGAGCAAGACTTTCCCTGGGACCTCGGCAACTTCATGCTCGACCCTGCCAAGACTTACGTGGCGCAGGTCTACACGCGCCGGTACACCTTCCTCAGCGGTGCCGGGCAGTTCCCGTACGTCAGCAACGGAATCACCGCCGAGGTCGGGCGGCTGACGGCGGACTCCGGCCCAGACGTCCCTG
>JACCDR010179111.1_pt1 | contig 13044 bp, 15 predicted proteins | sample 7446431 | NCBI WGS metagenome assembly JACCDR01 (sample SAMN15323443, study PRJNA562643) | freshwater metagenome | isolation source: river surface water | place: USA:Blue River Watershed | collected 2017-08-17
ACCAGCTGCCCACACCCGGCGGCATGGACCCGAACTTCCCCGTACCCACCATGCCTGCGCCGGTGCAGGACGCAGCCGCCCAGGCGCTTCCCGGCGTGCAAGCCAACACCAGCCCGGCATTCCCGCCCGTGCCGCAGGGCGCCGAGCAGGGCATGCAGGGCATTGAAACCCCAACCACCGCTGACAACCTTGGAGCACCAGCATGAACCCCGACCAGATCACAGAGCAAGCAATTCAAGCAGCGGGCGCCACCGTCGCGCCCAGGCTGACCCCGGACGACATTGATACCGCCATCGTGTCCGAGACCTACACCGCGCTCCCGAGCGGCAAGGTGATGGTGTGCGAGCTGACCTTGCGCAACGGATTCACCGTGCGCGGCGAGGCATCCGTGGTCAGCAAGGACAACTTCAAGGAAGAGCTCGGCCGCCAGATCAGCCGCGAGAACGCGCGCAGCAAGGTCTGGGAGCTGGAGGGCTACTTGCTGCAGGAAAACCTCTACAACCTGGCCCACGGCCCGGTTCACACGCCCGAATGGCCCGAGCCCAGCGGAAAAGTGCTGACCGAAGCGGACTCCATGGCCGACCTTCACGGCTACGCCCGCCCCGACAACCCAACGGTCTGACGCCATGACTCTGCAACTCCACCAGTACCGCATGCTGTCCGAGCGCGACGACCTGGCCATCCTCACGCAGCAAATGGAGGACTTCACCGGCTCCGAGCGCTTCCGCTCCGTGAACACCCACGAGCAGGCCCGCATGGTGCGCCAGCTCAACCACATGCGTGGCTACCTCGAAGCCCTGAACGAGCGCATCGCAGCGTTCCACCCGGCATAGGGTTTGCTGCCGCTTCCCGGAGCGCTGAGACTGTGATCCAAGCCCAAGGCCACAAGCCAAAGGCGAAACAACCCGCTCGTGATGAGCCGGTAAATCCCGCAGCAGGAGGTTGCGGGCCGGGGCTTCGGCCCTGGCCAGTGACCAACCGCATGCCCAGTCAGGCCCGGCCGGATAGCCGGGATGGAGCACGCACACATGGCAGTTGATGTTGAGCACGATCCGGCAGCGATGCTGGAAGCCGCGATGAATGGCACCCTGGAGCTGGACGGCCCCACGGAAACCGACAAAGCGGACGAGGTGGTGGACAAGCAGGTCGAGGCGAAGGACGAGCCCAAGACCGATGCACCAAAGGTCGAAGCACCCGCGAAAGCGGACGACGAACCGGAAGGCGCACCGATTGCGAGCAAGTCAGGCGCATACACGATCCCATTCGAGAAACTGACGCAAGCGCGTACCGAGCGTGACCAGGCGAAAGCAGAGGCCGAAAGCCTCCGCAGCCAGCTGGAAGCCCTCACCGCGAAGCAGTCACAGAACCTGAACCAAGCCCAGGAACAGGCGCAGGCCCGAGCGGAAGCCGGCCAGGCCCAGACCAAGGCAGACCAGGATCTGAACGCAGCGCAAGCCGCGATTTCTCAGGGCATCGACCCGGCCATCTTCGGGGACTTTTCCGAGGAAGGCATCGCGAAGGGCATTCAGGCCCTCATGTCCCAGGCCCGTGCAGAACTCAAGGCCGAAATGGAGAAGGAGCTTGCTCCGCTGAAAACTGAGCGCGCAAAAGCGGTGACCGATACCCACATGGGAACGATCTACGCCAAGCACGCGGACGCCGACGAGGTGGTCGAGTCCGATCAGTTCAAGCAGTGGATGGCAGGGCTTCCGAGCTTCATGCGAGCTGGCGTCGAAAGCGCCATGAGCAAGGGTACGGCCGAGCAGGTCATTGAAGTTTTTGATTCGTTCAAGGCACAGGCCGCCGGCACCAAGCCGCAGCCTGCACCCACGACCAAGCCGGATGTGCAGCGTCGTGTGCCCGCCTCGTTGTCGGAGATCAACGGAGCGCCGCCGGTGGACGAGACGCAGCGAGTGCTGCAGATGAGCAACAACCCGGGCGCATTGCTGGACGCAATGAACAGCATGACCCCGGAACAGGTCAAGGCCCTGATGGACAGGGTTTGATTTTTCCCAATTTGGGCCGCCCGTGATGGGTCGCCCTCTCCCATAGAAGGAGGTCGAAATGACCACGAAAACCGGAGTGGCTGCGGGTTCCCCCAACGCCCAATTCGTTCAAGCCGCTGGCCTGTTTGCTCAGTCCATGCAGCGCAATTCCAACCTCGGTCGCCTGTCTGGCCCGATGCCCAAGGGCGAAAGCTCGGTGAACGGCGTCGTGTCCAAGCAGTCAACGACCGACATGCCCATCGTGAAGAACATGGACCTGACCCGCGGTCGCGGTGATGAGGTCGAGTTCCACTTTGTGCAGCCGGTCGGCGCCTACCCCATCATGGGTTCGCGCATGGCCGAAGGCAAAGGCACCGGCTTCTCGCTGGACAAGGCCCGCTACCGCGTCAACCAGTCGCGTTTCCCGATTGACCTCGGCGACACGATGACCGACCTGCGCAGCCCGGTGGTGTTCGAGCGTCTGGGCCGCACCCAGGCCAAGGCCCTGATGGATTCGTACATGGACCAGTCTCTGCTGGTGCACATGGCCGGCGCCCGCGGCTTCCACGACAACATCGAGTGGCGTATCCCGGTGGCTTCGCATGCGGACTTCGCCGAAATGGCGATCAACCCGGTGAAAGCCCCAACCAAAAACCGCCACTTCATGGCCGGCGGCACCAACGGCATCGAGCCCATCTCGGAAACCAGCGACGAGCTGAACATCCAGGCAACCGACCTGCTGTCGATCGACACGCTGGACGGCATCCGCGTCTGGGTCGAGTCGGTGGCCCTGCCACCCCCCGCTGTTCGCATCGACGGCGACGTGATGGCCGACGACGTGCCCCTGCGCGTGATGCTGGTGTCTCCCGCCCAGTACCAGTCGTTCGCCCAAGACCCCGCGTTCCGCACGTTCCAGTCTGGCGCCATGGCCCGCGCAAGCAAGGCCAAGGACCACGACCTGTTCCGCGGTGCGATCGGTCTGTGGAACAGCATCCTGCTGATGCAGATGCCCAAGCCCATCCGGTTCTATGCCGGCGACGAGATCCGCTACTGCGCCGACAACACCAGCGAAACCGAGACGACCTGCGTTGTCCCGGCTGCGTTCGGCACGACCCACGCGGTTGACCGGGCGATCCTGCTGGGCGGCCAGGCGGTGGCTCAGGCCTTCGGTGCTTCCAAGCACGGTGGCATGCCCTTCTTCTACAAGACGAAGGACTTCGACCACGACGACAAGGCCGAGCTGCTGGTGGGCGCGATCCAGGGCTGCTCGAAGATCCGCTGGCTCATCGACCAGGGCAACGGTACCAAGCACTGGACCGACCACGGCGTGACCTGCATCGACACCGCTGTGCCGATCTTCGGCGCGCGCCAGTAACAAGAAAGGGCTTCGGCCCTTTCCTTCGGTTCATTCACAGATTTTCAGGAGGCCATCATGGCAACCGTTACCAAAAACACCAAAGACCTCAGCGTGTCGCTGGGTTCGACTCCCTGGGGCAACCTCTCTGCCCTCAACTACCGCGTGCAGACCAACTCGGCCGGCGCAGTGCTGGGCTCCGACTCGGCGGCCGCCCTGGCTTCCGCCGACAAGGTTCGCATCGGCATCCTGCCCGCTGGCTTCAAGTTCGTGGACAGCCAAGTGGTCATTTCCGACGCCTTCACCGCGTCCGTGACCGGCAGCTTCGGCTTCGAGTACGTGGACGGCGTGGACGATGCCGCGGTGCCCCAGAGCGCGACCTACTTCGGTTCCGCCCTGGCCCTGAGCTCGGCCGCCCGCCTGCGCAACGCGACCACCAACGCCCCGGTGACGCTGCAGAAAGAGGCCTGGCTGATCCTGACGACCGGCGGCGCGACGCACAACACTGCGGCCATCGCCGACATCACGATTTTCGGCACCGCCGAAGGCGTCAAGTAAGTACGTAAGTACGCAGCGGGCCGGCTTCGGCTGGCCCGCTCAAGGAACACCCCATGAACTTTGTCCGCATCAAGTACGCCGGCTGGAAGGTCTACAAGGATCGCACCACGCTGCGCAATGTCTGGACCCCGGGCGATGAAAAGCTGGTGCCCGAGCACGACGCCAAGGCGCTGCTCAAGTTCCCCGAGTTCAAGCGCTCCGAATCGGAGGCCAAGGCCGCCGAGGTCGAGGTCGCGCAAACCGCCCAGATCGCCGTCGAAGCTGCAGCCAAGCAGGAAGAGCTGACCCGCGAGGCGATGCTGGACATGATCGAGACGATGGACAAGGACGCGCTGGCCACCTACGCGGCCAAGTACGACACCGTGCTGGACAAGCGCAAGAAGGCGCCTGCACTGCGCCTGGAAATCGGCAACCTGATTGACCAGTTCGGGATTCGCTGACATGACCCTCGAAGAGCTGATCCGTCGATTCCGTGTGGCCGCGCGCGACACGGTTGCTCCCTATCTGTTCGCAGAGGAAGACATCACGGACTGGCTCAACGACGCCTTGGAGCATGCCTGCATCCGGGCCCGCCTTCTGCGCGATGACAGCACCACGGCCGTCACGCGCATCGCCCTGACCGTGGGCACCCACACCTACAAGCTGCACGAGACGGTCTACGAGATCATCATCGCGCGGCTGATTCATGCCAATGGCGAGCCCCCAACGCCGCTCCCCATCGTTTCCCGCGAGTGGCTGGACCGCAATGCGCCGGACTGGCGCGAAACCACGAACCCGGCCGACTGCCTGATCCAGGACGAAACCACCGTTCGCGTGGTGGGCACCTTTGCCGTGGGTGACCGCATCGACATCGAGTGCTACCGCCTGCCGCTGGATCCGCTGGCCAACGACTCCGACGAGCCCGAGATCCACCGCGCCAACCACGTGCACCTGATCGATTGGGCGCTGCATCGCGGGTTCAGCATCCCGGACGCGGAGACAAAGGATGACGACCGAGCATCCGAGCACGAAGCCAAGTTCACCGCGCACTTTGGCCCCATGCCCGACGCCGACATGCGCCGCATGACGCGCCACGATGTCGAGCACCACAACGTGTCCATCCTGCCATGAAGATCGAGCGCTTCAACGGCATCAACAACCGCATCCCCCCAGATCGCTTCAAGCGAGACGAGGCAGGCGGCATGCCCGTGCGCGACGCGATAAACGTGGACCTGTCAACCGCTGGCACGCTGCAGAGTCGCCAGGGCTACGAGGTGATCATCGAGCAGGCCGGATGCCGCAGCGCGTTCACGGTTGACGACACCGGCGCCATTTTGGCTGTCGGCGACGAGCTGCACCGGTTCAACGGCACCACCCTGGTGAAGCTGGACGACCTGGGCTCGGCGTTCGCGCGCGTGGCCTGCGTGAAAACGCCGATTGGCGTGGTGTGGTCGGACGGCTACTCCACCAAGATCGTCAAGAACTGGGTTTCCAGCCGCCTGCTTCCGCCCGAGCCCAACCCGCTGCCGTCAATCTCCGTGTCTGCCGGCGGTTCGCTCTTGGCCGGCACCTACAACGTGAGCTTCGCCGCAGTGCTGCCCGATGGCCGGCGCTCGCCCATGTCCTACCCTATGACGGTCGACGTGCCCGAGAACGGACGCATCGCGGTCAACATCGGCGCCCAACCGAACCCGGTTCAGGTGTTCGTCACGGCGGCCGGCGGTTCGGTGTACTACCGGCAAGGCCAGGCATCGTCTGGCGTGTTTAACGTGGCCATCCACGCCGCCCAGGGTGAGCCCGTCCGATTCGAGATCGAGGCCGAGATCCCGCCAGCGCGCATCCTGGCCTACCGCAACGGCCGCATCTACGCCGCGGTCGGCGGGGTGGTCTATTTCACCCAGCCGTGGTCATTCCTGTTCCGCCCGCTGTCGGACTACATCCCTCTGCCCGAGGACGTGCGCCTGATGGCCGCCGTTGACGCAGGCCTGTTCATCTGCACCGCCACCAAGACGTGGTTCATCGCCGGCGAGCCCCAAGAGGCAACCATGACCGAGGTGGCCCCGTACGGCGCGATCGAGGGCACCGTAACCGAGCTGCCCAACAGCACCGACCTGATGTGGTTCACCCCAAGGGGCCAACTGCGCACGTCTCAGAGCGGCGAGTTCTCGCTGCTGCAGGACAAGGCGATCCAGTTCCCTGCCGCGTCGCTGGGCGCATCGGTGTTCCGCGAGACGAACGGCATGCGCCAGCACATCACGACCATGGCCGACCCAACAGAAACGGGCGCAGCCGTGGCGCGCTCCTTCATGACGTTCATGGAAGCCTGACCCAAGGAAAGAAAAATGGAAGCACTCAAACCATCATTTTTGTGGACGTTCACCGAGAAGGACGATGCGGGCAATGTCCTGTCGGTCGAGACGGTGCAGAACCTGATCCCGGTCGAGGGGTTGAACTACATCCTCAACGCCGCGTTCAAGGGCGGCGCCCAGTACGCCACGCTGTACGCCGGCCTGTTCGAGGGCAACTACAACCCGAGTCCCGGCGACACGATGGCGGCGTTCCCTGGCGCGGCCACGGAGTGCACGGCCTATGCGTCGGCCACCCGGCCCGCTGTGACGTTCGGCACTGTCGCCAGCGGGAACATGGACAACCTGTCCAACCTGGTGACCTTCACCGGCAATGCCGATCGCACGGTGTACGGCGGCTTCCTGTCCACATCCTCGGTGAAGGGAGGCACCACTGGCGTGCTGACTTCGGTGGTGCGAGCCCCGTCCACCAAGACCCTGAGCAACGGTGGCCGCATCGAGGTTGCCCTGGCCTTCCAATTCGTTTCTGTGTAAGGAGAACCCAACGTGTCCTACAAAATTTCCACCGGCCTGCGCAACCACCTGGCCGTCACCGGCTCGCTTCGCGCGGCCTTCAACACCGCTTCGCGCTTGAGCATCTACGGCGGCGCCGAGGTGGCGAATGCCGACGCTGACGCCACGGGCGCCTCGCTGCTATGCGTGATCACCGGCCCGGCCGCTGCCGGCCTGGAGTTCGAGGCCACGGCCACCGATGGCGTGCTGGCCAAGAAAGCCTCTCAGGTGTGGTCCGGCACCAACCTGGCCAGCGGCACCGCCACGTGGTTCCGACTGGAAGAAACCGGCGACGGTCGCGGCGCAAGCACCGTGCTCAAGCGCGTTCAGGGCAACATCGGAATCGCCATCGGCGACATGGTGATGATCCAGAACGTGCTTGTGTCCGGCAACACCAAGACCATCGACGGCGGCGGCCTGACCATCCCGGCGGCGTAATCATGCCGATCTTCGGCAACCCCGCTAGCGGGCCTGTCCTGTTCTATGACTTCAGCTGGGAGGGCTGGACGTGGTGGTATCCGACCCAGGAGGCCAGCCCTACGCCCTCCCCAGTATTCTGGGACGTGAAGGATGGGTGCAAAGAGAAGCTCCAGATGGTCCCGTTCATCGTGCCGCCGTTAGAAGACTAGAGATGCGAAAGCCGGTTTGCAAGTACCCGAAGAAGCCGACCGGCCCCAGCGGGTTCGGCGAATCTGGCGTGCGCAAACTGCAACGCACGGGCGGCGACTACCAGCGCAGCCGGCCTGACGCCAACACGCTGGCGATCCAGTCCGGCGACTTCTCGCGCGTCATCATCGAGGGTGAGCCCGAATACGTGACGGTGGCCTACGAGGGCGCAAAGCCCGTGGTGCGCGACACGCTGGACCACCGACGCAAGTTCACCAGGTCGCTCGCGTCGAAAAACATCCTGGCGCTGCAGGCGGTTGCAGAGGGCGGCGTCTACATCAGCGATGTGGTCAGCGACGATGACGCCATTGATTACGTGTACGACTACGAGAACTACCCGGGCAACACGCAAACGATCACGGTCAGCCGGTTCCAGTTCAACCTGGCCATCTTCTATGGTGGCTACCTGACCAAGAGCCGCATGCAGGCGCAGTACCGCGTCTTCTACATGTACCTCCCGCTGACCCCGGGAAACACGCTCTTCTTTAAGGCACGGGACGAGATCAGCTACTGGGGCAAGCACCCGGACAAAGGCCGTTGCTCGGTCTCCCTGTCGGTGGACTGGTTCTCGCGCATCGACTCGGCGGGGCGCACGCTGGCAGACCTTGCGCTGATTCGCCACACCACATTCGGCGGCTCGGGCATTCTTGAGCGATACCGACTTGACCCGAGCTCATTCACCCGCGATGACGCTGAGTTCATGTGGATAACTCGCCAAATCGTACTCAAGGGCTACACGGTAGGCATCTTTGCAGAGACGTTTTTCCGCCCTGGGCCTGTCGTCGGCGGCGACTACACGCCGAAGTTCTGGGCGGTGGCCACCCCGAATACCAACCAGTTCGGCACGCTCACGTTCTCCGACCTGACGGCGGGTGTTTTCACCGGCGCACGTCAGCCGACACAGAGCACGTCACCAGTCCCGCACTACACGGCGCTGGCGGGGCGCACGTACCAGTTCGACCTGTCGGCCACCATGGTAAGCATGGAGATTGCGGCCGTCGCCAACGATGCGTTTGTGCTGTCTTGGCAGCAGCGCATGCCTGGTGGATGGCGCGCCCGCGTCGCGCGCATGGTGGTGTCCGGTGGCACCGTCACCGCCACGATGGCCCACGAGACAACCGACCAGGCCAGCCGGACTACGTTGGATTTCTGGCAGTCCATCGCGCACCTGGGCAATGGGGTTGTCCTGGCAAAGATCGTGAAGGGGTTCCCCGGCGAGGGCTATGACGTGGTGTTCCGCCTATCTTCCGATGGCGGCGCGTCGTGGGGCGGTGAGTTCTTCCCGTCCGGGTTCTCTGCGCCATTGCAAAACCAGTATTTCGGCAACTTCACAGCCCACAAGGCGACCAAGGGCGACTCCATCGGGCGCGTGCTGATCCCCGCGTGGGACACGGAAAGCTCGGCCTATTACGTGTGGGCATCCGATGATCACGGCACGACGTGGACCAAGAAGGGCCGCATCTACAAGCCCGCATCGTTCTTGCGCGTGGACAACATGCTGGTGGGCGACGGCGGCGGGAATTTTGACAAGCTGGGCCTTGGCCCCAGCCGAACGCGCAACCTGGACGTGACGCTACCAGACAGATACAAGGACAGATCATGACGCCGACAAGGCCATCGCCACCGTGGACGCTCCCGGGGTTCGTCACGCAGACCTTCCTCGAAAAAACCATCACCGCAAAGACGGTGTTTGTGGACGCGACCGACACAGGCATTTTTGACATTGAATACGCCCGCGAGTACGTGTACGAAGTGCCGTCTGTGGTCTGGAAAACGCCGGGGAATTGATCCATGACAACCTTCAGCAGTACCCCGGGCTCCCCTATTGAGGTGGCCGAGTTCGTCATCTTGCCCGCCCCAGAAGCTGACCCGACGCAGGCGCCAACCCCAACCCAGAGCCCGCAGCCGACCGTATCAAGCGGAGGCTCCAGCTCGTCATCGAGCAGTTCTATCCCGGCTGGAACCTTTGTGGTGGTGGGCACCGATCCGTATGGCAATCCGATTCGGGAGTTTCAGCCCTACCCGGAAACCAGAACCGAGTACGACCTGAACCCCGGGTGGAACACCCGCGCGGTGGTGCGCGAGCCCATAGGCGCCACCATGTACCTCTCGTATATGTCCGGCGCTGCCATCGGCGCCATTGTCGGACTGACGGACCAGCCCGAGGCCACCATCGGCTATGAGGACATCATCCTGGGGTGGATGACGCTGAACGGCACGGCCTACATCCTTGAGCGTGGGCTGGTGGTGCACTCGGTTCCCGTGGCGACCACTCTGCCGGACCCGGGCAAGTACAGCCGCGACATCGATGCCCTGACGATGCGCAAGACCATCAACAAGGTGGAATTCTTCCTGACCAGCGACAGCGGGCAGGGCGGCGAAACAAAGGTCTTCGAGGCCACGATGTACGAGCCCGTCACCTACGTGTCGGCGGCGCTCTACCTGGGCGGCGACATCATCCATTCCGAGGTCTTGGAGTACCCAACGGTGCTGGCCGGCGCAGTTCCGCCCATGGTCGGCGGGTTCTACGAGTCCGGCACGGCCTCCTACCTGACGGGCGCCATGCCGGCGATCGGCGGCGCCTTCTACGAGAACGACCTGACAGTGTTCGGTGGCAATCTGCCGGCCGTGGCAGGGTTCTTCGGGCAGAACGCCAACAGCTTCATGTGGTCGGACCTCCCGGCGCTGACCGGCACGTTCACCGCCTACTCCGAGGCCCCGCTGGCGCCCGACTTCAACTTCACGTTTTCCGCCATCCCGCCCGTCGTCGGGTCATTCATGGTCCGGGACTTGACGTTTGCAACCCTTGGCGGCTCCCTGCCAGGTGTTCAAGGTCTGTTTTCCGATCAGCCTGTGTCGGTGCTGCGCGGCGAGTTGCCGGCGGTGCGTGGCGGGTTCTTCGAATCGGAGTTCCCCGACCGCTTCACGTTCGTCAGCTTCGCCTACATGGCCGGAAAGATGATCGTCAGCCCGACCGCATACCTCGTGCTGAACTCGCGCGCCGAGGTGGTTTCGGTCTTCACGATCGATGAGATCGAGTTCATGCTGCTGGAGAGCGGCGCCGACGCATCCAGCACGGCCACGATGACGGAGATCATCTACCAGCTGCTGTCCTCGCGCATGTCGGCTGGTGATGTGGCAGCGCTGCAGGCTGACGGCATGTCGGTCTGGGCGCTGCACATGGACGCCGGCGGGTCCACCCGGTACGAGAACTACGACTTCAACAGCTTCATGACCATCGACGGGCAGACCTACGGCGTGAACGCCGCGGGCATTGCCAAGATCGGTGGCACCACGGACGACGGGGCCGCGATCACCGCGACCGTGGACTTTGGGTCGCTGAACTTCGGATCTGGCAACAGAAAGTCCCTGCCGTATGTGTATGTGGGCATGTCGTCCACCGGGAAAACCGTCCTCAAGGTGGAGTCTGACGGCAGCACCTACTACTACGCCGCGCGCGACGCGACCGAGCAGATGAAAACCCACCGGTTTGAACCTGGGCGCGGCCTGCGGTCCACCTTCTACGGCCTGTCGATCATCAGCGACGGCAAGGCCTTCGACCTGCACAACATCGATTTCCAACCAGTTGAATTGAAACGGAGCCTGTAATGTCAGCCGTCAACACGATCATCGACAACGCGCTGCTGATGGCCCAGAACCGGGCCATGTTGGCACAGTCCTACTCCGAGGTGGCCATCGCGCAGGCCAGCGGGTACTCGCTCTTCACGCCACCGCGCATCAGCGTGGGCGATGTGGACGAGCCCAACGTGTCCATCCCATCAAATGCGTCGGGGGTGGACACGGCCGTCTTCGACTCGATGTATGCCCAGATCATCGAGGACTTGGCTGGCCTGTTCCGGGGCTTCCTGGCGGACTTCTTCCCCGACGACCAGGGCCTTATGTCGGCCGTCGAAACCAAGCTGAAAAGCATGATCGTGGATGGCGGGTCGGGCATCAATCCCGGCATCACCCAGCGGATCTGGCAACGGGACCGCGACCGCATCACCGTCGAATCCATTGCGGCAAGCGAGCAGGCCGTCGGTCTGTGGGCGGCGCGTGGGTACCCAATGCCCCCGGGCGCGGCATCGGCGGCCGTACTGACCATCGCTGCCCGCAAGGCCGAGCAGGTCGCAGCGGTGTCGCGCGACGCAGCCATCAAGGAGTTCGAGACGGAAATCGAGAACATCAGGTTCGCCATCGGCCAGGCGGTGGACTACCGCACCAAGGCGATCGCCGCCGCGGCCGACTACGTGAAGGCGCTGGCGGTTGCCCCGAGCATCGCATCCGAGATGTCCACCCAGTCGAGCGACGCGCAGGCCAAGCTGATTTCGTCGGTGGCGAGCTACTACAACGCCCGGACCAACGCCGCCGATCTCGTGCTCAAGGGCGATATGTTCAACGCCGACGTGCAGATCAAGGCGCTTCTGGCAAACCAGGAGACGGACGCCAAGTACGCGGGGCTTCGCGTGGATGCCTCAGTGGCGGCCGCAAACTCCATCGGACAGCAGGCAGCGGCAGCGCTCAACGGCCTGAACGCCACGGCCCAGCTGATCGAGTCCGTGGACGAGTGACGCGCATAAGGTTCGACAAGCACGCCGCGCGCCAGAACAATCACCTCATCAGAACAGGAGCCCACCATGCACGGCTTTCAACCGCAGAAAAACAAGGCCGCCAAGGTCATGAACTACGCCAACGGCGGCATCGTCAAGGGGCCCGGCACCGGCACGTCCGACGATGTGCCGGCCATGGTGCCCACGGACGGGTACATCATGCCGGCCGACAGCACCCAGGCGCTGGGGTTCAAGCCCGGCATGCGCCCGGCGCAAGTGAGCAACGGCGAGGCGGTGCTGACGCCCGAGCAGGTGCAGCAGGCCGGCGGGTTCCAGGCGCTGGACGCGATGAAGGCGGCCACGCACACGCCAGTTCCCGAGCAGGGTGTCGAATCGCCCCAGTTCTTCTTTGCCAACGGCGGCGCCACCGATGAAGAGCGCCGCAAGATGCTGGCCCAGATCCCGAGCAGCGCGCCCCCGGGCTGGACCGGCGGTACCGGCGAGAAGATCACCGGCAACGAGTTCACGCGCAACCTGTCCAACACGATGAACGCGCTGGCCCCGGTCGGCGGCATGGCCGCGCCGATCGTTTCCGGCATCGCTCGAGGCTTCGCCGGTGGCGCCAAGGCCGCGGCCGCATCGCCTTTGCTGGAGAAGGCCGCCGCCTACGGTGTGCCGGCCGCCGGGTTTGGTGCGCTGGCCGCCGCCTCGAACAACACGCCGCCGACCGCCGCTGCACCCGCTGGGATGACGCCGCCGGCCGGCCGCCCAGCTGCCGCGCGACCGATGGCCACCGGCATGCCCGAGAAACCCGGCACACCAGCAGCCCAGGCCAACGCCCAGGCGCCCACCGGCAATGTGAACGTGCAACGCCAAGCCAACGGCGTGATGTCGTTCAGCGGCCAGGACGTGGCGGGCGATGTGAGCTACAACGGCGCGCGCGCCGCAGGCTTCCGCCCCGGCGGCGCCGGTGTGTCGGTGGTTCCATCGGCCCCAGGCCTTGGGTTCCAGCCCGCACAGCAAGTGCAGGACGCCCCGGGCGCCCGCATGTACGTCGGGCCGGACGCCGGCGGGTTCGGTCTGCTCGACAAGAA
>JACCDR011511439.1_pt1 | contig 13043 bp, 8 predicted proteins | sample 7446431 | NCBI WGS metagenome assembly JACCDR01 (sample SAMN15323443, study PRJNA562643) | freshwater metagenome | isolation source: river surface water | place: USA:Blue River Watershed | collected 2017-08-17
AGGACTCGCGATCTCGGAAAACCTCCGGGCGCAAATCCGCGGCTTGAAACAGGCCTCGCGTAACGCGAACGACGGCATCTCGCTGGTTCAAGTGGCGGAAGGATCGATGAACGAGATGAGCTCGATTCTGATCCGACTCCGAGAGCTGGCTGTACAAGCCGCTTCAGACACCATCGGGCCCGTCGAGCGTCAATTCCTCAATGTGGAATATGATCAGCTTGTTTCCGAAATCGATCGTATCGCAGAGGGAACAGAGTTCAATGGAACTCAGTTGCTTGCGGGTGTCGGATCAGTTTTAGATTTCCAAGTTGGAACTCGAAACAATCCAGAAATCGACCGAATTTCATTTGATGCGTCTAAAGCAGATGCCAATTCGGCAGCCTTGGGGGTGAACCTCTCAAGTGTTGCAGACAAGGCTTCAGCACAAAATGCCCTGGCGGCCATCGACCAAGCCATCGTCAGCGTCTCAGCAATGAGAGCCGACTTCGGTGCCATCCAAAATCGTTTGCAATCAACAGTTGGAAACATTCAAGTGAGTGTGGAAAACATGTCAGCTGCAAATTCGCGAATTCGCGATGTGGATGTTGCTGAAGAGACATCCGAGATGACAAGAAATAATATCTTGTTGCAAGCGGGCACGTCGGTCTTGGCACAAGCCAACCAACAAGCTAACGTCGCACTTGGACTCTTGAACAAATCATTTAGTTAACGGTCGATCAATACAGGCGGGTGAAGACCCCCTGGATTCTTGACCAAGAAGGTATACGATCTTGAGAATCAAGATCACCCTCTATAAATGAATGATTGAAGACACATCTTTTTAAAAGATGTCTCAAAGCCCGATGTGTTGACATGTTCGCGGCAGAAGTGCCTCGATTTATAATCATGACAACAAAGCGATCCCTTGAAGCATCGTGATGTCTTAACGACATGATGACTGTTTTGATGATCACACTTGATTCGTTTCCTGCGTTTAGTCCAGGAGGAGTGATTCCTCCTGGATTATTTTCCTCATTTCAGCAGAATCGAATAAACATTTTTTGTATATCTTTTGAATCTGTACAAAAAAAACGCAAACTCCGCAAAACTAGACTCCAGAGATCTCATTATGTGTCGAAACAGCTCTTAGAATAATACAGATGCATGGATGCATCGGTGACCCAAGGATAAAGGGTGCAATTCAAGGAGGAATGGGCAAGACACGGAGGATAAGATGGGTTTACGTATTGCAACCAATGTTTCTGCATTAAATGCGCAGAAAAATCTCTACATGACGAATATCAACGTCAGTCGTTCCATGGCAAGGTTGGCCTCAGGACAAAGAATCAATCAAGCAGCCGACGATGCCGCAGGACTTGCGATCTCGGAAAATCTCAAAGGACAAATTCGAGGTTTAAGACAGGCCAATCGAAATGCCAATGACGGTATCTCGCTGGTGCAAGTCGCAGAGGGTAGCTTGAATGAAGTTTCAAATATGCTCATCCGGCTCCGAGAACTTGGCGTTCAAGCCTCTTCAGATACGATTGGAAATACAGAGCGACAATTTCTAGATGTAGAATATCAACAGCTAAAATCAGAGATCCAGCGTGTGACAGAAAGCACGAATTTCAATGGATATGATCTCTTGAATGGAACCGGCGGCGTGATTGACATTCAAGTCGGCGTGAACAATGACCCATTCAAAGATCGAATTTCATTTAACGCTTCAGCAGCCAATGCATCGCTCGATGCGCTCGGAATGATGAGTGAAACAGTAAATACCAAAGAGGGTGCCCAGCTCAGTCTTTCGCAGATCGACAATGCCATGGTTTCGGTGAATGCCATCAGAGCCAATTTCGGGGCGATGCAAAATCGACTGCAATCCACTTCAAACAACTTGTTGATCTATGATGAAAATATTTCTGCAGCAAATTCACGAATTCGTGATGCGGATGTGGCATCGGAGTCAACTGAGATGGTCAGAAACAACATCTTATTGCAAGCAGGTGTTTCAGTGCTGTCTCAAGCGAATCAGACAAATCAACTTGCATTAAAGTTGCTCGGATAATCGAAATTCTTATAAAGAAAATACATGGCTCGTCGCTGAAGCGACGAGCTTTTTCGTTTTAGAAATCAAGTGGAAGTGAAATAGAAAGAAGATACGTGTTATGTTTGTATTCATTGTAAGCTTGATCAAAATTATATCCTGTTCCTGCATCTTGAGCTGAACCTTTGTGAGAATTAAAGTTTCGAACAAGATATTCCAGGTTTAATGAAACAAATGGCAAACCCTGATAGCCAATTCCGAGTTTGTATCCACCACCAGAAAGAGTCGTTTCAGTTCCGGTCCCTTTTAGTTTTGTGTCATCTTTCACAATATATCCAGCCCAAGCGCGAAGCAAAATTGGAAAATCAAAACCGGCTGTGATTCCAAGGGTGGACCTAGTCATATCCGAATCCTTCAATGAGCTGGTGTCAAATTTGAGTGTTCCGCTCGAAACCATGTAATCAAGAGCTGCCCAGAAACCAATAAAGTTATACCCAAGACGAGCGCCCAGGGCGGTTCCTGAAATCACCGCACCTAAATCAGTGTTTGCAGACGGTAAATAGGAAGATTTGAATTTTGAAGATTGTGTTCCAAATTCGTAACCAAGATATGGTTCAATCATGATTCCGGCATGGGCTACACTAGCGGCGAGTAATATAGAAATGAGCAAAGAGAAAAGTTTCATGGGACCTCCGTCATTGTCACAGACTAGTCCCAAATTTTGATCAGGCCAAGGAGTTTGTCATGATCTAATCCTGGCAATTGAATAAATTTTGTTTGACCCATGTCAAAGTATCTTCATTTGAAGGAGTTTGAAGATTTGGCCACAGGCTGCCATACTCCGCACCCATGACGTCAAAGCTTCCTGCAGGGCGCCTCATGAGAGATTCGATGAATTTTGCGTTCTGTGTTTTTAAGATCCCATCTGAATTATCCTTTCTCAAGAGATCAAAACGGTTGGCTTCAAGATCATTTGTCATTAAGAAAATAAAAGCTTTTGCATTATCGATGTTTCTTTGCGGACATTGGGGAAACAATGCCGCGTTCCACGGATACAACACAGCTCGAACTCCGTGCACATCTCTTAATTTCTTTAATATATAAAGAGAAAATTCACGACACTCATAGCTCTTTCCTAATAGTACTCCGTGTTGGGTCGCCTCCATACAGCCAAATTCTTCAAGTTGTGTAACAATACTTTGTTCTTCTGGGTTCCATGTATAGTCAACTTCTAGATATCGAAATCCCGTCGGGAGTTTGATTGTCATCAAAGCAAAATGATCGCCTGCAAAACTTCGACTGACCAGGGGGTCGACAGCAAGATATAAGCCATCTGCTAATGCAGTCTTTGATTCTGGGTTGGGTTCCCACCAAAATCTATTGGCTACATTTGTAGCTCTTTGTTTCACCTGCTCGGAAGACTGATTTTGCAGCGTAGAATTGGAATAGTTAAAGACCAAGATTTCTTTGGTTAGTTGTTTGATTCTTCCCTCTAATAAGGAAATAATTTTATTTGCAATTTCTATCTGTACTTTGTTGTTGTCGGGATTTGATTCAAAACTTAAAGTGGGCTCGAGTGGAGAGGGCTCTGATCCAGGAGAACTTGGTGAGCGAATCGGTCCCCCATGATCATGTTCGACTACTTTGGTAAACACTAAACTTTTGTTGATAAGAGTGCCAGCGCCAATCAATATAAAAGCGATAAGTAAGATTAGGAAAGTTAACTTTTTAGAAAGTGAATTTGAATCTTTCATCGAAATTTCTCCAACATGCTGGTTAAATACTGCAGTGAAAAACTAAACAAATCAAAATCTATTCGGCCACTCAAAAGCAGACCTTGATTTTTTTAGAAAATGGTTGAGAAACTCATGTGATTAGAAATTTTAATTGTCTATTGGACCTCCCCCCATTTGTACCCGAGGTCCAAAGTTTTTATCATGCCCAAGGAATCTTTGAGTTTCCCTGATCAAGGCTGCCGAACTTTATGGAACGTCAAAAAAATACAGCAGACTTCCAGCTTCTCCTGGAGCAGCTCCTTCTGAAAAGAGAAAATAAGAAACGACGATTCTCTTCCCAGTCTGATTTGCTAGAGGTGGCTTAACCACGGTAATACTTGGATTTCCAAAAGAAGAGCTGCCCTTTACTGTTTGTGGCGAGAGCATCAAGACGGTTCCGTTCCCTGTGGGGTAGGAGTTTGTGTCGCCGAAGGTGTAGAGCCATACCCGCCAAAGTTCCCATGACTGACCCGGAGCGCCGATATTTCCTTCTTGGATATTATATCTTCGACCACCTGTTGTTTGGATGGTGTCCCGTTGTCCAATATTTCCACTGACTCCTTGAGACATAAACAAATTATTATAATTCACCGCGGTCGATGGATAGTTCTGTGGCTGAGTTGAAGGATTAAACAAATTCACAATTGTGGAGACTGCATTGACATCACGAGACCCATCCCAGAAATGAAATCCAAATTGGCCGTTCACTCCATAATAGTTATTGGTCAATGAAAGAGAGAAATTGTAAATGCTGGGAGTCCCATTCAGATCACCCATGTATTGGGGTTGAATCCAGGTTGAACGAATGATTCCATTTAATAAATCATTCGCGTCATAAAACAATTGAAACCCAAGCTGAGCTGGGGCTGTTGATGCCTGGTCAGGTCCAAGCCATTGTTCATGAACCAGAACAAGCCAGCTTGCACCTTTTACTTTTACGATTCGAGGCATGTCAGCGTTATCCACCAAACTTCTCACAAACTGCCAATTCAGAAGATTATTTGAAACAGCCAGGTTCACCTTATATCTATACCCACCCTCAACTGGATAAGGAGTGTGATAAACCGCCGCGTATTTATAAGGTTGGTTGGTGAGATCAATGATCGATGGCGTCTGCATTGCTTGGCCGCTGCTATCAGTGAGATTGTACCGGGCACCTTTGGCAAGTTTGGGATTGTTCAAGATATGAATAAGGTTTGATTGTGATATGTTTGGAATAATATCCACATTCAATGCAAGGGCGCCATGCCCTGCGAGAAAGACGGTGACCATACCGAGCAGCATTCTCGATGCTACAAACATTCTACGAAAATATGAAAAGGTGTTTTTTCTTCTGTTCACTTTAGACTCCTTTAGGGTCAATTCAACACTAGCTTACCCCAAGGATGCAAAGAAAAGGCCTGATTGCTCCGCAAATTGTCATTCGTCTCATTTTTTTACGTTATTTTCATTTTGATTTTAAATCCTTGATACGAGAGTTATTTTTCAATTCCTGCCAATTTGGTGTTTAAAGGTTGGACAAGTAAAGGCCTGATTTTGAATTGGCATGCTTTGCATGAATATTGGTTGGATGGAACATTTTAGGAGGATTTTATGAAGTTATTTCCGATTTTGATGGCGACGACATTTTCAGTTCAGTCTTTTGCGACCCTAACACCCAACTATCCACGGGGAGAAGAAATCATTTCCCACGAGGTTGGCGCAGGGAGATCGCCGGAAGTATGCATTATCCCAAAACATCTGCCTGGTGCGGATTATAGTAAAAAAGATCTTGAGAATGAACGCGAGCTTTGCGGCTATAATATTGGGATCAACGTGGCAGCCTGCGGAAAACTCAATAGTACAAATCCTGGTGTTGATTTTTATGCACCGGAAACTGCGAAAAATACTCCCGCAAGTGTCATTCAACAACTCGTGTCTCAGTTGCAACAATCAAATTGTACGGCAAAAAATCAAGGTGAAGAGCCTAGCAAAGAAGCTAAGTATAAACTGAGCACAAGCTGCAGTTACGCTCCATCAATTCTTTCTTATTATCACATGTCTCGAGCGTTGGGCGATATCGTTAACGTTCCGCCATCTGTTTTGCGCACGATGGATCTTGGTCGTCACATTGCGATTGGCGAGCGAGCCTTGCAAAGCACAACTGGAAAAGGTCTGATCAATGATACTTGGAAATCTTTGATGACTCAGTTAAGAGCTGGGAAAAATTCAAGCAAAAAAGATCTCTTGTTTACAGACAGTTTTGACCAGTCTTACGGTGCTCTTCAGCAGAATCCAAAGAAAGAAGAAAAATATGGTGAGTTCTTTAACGGTGGAACTGATCGCGTGGCTGCTTTCAAACAAAGCAATGTTATTTACCGCGCTCTTGGTTCTTCAAGCTTAGGAGTCTCCCGGGATTTCAACCGAGCCAATGTTCAAAGAATGGTTCAGTTAAGAGATGCTGCTGATTTTATTTTGCTTGATACCATCATGGGTCAGCAAGATCGATTTGGAAACATTCACTCAATCACCAAATACTATTACGCAACGACAAACGAGCAGGGTGAGTTTGATATCAAATCAGAAAAGAAAAAAGAAAAAATTCCAGCCGCGCTGCAAGCTTCAGCTGTGGAAATCAAAGAGCTGATGTTAAAGGACAATGATTGTGGTGTTGCAAAGGAAAACCGAATTAAAGCGGGACGACTTTTGGAAGGCGTTGCGCACATGTCACCGAAAACATACCGACAGTTAATGGCCATGGAGCGAGTCATTGATCAGCAAGAAATCAAAGAGCAGTTCATCTCTGGATATATGTTCACAGAAAAAGATTTCCGAACTGTTTCAGCAAACTTAAAGGAAGCTGCTCAGATGCTTCGAGAAAAGTGTAAGGCTGGCAGATTGAAACTTGATTTGAGCCTCGATGTTCACTTTTCAGGTAACCCACTTCCATCAAACTATCAGTGTGAATAATCTGATAAAATGAGATCTTGAAAATGGATGTTTTTATGCTTCAATGAAGCAATGAAAACATCCATTTTAATTTTACTCCTAATTTGTCTTGCTTCTTGTTCCCATCGCTCGCACCCCAACGAGCAAAATGTTTATCATGTTCCGCCTTATGATTTTTCTCCTTATCCCGGGCCAAGTGGACGCTCTCCGAGTGGGATCACCTATAAATTTAGTCCTCAGGATCAAAGCTGTGCTGGATTTCCCAAGTTACCGATTACAAGCTTTCCTGGAAGCTGTGTTGGGCTTGTTTTAGATCCGGCGAAAGTTCAACTGCAAATGCCGCGAAAAATCATTCAGCTTCCTGACTCAGAGGATTTTTTGGTCGTGGATATGGGTGGTTGGAGTTCGGGAAAAGGAAAAATTTATCGAATGACCAGGCAAAGCGCGGGCTTTGTTTTTCGCGAAATTGTTAGTAAGTTGAACTCGCCTCACGATATCGAAATCGGTCCAGATGGAAAGATCTATGTCGGCGAGATCGGAAGAATATTTCGTTTTGATTATCGCCAGGCTAAACCGCAAATCGAAACAGTTCTTTTGGGTTTTCCGTTGCATAGCTCTGATAAACCGCACATTCATCCTCTTGTGAATTTTGCCTTTGGCAAATCGAACGCAGATCTGTGGGATCTCTATGTGAATGTTGGTTCAGCTACGGATGCTTGTAAGAATGTTGCTCCTGCGCGGTGCCCAGAAGTAGAAAATTCTAATTTTGCATCAGTGTGGAATTTTAAGTACCAAGGAAGTGGTGCGTGGAATAAAACTCCCCAGGTCTTTGCAAGGGGATTGCGAAACTCAATGGCTTTGATGGCTCACCCATCGGGTTTGGTTTTTCAGGCTGAAAATTCGCGGGATATCAAAAGCAAAGAAGAACCATTTGAAGAATTCAATATTCTTCGTTTAGCAGAGAATGGAAATCCTCGTCATTACGGCTGGCCCTATTGTTATAACTTTCAAGCTGTTTCTGATGAATGGAAAAACGCTCCTCTTCGTTGTGATTCTGGATTTGAAAAGCCTTTTTCTTTGCTGCCGCCGCATTCAGCGCCTCTGGATATGTTGATTTACGATGGTGAAATGTTTCCAGCGCTCAAAGGAATGATGCTTGTCACACTTCATGGATATGAAGACACCGGATCACGATTGATCGCTTACTCTGTTGATGAAAATGGGGTTCCTCGACTGCAGTCGCAGGGACAGTGGTCCTATAACGTTTGGGAGAATAAAAATCCACAGGGATTTGTTTCAAAGCCTGCTCTCCCTCAAGGAGGATCAATTCAGCACGCAAGCTATTCGGAATTGGTCTCAGGTTGGAGTTTGGTGAATAACCTGCGAGCCAAAGGATCTCCGGTGGGAATGACAGTGGCACGTGATGGATCCATTTATATAGTTGAAGATAAAAATAAAACAATTGTGCGAATAGCTGCCGGAGAGCGATTTGATCCTTCCGCTGAAGTTCAAAATAGTCAGCCCTTGCTGAATGTTGAAAAATACGTCGCTCAAATTCGAGCAGACTCGCGGCAATGGTCCCGTTACAAATATTTGAAATCCGAATTTTTCACAAAAAGCTGCACGGGCTGTCACGATTCCATGGGACAAAAACCGGAAAATCAAAATGATGAACTGGTGATTTTGCGCTGGATTCTTTCTCAGCCAAACTGGATCGTCCCTAAAAAACCCAATGAAAGTCTGATTTATATCCGCACCATGGGCCTGAATGGCACGAAGCTGATGCCACAAGAGGGCTCAAGCAATGATCCGAATCACACGGGAACCCTCCGCAATTGGATTTTAAACATGCAATAGTTTTGAGTTCAAAAAATGAGTGTCTCAGAATAAGACGACCCCGTCTGAACTGTGTATTTTCCTGTGGATTTAGCCGAAGATAAAGTATGGGGAAAATTCTTTATTCGTCGAAGTATGCAGGCCTTTTTTTATTTCTCACAATTCAATTCATTTTTATGCTCGGTGGAGCTGTCGTCTTTGCTCAGGGGAAATCGACACGTGAATGGAACATGTATATGGGAAATTTGGTCATACAGAGAAATCAGCTACTTCAAGGATGGCAGGGGCGACTAGGTGTCGGTGAAAGAAATAGATTGAGATCAGAGATGGCTAGTATGGCAAATTTTGAAACAAGGCGAGAGCAAGGAAGTACCGAGCGACTTACGCCTCAAGCAGAGATTTCCATGATTAACGAGGCAATTGTAATTCTGGAGCGTTTTATTCGGATGAATGAGGCCGCGAAGGCCAGTACTGAAAGAAGATTAACACAACAGGACATCCAAACTATTCAAAACGACACGAATCATTGGACTGCTCATTTGCGAGATTGCGAGCAGATAAAAGCAGGCTTGGCGGGATCGGCGGGTTCGGCTGCTTCTGGGGGCCAGGCTCAAGGAGGAAATCCTGAGGCGAGTTGTATGACGATCATTGAAGAGCAATGTAAAAAGCCAACAGAGGAAGCTGCGACGAAATGTGATGTAGATATCAACGAAAATATACGAAATGCTCGTTCAGAGCTGGGGACAATTGGGAATACAGCAACACAGATGGCGGGGATGGCGGCAACGGCCCATGCAAATGCAGGCTCAACTTCCGCAACGGGGGCGGCGCCTTCCACTGGAACGGCTCAGACCTGTAGCATGATGGCCAATGTTGCAGCCGGTGTGAATGGTGCCATTGCAGCTTATCGAATGGACTGTAGTTCTGGATATGAAAGCTGCCGAGACAGTTGCAGCAGTTTGCTTTCAAAACTTAGAAGTGATCGAAATTTAACTTCAAATTCAGCTTCAAGGCAAGTTCGAGATTGCAATGGAGCTCTTGAAGGAGCCATCGCTCGTGTACAGGAATTGCAAACTCAATGCTCTCGGCTCTCTTCACGCGCGAGTGAATCAACAGCGGGAATGCAGGGGGCTGCTGGCAACTTGTTGTCGGGAGCAGCTCGGTGTATTGAAAACACTGTTGCTGGTGGACTTGAGGCGTATTGTCGGCAAAATCCTGGGGCTGCAGTTTGTGCAAACTTAGGCGGGCAAGCAGCCATTAATTGTGATGATGGATCAGCAGCTTCTGCGAGTGCGACGGTCTGTATTTGTCGGCGAAATCCATATGATTCGCGTTGTGGAAATCAGGCGACCAATCAAAATATTGCGACCAATAGTTCTTTAGGTGGGGCGCCGCTGAGTGGGACGCCGACATCAGGTCAGGATTTAAATGCTGGAATTGATGGATCTGATCCGATCACTGCGAATTTAACTCCGGGGCAAGAGGTCGGCGGGCAAAAAACAAGTTTGCCAGGTGTCGGCAGCGGTGATGGGCTTCAGGTTGGTGAAGGTGGATCCGGCGGTGGGCGTGCCCCGTTTGATCCATTCAATGGGCCAAAAATATTTGGTCGCACAGGTGGTGGTTCTGGCCAGGGCGGCAGTGGTTGGCCATCGGGTCGATCCGGAGCTGGCTATGGAACAGGTGTTTATGGAAAAACAACATCCGGCATGGGAAATAGCGCCTTAAGAGATTTTTTGCCAAATGGAATGCAAGACCCTCAGCGCGGACTTGCGGGAAGTGCGGGCGGAATCCTCGGGCCAAATGTCAATATTTGGGAAAAGATCAACAACCGATATGTTGACCATTCTTTAACTAAACAAAGTTTATTGCCTCCTAATTATCAGGCAACTCCGCAAGAGGTTCAGCGTCGTCCGGGTCAATAGATGACGCCTTGATTTCTTCGCTGATCCTATTGCTCTAAAAATTCCTCGACAACAGGTGAGGCCTTTGTAAACATATCCATGCTTCAAACATGGAGATGTTCATATGTCACGCGTAGCTTCCCTGATTAAACTCGTTTTCACTTATCTGTTTCGAATGATCCAAACTCTATTCGGTGAGATATCTTGGCAACCGCCACGATGGATTCGAACTGGTCAAAGTGCATTTGTCCAGACGTTCCTTGGAAGAAAGTTGTCAAATCTTCGCTCGTGGCTCAGCAGAAAGTATCAGAGCGATCCTAGAAAGTTTGTATTGTTTTCGATGTTCGCAGCAGTGTCACTCTTGGGTGCAGCGATCAGTTTAAAAAACTACCTGGATTATTTGGATTCCTTACCAAAACCTTCCTATGTGAAAGTCAGCTTTAGTGAATTTGGTTTAGTGGATCAGAAGCGCCCGGAAAGCTATCACCTGACGGTGAACTTTAGTCATGACGTTGCCAAGCTTGAAGATTTAGCCAAACCCAAAGTCGATGGAATTTCCATGAATCCAAAGGTCGCCGGAGTCTGGAAATGGCAAACGGCCAATCAGCTTGTGTTTGTTCCGGATGGAATTGAGAACAAAAAGTTTTTTTGGCCAGCAGGTGAAAAATATAAAATTCAGTTTGCCCCAGAACTGTTTGCGCCGAATTGGCTCTTTGAGAGTTACAAGTTTGAAACTCAAACCTCACCCTTTCGAATTGGAATTGGCAGCCGAGAATTTTACATAGATCCCACAAATACAAAGATCAAAAAAGTTTTGATCACAGTCTACGCCAATTATCCGATTGATGTTGAGGATTTCAAAAAACGAATCTCGATGGAGATGCGCTCAAAAGAATCAGGCTTGCTCGGAAAAACGGGGGAAGCAAAAAATTTCTCGGTCAGTTTCGATCCCACTCAGGAGTTTGCATATATTGAGAGTGAATTGATTTCGCTGCCGAAACATGATCATGAAATGTTAGTGAAAATCGCTAAGGGAGCACGAAGCTCCCGCGGCGGTGAGGCCTATGACAAAGATGTGGATTCGCAGGTTGAGATCCTGGGGCTCTACAATGCCTTCAAGGTGGACCAGTCGTCTCTGGTCTTTGCTCGAAACGAAAAATATGAGCCTGAACAAGTTGTGATCGTAAATACTCGCGTTGGTGCTCAGAGCGAGGACATCGCAAAAAATTTGGAAATCAAACTCCTGCCAAAAGATCGCATGATCCCTGGTCAAAAAAGTCCAAGCCTGGATCATTATTGGTCCTTGAGTGAAGCCACTCCGGATGTGCTCTCGAAAAGTGAAGCAGTTCAATTTCAGATGATTCCCACCGAAGAAAAGTATTCAAAGCTCCATTCATTTAAGATTCATGCTCCGGTCGGCAGAATGATTCTGGTGAAACTCCAAAAGGGAGTGAAGGGAATTGGTGAATATGAGTTAGGCGAAGATTACAGCAGCATCATCATGGTTGAGCCGTATCCTAAAGAGCTGATGTTTATGAGCCAAGGTGTCTTGCTTAACCAGTCCGGGAGCAAAAAAATTCCAGCCCTGGCAAGAAATGTTTCGACCGTAAAGGTTGAAATTGCCCGGATCATTGATTCTCAAGTGAATCATATTCTGGCTCAGATGATTTCAGAGGGAGAAATCCGCAAGCCCAATTGGTCTTTCGAAAGTATTCGCCACGCTGTCGTTGAGAGCTTTTCATATGAAGAGGTCATGAAAAACGCAGCCTCTAGCGAGACCTCGTATTTTTCAATCAATTTGGAGCCTTATATTAAAGAAGGCCGCGGATTGTTCGTTGTCAGTCTCCGAGATAAAGACAACACCGTTCGCGAAGATCGTCTCGTGATGGTGACAGACTTTGGAATCATCGCAAAACAGAATGTCACAGCAAGCACAGATGTCTTTGTTCAAAACTTGAGAACTGGTTTGCCGGTGAGCGGTGCAAATGTGGAGGTCATGGGTGCCAACGGAATTGCCGTGCTCACATTTCCTACGGATGAAGCTGGAAGAGCAAAGATTCCAAATCTCAAAGATTTTAAAAATGAAAAACAGCCCATTGCATTCGTTGTAAAAAAGGCCGGCGAGGTTTCATATCTTCCATATCAGTTGTATCAACGAACTTTAAACTTTTCTCGGTTTGATGTTGGTGGAGTGTTTGAAAGTTCTGCTTCTGACAAACTCTCTGCCATGATGTTTTCAGATCGTGGATTGTATCGCCCTGGAGAAAAAGTCCAGATCGCCATGATCTTGCGTTCAAAAAATATCAAACAAACGGGCACAGATATTCCGTTGAGATGGACGGTCACGAACTCGAAAGGGCACCTGATCTATAATGAAGTGATGACGGCGCAGAGTTTTAGCATGAATGATTTTTCGTTCTCAACCGACGCCAATAGCCCGACGGGTGATTACACAGTTTCTTTATTTCTAATCAAAAAAGAAAACAATTTGGAAAAGACCGAGAGCCTTGGTCAGTTGGTTGTCAAAGTTGAAGAATTTGTTCCTGATCAAATGAAAATTGCGATGAATCTTTCACC
>JACCDR011637716.1_pt1 | contig 13043 bp, 11 predicted proteins | sample 7446431 | NCBI WGS metagenome assembly JACCDR01 (sample SAMN15323443, study PRJNA562643) | freshwater metagenome | isolation source: river surface water | place: USA:Blue River Watershed | collected 2017-08-17
CAGGCTAATAGGTGGCCCTACCGCCCCAAACACTCCGGCCACGCCGATAACAGATTTTAGTGCGGTGTATTTTAAAGTAGCTTGAACGGAATTCTATCCGAGCCGCGTGAAGCACGGAACGGATGTGGAGCAACTCGCATTTAAGATTTCTTTTTGCGGAAAGATAGGGGATTCGAATCCCTCCCGCACATGCTCCCAGCATGTGCTTCTCTCCGCCTACGAAAATAGCCACCCAAGGTGGCATTTTCCTACGGCGGAGAGAGAGGGATTCGAACATTACATGTTCGGCACACCCTTCACATCGTACTCGCTGCGCTCCGTGCGATATGTTCAGGGATTTTCAAATCCCTCTTTAAAACTTCGTTTTAAACTCCTGCGGAGAGAGAGGGATTCGAACCCTCGAACCAGTTTCCCGGTTGCCGGTTTTCGAAACCGGTGCCTTCGACCACTCAGCCATCTCTCCTTCACTTCGTTCAGTCGAGACGGCTTCGGGTCGAACAAGTTCGTCCGCGGGACCATATGGTCCCGGACAAACAGTGCCCCGCACTGTTTGTCCCACTCAGCTATCTCTCCAGGCGTCTGTCGGAGATACTCCGAAACGACGCCGTAAATCCTAGCACTTTTTGACTTTTTTCGGTAGTATGTGCCCACTTGCCTCTGTACGGGGTGGGTAGCCACATACCGGCTCCATCGTCTAACGGTTAGGACGCGGCCCTTTCACGGCTGAAATCGGGGTTCGATTCCCCGTGGAGTCACACGACATACATGCCCCCGCAAGGGGGCTTTATGCGTGTGACTCCAAGCAGGGTCTGGGAGACCTTGCGTCGGGGATTCGAAGATCCCTGAACATATCGCACGCGCCAGCTTTTCAAGGAACCTGTGACTATGAAAAGCAAGTACTCTTGGGGTGGACCGAAGGGAGCACGATGTGAAAGGTGTACTGTTCCCGTAGGGAAAGATGCTCCCCGTGGAGTCAAAGCATCTGCATGCTTTTGCACGGGAATCGAGCCGCCGAAGCGCTGCCGTAGGCCGCGAGGCGCCTCCAGTGGTTGCTGTGAGCGGAGCGAATTAGGAACCGCGGGATTATTCTCCGCGGAGCGCTCGATGCTACACTGAGTAGAACAACGGACGCATAACATACCACCAATTCACTATGACCAAGATCATTGCAGCCTTCATCATGTGCGCGGCATTACTGGCGGTACTACCTGGATCAGCGTCAGCTGCGCATCCTGATCACTTTATTCTGAGTCCAGGATACATCTGGCCTATCGGCTCTATCGACTCGGATATCTACGCTATGATGTTCTTCCCTAAGGGGTGGACGAGCACGTCGTTCGGCAACTCCATGCAGGTCACCAAGGATTTCCCTGGCCTAAATGTCCAAGCCAGCATCACGACTCAGCAGGTAGACATACAGAAGATCGATCAAGCCCTTCTCAGAACGAAAGGCAAGAATATGGCGTGGGTGATGAAGAACTATGTACCGAAGGTCATTCTTACGCCAGGCTACGAATCAAAACTAACGACCCGCAGAATCACGTTCGATGGCGTACCTGCAATGTTCTATAAGTACGAATTCGATGGATCGACCTACATCAAAATTGCGTTCGTGAAATTCGGGAATCTCTATATGACCGAAGCGCAGGCGCCCACATCCGAATGGAAGAGCGTAGAAGCGGGAATCATGATGAGTCTAGGCTCAGTGAGCGTTCGAAAACTCGCGCTCGCTACCGGGAAGTAGCGGTTGTGACTTCATGGTGAAGCACATACCGCCGTCTTGGACGGTATGTGCATGGTACACTTTTTTCATGAGGAACCCAGAGTTCTTCCTTCACGGTTCGAGTAACTCGAAGGATGTCGAACGTATCACAAAGGATGGTTTCGTCGCACGCAAAGAAAACGGTACGAGCATCGAAGAAGGACGTGTCACCTTCACCATCAATCTCTTCAAGGCACTGGAATTCGCCTCGCACGACAAGGAGGTTTCCTCCGGCAGCGGCTTCGATGGCGGTGGAGGCATCGTGATTTTCAAGCGCTCAAGCGACGCGCAGTACGTGATCGCACCGACTCCCAAGGGGTACATATTCGAAGATGGCGGCGCTGTCCGTGGCAACGCGAAGCATTTCTCCGAAGGAAGAAGTCACTTGGGGTATTTCAGCGACTCACAGAGCCATGAGCGCGCGATCTCGCGCGAGGCACACATACGACACCGGATGGATGCCGCGCCGCAGGAACGTATCCAAGCGGGTACCGAGCTCGTACCACGCGAAGATGTCGTGGGTATCATCCCCTCTTCACCAGAAGTTCGCGATGCGCTCTCGCGCATCAAAAGCAACCTTTACGCCCTTGAATATATCGATCTCGAGTCCGCCGTCAGAGAGCTCTCTCCGCATGTATCCATGCGCACCGTCGGCGGCGACACCCGCGACGCGCTGGTTCGTTCCCTCATCGTGGATTCCTGTGCGAGCGAAATGCAGCGTATAATGCGCTCTTCATTCCTCGCAGACGCGCAGCGTGCAGGAGCGAGCATTGAGAAGAAATTCGATCCTCGTGCTGGGCGTCCGTCCGAGACGAAGGATTTCAGCGCGTACGAAGGTTTCATGAACCGCATCACGTCTGCGTATGCAGATCCCCATTTCTCACTTGGCATCCCTGTCGTGGATAGGTACGTGCGTTCGCTTCTGAAATATCACTCACTCGATCAATGAGATATAAAAACCAGCAGCGGGTGCTACTGGTTTGAGTCGACATCAGTCGATATCAGGTGTATTCGTCCACGATGATGAGCGCGTACGGGAGATCGTCGTCCCACTGGTCGACTGGGCGTGCGTGCAGGTGGATCTCCCGCTGGCCGTCCTCGAACTCGTGCTCCACGTAGAGGACGAACGTCTGCTGGCCCTTCCGCATGTAGCCGATAATGAGGTTGATCTCGTCCATCCCCTCGGGAATGGCGAGCAGACCGAGGCCCGCCTTAGACCCAAGGAACGCGAGCACGGCATGCCCGTACGCCGCGCTCAGGTACTCACCCGACGGCATCTTGCGGATGACCGCACGGTAGACCTGATCGGCGTTCTCAGGACGCAGTGTGGAGATGAGCGCAACCGAAAGCGTCGGCGTCGAGATGGTCCTGCCACTCCACCCAAGGTATTCAGCGAAGCGCGCATCGATGATGACCGTCTCGCCTGGGAAATAATCCCGCAAGTCCTCCTTCCGCCGCTTCAAAATAATCGGTGGAACCGTGTATATGGTCATGAGTGACCCCTCCCTTCACGTTGCAAGTACTCGTTGTACTGGGCCGTATAGTGCCTATCGATATGTGACTTGTCAACAACGGCGTGCTGCCTGGTATACTGGACGCGCATGAATACCGAGACCATTGAAACGAGGGTAACGAAGCGCGAGATGCCGAAGCACAGCTTTGGCATCGTTCTGATCCTTATTCTCATGGGCGTGTTGTTCTGGTACTTCGATATCGAGCAGATACGCGCATTCGTCGAGCGGGGCGGCGTGTGGGGTCCAATCGTCTTCATATTCGCGAAAGCAGCAACCATCGTGGTCGCTCCCCTCTCCGGTTCCGCGATCTACCCAATGGCAGGCGCCATCTTCGGGTTCTGGTACGGCTTCGCGTACATCTTCATCGGTGATGCTATCGGTGCCACTATCGCCTTCTGGATATCGCGTCGCTTCGGTGTGCGTGTCGCCCAGCGATTCTTGGGCGCAAGTGACGGCGGATACCTTACCCACATCCTGGAGCACTTGAACACATGGCGCGGACTCATCGAGGCACGCATCTTCTTCTCCGCTCTTCCCGAAGCAGTGGCGTACGCCGCCGGCCTCTCACGGATGCAGTTCTCGCGCTTCTTTTTGGTGCAGATGGGCCTCGGCATCCCGACGATCGCCGTGATGGTCGCGTTCGGGTCGCTCCTCAACATCAGCGGCAATCCCCTCATCATGGCGTTCATACTCGCCATGGGTGCAGTCTTCATGCTCGCAGGTGGCAGTCTCTTTATGATGCAAGTGAAGCGCCGCATGGCCGCCACGAACCACACAAACGACGCGTCGATGCAGATCGTAGAGAAGTAGCGCGCGGTGAGGATCTCGGATAGACGCTACACGATTTCTATTACGAGCGCTGCGTGGTCCGAAGCGATATCAGGCAAGACCTTGAAATTCGAGGTCTTCAGACTCTTTGAAGTAAAGATATAGTCGCAGACCTCGGTCTTGTGGGTGAGCGGGGTACGCGTAGTCTCTACCTTCGCTTCTATTGCATGGTTCGTAAGGAGAGCATTTAGGATAGAGAGCGATTCGCTCTCAGGTGCCAGGTTAAAGTCGCCACAGAGGACCACATCACCCTCAAGGTCTTCGATATATTCCGCAATCATGCCACACTGACGCATGGTTTCCTCGGTACCACGCTTGTGCTCTCGCACATGATGCCCGTGGTGATTGAGCACATGGAGTCGCTTCCCATCCCGCTCTACCACGATGTGCTGGAGGTTGCGCATGTTGTAGTCGTGCTCGAGGATATCGAACTCTTTCACGTGCTCGCCATGCGTGAAGAACGAGCTCGTTTCGATGTACGGCACATGCGAGAGAATGGCATTACCCCAATCGACGGTGCGGTTCATGAAGCGGAACGAGAACGAGGGCGAGAAGAAACGATGCTCAAACCCGCATACACTAGCCAACTCTTCGAGAGGTGTAACGAAAAGGTTTTCGATCCCCGGGAGCATCACCGCCTCCTGTAAGCAGACGATATCCGGTTTCTCGCGCTCTATGATTTCGACAATCTGCTTACCGAGTTTCCCGCCCCAAATATTGAGTTGAAGTATCTTCATAGCACCCAATGCTACCACAAGGGCACGGGCTATTCCTGGAGGAATCCTCCCGCCTGGTGCTCCCAGAGACGCGCGTAGATACCGCCCTGCTTTACGAGGGTATCATGCGAACCCTGCTCTACAATGCTCCCTTGGTCGAGGACGATGATGCGGTCCATTTCGCGCAGTGTCGAGAGGCGGTGCGCGATAGCAATCACCGTCTTGCCCTCCATAAGGCCATGGAGCGCTTTCTGGATAGAGACTTCGCTCTCACTATCGAGTGCGCTCGTTGCTTCGTCCAAGATGAGTATAGGAGCGTTCTTCAGCATTGCGCGTGCGATGGCAATGCGCTGGCGCTGTCCGCCCGAAAGCTTCACACCACGCTCACCTACCAAGGTGTCGTACCCTTCCGGCAGTGAAGTGATGAACTCATGCGCTTCTGCAAGTTTCGCTGCGCTCATGACCTCCTCATCAGTTGCAGATGGATTGCCGTAGGCGATGTTCTCACGAAGCGAACGATGGAACAGGAGTGGCTCCTGTGGCACCACGCCGATTGACGCACGAAGCGAGTCTTGCGTCACCGTAGCAATATTCTGCCCATCAATTTCAATGGAGCCACCCATGACATCCTGCTGTCGCAGGAGAAGCGTGACAAATGTGGTCTTCCCTGCGCCACTCTTGCCCACAACTCCGATGCGTTCGCCCGGAGCGATTGTGAGCGAGAATTGATCGAACACCTTGTTCTGGTCATAGGAGAAATCGACTGCATTAAACCGTATCTCGCCCGCATGTGCAGTAAGTGGTACTGCATCCCGCTCATCGGTGAGACCGTGCGGAATGAGTACCTCGGTGAGTCCTTCCTCTATTTCACCGTACGTACGGATGAAACTATTCAAGATATTTCCAATGAAGATGAGCGAGTAGGATGCGCCCCACAGGAGTGTGGTGGTCATAACGACATCACCAATGGTCATACGCTCTGCCTCGAACGCTTTGTAGGTCACATACCCAATCCCAATCATGAAGAACGCAACGAGCGTGTTATTGAGGACAAGGCCCAACTCTGCCGAGCGATCTCGGGCGATGTCCTTATGCTTTCGGTCCATGATGTAGCGGTCGATGCGGGACATTTCAAACGGCACACGCGCATACTGCATAACAGCAGCAATGTTCGTGACCGTGTCCACAGCGACGCCACGGAGCGTCGAGGACGCAGTTGAGTACGCTATGACGAGCGGACGGCGTTTCTGGACGAGATAGATGTTAATGATGACGAGCACCACAATGAGTGCAATGAACACACCCCCAATCATGAGGTTTGCAGTTGAAAGCAGTATTGCCGTGACAATAAGTGAAAGCGCGCTTGGGTAGTAGTGCCACAAGACCTCTTCAATGAGACCATCCGCGCCATCTGATGCGTGCGAGACTTTATTCGAGACCGCACCGGCGAACCGATTCGCGAAATATTCGTGACTATGCTTCGTGAGGTATTCAAACAGTACGCGATACGAGTACGCTTTGCTCCGCGCAAGGAAATACACCCCTACAAGGCCACTGGTGCGCCACGATGCATACAAAAGAATCATCGCGATGAGGTATACACCACCCCAATGCCACAAGACCGCAAGCGCATCGGCGTGCGAATCGGTAGCAATGATACCGTCGACGAGGTTCTTCAAAATGAATGACGTACTGTTGTTTAACAGCTGTGCCAGGGTCACCACCAGGAACGCAAAAAGCACCTGTGGCCAGAACGGACGTAAGACGTACCCTATGAAGCGCATAGGGGTGTTTGGGATCGGCGTATTCTGCATATATACAGTATATGACGGTTTTAAGCCGTATTTCTTGCAAGGCGCACTATGGCTATACCTACCCATACCGACTCGACGGGATACGATGCGGTGTATACTGAACATGCATGGAAAAGGCACCTGGAAGTACATTTACGGCTCCCAAAGCTACTCCTGAGCAGAGCGAGCGACTCGTGCCGACGGAATGGGGTGTTGAGACACCTGAATGGCTCGCGAACAACATACAGACCGCACTACGTGTGCAAGACAAGGTCGACCAGGCCATGATGGCTGGCATTCGGCCAGGGTTCTTACGCAAGGTGCGCATGATGAACTGCCGCAAGGCGGTGTTCGCCGTCCGTGGCACGACTCCCCTCCGCGAGATGGTGCGTGTTCGCGAACGTGAGGATGGAAAGAAGTACGTGAGCGCAGGTGTCGAAGAACTTCGCGAAGATCTAGATCGACTCCATGACGCGCACATATCACCCACATTCGGCTCCACAGAAGATCTTCACATAGAATCATCACTCGATGAACTCACCGCGTTCCCTGCTGTCGTGCACGTGTTTCGTATACCAGAGAAATTCGTCCCGTGGTTCACGAAGAAAGCGCTTACGGGTGGCCTGAACGGAGCCGAATACCTGAACAGCCTGCATCGCGAGCACACGTTCCTCGTACTCGGTAAGCGTGACGATGGAAACTACATATGCTTCCACAAGCAAGGCCCCGAGCAGTGGCACAAGATGGAAGTGGTCACACTTCACGAAATCGAAGTGAGGAGCATCACACCGAAAGAGGGAGAGACCTATCTCTCGTTCGTTGGTCCCATTGAAGAGGCACAAAAGTCCGGCGACGCTATGCCTTCGCAGAATGCTGCAGCATAGGTACACAGATACAATGCTCCACATTGTTCTGTGACCTCGAGTCATGTGGTCCAGATCACCAAGCATTTCGTTCGCGCACTCACGAAATACTAAGTGTCTGACCTCCTTACAGGAGCGGTACACCTTTTAGATATTCCTCATTCTTCAGAATACCTCAAAAGGTCTTGCGAAATGCTCCAAGCATTTCTCACCTCGGCTCGCCATCGCAAAGCGACATGGCTCCGCCTCGCATGTCCTGTGGTCCACGTCACTAAGCGAAATCGTTGCTACAGGACTTTTATTTTGTGGTCCAGATCACTCGGTACAGGCTTGGTCACAGATACAATGCTTCGCATTGTTCCGCGACCCCAGCTCGCCGACAAGCACTTATGTGGTCCACGTCACTAAGTGAAATCGTTGCTACGCACGATTTCACTAAGTGCGTGTCGACCTCGGCTCGCCATCGCAAAGCGATATGGCTCCGCCTCGCACAACGCAGAAAACCTGCCGCAGGGCAGGTTTTCTGTCTTTTGTGCGCGGTACAGGACTTGAACCTATGACCCCCACAATGTCAATGTGGTGCTCTACCAGCTGAGCTAACCGCGCGCAGGGCGTACTATACCCCAAAATACATCCTCTGACCAGAGTTATCGCTGTACCTCTGGGGGCGCATCTGCCATACTCTATCCATGCGTATCCTGGCCATCGAGACCTCCTGCGACGAAACAGCGGTATCCATCGTCGAAACGACGGGCGAATTCCCCCATGCGACATACCGCGTGCTCGGTAACGCGCTCTACTCTCAGGTCGAGGTGCACAAGGAATACGGTGGCGTCTACCCTAACCTGGCGAAGCGCGAGCATGCACGAACGCTTGTGCCGATGCTCAAGAAAGCGCTCGACGAGGCCAACATCGAGATAGGCGATGCGGACCCCCTCGTAGGTGACGCGCGCAACGAGATCGAAATGCTTCTCATGCGCGAGGGCACCATGGCGAACGACCTCATCATGTTCGCAGAGATCGTCGGTGTACCAGACATCGATCTCATCGCTGTCACTGAAGGACCGGGCCTCGAGCCTGCACTGTGGGTCGGAGTGAACTTCGCGAAAGCGCTCGCGATGCTCTGGAAGAAGCCGCTCATCGGCATCAATCACATGGAAGGACATGTCGTCTCCTCGCTCTACGAGAACGGAGCGCTCAGGCCGGTTGAATTCCCACTTCTTTCGCTTCTCATCTCAGGCGGCCATACCGAGTTGGTGCTCGCTCACGATTGGGGGCACTACGAACTCGTGGGTCAAACGCGCGATGACGCCGTCGGCGAAGCATTCGATAAGGTTGCGCGCCTCCTTGGCTTGCCGTACCCCGGTGGCCCCGAGATATCGCGCCTCGCACGCCAAGCGCGCGAGGAAGGTGTCGTGTCCACGATAGCCCTTCCCCGTCCCATGCGAGCGTCGAACGACTGCGATTTCTCATTCTCAGGTCTCAAGACCGCGGTGATGTACGCCGTGAAGGAGAAGGGTGCACTCTCTGAAACGGATCGCCTCATGCTCGCGCGAGAATTCGAGGACGCTGCGACGGACGTCCTCGTCGCGAAGACTCTGCGTGCAGCGGATGTAACCGGTGCGCATACGGTCGCAGTTGGTGGTGGCGTCTCTGCGAACAGCTTTATCCGCGAATCGCTCGCGCGCGCGCTCGCGCTCCATGGTATCGCTCCGCTGTTCCCAGAACGTGCGCTTTCCACGGACAACGCGGTCATGATCGCGCTCGCCGCGCACACGAAGATCTCCCGGAACCCTGAAGCGCCGGAGCGCCCGCATACCGACATCGTAGCGCGTGGCAACCTCGCGATTCACGCATAAAAAAGCCCGGGTGGAACCGGGCTTTTGAGTATAGTGAAAAACTGCTAGGATGGGCATCTATACGGCCTATTTAAGCCATCATGAAGGAGATATTCAACAAGCCCTACGACTCGAACGCGTCCGAAGACGCGATCTATGCAGAGTGGGAACAAGCCGGATATTTCAACCCTGAGACCTGCATCGAGAAAGGGGCGACGAAGCCAGACGCGGAGCCGTACACCATCGTCCTCCCTCCCCCGAACGTCACCGGCACCCTACACATGGGCCATGCTGCCATGCTCGCGGTCGAGGACATCCTCGTGCGACACGCACGCATGAACGGCAAGCGCACCCTCTGGGTGCCGGGCACCGACTCTGCTGCTATCGCCACGCAGTCGAAGGTCGAGACCGAACTCTACAAAAAAGAAGAGAAGACGCGCCACGACCTCGGTCGCGAGGAGTTCTTGAAGCGCGTGAACGACTTCGCGCTCGGAAGCCAGTCGACCATCCTGAACCAACTCCGCAAGATGGGCTCATCGCTCGACTGGTCACGCCTCGCCTACACCCTAGACGACGCGCGCTACCATGCGGTCATGACCGCGTTCGTGCGCATGTACGAAGCGGGACTCATCTACCGGGGCAACCGCATCGTGAACTGGGATCCCAAAGGACAAACGACGATTTCCGATGACGAGATCGTCCACGTCGAACGCGCTGCTAAGCTCTACACCTTCAAGTACTCGAAGGATTTCCCGATCAGCATCTCGACCACGCGTCCCGAAACGAAGGTGGGTGATGTCGCCGTAGCCGTGCATCCGGACGACGAGCGCTACCGCGAATTCGTCGGCAAACAGTACTCCGTCTTGTTCTGTGACGTTCCCCTCACCATCACTGTGGTCGCCGATGAGAGTGTCGAGAAGGAGTTCGGTACTGGCGCGCTCGGCGTCACCCCGGCACATAGCCACATCGACTGGGAGATTGCCGATCGCCACGACCTGCCCCGCCCGCAGATCATCAATGAGTATGCGAAGATGACCGTCGAGGGGCGACTCGCAGGTCTTAAGGTAAATGCGGCGCGCACCGCCGTCGTGGAATGGCTCCGTGAAGAAGGACTCCTCGAGAAGGAGGAGGACATCATGCAGAACGTATCGACCGCAGAGCGTTCTGGCGGAGTCATCGAACCGCTCCCGAAGCGACAGTGGTTCGTCGCGGTCGACAAGGAGTTCACGATCCCACACTCGGAAGTGAACGGTATTCCCTCCGGATCGACAACGACGCTCAAGAAGCTCATGCGCGCTGCGGTCGAGGGCGGGCAGGTGGAGATCATCCCCGACAACTTCGCGAAGATCTACCACCACTGGATCGACAACCTCCGCGACTGGTGCATTTCACGCCAGATCTGGTTCGGGCACCGCATCCCCGTCTGGTACAAAGGTGATGAAATGTACTGCGGTGTGACTGCTCCGGAAGGCGATGGATGGGAGCAAGACTCCGACACCCTCGACACCTGGTTCTCTTCCGGTCTCTGGACATTCTCCACGCTCGGGTGGCCAAACATGGAGGGAGACCTGAAGACGTACCACCCCACTACTGTTCTCGAGACTGGGTACGACATCCTTTTCTTCTGGATCGCACGCATGGTGCTTATGAGCGGGTTCCACCTGGGTCAAGCACCGTTTAAGACGGTATACCTCCACGGCCTCGTACGCGATGGCAAGGGACAGAAGATGTCGAAGTCGCTCGGCAACATCATCGACCCGCTCGATATGATCGCGAAGTACGGCGCCGACGCAACGCGCCTCTCGCTCATCGTCGGTGCGACCCCAGGGACGGACATCAAACTCTCGGAGGACAAGATCAAGGGCTATAAGCACTTCGCGAATAAGATCTGGAACATATCGCGATTCGTGCTCATGAACGTCGAAGGCGCATCTCTCGACCGCCCCGCTTCCCTGCCATCGCGCGATGAGGAGATTCTCGCGGGACTTCGCGCTATCGTCGGTGAAGTATCACGAGACATCGATGAGTACCGTCTGTATATGGCTGCTGAAAAAGCCTACCACTACGTGTGGAGCGAACTCGCAGATAAGATCCTTGAAGAATCGAAGCCGATCCTTCAAGGATCGGACGAGAACGCGAAGGCTGCGCGCCAGTTTGTGCTCTATGAGTGTCTTACGACGTCACTCAAGCTCCTCCATCCATTCATGCCTTTCGTCACAGAGACCATCTGGCAGAATCTTCCGAAGAAGGATGCGGACATGCTGATCGTCGCCTCATGGCCCGCACGCTAAGTGTCCTGCGCGTTCTGCGCTAGCCACACCAACCGCGATACGGCAGGCTGACTCCTGATAGAATAAACGGATGGAAGCTGCTCATTGGCCGATAGTCTTATTGTCGCTCATGGGCGGGATGATCCCTGCCCTGTTCTGGTTGTGGTTCTGGCTTCGTGAAGACAAACCCCACCCGGAACCGAAAGCACTCATCGCTGCTGCGTTCATCGCTGGTATGGCGATCGTCCCAATCGTGCTCCCGCTTCAGAAGTTCGCGCTCGAACGCTTCAGCGGCGACGCGCTCATCTTCATGTGGGTCACCATCGAAGAGGTGCTTAAATACGCCGCAGCACTCGTCGTGGTGCTCTGGAATCGCGCTGTCGACGAACCAATCGACGCTATCATCTACATGATCGCCGTTGCGCTCGGCTTCTCTGCATTTGAGAACTCGCTGTTCATCTTCACCCCGCTCCATAACGGCAATATCGCGGAATCGATACTCACCGGCAATTTCCGCTTCATGGGCGCTACCCTCCTTCATGTTCTTGCGTCAGGCACCGTCGGTGCGCTCATGGCGATATCGTTCTATCAAGTCAAAGCGATACGTATCGCACTCGCGACAATTGGACTTATCATCGCAATCGCATTGCACGCACTTTTCAACTCTTTTATAATGGATTCATCGAGTGGTGAGACCATCCTCACCGTCTTCTTGTTCGTTTGGATGGGCATCATCGCGCTCCTTCTTGTGTTCGAGAAGGTCAAATCGATAGAACGCCAGCACAACTCTCTTGCCCAATAAGCATCCACACGCACCATGATTCGAAAGCCATCATTCCTCGAGCGCCTCACGGGTTCTGCATCCGAAGACGACTTCGAAGACGCAGAAATGGAGCAGGATGAGCGACAAGACGAGGGCGGCGACGCATGGAATGACCAGGGCGTTGAGCCCGAGCAGGACGGTGAGCTCCCTGTGGACATGTACCACACTCCGGAAAAGATCGTCATTCGCGCGCTCATCGCTGGCGTGAGCCCTGAGGACCTCGATATCGCCATTACGCGCGACATGGTCACTATCAAGGGTCATCGCGAGGAGGACCGCGAGGCTCCTGAAGAAGACTACTATCATCACGAACTGTACTGGGGCGGATTCTCACGCACCATCCTTCTCCCCGAAGAGGTTCAGATCGATGAAGCAGAGGCTAAGGAGAAGCACGGCATGCTCACCATCGTTCTCCCCAAGCTCGACAAAGCACGCAGCGCACGCCTCAAGGTGCGAAGTCACCACAAGGAGTAACGATACAGCAAGACCGCCCCGAAAGGGGCGGTCTTTCTTACTGTGCTTGGGGCCGGTCTCGAACCGGCGACCCCTTCCTCTTCAGGGAAGTGCTCTACCAACTGAGCTACCCAAGCGTGGGTGGGCTAGTGCCCGATCTCTTCTACAGGGATTGTCTTAAAG
>JACCDR010268440.1_pt1 | contig 13040 bp, 17 predicted proteins | sample 7446431 | NCBI WGS metagenome assembly JACCDR01 (sample SAMN15323443, study PRJNA562643) | freshwater metagenome | isolation source: river surface water | place: USA:Blue River Watershed | collected 2017-08-17
GTCCCGGGATTCGAGCCTCCCCCACAGGACCGGCGCGACGTGGTCCTCTGCGTCCGGCCATGTCGGCTCCGTGCCTTCGTACAGCTCCCACTGCGACCAGTCCGGCTTGTATGCCACGCGCAGGCCCCCGGTGGTGGCGATGCTTGCCCGGTCCTGCCAGAGCGTCCCCAGCGGCCACGCTGGCGCGAGGACCGGCTGGTTGGTGTACGCCCTGAGCGCGGTCTGTAGCGCGAAGGCCTCGGCCCCCTCGGCCATGGCTTGGTAGTTGAGCCGGCACCGAAGCGTGGCGGCGTGCGGGCGTCGCGTCTCCCGGCCGGTCAATCCCTCCTCGAACTGCGAGACGAGGTCAAACGTCATCCCGACCCGGCCGGTCCACGTCGGGGGATGATTGAGAAGGAAGACCGGCGTCGACGCGTAGGTGGTTGAAATCATGCGCGGGAGAACTCGTGGGCGTGCTGCCGGTAAATGTCGACCAGTACCGCCCGGCCGTCCTGGGACTGCGCCCAGTCGGACATGCGGCGCGGGTCGTCAAACACCCCCATGTTGAGCGTGATCGGCGAAGGTCCGGCCGGCGAGGTCACCACGGTCGCGGGCGATGCTCCGGATGCGATGGCTTCGAGCGCTCCGATGCCAACCCGGTCGACAGCGTGAGCCGGCACGACGTACTCCCCGCGGTGGACAATGCCGGCGACCTGGTCACGGTCCCCGTCGCCCGTGTAACCGCCGTCCCGGAACGCGCCGATCGCCGCCAGGATGCCCGCGATTGCAGCAACACCAACGATCGCGGCCACCCCGAAAGAGCCCACCGACGCCAGCGTGGCGTTGGCTGCAAGTGCCGGCATTTTTGCGGCCTCGGTGGCGTTTGCCTCCGCGACGTCCTTCGCCCGAAGCGAGGACTGGAACGCGGACCAAGCCGTCGAGACCCCCTTCATGATGACGTGCGACATGATCCACTGGGCGACCATGTCGGAGAAGCTCTTGATCAGGCTTTGCCCGATGCTTTGCCCGATGCTCATGAGCGCCTGACCCCACGTCATCGTGCCGTAGATCAGCCCCTGAATCCCGTTCGAGATGCTCGACGTGGCTGCGTTGAACGCGTCCGCGAACGCCTGGGCCATTGATTGCGAGACGGTCAGGAACTGGGATTGCAGGTTGATGAGCGTCGCGGAGAACTGCTCCCCGAATGAGTTCGGGTCCGGTCCCAGTCCGGTGATCTGATTCCCGAGCCCGTCGGAGCGCCCTTGTAGCCCTGTCACCTTTTGGTCGATCGCGATGCGGTCGTTCTCGCTCGCCGTGTCGCGGAGCGCTTCGAGGGCGATGACCTGCTCGTTGATCGCGTTCCGCTCCTCGATGAGTAGGCGCTTCCGCTCCTCGCGCTTCTGGTTCGTGGTCATGAGCCACGAGGATTCGACCGCGCCCTTCTGCGCGTTGATCGCTTCGAGCCTTTGGGCCAGCCCAAGTTCGAGCCGTTGAAGTTCGAGCCTTGTGTTGACTACGGCTGGCGGCGGCGCGGTCTGCTGCATCGGCCCTTCGATGGGAGCGTTGCGGGCGTCGACCGATGCCATGGCCTCATTCACTCGGCCGGCCACGCGTTCACGCGCTCCGGTTCCAGCGGCAAACGGAGACACCCCGGTGAGCTGCCGAAACGCTGAGGTCGAGGCGTCGAAAAACTCGTTGATGTACTGCTTTGCCTCGTCTGCCGCGCTTCGGTTTTCCTGGAAGTTCCGGCTGATGTCCGGCGTTTGCGAGTCCGCTCGGCCAAGGCTGATGGTTCCAAGATCCGTGCCGAACTTCTCATTGATGAAGACGGCCGCGGCGTTGAGCACTTTTTCGAGCGACTCGGCGAGGAAGTTGACCGCGCTCTTGAACGCCCAAATCATGATGTCCTGGCTAAAGTCCGAGAGGGTCGTGAGCGGCGTTGCCAGGTCGAGGAAAAGCCCGGCGACGGTCTTCATCGCTCCATTGATCGCGGTTACGAGACCGTTGGCTAGGGTCGCCCACATATCACCCGACCCGATCCAGTCGGTGAACCGTTTGAACAGGCGTGCCCCGGACTCCATTCCGATCTCGAATCCCGCCTCGATTACGTCGCCGATAAATTCGGAGAACCGGCCGGCGCGGAACTCGTTGATCGCGACCTGAACGAATGCCCCGATCTTCTGGCCGATGCTGGTGAGGTCGATCGACTCGAAGGCGTCGAGCATGGCCTGCACCGTCGGCCCGATCTGGTCGAGGATCCCGGCGAAGAGTTGCGTCGCTTTCAGCGGTAGCCGGTCGAAGGCGTCGCTGATGTTGTCGAGGACCGGCACGCTGCGGCCGAGGACCTCTGGCATTTTCCCGAGGACGCGCTCCGCATTCTCGATCGCGCCGCCGTCCGCGAAGAGTGGCAGGAGGTCGCCCCCGGACTTCCCGAAGATGGCCATCGCCGCGGCGGTGCGTTGTGCCGGGTCCTGGATGGATGAAATCGCCTCGGACACCCGGCGGAATTGATCCTCTGGCGCGAGCGCCGAAAGGTCACGGGCGGAAAGCCCGATGTCGGTCAGGGCGTCGGAAGCGGCCCCGCCCGCGGCCGCGGCTTCAACGATTGTCCGCTGCAGCTTGTTGACGCTGGAGCCGACCGCGTCCGCCCCAACGCCGGCGTCATTGAACGCTTGGCGGAGGACGATGAGGGAGCGCGCCCCGATGCCCGTCTTTGCGGACAGGTCGGAGAGTTCGCCCCCCAGCTTCGCGACGTTGACGGCGGCGGCGCCGAGGGCACCCAGCCCAGCGGCACCGGCCAGAACCGTCCCGATCTTGAGGGCGGCGGAACCGATCGATTGCAGGCCGGACGTGACGGCAGATATGCCCTCCAACGCCACCCGGATTTTCACGTTGCTGTCAGCCATGAGTTTTTCCCTTCGCCTGCTCTGTCAGTCGCCGCTGCAGTTTCTCCATCACGTTTCGCCCTTCCTTAACCTGCGCCGCGATGGTGGCGGCGTAGGCCGTGCTCAGGTCCAGAAGCCCCCGCCCGGCTTCAACACGGGCGGAGGCGCGGACCAGAAGTTGAAGCTGGGCCGGACTGTGGTCCAACGCCTGCGAGAGCGTCAGGCCGCATCGGATCGCGCATTCCGCGACCCAGTCGGCGAGGCTGACAGTAGGGCTTTGCCCAACTCGCCGCTGGACCCCGGCGCCAGCCGCTCCTGACGCTCGACGCGTCGACGGAGCCACGCGAAAAAACCCTCCCCGTTCACCTCCTCGACAAGCGCCACAAGCTCGTCGTGGGATTGCGGAGTGAGGCGGTCGACCTCCTCGGGCTTGAGCGCGCACACGAGTTCGAGGCGCGCAGGTTCGTCGTCGATCAGCCGGAGGTAATCCGGCATGAGCCGGACCGGCAGTTGCCGCACGGTCACCTCGCTGTTCATCCCGTCGCGAAACTTCGCGACGGCCTTCTTGCCCCCAAGCAGGGCGGTCATGCTGTCAGACATGATCTGTTCCTTTCAGTTTTTCCCAGACACACGCCAGTGCGGAGCGCCGAAAGCGGCGTCCATCTTGGCGTCAAATTCGCGGTCCTGTTCGGCGGTCCATTCTGCGTTCTGCCGGGCGCGCTCGCGTGCGGCCAGTGCCAGCTTCACGGCTTCGGTGGCCAGGCTTGCCAGTGCGATAATAGATGCGGGGTCCATAGGTTCAGCGTTTGTAGTTGGCGTAGATCGATGCCGCGCTCGCGAGATCGTTGACGGTTGCAATGTACCTGTCGAGCAGCGCCTTTTGTTCCGGCGTCCGGTTGGTCTTGTAGGCGCGCAGAACGGCGCGTGCGTTGCGGAATGCGTCGGGCGCGTGCTCCCGGATCGAGTCCGCGGCCTTGGTCACGTCGGAAGGTACGGCGTGCCGGTTGGCGTGCTCCCAACGGAGGAACGCGTCCACCGTCTCGAAGCTGATGGCGATGGCGCGCTCGCTGTTCACGACGATCGCGTCGTTGCCGGCGAGCAGGTACGGGGCCTTGCATCCGACCAGCCCCAGCGGGGCGGCCGTGAACGCGACGGCTCCGAGTAGGAGCAGGATGGAGACGATTCTCTTCATGGTTTCTGGATGATGGTGGTGTTGCCGGTCCTGCGTCGCACGTCCCCGGTGATTTCGCGAGCGCCCTGATGGACTCCCGTTGCTCCGAGGCCTGCGACGAATCCGGAAATGATGTTCAGCGCGGACCACTCCGACAGCGACGGCACGAGGATCGCGCCTGCGACTGCGACCACCGTCGGAATGTACGCGTTCGGGAATTTCGGCCAGGTCTTCGCCAGGGCACCGATGCCAAGGCAGACCGTTGTGGCCATTGGGATGGCTTCGGCGAGCGTCATGCGACAGCCCCTCCCACTCCGGGATCCCCGGCGAGCATTTCGGTCATTTTCGGGATCTTGATCGCCCGCGGCAACGTGCCCGGCGGAGGGGGAAGCGGCACCTTCGAGCGCTTTTGCAGCTCGTCGAGGCGTTCGGTCTGCGCGGTGGTCAGCGGCGTCCCGAGTCGAGGGATCGTCTCGAGCGCGCACTTCTCCTCCCACTCGGCGTCGTTCAGCGGTTGAATCGGAAGGCTCATTTATCACCCCATCCTTCTGCCGTTTGCGCGGCCTTTGCAATCCCGGCCTTCGCCTCGATCTTGATGAGCCGGCGCTCGTGGTCCTCGAACTTCTTCTCGAACGCGTTGATCTTGGCCTCGAGTTTCGCGTCGAGGTTTCCGACGTCCTTCCTTGTGCCTCGCGTTTCAAGGTACACGCCGGTGGCGAACACGGCTCCGAGGAACACGGATGCCAGGATCGACCAGAGGAGTTTCAGCGAGAGGTTCACTCGGCTCGTTTCGTCGACGTGGAATGTTTGGTGGTCTCTCATGGTGCGACGGTTTTGTACGGGTGGCCTTCCGAAAGTTGGCCAGCCAAACCCCACTTGTGGGCGAGGTAGCCTTCGGTATTCTGCCGGTCGGAAGTCTGGAGCGCGGAGGACACAAGGACAGCCTCCGCAATGAACGCGTTCGAGAACTCGCCGGCGCCGCGGCCTGCGTCGGTCCGGAGGTAAGGATCTGGTAGTTGAACCGCCGTCCCTGCCTGTCCGTGAGCCTAGAAGCTGGCGTCCTGGTGATGGTCATTTGCCCGGTATTGTTTGCTGTTTTTACAGGCTGGCTGCCAGCCGGAAAACGTCGTCGATTTGCTCCTGCGTCACACCCAACTTTGGGGCGAACGCGGCAATCATGGGGTGGTCGCGCTCAATGGTGTTTGCGGAGTCGAGGAAGTCGATCAAGTCGCCTCTGGTAATGTCGTCGATCCCGGGCTCGTTTCGCAGGTTGTCCACGGCACTGAACAGGCCGACCCGACGAAGCGCCCCGCGGAACTGTCGCCGAGTGACCTGCTTCGGCACTGGCACAGGCTCCGGAAGCAGCATTTGCGCGGCTACCTCTTCGGCGGTTGGCATGCTCTGAGTTTTGTCTAGCCATTCCAACCCGGCGTAAGTGTCACCGCGAATGGCCCATTGAGCGCCGGGGCGTAGAATGTGAATCGCGGATTCAATTTTCATACCTCAAGCTCTTTTGCGCTTAAAAAAGTCAGTAGAGTGGAACCGAACAATGTGGTGGAGGGAGCGCGGTTCCACCAAGTGGTTGTGGAGGCGGACCCTACTCTGACTGCAACGTCTTTTCCTCCGACCCACGATGGCACGATCCACTTGGCCGTAAAGATCGCGACTTGTCCGGAGGATATGAATTGGTAGCTCGTTGCCGCAGCATTCACGTCAGTCCCCAGAAAGAGAGCCGCCACCACATTGTTAGCCGAGCTGACGCCGAGAACTGCTGAGAAGGTTATTTCTATGCTGTTAGATGCTGACGCTGGTGTGACGGAGGACAGCTTGATTAGTTCGTAACCCTCTGTGTTCTGGGGTATGCTGACGTCGATCGGAATCAGTGCGGAAGTTGACCCCGGTGTGGTGAACGAATTCCAGCGAGGTTTCATCATCGAGCTTACGGAATCCGGGAGCTGGCCGCTCGGAACCTTTCCGCCTCCATCAAGGGACGCGTATCCGTTCGCCTGCCCCTTTTCGGTCTTCTTCTGGTAGCCGGTATGCGGGTCCGCTGCCGAAACGTGCGCAGCCAGTGCGTTTGCTGCCGCTGTTGCTACCTCCGTATCCGCTGTCGCTTGAGCGGAGCTGACGGGCTTGGATTCGTCTGCCGTGTTGTCGACGTTGCCGAGCCCGACCTCTCCCTTCGTGTGCGTGTGCGCCGAAGGCGGGAACGTCGCCGGGATGTCGTCGACGTCGGACAGAAAGCTGATCGTCGCGGGGACCCAAGCGGACCCGTCCCACTGGTAGAACTGGCCAGGAAGCGCACCTCTCTGCGCGAGCGTCCACACCATGCCGGAACCCGAGACCGTGATGTCTCCGCGGTTGCCGTCCGTCACCCCGCTCGATGGCCCGGGCGGTCCCTGCGGTCCTGTCAATCCGATCGACAAGGACGTCACGAACGAGCCCGAAGCGCCGGCCGTGAGGCTCGTCGGCCCTACTGTGGCGGTTGTGCGGTAAACGCTCATGCGGTGGTGATCGTCGTGTCAGGGGTCACGGTGAGCGCGTCCGAATCCTCGGCCGGCGTGATGGTGAACGGTCCCCACACCCCGGGCCGCTCAAGCTCCGCGTCAATCCGGTATTCGCCGGGAGCCCAGAGCCGGGTGACGGCCTTGCCCGCGGTGAAAACCACGAGCGCGGTGGTGTCGCCGGCCACGGTCACGGTCCCGGTCATCTGATGCACGATGGTCCCACGGTCCTTCGTGCGAATGTGCGCTGCGCCGATGAGGCCAGACCACGTCCCAGCCGGGAGCGCAATCTGCCATTCGAAATAGTCGCCTCGGGTCGTCGTGAGCATGTCAGATTCCGTGCTTTGCCGTCAGGTAGCTTGTGACGTAGGAACGCGTCGCGGCGTGCGTCGACTCGTTCAGGTCCACGTTGAAAACGAAGACGTGACCAAGGCGCAAAAGCGCGCTTCTGCCGAAGTAAAGGAAGTCCGGCGTCAGGGCAACAGCAACCGTCGCAGACCCGATTGAAACTCCATTCTTCCACGCCCGCATTGTCCGCGTTGCCGCGTCGTAAGCGAAAACGAGGACGGCCTTTTCTCCGGGCGCAAGTGATCCGGAAAGGGAGTTTGTCCAAGTTCTCGGAGAGCTTCCAAAAAAGGAAAAAGCGTTGGTGGTTGCTGCCGCGAAAAACTGCGCGTTTTCTGCGACCGGCGATAGTGCCCAGAGAGTGCAGTTAGTGGCGGTTGAGCTGGAGGCGTCGCGCTCCATCACAAACGCGACGGACCAGTCCGCTGCCATGTCTATGGTTTGCGCCCCGACAATCTCGGAAGTTGCCGGAAATGAAACGGCTTGTCCTGAGCCAACCGTGACGATCGTCGGGTTGCCTGCGTATCCCGATCGCCGCGTGTAAGCGATGTCCGCGACGTGATCGGCAACCGAAAGCGGATTGCTCGCCAGCACCTTGCTCGACGCCCAGTCCAGAAAATGGAACAAGCCCGGCAGGTTTGCGATGGTGTCGTATTCGGCATTCTCGGTCACAAGCGGAAGCGCCGTGTTCGTGATAGTGCCGGGGATTACAAGTCTGCCTCCAAGCATGGTTTTCCTTTCAGTTCAGTGAATCAAGGCATCGAAGAACCCATCCCGCAATCAGCTTGTGGCCTCGTGCGCTTGGGTGAAGAGTGTCAGAGCTTCCCGGGTATTGCATCCACGGTGTTGGCGTGTTCGATCCGTAGCTGTTCGGGTCTGGCGCAACGATTCGAGGGAGCGAAATCATGGCTGCGGATTGCGTCATTGATGCTTGATAGGCTCCAAGGTCGTAGACACTTATCGGTGTCGCTCTGCTTGCCCCGTTCTCCCACGGGCTCATGTAGATGATGTCGTGCCCAGCCTGAATTGAACGCAGCCTTGTGGCAATGGTCTCGCATTGGCTGGAGAATGCGCCGAACGATACGGCGCCAACTTGGTCGTTTGTTCCGAATGAGCTGATCGTTCCATTCGGTGCAATCAATGCCACGCCTTCCGCCCACGTTGCTGGTGCTCCCGAGAAGTGAGAAGCGCGAGCGCCAGAGTGCCCCAGCCGGTTTACTCGCACGCCGGGAGTTGTGGCGATTGCCTCTGCGCCGAAAAGTGTGACCCCGGTAGATCCTGAGGTCAGCACTTCAAAGTCTATGGTGAATGGGGTCGCTTGACCCGTGACGTTGATGTCGATCGTCGCGTATGCGTCGAAGCCGTTGGCTGTGCTTACGTTGGTCCACGCCCCTGCGCCAATTCTCCACCGCAGTTCTCCGCCGCCTGGTTTGCGGAGGTAATGCAGGCGGATCGTGTTGCATGCGACCGCAAGAGTTACCGTCACACGGTCCCCGACTGTCGTCCCTGTCGTTTCGAGAACGTCCGGCCCTCTTCCGTCGTAATTGGATTTTGTCCAGCTTGTGCCAGTCCTTGTCGCTCCACCGGCGTCGTTGTCGGCAAAGTCTCCGACGGTCGTTGGCGGTGATCCAGTGTCCGCGGAAGTTGGGCAAAAGCTGACGTACCCAGGGCCCGCCGATCCATATTGAGCCTGTAGTCTCTTCGTCATCCAATGCACCCAGTTTTGGCCAAGCCACGTCCACGAATCCCCGATGCAGTTCAGGACGTAGGTTACGCTTTCCCCAAGGCGGCGTCGCGTCGCAAACTCGAACCATTGGTCGAGGTGTTGTTGGCCTGTGATAGCGTCAGGTGGCCCGTTTGTGATAGCGTCTGAGGCCCCGATCGAATTCAGGACAAACGCTGCGCGAAGATTGCCGGCGGCGTCTTGTGCGGCGATCTCGAAAACTCTGCCACCAAGCAAAAAGGTTCGCTTCACTTGCGGCCCGAGTCCGGCTGATACGCCAGGCACGAACCTTGAAACCGTTTCAGGAGTCGGCCTGAAATCGAGGGCACCGTCAGGTGCAACGGTCGCGATGACTCGATCCCCGACGACGACTTCCGCGGCTTTGCCAGTGCTCGGAATAAATGTCCTTCGAGGGAACCTTTGCGCCGCGTCGTTCGCCAAAGCTGAAAACGGAATGATCGACGGTGCCGGCAAAAACGAAACCTTGCCTTCGAGGTCGATGCTCATGAGCCGTCGCCCGTTCTGGCTGTCGATCACAAAAGCCAGTGTTGGCTGGCTGAATCGTCTCCGGATTTTCGGGGAGATTTCCAGTGTGTCGATCTGGGTCTTGGTTGCGCCGTCCAACTTGAGGCGCGTCACCGATCCGTCGGGTATGTTTGTCGGTGGCGCTGGATACCTCAGCCACGAGCTGCCGTCGCTGACGATTCGATCGCCAACCGAAACCGCGAGCGATCCGGCGTCTGGATCTGTCAATGTTCCGGCCACCGAACAAGCAAACCATTTGCCTGCGTTGCCGGATGCTGCTGGGATGCTCTGAGATAGTGCCGTCACCTCCCCCAGGTAGTCGGCCGCGGACAATGCTCCGGATAGAGCCTCGATTACTTCCGACCGCAGAGCTGAGAGCGGGACCTTGTTCTCGTCGGCGTCCGTCTTGATTGCGGTCCCTGGAATTGTTCCGGGAGCGAATCCGGCGGCGGACAGTTGGCCGGAAACTGTAAGGCTTCCACCTATTGATGCGCTTCCCGTCACTTGAAGCGTTTCCAGCGGAATGAGGTAGGACATGCTTTATAGGATTTTCCAGATTGAGCCCATGAACGCCACGCGCAGGGCGGAGCCGTTTACCTGTAGGGAATGCAGCGGTGAACCCTGTTCAATGATCTTGGAACCGCCGCTGATTGTGATCGGGTACTGCGCCGCCTGTCTGCTTGCGTCCGAAATCTCGATGGCCTGCCCGTCGCTCCCCGGGTCCGGCAGGTTGATCGTGACCGGTGCCGCACGCGTGCCGACCTTGACGAGGTAGTTGGTCCCGGCGGCGAGCGTCGCCGTGTGCGATACCACGGTGACCGATGGAGCCGTGATGCCTGCCACCGGCGATTGCTCGCCAGGCAACACGACGCTCGACGGAGGCGTGTTGTTCCATCCGCCGGAGAACGGTGGCGTGATGCTGTCGGGTGGCAGGCTGGTTGGCATGTCAGACCGTTTTCGAAGTCGCCCCGGTGTTGTCCCACGCGGCCGTCAGGACCGGCGTCTTGGTTGCCGGCGCGGTGTTGTCGAATGCGGAACCGGTCCCCGGAGTGATGCCCGATGCAGCCCCGTTGTTGAACGCGTTCGAGTTCGGCGGCGTCGCGCTCGTGACCGTGATGGTCTCGAAGGTGACGGCATCCGTCCCGATCTGTGTGATCGTCGAAAGCAACCGCCACCACTTCGGCGCTCCGGTTCCGCCGTTCACCCGCACGACGGTCCCGGCGTACATTTCCGCGCTCTCGTTGAACGCGTCCGCCCGCACAAGGTTCGCTTCTCGAAGTGATCCTTCGAGGCTTTCGAGCGGCGTGCCCGTGAAGAAGAGTTGCCCCTCCCCGTCCGCCTCGATGAACCCCGAGTCGGTGAGGACGTCTTCGAGTTCGTCGTTTTCGACCGACGTTTCGAAGACTCCCTTCTGCCAGTAGTACAGCCGGCCAGGTGTCAGGCCTGTCTTCACCCACTGCCCACCGTCGTCGAAGATTGCCGGCGTCACCCCGTTGTTCATGCCCACGTTCGCGCCCGTGGTTCCGGCGACATACAGCCCGTTCTGCGTCTGCGTGCTTTGCGCGGTGAGCAGGACCGCACGTTGCTGGCGAGTCGACGCGAGCCCGAACAGGCGCACCCCGTCAATGGCTCCCGTGACGGTGGCGAGGCTCGCGAGGTTCGCCGGCGCTCGAACCACGGCGTCGAGCCTGACGTCTGCCAGGCCGACGCGTGACGGTTCGCCGTTGTTCCAAGCCGCTGCGCCTCCCGGCGTGATGGTCCCGGGCGCGCCATTGTTCCACGCGGCCGCAAGCCCGGGTGTTATTGGATCGGCTGGCATGGCGTTGGCTTAGTTTAGGGTCCCGGTGTTGAGCAGCGAGTGGAGCACGCGGGCCTCGTACTGGGAGTTCACGAGGTTGTCCGCCATCGAGACTTCGCCGCTGATCTTGAGATGCACGTACAGGTCGATGGTGACGAACTGCGCGTCGTCGCCGTTGTACTGCTGGAGCTTGAGCCACCCCTTCTTGGTCGCGCCTTCGAGCGGGTTGAACTGGGTGCTCGCAGTCGTCAGCGGGAGCGTGCCCCAGAGCAGCTCAAACGCCAGCGGCGACATTTCGACGGTCGTCAGGTTGACCGCGATCTGGCGCTTGGTCTCCTTGACGTCGTAGAGGCGATGGGCCCCGGGCGTCGGTGCGAACACGTCGCGCTCCTCGCGCTGATGTTGCACGGTGACTTCGGACAGAATCCCGAGGTTGATCCATCCGGTGTCGGCCGCTCCGGGCTTTGCGGCCCGGCCAGCGGTGCCGGCGGATGGTACGGTGAAAGCGCCCCCGTCGCGGAAGAACCACGCGTGGCTGCCGAGGATGATGGAATCTACGTTCATGTGATCTGGTCAGTTGATGGTTGCGAGCTTGGTGAAGAACAGGTCGTAACAGAGGAGCCCCTCGTCGCTCACGGACAGTTGGAGGAACTCCTCAGAAGTCTGGAATTCGCGGTCGCCGGCTGTCGGTTGCCAGGACAGGACCGCGGCCACAACGGCGCTCACCATTTCGAGCATTTGCCGGTTTGCGGCTCCGGTGGCGAAATTCACGGTCGGGTTCAGGAGGCATTGCACGAGGACCTCGCAATCGAAGACCAGCTTCTTGCCTCCGATGTCGCGACGGGATCCGCGTGTCAAAGGGCGGACGACGACGACCGCGCCCTTGGTTCGAAGCTGCGTCTCGATCTCGCCGTCCTTCAGGCCATTGTCCTCGATGCACAGGACGGCCGGTGCCGTCGTGAAATAGGCGCTGGCGTTGACGACTTCCGCCACCCGGCTCGGGATGTTTTTCAGGGTTATCATGCGGTTCGGGTGAAGGTCTCCTTGATGTTGCGGATGAGGGCGCGGTTGATGCGCTCGCGGCGGTCTCGGATGCGAGTCGAGAAGACCTTCCCGACAATGCCGTGACGGTTCAAGACCTTGGCTGTGCCCGGCACGTTGCCGTTGATCTCGATGGCGTTCAGCCCTTCGCGGCCTTTGAGGAAGTCGACGCGCCCCATCTCGAACCCTGATCGGTTGTTCACGACAAGCGGCCCGTTCTTCACGGTCGAGGACTTCGACCGCTTCCAGACTCGGGGAAGCCATTGCACGGCGATCGTGCTGCCCTTCGCGGCGCGTTGCCGGTGCATGAGTTCAACGGCCGCTGAAACGGCTCCGAGGTTCAGCGGCTTGATTCGAGCGTCGGCGTTGAGTGCCTGTTGCAGCTCGAAGCGGGCGACCTGCCCGGCGCGCAGGGATCCGGCGGAGAACCGGTTTCCGAACCGGCCACCGCGCAGGACGCGGGAAAGTTTCGTGCGGGTCTTGAGTTGCTTCCGTGCTGAGAACCGCACGCGACGAAGTCGGACCATCCCGTCGCCGTCCGTCGAGACGTTGAAGTAGTCGGACCGCTGCCCCTCCATGAGCGCTTCGGCCCGGCGTTCGGTTGCCGCGGACACACCGTAGCGAGACGGGGCCAGAGCGTCGCCGCGTCGGCCCATGCGAAAGCTGCGGGTTTTTGCCGATGCCAGGATCTTGCTTGGCGTGGGCGAAATCTTCCGGGACTCCTTGTAGAGTTCCCACCCTATTTCCTTGGCCTCGTACGCGAGGACGTCTTCCATGCTGCGCCCCGTGACCTGGGCGAAGCGGGTCATTTCATTTTGGAGCGTCTTGAGCTGCGACGCATCAATGGCCAGGTTCATCGGCTCACCTCGCAATCGAGCACCCACTCCGACCCGTTCCCGAGAACGGACTGGATGCGGTGGTAGGTTGTGCCCATGCGGATGATTTCCCCGACCTTCGGAATGCTGGCAACGGATCCCATCGGGAACTGAATCCTCGAGGTTTCCTTGGCCGTGAAATCGGGCAGGCCAGTGCCCGGCGGCTTTTCTTCGGACGGCGTCCAGTTCACGAC
>JACCDR010947600.1_pt1 | contig 13038 bp, 23 predicted proteins | sample 7446431 | NCBI WGS metagenome assembly JACCDR01 (sample SAMN15323443, study PRJNA562643) | freshwater metagenome | isolation source: river surface water | place: USA:Blue River Watershed | collected 2017-08-17
ATCTCGCCATCCTGCCGCATGTAGCGCCGCAGTGAATTCTTCAAATGTCGCCGGTTCGTTTGTCATGCTTATTCCCCTTTCTTCGTTTCCAACTTTTGCGCTAGAGCGCATTAATGGCGTCCATTGCAGGCTTCAGCGCGCATCGCTTTTCGGCTCTGTACAGCTTCACGGCGGAAACCTTGTCGCCCGCGCGCTTCAATTCTCGGCACCGGATCAGGAGTGTTTCGTCCTTCTCGTCCTTCGCGTCCTTCTGTTTTTCCTTGTACTCGTTCATTCCTTCGTCCTTTCGTAGTATTGGCGTATTGCGCCCTACCCCGGCGTTCAACGCGGGCGCTCCACTGACGCTGATTTCCTAGCATCCCGTTTCGCTTTCGACTTGTATAGCCTCCGGCATTCGTCCTCGCAAAAATCGTCCGTCCTACCCTTGGTCGCGGGCGGCAAGAATGTCTTATCGCACCACTTGCATCGTTTGTATCGGTGCGACAGCGGCTTTGTATCTTGCCACGGCTTGGGGGCACTTGGCTTCTCAATGGCACCAAGGGCTATTTGCCACATGTTCATTTGTCATCCTCCAGCACGATCTTTGTCAATTCTTCCATCGTGATTGTCAATCCTTCGTGCAGGTAATCGGGAATATCCCTACCTGTAGAAAACGACCACGATTCCAGTGCGGACAAAAGCTTGATGATACCCAGTGCGGTTTCTTTGTTCATTCCTCTTTCTCCTTCCGTTCAATAAAATAACCACATTCAAACTGCTGGTGCTTCGGATCGTAAAAGTCAGTGTAGCTTTGCACTTTACTCGGAAACGCGGTAGCTCGGTAGCACTCAAAACGGTGCGGGCATTCGTTGGTGGAGCAGATTGTCATGTCAGGCATTTTTTCTCCCTCAGCTTGGCTTCAAGTTCTCGCATCTTCAGTGTCACCTGAGCAAGCTGCGAGGTGCGGTTCTGGAGATTCTCTTCCAGTTTGGAGATACGCTGTCGTAGCTCTTGATTAGAGTCCATTAAAGCGTTGTAAGCCTTCTCTTTCTGTACGCCGCTGTTTTGAATTAGCTCGTCATACTCCTCACGCGACATCATTACTGTGCTGCATACTTGTTGCATCACTCGGTTCCTTTCATTGCGGCGTCGATGGCTGCATCAAGTTCTTCTGGGGTCTCAAACAATAGACTTTGGTCTGCTTTCCGAAGATAACGATACCGCTCCGCATCACGCCGCAACTCATCCAGCGCCGATGTGTCGTGGGGGAGGGAGAGGGCTTTGTCGCAAACTTCTATTACTGTTCCGCTGTGTCTTTCATCACCAGTCTGAGCTTGCTTGTGGGCATTCCATTTAGCTGACTCCAACGCCGCCCTCAACTGCTGCTCTCGGTGCTGGCTTGAGCACAGCGATTTATACAGACCATCTCTACATTCCTTAAACCAATCCCGCTCCTTCTCACAGGCGGCTAGTTTAACTACAACTGCTCTATCTGCTGAGTCCAATAGGATATAAGCGTCTATTAGCTCCTTCCCCCGCTGTTCTGAGGCGGCGAGTTGTGCGCGTAATCTTGGAACAGGCAAGTTCTCTTGCACAATCGTGAGTGCTTCCAAATCCGCCACTCGCTGGCGCAGGGTTTCGATAGTGTCTGCTGCTTCACCACATAATTCTGACGCTCCCATAATTGGGGATTCATAGTCGCGCAATCTCTCAACAATGTCGCTCATTTCCCGAACTCCTTTGCATTGTGTGTCGGCATGAAAGACATATCCAGAAATGCTTCGCCATACTTCATTTTCACTGTGAATATCTGTCTGCCGTGGTATGTAGTAACTGGTTCTCCAACTTGTTCAATAGCAAAGTAGTTACAAGCCTTCATGACTACAACCTTTGGTGGGCATGGGTCACGAATCCACGGTACGTAGATCAAATCAAAGTCTCGCCCCATCGTACCGTGTACCGCCAGCGCCCATCCTGCTGATCGTGCTTGTTCAGCAAGTTCTGTGTACATGCAAGCGTAGATTGGTGCCATGTTCGCTGGCTTCATTTCCCAAACTCCTTGAAAGCGGTTAGTGCTTTCTTCTTCTTCATGTCGGTAGCATCTTGCGGTGTTATGTTGGTTATGATAGCCATCATGCGTCCTTCCGATAGAGTGGTGTCCAATTGCTTGTGTCAAACTTTTCATCATGGCGCAAGCATCCTGTTTTGTTCTGCATCCAAGCAATAGGCTCACTCGGTTCTTTGGCGAGTAGGGTGCGGAGTGCTTTGTTTGCAACTTCACACGACATACCTGCCGTTGAGTCGTCTGGAAGAAACCAAGATGCCTCAGAAAATGCACCTAACACCTGACGCAAAAGTTCTTCGCTGACTAAGTAGGTTTTCATTTCCCTTGGCTCCTTATCGCATCGGCGCAAGATAGCGCTCTTGCACTAACCGCCGCCGATCTGGCTTGCTCTGCCTGTGCTTCACAAATCCCCGCATCAATCTCTTTCTGCTTCTCAAGTAGGAATCGTGCGAAGGTGATCCAGTCTGAACCCTTCCAGTCACCTTCAGTGACCTGCTTCGCTATCTCAGTAATCTCTTCGTCAGTCATTTCACACAACCTCCAAGTGGTCAGTGTCGCTGCAAACCATATAGACCCTCATGCCGAATGCTCGAGGGAATCTATCCCGGTACTCAATGAATAACGGGTGACCGGGGGCGAGTTCTTTGAGCAACTCGTAGTCATTCTTATGCCCGATGTACAGGCGTGTTGGTTCTTTGCCCGTCGAGATGATGAAGTTTTTACGCCGCTCCCAGATTCTGGTCGCCATTGGGTAGAGTGTGCTGTTCATTTCCTACTCCTTAAGGGTGAGGCCGGTGAGCCGCTCCGCTCCGCCGATGCTCTTCATCATCGACTTCCCGGCCTCGTTGATCTTCACAACTTCACTTTCCGTGTAGCCTTACCCGTCGCCTTGACGTAGATACAAACCTGCTCGTGCCCTTTGCTGCTTGACGCGATTGGCGTCATTCCTTCAGCGGGAGGGCAAGGCCGCGCTGTTACGCCGATCTCATACCCGACGATGAACAGCAAGGCACCGGCACAGACGGATACTACGGCGCGGTCGGCGGTCATTTGGCAATCCTCCAATTAAGTTTCCAGTCGATCTTATTCACCTGATCCAGTGCCGTCCGGGCCGCTTGTTCGTCGCGCATTTGCTGGGCAAGGTAGGCTTGTGAGAGCCAGAAGGCGCGTTGTACTCGTAGGATGAGGTCTTTCATTTTGACTCCCAAAATTTTTCGATAAGATATGCGCAAAAACCAGCTACAAGAACGACTCCTAATATGAGCGCAGCCCCCCACACTATTTCTTCCCCCGATAATCAATACAACGCGCCTGTCGGAGGCACTTGTACAGCCAACACCACGGTCTCCAGCCCAGAAACGTAAGCTTGCGTTTATTGTGGATACATCCTTGGCAACTCATACACAACCTCCGATCAACCACTTGTCACGGGCTGCGTTAATTGAAATCTGTTTGCTGCGTATGTCAGACTCAAGCACTTCAATTTCTTCGATGATCCTCAGTCGTTCGCGGTGAAGCCGTGCTGCTCTGGATTTCATTTCATCTAACACTGATTCATGGATGGCAATGTGAACCGCTGCCATGCTTACCGTGCCGGCCATGATTTCGCCTCCTCGTTGATCTTGTTAAGTAGTTCACCGATCTTCTGCGTGTAACGCCAGATCGCCTCTTTGTTCTGGTCGCCTTCTGCTGCCATGAGCATCTGCGCCATGATCTTGATCTGCTTTGCTGTGGTCATATTCCAGCCACCAGTTCGGCACGCTCGCGCTGAGAACGCAACATCGTATAGCGCGAATGCAGACGCTCAACAAACGTCTTGCGCGGGTCGTTGGCAAGTTCATAGTCCAGTAGAATCTTCACCTGATCTTCACGCAGCTTGTTCAGGTTACTTGTCAGGGTTGTCCAGTTCTTCAACAGGTGCATGTATGTATCCATTTCGTTCTCCGTAGTTAGTTGCAACAGTTCTTATGATAACGATAAGTTTTGTGATGTCAACTACTTTGTTTAGAAATTCTGTAATTTTTTATCGCTGACCGAATAGATGTCTGCGTTGTTGCATTGTCCTGTAGCGCCAGTGCTTGTGCCTGATCGAGAGTCTTGAGGGTCAGGATGCGGTGACAGATCACGGGTGCGCCTTGCCCTTGGCGACGGATACGTGCATTGAACTGGTCATATAAATCCAGACTCCAGTTCAGACCGAACCATACCAGTATGTTGCCGGCTTGCTGTAGTCCATCGACACCATGCCCCATGCTGCCGGGATGACCGATCATCAACTGGCAATCTCCCGACTTCCACCTGAACATGGCATTGTTCAGTGCGCTCTCACTCTTGCATTCGGTCAGATTGATAGGTCGCAACTCATGAAACCGTTTCATGATTCGTTCGGCATCTGATCGGTAGGAATAGGAGCAGAGGATAGGCTTACCTCCTGACTCTTCGATGATGTCCTCAAGCGCGTCCAGTTTCAGTTCATGTATCGGTTCCCACAGGGGCATCCCCGGTATCGGGTAGATCGCACCATTACTGAACTGCAAGCACTTGTTGATCAATGATGCCTGATTGAACATCTCAACCTCTGTACCATTGTCCAACTGGAGGAAGAAGTCTCTCTCCATTGTCTTGTACATAGCCCTGATGTCATCCGGTAGTTCGACATTGACATCATTGACGATCAGATCAGGGAGAGGGTTGTAGTCCTCTGCACTCATCTCAAGGGTGATGTCACCGATGAGTTGCTTGATGGTATCCTCGGTGTCAGCGTAGGGTACTTCCTTGTACTGTCCTTCCTTGCGATAGAACCGCGTCCTGAAGGCTGTCTTGGACGTACCTAAGCGCACCCCTTGATCGAGGACGAGGTACTGCCCATGCAGGTCTTTGTACCCGTTGGATGCGGGAGTACCTGTGAGTCCGGTTGTCCATTTGAAATGCGGGAGTACCTTCTTCAGCGCCTTGACGCGATTGGTGCTGCTGTTCTTACACTTGCTGATTTCATCATAGACAATCCCATCGAACGGGAGAGGCTTATCTTTGGACAGGTAGTAGGTATTCAGTGTCTCCGCTAACCATCCAAGGTTTTCATAATTGATGAGATAGATGTCGGCTTCCTTCATCAGCATACGGGTACGTTGATCCTTGCTACCCATCACCATGTTGAATCGCAGACCGTTGGTGTGTGACCACTTGGCAGCTTCCTGTTTCCACACCAGACGGCATACGCGGATCGGTGCGACGATGATGACGGCTCTAAGATACCCGACACTGATGAGATACTGAATCGAGGTCAGGGTGATCGAGGTCTTACCGAGCCCCATATCCAACCAGAGTGCCGATGCAGGGTGAGTGCATTGGAACCCTACCGCTTTCTTCTGGTAGTCGTGGAGCTTGTCAGGCGTGAGCATAGTGATCTACCAGTGCCTTCCCTGCTTCTACGTTGTCGATCACATAGACCAGACAACCATGCTCACGCAGCCTCGTATGCTCTCGTACCTGTCCTGCTGTAGCACGACATCCTTCTTTCTTGAACTCGATGAAGATGATCTTCCCATCAGGACGAATGAATATCTGATCGGGTACGAACTTGTGATTCGGTGAAGTCCATTTGCGTGTCAGCCACCCCTTCGACTCAGCATAAATCTTGACTGCTTTCTCTACATCACGCTCAAGCATAACTTCTCCACTTCCTGTATGTAATAGTCATAATTGATCGGCAGCACAGCATCTTTGATGTCGTTACATGGGCAGACCTTCCATCCACTCTCGACACCAATGCGCCGCCACTCGTCAGGTTTCTTCGCTAATGGTGGCATGACCTTGACCAGTCGCCCACCGCCTTGAGAAACGTAGTACCTCTGAGTGTTCTCAAGTTGATGCTCACCGTCATCATCTACCAACATGAGCTTGCTGTTGCGCGGCACCTTGACCCGACTCATGAAGTCCATCTTGTCAGGCCAGTTACGAACCGTGTCAGCGATTGGTGTGTCATGTACCAAGACCTGTTCGGCCACCTTGGGAACAATGAGTGCTGACCCGTTCTGATGCCATTCAAGATCGTATTCGTAGGCACCCTTGCGCTTTGTTTCTCCGTTGAGTTTCACAGCGATGTAATTATTCACATCCCTGATAATCATCTTGGAATACTCGACGTACTCAAGGGTCAGCTTGGTTTCCTGTTCCCACTGTTGGCAGATCAGATCAACATGCATCTTCGTATCGCGGCGCATTCGTACCGTGATACCATCAGTATTCACTTGGATGATCCGCAACCCTTCTGTCTGAAGTAACCGCTCGGCAAGCAGACTAATCATCATCTGCCCACCAATCGTAATCTTCATGGTGAAGAGTGGATCATAGAAGATGCTGAACTTGTCATTCGACTTTCCATAGACCCCATTGAGCGCCAGCTTCAGCATGGCATTCTCAGGTGTTCCCTTCTTGTACCCGACTCGCTGAGTTCGCAGGTTGCGATAGACATCGACAAACTTAGTCCCAAGGTGTTCGGGGTAATGATTGTGTTCAATGGCGATAGACGGATAGAGTGATGTCACATCCATGTCGTAGATCATCCATTCATCATCTGACTGGAAGAATTCGTTTTCAACAGAAGCATGTAACCCACCGCTACCATAGACGAACTCAAGCCCACCGACCCGCGCCACGATGTCCTTGAACACACCTTTGGTTTCCGCAACCGCTTGAGTATTGAAGAAGTCCTTGATGCGCTGGAATTCAAACTCGTTGAACTGTACCCACTGAGGCACACACTGTCTGAGGACAATGATGTTTCGCATGGTCTGCTTCGGTTGCCGACCTGTAGTACCGTATTCGTAGCACTGGACACCGGCTTTCTCAAGCTCCATCTGGAATATCTCAGCGCCAATCTTGGTGTCATTATGATTCATGAAGTCACGACCATGCTTCGCTGTCAGTTCTTCTCTGAACCTGATCTGCTCCAACGACTCGCCGTAGAATCGCTTGGTTGCCACTACGTCATGCGCGTTGTACTTGTACAGTAGTTTGATCTGATCTGGATTGAGAAACGTACCCACGGGGAACGGCAGATCGCTGATGTTGTCCATTCTCATGTTGAACTCAAGCGCCTTGAGGCTGGTGGATCGTGCCTTGTTGTCGAAGTGGTGAATCTTGAACAGATCAATCTGCGGAACGAACCGCTTTGACGGGTAGATCATGTGACTGAATTTATCTATGGAGTTGATGATTTCCATAGCTACAGCATATAGGGTCGCTGCATCCGTACCATTCTTCTCGATCAGCGTATGCAGCACGGGGTAATCGAATCCAATGTTGTTGAACCCGATCATGGTTCCCTTGAAGCCGACAATCATCCGCAACCACTCGATGATGTCTTTGGAATGATTGACCCGATCACTGATTTCAAACTGCCAAGTGATCGGGTAATCCGCATGAGACGCCGCCAACGTGAAGCAGTTGGGGTATGTCTCGATGTCATAGATGACGTTCATGAATATCTCGATTAAAGCGCAGGGGTGCCGACTCTTATCAGCATGTTATGGAGTGGAGAGGGGGCAAACCAGCAGCAAAACCACCCACCAACGGAACTGCCCCGTTACTGCCCCCTGCGCGTCCCTGCTTACTGCGGGAAACCCATGAACTGAGGGAACGCAGCCGGAGCTACGTTAGTCGGTGTCGAAGCCACAGCGCCGAACATATTAGACGCATCTGCTGCACCTTCACCGAAGGCTTCACCATCGTTGGCAAACTGGATAGCAACGAGGTCACAGCGGATACCACGACCATGCTTGTTCTCCTGAAGCCACGGCTTGATTGCAGCATTGACGTAGCAGCCACCGTACAACTTGCGAGCCAGTGCTTGATAGGCGAGCGTGTTACCGGCTTCCACCGGCTTACCATCCGACTGGATCATCTGCGGCATCTGATCCTTGTTGGCACTGATGTAGGCCATATCCTTGTAACCGCTGTACGGCTGGAAGGTCTTTTTGTCGATCTTCTCGTTGCCGCTACCGTAGCAGCGCAACTTGCGATCAGACTGGATCATGGTCATGACTTGTTGAGCATTCTCACCCCACTTCGCCGTAGCGAGTGCCATGTACTGCTGCATGAACTGCTGGATACCCGTACTATTCTGAGCCATGATGAAATCAGCGGAGAACTTCTTGACACCTCCCTCGGTAGAGGAATGCGGCTCAACCAAGTGGGGGAAGGACAGGCGAACATTAGACAGATAGATAATTTCAGACATTTGAATCTCCTAGAGGGATAATAAAAAAGAGGGTAAAGAGGGTTCAGGTGTAACAGCACTAAACATCTGTGCGGCTGACATTGTAACCTCTGGACGATCATCAGACAACGATACAACGGTCAATTTTCCATCAGACTTCTTGATGTACTCATCTTTCATACGTGCCAACTGCCGCTCAGTGAGTTGCACCTTCTCACCAGAACGCTTCTCCCACGTCAGCTTCTCAGCCTGTGCGGGGGAAATCAACTTGGCTTGCCAGATAGCATCCTTCGGCAAACCGAACTTCTTGAGCTTCTCGGCCATCTGTTCATCATCGAACGCCCATGCGCGAGTACCGCGACCACGGACGACCTTCAACCCGTCGATATTCTGACCGGCTTCAAAACGACGCAGGGCTTCCTTCTCGACACCTTCAAGCATCTGACGGATCAGCGGAGCAGCTTCAAGAATCTCCCTGATCTGCTGATTAGACATTGTTTCAGGCTCTTTATCAGCAGCTTGCTTGGCAACATCCAGATTCTCAAAGCTGATACCACTAGCTTCCATTGCCTGATTCGCCAGTGCAGAGCATGACCCCTTGGCGCGGCAATACTTGCACTGTGATTCACCGGGTACGAAGGGAGCATCAGGGGCATCCGTGGCAGCAGCTTCAGCGATGATCTGCTTGCCTGTTTCTACCATGAACTCGGCCACATTGACTTCATGCGCGACCCATCCATCAAGCCCCTTGCTGCGGAGCTTGGGTTGAATGATGGTCATACGCATACGCTGAAACGGAGTGATGCCGCAGATCGTGTGCTTGGCGAGAACTCCCCACGCATAGACTTCTAGCTGCGGGTTCTTCTCGGCCTCAACAACACCCATGCCGTCCTTGTAGTCGATCAGTTCAAGATAATCATCACCGACCAGTTGAATGTCAATGGTTCCCTTCAGATCATCCCGACCCAACAGCGTCACAGGATTCACCTTCTCTTCGGAAATCACTTTACAGTTCGGTATCTGCTCCATACGACGCTGGATGTAGTCAAGAGCAAACTGTACGCGCTCGGCACGATCAGCATCCACCTTGAACTCACCATCATCATCCTTCATGGTGACACCGATCTGCGAAGCAGCCGCAGCATTGTTCTTGACACACCATTCCAGCAGCGTGTGGGAGTGCGTACCATCAATGGCAGCAGGGCCGGCAACATCATCAGGGAACTTTGCACATTCCCTTACTGATGCAGGGCAAGCACCCCACCGATGCCGTGCTGACGGAGACAACCGTGCGTGGCTCATTTCAGTGCTTCTACACCAGCAAACAGAGCAGCATAGGATTCCGGCTTGACTTCATTGACATTGGTATAGCCGAGAGTGGTCAGTACGGTCTGGATACCCATACCCTTTGTCGGGCCGAGTGCCTTGAAGCTGTCCATCATGTACTGGATCATTCCCTTGGCATCGTTGAACGGTGCGCCAGCAACCACCGGAGCAGCAGGAGCAGCAGGAGCAGCAACTACAGGGGTCGGCGTTTCGACTACCGGAGCAACCACAGGGGCGACAGGAGCAGCAGCCACTACCGGAGCGGGAGCAGCAGGAGTAACATTACCCATTCTCGCCACAATAGTCTCAAGAGCAGTGGCAATACGGGAGAGGTCTTTTTCGATGGTCATTTCAGGATTCCTTTCGGTTCAGAGGGAGTAATGGTGATACGGTTTTCAATGTACGCATGGATCAACTCGCGGAGTACATCAGACTGATCCATGCCATCAGTCTTGCGAGACTTCTTGACAAAAGCACTGCGGACATCATTACTGACCCGTGTGCCGATGTAGGCGACTAACCTAGTTTTCATGTCGTTTTTCCTTTGTGTGCAAAATGTGATTGCATTGTAGAACAGAATCCAATAAGATTGCAACACTTTCTGAGAAAAATTTTTACAAGGAGTAACAATGTCAGCATTACCACAGCAAGTATTCGGGCTACCTGTCAGCTTCGATACCTACATACGGCACGGGTGGAGCCTAGTACCAATCCCCAACGGTACCAAGGGGCCGAAGGCAATCGGTTGGAACAAAAAAGAGAACTGTCTGACCAACAGCGCAGCCATTCCCGCCAATCACGGCGTTGGTCTTGCCCATGCTTACAGCGGCACGATGGCACTGGACATCGACCATTGGGACAGAGCATCACAGGAGCTTGCCAAGCAGGGTATCAGCCTTCAGGCACTCTTCGATGCACCTGACGCGGTAACGATCAACAGTGGTATGAGTGGTCACGGTAAGCTGATCTACGCTATCCCACCGTTCCTCGGTGCGCTGCCATCAAAGAAGCTCATTGATCTGAATCCCGATGGTACGAAATACAACTATCTGGACTTCCGATGCGCCACCAGCAACGGTCTGACGGTTCAGGACATCCTGCCACCATCAATCCACCCCATCACGCAACAACCCTATCAGTGGGGCGGTAAGGGTAACTGGCAACGGCTACCGTTCATCCCCACGGAACTGCTGACCTACTGGCAATCGCTGTTGCAACAGGACAGCATCAAGAACATCCCGAACGCGAGCCACATCAACGCATCATGGGAAGAAATCAAGACTGCCATCAGCTTTATCAATCCTGATATTGGCCGTGATGAGTGGGTCAGCATTGGTATGGCGTGTCACTATGCAGGAGTCAAGACGAATACCGAGACACAAGCCCTTGCCGTGTGGGATGAGTGGTCATCACAGGGAACGAAATACAAGGGGCAGAACGACATCATGAATTGCTGGCGATCCTTCACAGCGAACGATGATGGCGTGAAGCTCGGCACCCTGTTCAAGATCGCCCACGATGAAGGCTACCGACCACCGGCACCCGATGTCACAGCACTGTTCAAGGATGTCACGCCCCTCTCCCCAAAGATCGTACTCGATAGCCTGACCACGCCACCACCTGACCTTAACATGGCATGGATTCCACCCGTTCTCGCACGACGGGCTACCGAGTTATCCGCGAGCATCTGTTCCGACCCCATCGTATCAGTATTCGCCGGCTATTCTGCCGCCTGTGCTGCTGCTGATGCCCGAATCACCTTGGAACTGAAATCAGGATACAAGGTGCCACCTGTCCTGTGGTTCATGACCATAGGGTCACCGGCAGAAAAGAAAACACCGGCATCGAAGCCCATGTTTGAAATACTGCAAGTGCTGGAGAAAGAAAACGTACCCAAATTCGCCCAAGAATTGTTGGCATGGGAAGGCCACGAATCCGCACACGCAGCATCTAAAAAATCCTACAACCTCGCTGCCGCTGATCCTACCGCTCTGCTCAACGGAACACTGAATATCTCAGCACTCCCTACTGTCCATCCGCTGCCACCGAAACCCGTACCCTTGCGCCTCTATGTGGAGGACATCACCAGTCAGAAACTTGTCAGGATGGTCGCTGATCGTCAGCGTGGGTTACTCTGCTGGCTCGATGAAATGAAGTCGTGGAGTGATAAGCTGACGGATCGCAACAGTGGTGAGGATCGCTCAAACTGGACGAAATCGTATGATGCCGGCCCTCATCGTATGGATCGCGTAGGTGATGGCAAGGGTGAAGGTTCTCACCTGATTGACACCTATGCCGTGGCAATCTATGGGAATATCCAGCCGACAGTTTATAAGGCCAAGCTCGCTGCATTATCAGGCGACGGACTACTGCAACGGTTCATCCCCGGCACGCTACGCCCTGCCTTCACCAATCAGGTGCCAACGGACATCCCTGACATGATGACCAATCGGTGCGAGTGGGAGCAGTTGATACGTACCATTTACGCCCTACCGATCACCAATTACCGACTCACCGACTCCGCCTATAACGCCTTCGTTGAATTCTGCACATGGTATCGTGAAATCAAAGAGGATGATCGACTGCTAGGCTCATCCGATGCCTACATGGGGGCATACGGTAAGATCGAAGGCACCTGTGGCCGATTGATTCTCATGAACCACCTGATGACCAATCCACACGACCATCAAGTATCAGCGGAGACTGTCAAGACCACAATAAACATGGTCAAGTATTTCGTGGTTCCTTCGATTCGCCATGCGTTCGGTGAAGTCGGCGGACTAACAGCCGACAGTCTTGAACATTGGGTGATGGAGCATATCATCCAGTTGTCGTCAGAGGTTCAACATATCACGCTGTCCGAACTACGCCGCTCGGCCAAGCGTAGGCCCGAAATAGCCGATCAACCGACGTGGAAAGCAGATCAGGCCATCAAGGATGCCATGATGATGCTGGAGGATGCTCAATGGGTTACGATCACCAAGAATGAAACCCGATCGACTCAGTGGGCGATCAATCCTAGTATTGCCACCGTGTATCCTGATCGTCGCAAGTCCATCATTGACGCAAAACAACGTCGAGCGGATTTGAGGTGCCAGATCGCGGGAGTGCCTCGTCAATTAGTCCGTGGATTTCAACCTGATGAATTAGAATCAGGGAATGCGGCGTGAAACGACTCTGCCATTTTCGCCACCCAAATTAAGGCAGATTGCCGGGTTTCCGGCTGACCTTGACACCACGAAACGACCGCCTTCGGGCGGTTTTCTTTTGCGCTCACCCAATGTAAGGCCATTTTGGGCGAATCCTGACGTGCGCCGAGTTTGCCAGAATTCAGCGTACAGCGCCCGGCCAGACCGATGGCCAGACCGATGGCCAGACCGATGGCCAGACCGATGGCCAGACCGATGGCCAGACCGATGGCCAGACCGATGGCCAGACCGATGGCCAG